>Ga0209023_10000076_pt1 | contig 167733 bp, 149 predicted proteins | sample LakOneMetagenome_FD_187468 | JGI IMG/M metagenome (GOLD analysis project Ga0209023, IMG submission 187468) | Freshwater and sediment microbial communities from Lake Erie, Canada (SPAdes) (version 2) | ecosystem: Environmental > Aquatic > Freshwater > Lentic | place: Lake Erie, Canada...
GACAAAGGAAAAAAGAAAAAATGTGCTAAAGGAAAAACCTGCTGCTCGAAAGACGCAAAAGCTAAGTCCTGCTGCAAAGACAAAGAAAAAGCAACAGCTAAAATGTAATTCACAAGAATTTTCAGAACCCCATTCAGCAATGAGTGGGGTTTCTTATTTCCCCTGTTAAAAGATATTCTCCAGTTCCTTTAAATGCGTAACGGTATAGGTGGGTTTTAATTCGGTTACCGCATTGATATGGTTCACAAATACCGAATCCATGCCGGCATTCATGGCGCCCTGTATATCGGCGTCTAAATTATCACCGATCATGATACTCTCGGGCAAAGAAGCATTTGCTTTGTCCATCGCAAATTCAAATATCTCCTTTTTTGGTTTCAGGCTGTTGCTTGCTTCGGAAGTGATCACATGCGTAAAATAATCACCCAGGCCGCTGTTATTTAATTTGCTCCATTGTGTTTTTTCAAACCCATTGGTGATGAGGTGTAAAACATATTTTTTTTCCGACAGGTAATCGAGTATTTCGGTAGTATAGGGAAAAAGCAGTTTTTTGGTAGGCAGGATCTCCAGGAATTTGGCACTCAGATCTCGGGCAAGGGGTTCGTCGGCAATTTTAAAATCGATCAGGGTGCGCCACATCCGTTTCCATTTTAATTCTTCGGAACTGATCAGGCCTTTGTGGTAGCGATCCCATAATATTTCATTGTGAAATAAATATTTGGGATAAAAGTCTTCAAAGGGCGTGTTTATTCTTTCAGTAAGGCTGAAGATGGTATATAATTCACTTAGCGTTGCCCGGGCATTGGCGTCAAAATCCCAAAGTGTATGATCCAGGTCAAAAAAAAGATGCTTGTATTGCGGCATGGGTATTTAAAAGAGGGAATACTAACTTTACTTATCATTGCAAGATAACCAATTAACTATTTACGGATGAATATTGTAATAACCGGGGCGTCTAAAGGATTGGGCAAAGCCATTGCGGAACGATTTGCTGCAGACGGACAGGCCCACCAGCTTTTTCTTTGCGCCCGTACCAAACAGGAACTAGAAACCACCGGCTCAGCATTACAGGATCGTTTCCCCAATGCAATAGTGAATACCAAAACCTGTGATGTGGCGAATAAAAAGGAACTGGCGGCTTTTGCGGATTGGATAAAAAATTCATGCGATAAAACAGACGTACTGGTAAACAATGCAGGCATCTATTTACCCGGCAGTGCTTATGGGGAAGATGATGGTAGCCTGGAAAGGCTGGTGGAAATAAATGTGTACAGTGCTTATCACCTCACCCGGATGTTATTGCCCGGTATGATGAAGGCTAAAAGCGGTCACATCTTCAATATGTGTTCCATTGCTTCGCTAAATGCGTATCCCAATGGGGGGGCTTATGGCATCAGCAAATATGCTTTATACGGATTCAGTAAAAATCTCCGGGAAGAAATGAAGCCACATGGCATTAAGGTCACCCATGTTCTGCCCGGCGCTGCTTTCACCGATTCGTGGAGCGGATCGGGTATTGATCCCAGGCGCATCATGGAAGCCGCTGATATAGCCGAAATGGTTTATGCGGCAGCCCAGTTATCGCCACAGGCTTGCGTGGAAGAAATAATCTTACGCCCCCAGTTGGGCGACCTGTGATTGATGAGCCGGTTTAACAATTTATTTCATCCAATTAACTTCCCGTAACCTTCCCGGCATTTTGCAATACGTTATTTTTGATGCCTGTCATTATGCAAGTTTCTCTACAAAAATTATTCTTACTGCTTTTTTTATGCTGCGGCTTTTTTGCAACAGCCCAGGTACGGTTTTCAACAAGCATTGCTCCTTCCGTGATAGGTAAGAATGAATTTGCCCAGCTGAAACTTACCGTTGAAAATGCCGGCGAAGTGCAGCAGATAGAACCCCCGGAATTAAAAAACTTTACGGTGGTAAGTGGCCCGAACCAGGAAAGCGGCATGAGCATGGTGAACGGCAATGTAAAAAAATACATCGCCCTGAGTTATATCATCAAACCAAACGGCGTTGGCAATTTTCTCATTCCACCTGCTACTGCAAAAGCCGATGGTGCAATTTATAAGAGCAATGTGGTCACTATTAAAGTGATCTCCGCTTCTACAGGAAATACGCTCCAGCTTAATACGCCCAATAATCCTTTCGCCGGCATGGGCCTTTTTGATGATCCGATGCCCAGGAAAGCTAACCGGGATTTTATTTTAAAGAAGGGAGAAGATCCGCAGGATAAAATAAGCAGGAACATGTTTGTTACACTGGAAGTGGACAGGAAAAGCTGTTATGTGGGAGAACCGGTTGTGGCTACGTATAAATTATACACCCGGCTGAAGAGCGAAAGCAACATAACCAAAAATCCCTCTTTCAACGGGTTTTCGGTGATCGATTTGCAGCCACCTGATAACACAAACTACCAGGTTGAAAAAAGAGAGGGGAGAGAGTATAATGTGTACAACATCCGCAAGGTGCAATTATATCCATTGCTGCCTGGCCAATTGGAGCTTGGAACTGCCGAGATTGAAAACGATGTTCATTTTATAAAAGCGGAATATGCAAACCAACGCCCCGATCTTTTTGACGGCATCATGTCCGATTTTTCGGATGCGATGATCCCGCCGGAAGGTATGGAGGATCATAAGGTAACCCTGAAGAACAAACCGGTTACGATCCTGGTGAAACCATTGCCCGAAGAAAACAAGCCTGCGGGTTTTAAAGGAGCCGTAGGACATTTCAGCATTGAAACAAAAGTTGAGAAAAATAATTTTACCACCGATGATGGTGGGAAAATGGCTGTGATCATCAGCGGTGAAGGCAACCTGCAGATGATAAATGCTCCGGAAATCTCCTGGCCGGAAGGCATAGAGGGATTTGATTCCAAGGCGACCGATGACCTGTATAAAGGCACCGTGCCGGTAGGAGGAAGAAAAATATTTGAATTTCCGTTCACGGTTTCAAAGCCGGGTACGTATGTTATCCCGGCTTTGTCATTTGGTTTTTTTGATCCAAAACAAAATGCATACAGGTCGGGTGAATCAAAACCATTGCAACTCACGGTAACCATGGGAACCGGGAGGGCCAAGAACAACGAAGCAGACAAACCGGTTAAAGAAGATTCTTTACTGGTAAGTTTTTTTAAGAACCGCCTGCGGGTGGTAAGTGTTGTTGCTGTTCTTATTATTTGCGGACTGATATTCTGGCTGAAAAAAGATGTGAAGAAAGAAAAACAGGTTGTTGCAGAGAAAAAAGAAGAGATGGTTGATGAGGAGCCTGTTGAAGAGATCATCCAGGCACAGCAAAATCCTTTTGCGCAGTCTGAGCAGCAATTGCAAAGTGAAGATGGGAAATTATTTTATATTTCTTTGAATGAAGAGCTGAAAAATTACTTATCAAAAAAACTTTCCATTCCGGCTGAAGAGCTGAACAGGCGGAGTATAACAACGAAGATGGATAAGGTGGGGATCTCTCATGAAACAGCCATCCGGTTACACAACCTGATCGATGAAATAGAATTTCAGCTTTACACGCCTGTTGTGGATAATGAAAAAAGAAAAAAGTTATATGAAGAGGCGAATGAAATTGTTCAGCTGCTCAATACCTATCATACTCAGGCATAAGTGAATTTGTAACCAACGCCCCTTACCGAATGGAAATAGTCGGGAGACCGGCTGTCTTCTTCAAAATACTTACGGAAGTTTAAAATGAAATTGTCAATGGTTCGGGTAGTAGGATAAACATTATAGCCCCAAACCACCTGTAGTATCTTTTCCCGGGTCACCACTTCATTCTTATTTTCGATCAGCAACTTGAGCAGCATTATTTCTTTTTTGGTAAGCGCTACTCTTTCGCCATCTTTTGTCCATGCCTCGGATGCTTTGAAGTCGATCTTGTTTTTCCCGAATTCATAGATCTCTGCCACGGGAACTTTACTGCCAAGCCGTTCGCTTTTTTTGATAAGCTTATCTACCCGCAGCAATAATTCTTCCAGGTTAAAAGGTTTGGTGAGGTAATCATCGGCTCCTTTTTTTAATCCCAATACTCTGTCTGCACTGCTGTTCTTTGCACTCAGTATCAGGATGGGAATATCGGGGTTGTTCAACCGTACCGTTTCGCAGACAGTGATGCCGTCCAGTTCGGGCAGCATCACATCCAGGATGATCAGGTCAAAATGTTCTTTTTGCTGTGCCTGTAATGCCTCTACGCCATCATAGGCGCTGGTGATTTCGTACCCTTCCAGTTCCAGGTTAAGCTTTAATGCTTCCTGCAGGTTCTCTTCATCTTCAACCAGCAATATGGAAAATTTTTTATCAGCCATTCTTCTAAGCTACCTCTTTTCAGTAAATGAATTTAAAACAACGGTAAAAATAGAACCTGTTGGTATATTATCTGTCACAGAAATGTTTGCATTGTGCTGCTGGGTGATCTTTTTAGAAAGATAGAGCCCCAGCCCGGTCCCTTTTGCCGCTTTGGTTGCCGGGTTTCCTACCCGGTAAAATTTGTTGAATACCTTTCTTTTTTCTTCATTGGAAATACCTTTGCCTTCGTCCTTTACCTGTAAAATTATCTTGGTTCCGTCTTCTGCAAGGGTTACATTTATTGGGAATTCCTTTGGCGAGTATTTGATGGCATTGTCTATAAGATTATTCACCAGCATTTGCAGCAACAGCCTGTCGCCCTGCACAAACAATTCTTCCTTTACCGATGATTGAATTACATGTTGCGGAAAGCGATTGATAAAATCATGCACACAGGAGCTTACCAGTTCACTGAAATTGGTTTCTTCATTGGTGATGCGGTAACCACCGGCTTCAATCTGGGAAGAGAGCAGCATATTATTGCAAAGGGCATTCAGGCGGTTTGTTTCCTGCAGGGTTATTTGCAGTAAACGCTGCTGTTGCTGTTCATCCAGTTTTCTTTTCTGCAGTGTCTCCAGGTTAAGCTTGGCAACAGAGATGGGCGTTTTTAATTCATGCGTGAGCGCCATCATAAAATGCTGCTGGTCCTGGCTGTGTTTTAACTGGCGGCGTACAGCCCGAAAAACAAATACAGCCCCCGCAGCTATAAGAAGAAAAAAGGTGACCCCTTCCCCGATGTACTGGGCCGATTTTCTTTTTTCCAGCAAACGGAATTTTTCTGCTTCTGCCTCGTAATTTGAATTTGCCGGGCTCAGTTGTTCGATCTCGTATTTTGTCATTTGTTGGTTTTGCCGGTTAAGGGCAATGAACCACCATACCAATGCCGCCAGCATATACGCCAGCAGGAACCAGTAGATAAAGAAAATGAAACGGAGTTTTTTTATTTTATCAGGCATAAAGAATTCAGCAAAGGTATGCTGAAAACAGGGACAGCAGAGGAAGGGTTAATTCCGCTTGTCCAATCCCCAGCTCAATTTATTACGAAGGGTTTGTAAAAAATTATTTTCGTTGAGGCGGATCAGGTTGATCATAAAATTTTCTTTCCTTACTGCCAGTTGAATTTCTTTTGGCACCACTTCCCTGCGGCTGTCGAGCGAACATAAAAAGCCATCCGTTCTTCCTTCTACTTCAAAGGAAATAACATTGTCATCGGGCACCACGATGGGTCGTATGTTAAGGTTGTGGGGAGATACGGGTGTAATTACAAAACTTCCGCTGTCGGGAAAAACCACCGGGCCATTGCAGCTTAATGAATAACCGGTTGAACCCGTAGGCGTGGCAACGATCAATCCATCTGCCCAATAGGTATTCATAAACTCACCATTGAGGTATGTATGGATCCGGATCATGGGCGAGGTATCTTTTTTATGCAATGTAAATTCATTCAGTGCATAAGGCCCGTCTTCAAACAGGGGAATGTTTGCATCGAGGTGGATCAGTGTTCTTTTATCCAGCACATAGGTTCTGTTAACAAGCGCCTGCACGGCAACATGCAGTTCTTCCCGGCTGATGTTTGCCAAAAAGCCAAGCCGGCCATAATTAATACCCAATACAGGAATGCCGCTGTCTTTTACAAAAGTTACCGTATCCAGCAGGGTCCCATCCCCGCCAAGGCTCATCATGCAATCGATGCTTTCATCCAGGTCGGCAAAAGAATTGAAAGTGGAATACTTTGTCTTGATATCGATGGAAGAATAGAACTGGTTGAAAAAATCCTGGTAAAATACCGGCTCAACATTACTCAATGCAAGTTCGTCCAGTAACTGTATGATATCCTGGTGCTGATTTTCTTTAATGCCCCGGCTGTAGATTGCTATTTTCATGCCCCTGGTGAAGAAGGTTTTAATTAAGCGATGGTAAAGATATTCTTAAAATCCCGATTGATTATGTAAAAATAGACCGTTTTTCCCCAACTGGTTAAAACTGTATTCAAACCGGAGGTTAATATCATACAGGGTAAGAACATCTATACCAAACCCGCCGGAGTAAAGCAGGCGGTTATTGAGACGGGTATCGAAAGCCTTTTTATTATACACATAGCCAAGGTCTCCATAAGTCTTTGCGAAAAAAGTAAAGGGTATTTTGGTAAACACTTTTGGAAAAAGCCGGAAAGGGATATTGAACGACACGATCTTCTTCTTTAAGGTTGTTTTAAGCAGGGCCGTGGCCACGCCATCAATCACATAGTATTCGAGGCCACGCAAATAATTTTCGCCATAACCAAGTCCACGTTGGTTAATATATGCCTGGTCAAACGGAAGTTTTATTTTTCCATTCAGGTAAAAACTGCCGTACCAGTTATGTCCAAGGGAAAAATATTTATTCAACCCTGCTTCTACCTGGAACATATCAAGGCCGGATGAAATTCCCCATCCCCTTTTTAAAAGAGAGATGAACCAGGAAGTGCCTTTTAACGAATAGGAGGTATTATCTACGTTGGTATATTGATAAACATAGGCCAGGTCGGGAAAGGATTTGGACCTCACTGAATCCTTGAAATAATTTTTATTTTTGATGATCACTGAATCATCCACTTTCGAGAATGTATATGCAGCTGAAAGATACTGGCGGGTAAAAAATCCTTTTCGGATACTGTAACTTCCGCTTATAAACCATCCCTGCCGCACAAAATCACTGGTCGTTGCTTTTAGTGGCCCGGCCGAATATAGTAATACGGAATCTGTATAGCTTGTTTTGTAAGATACTTCCCTGTTTTGTGTGTACCCGGCGCTTACAGAAAATCCCTTGTTCAGCGCCTTATTGCTGTAGGGATTGGAATAGTTGAATAAGATATTCCTGCTGTAACCATTTATTAAATAGATGCGCAACTGGTCACGCTGGCCACTCAGGTTATAATGTACAAATTTCAACCCGTAATTCACCCGGTTAAGGCTGTGGTTGAATGTCTTCCACCATTCATTAAAATTACGATCAACAAGCTGAAACTGTGGAATGGGGTAGAGGTACCAGCGTTCGGTTACATGTACATTGATATTTACATTGACCGAATCAAGGGCGGTGAGGTCAAAACTTACTTCATTGAAGAGGGTTGTATTGTAAACCTGGCGTCGTGCCTGTTCCAGTTCTTTCTGCAAGGAAGAAATAACAAGAGAGTCGCCTTTCTTAAACTGGATCTCCCGGTAAACAATGTAGATCTTGGTTTTTTTTGTTCCGGTCACTTCCAGTTTCCGGATACAGATTTTCCGGCTTGAGTCAGCGGAAAGTAAAGAAATATTATTGAGTGTAACCGGAGCTGATTTTTGTTTTTGTGCATGAGAAAGCAGGGCGGATAAAAAGAAGAGGCTGCAGTAAATTATTTTTTTAAGGTGATTCATTCCGTAAATACTTTGCCAGGAACCGGTTCAAAAACAGCTGCAGATAACAGGGAAGAAACAGCTTAAAGATCCAGGTAGTTCATCAGGTGGCGGTAATTGCTGTGTATCTCATTTTCAAAATTCTCATTACCAAAATAATAGATCACGTCGTATTCATACCGCTCAAAAGTTGACACGATGGCCGATATCTCTTTTTTATTCACGTGAATGGTAACAGTGAGCATGCCGGTTTCTGAATGAACCGTTGTGTTCAGGTGCAGGATGGTGGCATCGTTGCTTTCCACAATGCGGCTTATTTCAGAGATGGTAAACTGGCTGCGTTCCATTTCCAGTACAATGATACCGCCGATCTCGTTGGTGCCGGCAAAATTGCCGAGTGTTTTTAACAGGTCGCTGGTGGTAATAACACCCATCAGTTCATTCTCTTCATTGATGACCGGCACTACGGTGGTATCAAACTGGTTGCTGCAGGTAACTGCATTCAGAAAATGTTCGTTTTCCTGTACGGCAGCTTTCACAAAACTTTCCTGCATCAGTTCAATAGGCATTTTCGGTTCTTCGGCATCCAGCAGATCGTCTTCACTAACCAGGCCAAGGTATTTATCGTCTTCCACCACGGGCAGGTGGGTAAGCCTGAAATCGTTGATAAGGGCTAACGCCTTGCTTACAGAGTCTTTCAATTGCAGGCGGGGGATATTGTTATTTATCAGTTCAATAGTTAACATAAGACTGGTTTGGGTTGATTACAGCTATCCCAATAACGAAGAATAGCAGTATAAAATTATATGGACAATTTAATTTTTAAACCGTTGCAGCCGGTGTTTTAAATTTTGCTAAAAACTGGTCGAGTAAGCTGTTAAATTCTTCCGGTACTTCCATCATGGGAGCATGGCCGCATTTGTCAATAAAATGTAATTCACTGTTCGGGATCAGCCGGTGAAATTCTTTTGCCACAAAGGGAGGGGTGATGGTATCATTATTTCCCCAGATAAGACAGGCTGGTTGTTTTATCTGGCTCAATTCTTCGCCGAGGTTATTGCGGATAGCGCTTTTTGCCAGGGCTATTATTTTGATAACCTTCATGCGGTTATTGGTAATTTCAAATACTTCATTCACGAGTTCATCGGTTGCCATCGCAGGGTCATAAAAAGTAAGCTCCGTTTTTTTCCGGATGTACTCTTTGTCGCCCCTTTTTGGATAGGTATCGCCCATGCCGTTCTCAAACAGGCCTGAGCTTCCGGTAAGTGTCAGCGATTTGATGCGTTCGGGATGTTTTAAAATATGAACCAGGGCCACGTGGCCACCCAATGAATTTCCCATCAGGTGAATATTATCGTAATTGCGGTGCTCCACAAATCGCTGTACAAATTTTTGCAGTCCTCCCACAGAGGTATGCAGCAGGTCCAGGTCGAGCAGGGGCAATATCGGTACGATCACTTTATTGGTCTTGCGAAAATGCTCTATGAGGAACTGAAAGTTGCTCAATGCTCCAAATAGCCCATGCAACAGCATCAGCGGTTCTCCATCGCCCTCCTCAATGAATTTAAATTTTCCGTCTTGTTTTATTTCGTAGCTCATCCGTAAATGCAAATTGTTTAATATAAAGCGCCATCTCAATCTTTATATTATGAAGCCGGCGATCCGGGCTAAAATTACGTCAAATAAAAATAATGCCTGAAATTAATGCGGAATTTTGTTAGGTATTGCATTAAAAAACTCTTCTAATTGAGCAAACATGTCTTTGAACCAGGGTACAACCCTTCCGATATTGTCCATGATCACCGGCCCCCATGGTTTTACAAAATTATAGGTAAATGAAGATTGGATGGCTGTGGGCTGAAGTAATTTCAGCTTTTCGGCATAAAACAAAGCAATGCTGAAAATGATCATGTAAAGTGCTGCATAAAGAATGATGCCCGCTATCCGGTTTGCCCAACCCAGCAATGCAAGCTGCAGCGTTTTTTCGATCAACTTACCACCCAGTCTTACGAGGATTACCACGGCCAGGAAAACAAGTACAAAGGCTATAAAAGGCAGCCACCTGGCTGATATGTTCACACTGTCTGACAGGTATGCAGCCACCAGGGTAGATAATTTCAATGCAGCGGCTAAGCCGAGTATAAAGGCCAGAACAGAAAAGACAGCAATTACAAATCCCTTCTGATAACCTTTGATCACTGCCAATACAATGAGCACCGCAAAAACCAGGTCTATAAGCATATTAAATTTTGCAGGTAATAAATTAACCGGCAAGCAATTCTTTCACCAACCCGCTGATGGTCTTTCCATCGGCAAGGCCTGCCAGTTGTTTGCTGGCTACACCCATTACTTTTCCCATATCGGCAGGTGAGGCGGCCCCGGTGTCTGTAATTATTTTTTTCAATGCTTCTTTCAGTTCTGCTTCGCTTAGTTGTTTGGGAAGAAATTTTTCGATCACCGCCATCTCTTCTTTTTCTTTTGTGGCCAGGTCTTCTCTTCCCTGTTTTTCAAATATCTCCAGCGAATCTTTCCGCTGCTTCATCATCTTTTGTAAAAATTTCTGCTCGGTCGCTTCGTCGATCTCCCCGCCGGCACCGGGTTCTGTCTTTGCTTTAATGATCTCTGCCTTGATGGCCCGTAATGCCCGTAACACGCCTTCTTCTTTCGCTTTCATGGCTTCTTTCATTTCAGTCATTATCTGTTGTTCTAAACTCATGGTTGTGTCTTTTAATATTTAAGATTATTAATCGGTCATTGGTTATTTGTCATTGGTCATTGGGTTGAGATTTTTTTATTCAGGAAGGTCTCAAATGACTAATGACAAATGACTACTCTGTACTATCCCTGCTCCTTCAGCTGTATTGCTTTGAACCGTTCAAAAAAATCCTTGGCGAATTTTTTCATATCGTCACTCATTTCCTCCTGCCGGGTAGCCCGTTTAAATGAATCGGCCATCCCCATCATCATCTGGTAATAAAAATCAGCCATCTCATCCACCATCATATCCTTGGTCCAGAGGTCGATCCGCAGGGCAGATTTATCGGCTCCGTCCCAAAAAGCCACACTCATGGCTTTTGCTTTTTGTACCATATCGGCCGTACTGTCGCTGGCCTGCCAGTTTATTTGTTCGGGTATTTTATCGGGGTCAAGCAGTATGTCTATCTTAATGGTTGATTGATTCATATTCGTTTTAGCACTTACTTTTTTGTGAACCTGCCTGCCGGCAGGCAGGCTGCAAAATTAACTGAAATTACCCATTGGCAGCTTTCTTTATCAATGACCAGAATGACCTGCCGCTGTGAAAATGTGCGGTCTTTTCAATTCCGGCTTTAACCATTTTCCGGGCAGTATCCTCATCTTTAAAAACCAGCATCATCTTTTGGGCAATCTCTTCAAAATTTTCCGGGTTTGCATATAAGGCAGCTTCGCCGCATACTTCAGGTAAAGCGCCAATATTACCTGTGATCACAGGCACCCGGCACCGCATCGCCTGCAGAAGAATTAAACCGGCATCTTCATACAAAACCGGGTGAACGACGGAATAAGCTGCCGCAGTAATTTTTGCCGGTTCTTCTGAGGTCAGACCAGTAAGCAGCTTCACTTCATTTCTGAATTTGTACGTTTTCAGATCATTTTTAAACGCTTCGCCGGGATCGCCTGCTATCAGCAGGAGCATGTTGCTTTTTTGCCGGCGTTTAAAAAAAGAGAAGGCCTTGAGCAGGTTCAGCAGGTTACTGCGAGGGTTGTTGCTGCCTGCACATAAAAAATATTCCTTTCCACCTGTATGCATTTCTTTGATACTTTCTTTTTCTTCCTGGCTGACAGGGGTGAACGATTCATCAATAAGATCGTGGATCACTTCTATCTTGGCAGCACCAGCTTTATAATGGTCAAGTAATAATTTTTTTGAAAATTCAGAGAGTGTTGCAACCGCTTTTGATTTGTTCATGAAAGCAGGCATATTCTTTTTGTAAAACCGGGCATTGGGTTTACTGAAATATGCGGGGGCAGAAATGAAAGAGGTGTCGGGAATTATGAGGCACTGCGGAATTTGTGTACGCAGCGAACAAATGCCATCCGCAGCAACAAACACATCGGCTTTATGCTTTCGTAGCAGAGCCGGCAATTTGTAATTGAACCAGTATTGCATCAGCAGGCTGTTCTTTATTTCCGGGCCGGTTGTGAGCAGGGTTACATTTTTTGGAAATGTGTAGTGTGTATCAAATGCTTTATCGGAAATAAAAAGAAAATGATGATTGGGATTCTTTATTGCAAACTGAAGAATAGGATTCCCATCAAAGCTGCTGCCGGCTTCCTTCCTTCCTGCCGCTAAAAACCGGGTATCAACCGCAATTGTCATGTAAGAATGGGGTGGTTAATGTAACGCTGGTAGAAAAATCTATTTCATAACCTTAAGTTTCACCATCTCAATCCGGGTGTCGCTTACATTTAAAACATCAATTTCGTAATTACCAATGATAATGTGATCTTTTGATTTCGGGATCTCTTCGTGGTTCTTGATGATGTATCCAGAAAGGGTTTCTGTTTCTGCATCGTTGGGAAAGGTAAGCTTGTATTTTTCGGTTATGTAGTCCAGTTCCAGCCTGCCGCTGAAGATGAATTCATTGCCGGATAATTGCTTATCTACAAACTCTTCGGTATCGTATTCATCTTTGATATCGCCGAATATTTCTTCCAGCAGGTCTTCCATGGTAACAATACCTGCGGTTCCGCCAAACTCATCAATCACCCAGGCAATGGTCTTGTGTTCCTTGCTGAATTTATTTATCATATCGGTGGCACTCATACTTTCGGGCACGGTAGGGATGGGCAGTAAGATTTCCTTCACTGATTGCGGATGTTTGAAGAGGTCGAGCTGGTGAATGTAACCGGTTATATTGTCGATATTATTTTCATACACCACCAGCTTACTCAGTTGAGTGGAAATAAATTTATTCTTTACATCTTCCATCGGCATATAAATACTCACTGCTTCAATTTCCTTACGGGGAATAAGGCATTCCCTGAGTTTTTTTTCACTGAGCGACAGGGCATTCTCAAACAGCTCTTTGTTTATCTCGTTGTTGTTTTCCTCTTCATGGCTGGAGCTCTGTTGCATGAAATGTTCCAGGTCAACCTTGCTGAACATATCTTTTTTGCGATTGATCTTTACATTGAAAATGTATTTCAGTATCCACTCCGAAATGTCGACAAAATAAGAAGCCAGCGAAGAGAATAACCAGTAAAAGAACTGAACAATGTAGCTGACCGTATTGGAACTTACCACTTCATTATTTTTCGCCCTGAAATAGGCCTTGCAGATGAATTCAACGATGAGCACGATGAGGGTGGAAAGAACGGTTTCAACAAACAGCTTGATATACTTTACCGAATCGGTCAGGGAAGTAGGGAGCTTGGTCTCAATCCAGTGCCAGATGGGAAAGAGCATGTCAACAACCAATAGCCCGTACACCACAAAAACAATATTGATGCCCACCAGCGAGGTACCAATGAAACGGGCCGGGCGGTCGGAGAAATAGCCCCATACTTTTCCGCTGTGGGTACCCTGTTTGCGGTTGAGTTCAATGGAAAGTTTATTGGCGGATACAAAAGCGATCTCTATGCCGGCAAAAAAACCGATAAGCAGCAGCGAGGCAATGATGGCAACGGGGGTTATCCAATCCATGGGGTAAAAATAAGAAAGAAGAATGAAAGCAGAGAATTGGGTGGAGGATAGGGGATAAAGGATACAAGATGCAGGATTCTGGATGAGTTTCATAAAGGAAGACATTCCTAGGTCTCAGGCATTCTGTATCCTGAATCCCGTATCTGGCATCTGAGGTTTTTTCACCTTGCAGGGTGATTGCGTTTATAAGATCATAGCAGCATCTTAGCTTATTAATTTAAGCCTAAACTTTTAAAAATGAACCTGCGCCTATCCCTAACCATCTTACTTGTTTTGTTTTTGTTAAGTACCAGTCTTGTTGCCCAGAATAATGTGGGTATTGGCACGGTCACTCCTAATACCAGCGCATTATTAGATGTAACATCAACTACCAAAGGGGTATTGATACCGAGGCTAACCAGTGCACAAATGAATGCCATTGCCAGCCCGGTTGCAGGGTTAATGATCTATAATACCGACTCTGCCGCCTTTGCCTACCGAAATGCAACGGCCTGGGTGTTTTTAAAAGGCAATGCTATTAACTCCAATAACTGGAATACCCAGGGCAATGCCGGTACAAACTCTGCCACACATTTTATAGGGACTACGGATGACAGGGACCTGGTGTTTAAAAGAAATAATCAGAGATCAGGGTTAATAAGTCTCAGCAACACCAGTTGGGGTAATGCCGCATTGAACCCGGCAACAACAGGTACTGGTAATACTGCATTTGGTGTCAGTACACTAAGCAGTAATACTACTGCATCCGGTAATACGGCTATTGGTAACGCTGCTTTGCAGGCAAACACAACAGGCGGCAGCAATACTGCAACAGGTAGTGGTGCACTTTATAACAATACGACAGGTGGTTTCAATACGGGCTATGGTGTTTCCGCACTTCAACTTAATACAGCAGGAGATTTTAATAATGCCACCGGTTATTCCGCTTTGTACAATAATACGACGGGTAATAATAATATTGCTTATGGCTACAATGCATTATTTGCGAACACAGTTGGCTATTCCAATATAGCCATAGGCACCAATGCCCTGCGCAGCAATACCAACCGCAATAACTTAGTTGCTGTTGGTGACAGCGTTTTGTATAACAACGGTACTGGTGCGACACTCGCTTACCATGCTGCCAATAATACCGGTTTAGGAAGTAAAGCACTTTTTGCAAACACCACCGGCTACGCTAATACTGCAAACGGATACCAGGCTCTTTATTCAAATATCACCGGAAGCAACAATACCGCAACTGGAATGCAGGCATTGTTCTCAAATACAAACGGAATTTATAATACTGCAAACGGTTTTGGTGCTCTTACCAACAACGTCCTTGGAAATTACAATACAGCAAGTGGGGTAGAGGCGCTTTATTACAATACGACCGGTAGTTCCAATGCCGCATATGGCGTAGATGCATTGATGAGTAATATGACGGGGAGTTCCAATGTAGCGATAGGAATAAAAGCCCTTTATAATAATACTGTTCGCAGCAATCTCGTTGCCATTGGCGACAGTGCTTTGTTTAATAATGGGCTGAATGCAGTAAACTTTTTCGATGGCGCTTTCAATACCGGTGTAGGAAGCAAGACATTATATTCAAACACCACAGGTAATGCGAATACCGCTCATGGGTATATTGCACTTAATTTAAATACCACCGGCAATGAAAATACCGCAAATGGTGCTGCGGCACTTTATCATAATACTACGGGAAATGATAATACTGCAAATGGATTGCAGGCGCTTTATACTAATACTACCGGCTATTCCAATGTCGCTATGGGAGTAAGTGCATTATATAGCAATAATACCCGCAGCAACTTAGTGGCCATTGGTGATAGTGCTTTATTTAATAATGGTACAGGGGCAAGTAATCCCGATCATGCTACAGCGAACACCGCCGTGGGAAGCAAGTCGCTTTTTGCAAACACGACAGGTACTGCAAATACAGCGACCGGCTTCGAAACACTTAATGCAAATACAACCGGCGATTTCAATACAGCTCATGGAGCCTCAGCACTTTCACATAATACTACTGGCAGTTCGAATACAGCAAATGGAGTTTCAGCACTTGTATTTAATAATACAGGAAGCAACAATACAGCAAACGGAGCAGGAGCACTTGGTCTTAATACGACAGGCAATTTCAATGTCGCCGTGGGGGCATTTAGCCTGGTAAGGAATACCACCCGCAGCAACTTAGTAGCCGTTGGCGACAGTGCTTTATATTTTAATGGCATTGGAGCTGTGGATGCTTTTGAAGCTACCGGTAATACTGCTATAGGAAGTAAGGCGCTTCGTAGCAATACAACAGGCTTTTATAATACTGCAACCGGACAATCGGCCCTTTATAATGCTACATCTGCAGCCCAAAATACAGCAAATGGTTACCAGGCACTTTACGCTAATCAGTCAGGAAACAACAATACGGCTAGTGGCTTTACAGCTCTTTTTTCCAATACAACGGGATACGGCAATACTGCAAATGGAGCTATTTCACTTAGAGTCAACACAACTGGTAGTTATAATACTGCAAATGGAACTGAGGCCATTTCATCTAACACAACCGGAAACTTCAATACCGCAAATGGCTTCTCCGCTCTTGCATTCAACAGCACGGGAAACAATAATACCGCAAACGGAACTTTTGCAATGCTCAATAATTCCACGGGTTATTCCAACGTAGCTATTGGCGCCGGTGCACTATACAAAAATACCGATCGCAGCAACTTAGTGGCCATTGGTGATAGTGCATTATTCAATAATGGGGTCGGTGTTGTTTCCGGATCAGAAGCAAATGCGAATACCGGTATTGGCAGTAAAGCGCTTTATTCAAATACAAGAGGGAGTTACAATACTGCAAATGGTTTTTTTGCGCTTTATAGTAATACAACAGGATCCTATAATACAGCAACGGGGCACATATCGCTGCCAAATAATACAACCGGGTATTATAACACCGGGTATGGATCAGGGGCACTTTATTCAAATACTACAGGTGGCTACAACACTGCAAATGGTTACAACACACTTTCGTCAAATACCGGAAGCTTTAATACGGCAAATGGAACACAGGCACTTGAAGACAATACTACAGGTAGCCACAACACGGCAAATGGATACCTTGCACTGAACAATAGCATTACAGGCAGTTTCAATACTGCTATCGGGGATAATGCACTTTTTAACAATATTAGCGGTGATAATAATACTGCACTTGGTATAAATGCAAATGTGATCGCCAGCAACCTAGGTAATGCCACCGCAATTGGCGCCAATGCCAAAGTGGGTTTAAGCAATAGCATAGTTTTGGGCGACAGCACAAATAATGTAAAAGTGGGTATAGGTACAGGCTATCCAACTACAGCAAAGCTGGTGATTAAAACAACTGCTGGTGCTAATGGCATAGACCTTGCCAGCAGTGATGCTTATGCTGAAATGAGAATCATAAGAAATACATTAGGTGCATCTGATAAGAATTTGTATTTAGGTTTTAATGCATTAGCCGGCAGCTCTGTTAACCTGTACTCAGAAGGATTGACGCCAACGATGATCATAAAAAGCAATCAAACAGGTATTGGCAAAACACCACTTACTTCCAGTAATGACAGCCGGCTCCAGGTAAAACAACAGGGTTCGCAAAATGCTATTGGTATTGAAGCAGAAACCAGCACCAATCACTGGGATTTTTATGTTGACCATGTAGCATTTGACATGAGTTTGTGGTATAATGGAGCCCCTAAGGGTACTTTCTCCAGCGTAAATGGCGCATATGTAATGACCAGTGACAACCGGTTAAAAAAGGATATAGTAACTCAGCAACCTGTATTGAATAATCTGATGCAGTTGCAGGCCTACCAGTATCATTATCTCGATAATAAATCCACAGACAATTTAAGTAATGGCTTCATGGCGCAGGATGTGCAAAAAATATTTCCTGATGCCGTATTTGAAACGGATATAAAAAACGGTGAAACAAGATTAGGCATCAACTACCAATATTTTACTGTTGTTGCCGTTAAAGGTTTGCAGGAGCAACAGCAGCAGATTCAATCACAGGAAAAAAGAATTGCAGAACTGGAGGTGCAGCTGAAGTTGTTGCTGGAGAAAAGGTGATTCAAATTGATACCGGATAGCAGGTAAAGTAAAACACAAACCTATAAGGTTTTTAAAATCCTATAGGTTTAGCTCCACCACAAACCCATTCTCATACTTTGTGGTAAGTGTTCCACCAATCTTTTCGGCCCGCATTTTCATATTGCTCAATCCAAGCCCGTCGGAATTGCGGCCTGCTTTTTCAGCACCGTTATCATGTATGGTTAAATGCAGGTTGCTTTTTGTATGAACAAATGTAATGCGAACGTGTTTGCCATCACTGTGTTTGATGATGTTGGTAATGGCTTCCTTAAAGATCAGGTAGATCGTTTGCCTTTTTTCAGGATCAATGAATTTTTTGGTATCAATATCCGATATGATGAACTCATGGGTCATGTTCTTCATGGCCAGGTTCTTTTCGGCAAATTCCCTCATGCGGTCGATCAGGTTCTCGTATTTGTCCTTACGGCTGTCCATGGCCCATACCGTATCTCTCATTCTTTCCATTGCATCACGGCTCATGTTGCTTATCTCAAGCAACGATTCTTTTTGTTCATCCTTGGCAGAGTATGTCAGCATTTGGCTCTGCATAGCCAAACCCGATAAAATGGTGCCTACATCATCATGCAGGTCGCTGCTGATCTTTGTTCGTAAGCCGGCCAGGTCTTTTTGCCTTTTTATTTTTTGATTGAAACGAAACCGTAAAAATCCAATGATCATTGTGATTGCAAACAAGGAGAACAATACAATGACCCATGGTTTTTTATACCAAACCTGTTTCATTTCTATCGGCAAAGAATAATAGCTCGCATTCGCATCATTCAATCCTGTTGATGCCTTCACTTCCAGTGTATATGTTCCCGGCTGCAACCCATACAGCAATATTTTATTATCCAATTTATACTCCGTCCAATTCTCACTCTGCCCCTTTACCCGGTAGCTGTAATAAACTTTCTTATAAAATTCAGGAACGGCAAAACTTAATTCTATATTATTATCAAAAGGCTGGAGTACCAGTTTGTTTAGGCTGTCCAGGTCTTTTGATAAATAATGATAGGCGCCCTGCTTATTGTTGAATAGGGATACAGCGTATAATTTTACCGGTTGTATTAAATTGGAAGACCTGGAAAATTGAAGTTCTGCAGCGGTAAATGAATACAGCCCATCCGTAGTGCCAAAATAATAACGGTTATCGCTGGCTTTAAAAGCAGCGGCCCTGTTGAATTCAATGGTAGCCATGGGGTGATCTTCGGCAAGATTATAAAATTCTCTTGAAGCCATATTGAACCAAAGCAAACCATAGCTGCTTCCAATATAAAAATTACCTGCAGTGTCCGGTAGTATGGTAAATACAGTGCGGTTCTGTAAGACTCCATTACTGAGTGTCGCGGGGTTTTTATAAATAATAGTTTTGCCCGTTGGAATATCCAGTACAGCCAGGCCATCTTTACATCCAAACCAGAGGTTGTTGCCAATTAATTCCAGGTCGGTAACAGTATTATCGCTTATGGCCAGTTCATTCGACGAATATTGTTTGAGTAGTTTACCTTTTTTTGAAATTAATGCTATCCCGTCATTGGTGGTGCTTATCCAGAGGTTTTGCCCGGTTGCATCCCCGGTCATGTCATTCATTTCGCCGATCAATCTAACGGATTTCGTTACGGCTTTATCAATGGCATACGTGTTTAAATTATTTTTCAGCAGGTCATAACAATGCAGTTCATTACTGTTCCAGTGAAACAGCCACAAACTATCATGCTGCAGCCATTGTGTGCAATGTCCGCTGAATGTTGAACCTGTCAAATACTTATATGCACCGCTGGCGAGGTCAATGCTTACGTTGTTCCAGAGCAAATGACCCTTCCAGTAAGTAAGGCTGTAAGTAGAAATGAGCTCAGCAGAAATATATTTTTTTACAGGCAATGAGGCGTAGTTTTTTTCTCCCGCAGCTTTCTTTGCAATACCTGTATAGTAAGAAGCGTAAATATTCTTATGGTCATCTTCAGCTATGGCACGGAAGCTGAGTATCGGTGAAATATTGTTCACTGCATCCACTTTTTGCAAAAACTGCTGGGGGGAGGGTGTTTTCTTTTTTAACCGGTAAATATCTTCCTTTGTGCATAAAAGCATTGAACTGTCGCTGCCTTGAAAAAATTTCAGAAAAAGCACACCGAGGCTGTTGGGTGCTTCTTTCTTCGCTAATTCAATAAAGCCGGCTGATAGATCCTGTATGGTTTTATTTTGTTTGTCAATAATGAACAGCGATAGATTATCGCCGAAATAAACGGTATTCCCTTTTATATAAAAATAAGCCCCTTTCCCTTTGAGGTAAGCGGGCAGCGTTAGAAAGACCTCTATCTTTTTATGCTGTTCATTCCAGGTATAAATAGCTTCCTGGTTATTATCAATAAAATAGAAATTGTTTTTATCCGTTGAAATGGAATAGTACGGAGACACAGGTATATCGTATTGTTCCTTCTCGTTCCCATCCAGACTGATCCGGGTGATTTTGTTCCCTACAATTAGCCAATGACATTGCCCGGCCATTTTGTATGTATAAAAAGATTGAAGGTTTATTGCAGACTGGTAAATGGGGACCGGTTTATCCGCAGCGGTTTTTCGCCATATCGTCATGCTGGCTTTTTGCCTGTTAACCGTGGAAAGAAATAAGCTGCCATCATCACTGTTGGCAGTATAAAAGATCAACTCATTGTCTACAGCCTGGTTCGTAAATGATCCAACTGATCTCCTTTTAACAGGGTCAAAAAGCAGCATCCTTGAATTTTCTTCCTGTATCCAGAAGTTTGCATTGCTGCTGTTTGCAATAGCATATAGTACCCCGGGAACAGAGTCTGCTGCCAGCATATACTGGCTATTCCCGTTTTTATAAGTAATGGTATGATTGCCATCAAAAACATGCAGCCCTTTGGTGCTGCTTAACCATAGGTAACCTTGTTTATCTTCTTTGATGTCATTGAACAGGCCTAGGTCTTCTTTATTGTTCAGCTTGAGATGTTCCAGTTCGTATTGGGGGGGGATAAGTTTATATAAGGGTTGCTGAGCTGATGTCTCTAAAAACATCAGCGCTGGTAAAAGAAAAGATGTAAAAAAACGGTAGAATATCAAAACAGCAGGTTTATCCAAATATAATTTAATAATTGCGATTGATAAACCTTTGGCGGCCGACGGTTACCGGATGTGTCCCCGCATGTATTGGGTAATGGCTTCGGTCTTATTATTCACGTGCAGCACTTTGTACAATTTTTTTATATGCGTACGTACGGTCTCAACCGAAATAAAAAGTTCGGATGCAATGGTCTGGTAACTTTTTCCGTCTACCAGTTTTTCGAGGATATCTTTTTGCCTGTCGGTAAGTATGGTGGCCTTGCTTACCCGGCCGCCCATGAGGTGGTTCACAATTTCACGGGCAATAGACGGAGACATATAAGAACCGCCGTTGGCAACAATACGCAGCGCTTCCACAATTTCTTCGAGGCTGGCTTTTTTTGAAATGTAGGAACAGGCTCCTGCGCAAAGTGCTTTCAATATTACGTCTTCCTCTTCGTAGGTGGTGAGCATTACAATATTAATATCGGGGATCTTTTTTAAAATAAGCGGTATGGCATCCAGGCCGTTGATGCCGGGCAAACCAATATCAAGTAACAAAATATGAGTCTGATTGGAAGGATTGATGATCGACGTATGAAGGAAGAAAGTTGCCGAATCGCATATGGCTGCCAGCTCAAACTCCTCATGGAAGGAAATAAATTTAGACACATTATCCCTGATCACTTTATTATCCTCAATGATGCTGATCTTTATTTTTTCCACGGTTCACTTATTTGGGTAAAACTAAAATTATTCAGCAAGGGAAAATATCACCCCACAGGGTGCTTTTGGCTAATTAGTTGTCCTTTAGAAAACCGGCAATAATACTCTCCGCTTCGGCGCAGGCACGCTGCAGGTTATCATTTACAACAATCTTATTAAAATGATCTTTAAAAGACAGTTCGTAAGCGGCTTTATTTACCCGTGCAGCCAGTGATTCTGCTGTTTCGGTGCCGCGGCTTTCGAGGCGGTTCTTCAATTCATTCACCGAAGGCGGCTCTATAAAAAGACTGAGGGTATTTTCGGGATATTGCTGCTGAATATGAATAGCGCCTTTTACATCGATATCCAATACAGGAATTTTATTGAGGGCCCATATCCTTTTTAGTTCAGATTTTAAAGTGCCGTAATATTTTCCTTCATACACCATTTCCCATTCGGCAAATTCCTTGTTCTGTATCTTCTGTTTAAAATCATCCAGGCTCATAAAATAATAATCCACGCCGTTTTTTTCAGTACCTCTTGCTTCCCTTGTTGCAGCAGAAATGGAGAAGGTAAGCACGGGAAAGGTTTTCATCAGGTGGTGGGTGATGGATGTTTTGCCTGCACCCGATGGGGCAGTAATAATTAATATCTTCTGGTGAATCGAATTCATGTGCAAAGAAAAGAAAAACAAATTAAAAGGCGGCTGCTACTGCACGATTATTGTTTTTACCAATACACTGCCACCAGGAGACATGACTCTTATATGATAGATGCCTGTGCCGGCGTTAAGAACAATGTTTGAAACGGAGGTTGTTATTTTTCTGCTTTGAATTACTGCACCTGCAATATTAAATAGCTGCAACTGTCCGCCAATAAAGTTATCAGAAACAGTAATTGAAAAATTTCCCTTTCCAATAGCAGGGAAAACATCCAAACTCCTGTATTCTTTGGAGGAGGCTGTCTTGATCGGGGAGTAGAAGATGGGCCCGGTAGCCTCCGTTACTTTCAGCCGGTAAAAACGTTTGCCTGTTATTGTTTGTGGCAGGCTGTACTGGTATTGCTTGCCGGGTGTTGATGACATGTTTGATTTTATGGTGTAGATCGTATGAAAATCTACCCCATTCATACTTTCCTGCAGATCGTAGCTGATATTTTTGGACTCATCTTCCAATTGCCAGGCGGCAGTAACCTTATTATCAATAGTGGTTACCGAAAATGTTTTTAAGTGGATGGCCAGTAATCCTGCTGAGGCAATGCCTGTTGTGCAAGCGCCACTTACAGCAGTGCCAACAATGCCCCCCGGAATATATACAAGACAAGTAGATGGAGTAAAATGTACGGTGCCGTGGCCGGTTGCATCGGTTAAAAGGCTGTCTCTTAAAACAGCGGAATTATCATAAATATAAACTTTTGATAAGGCAGGGAAATGTGTTACGGTTACCCAACACAGGGTATCAAAATTAACAGGCGGCTCTCCATACTGGTATATATAGTTCACATGGATTGCAAAAGCTCCCGGCGGACATTGTCCACTTGCCAGTTTCACTGAAATAAAAAAACAGAAAAGTACGGCAAGTTTTTTCATTACGGATCATTTTGTCTTATACAAGGTACAAAACAAACCCTGCATTGCATAGTTGTGCCTAATGTGGCTTAAAATGCAGTACCAGTGGCGGATTGCCTGTGCTTAATACCATATCGTTTTCAGTGAGGGTGTTTATGGTATACCGGTTGATCGCATTCTTTGTATCGGGGGTGCAGATAATTGTTTTCCCATCCTCTGTTAAACCATAAGTTCCTTTAACGGTAACCCGGCTGCCGATGGCACATTCGTATTCATGGTCATCTTTAAAGGTCCAGTTAAGTGTTTCAAGTGTGGATATTAATTGCAGGTTGTTGAGCGAATCCTGTGGATCTTGAAACCGTTCATTGGCAAGCTCAAGGTTGTCAACTTTCAGGCAATCCCATTTTTTTGTGAGTAGCTCCTGGGTTTTACTTTGGCAGGAATGAAAAAAGAACAGGCAAAAAATTATTGTCGATATGGTAGCTGTTTTTTTCATGTAATTCCAAATCCATAAGGTCTGCAGTGCTGCTAGCGGGCCGGCAGACCTTATCGGTTTATACTCTTTTAATATCAGCGCCAAGGTTTCTCAATCGTTCATCAATGTTTTGATAACCCCGGTCTATCTGTTCAATATTCTGAATGGTGCTTTTTCCCTGTGCACTCAATGCGGCGATCAAAAGCGCCACACCGGCACGTATATCCGGACTGCTCATCGTTATTCCACGCAATTGCTGTTCCCTTTCCAAACCAATTACCACGGCACGATGGGGATCGCAGAGAATTATTTGTGCGCCCATGTCGATCAGTTTATCTACAAAGAACAGGCGGCTCTCAAACATCTTCTGGTGTATGAGCACACTGCCCTTTGCCTGGATAGCCGTTACCAGAACAATACTCAACAGGTCGGGCGTAAAGCCTGGCCAGGGATGATCATACACAGTAAGCACCCCGCCATCTAAATATTTCTGCACTTCATAAAATTCCTGTGCAGGGATGTGAATGTCATCGCCAATAAAATTCATGGAGATACCGAGCTGTTGAAACCTTTCGGGAATGATACCCAGGTGTTCAATGCCGGCATTCTTGATTGTGATGTCGCTTTGTGTCATGGCTGCCAGGCCAATGAAAGAGCCCACTTCAATCATATCGGGCAGCATCCGGTGTTCGGTTCCACCTAAATAATCAACCCCGGTTATGGTAAGCATATTACTGCCGATGCCGCTGATCTTTGCACCCATGCGGTTGAGCATTTTGCAAAGCTGCTGTATATAAGGTTCGCAGGCAGCATTGTAAATGGTGGTAGTGCCGCTTGCCATAGATGCACCCATTAAAATATTGGCCGTGCCTGTAACGCTGGGTTCATCAAGCAGCATGTTTGTTCCTTTGAGCCCGCTTGTTTCCAAATGAAAAAAACCATCATCGGTGTGATAGGAGAAATTGGCTCCCATTTTTTCAAAGCCTATGATATGTGTATCCAATCTTCTTCTGCCGATCTTATCGCCGCCCGGTTTTGGTATGTAGGCTTTTTTAAATCTTGCCAACATAGGTCCGGCCAGCATTACAGAACCCCGGAGTTTTCCGCTTTTTTTGTGATAGGCTTCACTGTGCAGGTAATCAACATCTACGTCATCTGCCTGGAAGCTGCAGGTATCCCCGCTTTCCCGGCCGATCTTCACTTTCATTTCGCCGAGCAGTTCGATAAGCAGGTTTACGTCAATGATGTCGGGGATATTTTTTATCGTCACTTTTTCAGGCGTGAGTAAAACGGCAGAAATGATCTGCAGCGCTTCGTTCTTGGCTCCCTGGGGTGTGATCTCGCCGGATAATTTTTTTCCGCCTCTTACTTCAAATGATTGCATGTGGAAGAAATTCAAAAATGAAAAGTCAAAAATAAAAAACCCTGATGTCTAAAAACAGAACCAGGGTTTTTATTTTAATTATATATTGAAGTATATCAATAACGTTTCTTGAAATTCCGGTTGTTGCCATTTCGGTTGTCGCCTCCTCTTCCGCCGCCGCCCCGGTTATCGCCTCCTCTACCGCCGCCACCCCGGTTATCTCTTCCACCACCCGGATTATTGCGGCCACTAAAATTTTTACGGAAGTTACTGCCGCTTCGTTTTCCATAATCATCCCTGTCATCACGTATATCTACCCGGTGTTTTACAAATGGCCGGTTGTTGAATTCCAGTTCGCCTTTGGTGATGGCAGAAAGTTCACTTTGTATGGAATCGTCGTGTACCAGTTCTTTATGCCAGTTGCTGTACGTAAGTTTCATGTAATAGGCGATGGCATTTGCAAAGCCCTGCTTCTTTTCGGGATTTTCTTCCTTCAATGCTTTATCGATCACCACTTCAATATTTTTACCCAGGTGATTGAACTTGGGATATTTTTTGGGATAGCCAAGGGGATCGGGTTTTACTTTTAAGGTCTCCCGGGTTGGGATGGGATAGGGGCTCTCCACATCCAGCGTAAAGTCGCTGATGAGGAAAAGATGGTCCCATAGTTTGTGGCGGAAATCCTCCACGTTTTTCAGGTGTGGGTTAAGGAACCCCATGAGCTCGATCACGGCATAGGCATTTCGCTGCCTTTCTTCTTTGTCTTTAATGCTCAACAGGTATTCCACCATTTTCTGAATATGCCTGCCATATTCCCTCATGATCAAATGGTTCCTGGTAGTGTTGTACTCCATGTTCTCGACATTTTCCATAATACAAATGTAAGGTTTAAAACGGTTGAAACAAGGCGTACGCCTTGTTTGGTTTACTGTACAGATACGCCCTTGCGGCGAAATTTAAAATATAAAAGAGATGCCACAGCACCCAGCCCGTCGGCCATCCAGTCGCCCATGGTAAAACTACGGCGGGGGATAAAAAATTTCTGGATGAATTCTGTGGTAATTCCCCAAATAATGGTAGCGACAGTAATCTTAATAAGCCAGTTCCACTTTTCTTTTTCCGGTAACGGCGACTTTGCTACAGGCCGCATGAACAGGTAGGCCAGTACGGCAAACAAACCGGTATGAATGAATTTATCAAAGTTTATTTCGATCAGCCATTCGTCAACATCGGGTAAGTCGTACCCGGGTATGGAGATCAGTATCAGTGTAAGAAAAAACCAGGCAATGCCGGGGATGAATTTTTTTACAGGGATATTTTTTATTTCGGGCTGGTTCATTAATAAGATTGATTATGCCACCACGGCTGCATAGGCCTCCGCATTCATCAATTTCTCCACATCCGCCGGGTCATTCACGGTCATCTTCACCATCCAGCCATCTCCATATGGATCGCTGTTAACCAGTTCGGGTTTGGCATCAAGTAATGGATTCACTTCCGAGATGCTTCCGGCAACGGGTGAGAAAAGGTCGCTCACGGTTTTTACCGCCTCCACCGTACCAAATACCTCTTCAGCTGCTACTGATTTTCCTTTTGATGTTATGTCGATGTAAACAATATCACCCAATTCACGTTGGGCAAAATCGGTAATGCCAATGGTAGCGGTGTTGCCGTTTAAAGAGACCCATTCATGGTCTTTGGTGTAACGCAGGTTTTCGGGAAAATTCATTTTTTATGATTTGATGTTAACTATTGGGATGTAAAATAAGATTTTTACCCCGATTGCTATCAGGGGTTACTGGTTTATCACTTCTATATGCATACGTATATCGCCCAGGGGCCGGTTAGCTCCATCGGTTGCTACCGAAGCGATCTTGTCAATCACTTCCAGGCCACTTTCCACTTCGCCAAATACGGTGTAATCCATATCCAGGAAAGGCGTTCCGCCAAGGGTTTTGTATACTTTGCGTTTTGCTGCTGAGTATTTAATGCCTTTTTGCAGTTCCACCATATTCAGGTCGGCGTCTGTGTAGGTCCTGCCCTGCACAATATAAAACTGGCAGCCGCTGCTTGCTTTCTCAGGATTTTGGGTTCTGGCAGCAGCAAGCGCTCCCTTTTTATGATAAAGGCTGGTATCAAATTCTGCCGGAATGGTGTAGCCCACATCACCGCTGCCGAGCATGGTGCCGGGTATCGCATTTTTGCTTAAAGGATCGCCGCCCTGTATCATAAAGCCATTCATTACCCGGTGAAACAACAGGCTATCGAAAAAATGTTCGTTGGCTAACTTGATAAAATTATCCCGGTGCTTTGGTGTTTTATCGTACAGGCGGATAACGATCACCCCCGAGTCGGTGGTTAGTTTTACCCTTGTGCCCGGTATCTTCACTTGTTTTATTGTGCCGGTAGCTGGCTTTACGGTTTTCTTTGCAGTCGTGGTTTTTTTTGTGGCAACGGGCTTTTTAGCGACGGGCTTTTTTTTCTGTGCATTTACGGCAACGGTAGAAAAGATCAATAAGAGAATTGTAAATCCGATTCTTAGCTTGTTCATAATTTAATAAAATGATTAGTCAATAAAATCCTGGTTTTGAAAATAGAGCAATATATGGTCTTTTAAGAAATTTTCCTGCTCGGTCAGTATAAAGGGGGGCAGGGGTTTCAGTTGTTTGAAATGCGGCCAGCCTTCTTCATCAAGTCCTTCGGGCACATAATAGCCGCTTGGCGAAAGTACGGTGCAAACGGCTATGTGCATGAGGTCTTGTTTTTCTTCCTTGGAAAAATCCTGCTTACCACTGCCCAGTTCCTGTATGCCTATCAGGAAAAGAATGCCGTCCATATCGGGTTTAATACCGAATCGCTCTTTGAGGCGGATACGTAATTTAAGCCACCTTACCTGTAGATCGTCCTGCGCCTGCTGCATTCTGCAAATATAGAACACGGATTACACAGATTGCACCGATTTACACAGATAAATCAGCGTGGATCGGCTTTATCCATGTTATCAGCGTTCCATCCGATGCTCCACATCAAAATTGTATATTTGCCCAAATTTTTGAAGATACATGTTACAGATCGGTTATATCAGGCAAAACACGGCATTGGTTAAGGAAAAACTGGCGTTAAAAAATTTCAGTGACCTGTCTGCAGTTGATAAGTTATTACAGCTTGATGAGCGGGTACGGAAATTAAAGACCGAAACAGAAAGCATTCAGTCTGCTATTAATGCGGCCAGCAAGGAGATCGGTATGCTGATGGGTAAAGGCGAAAAGGAAGCTGCTGAAACAAAAAAGCAGGAAGTAACCGGCCATAAAACAAACCTGCAAAACCTGGCAACGCAGTTGGCCGAAGCAGAAAAATCATTGTACGATGAACTGGTGTTGTTGCCCAATCTCCCTCATTCATCTGTACCAAAAGGAAAAACACCGGAGGATAACGAAGTGGTAAGAGAAGCAGGTAATAAACCATCTTTACCTGCATCTGCAGTACCGCATTGGGAACTGATAAAAAAATACGACCTGGTAGATTTTGAAACGGGCGCTAAACTTACCGGAAGTGGTTTCCCGTTATATAAAGGAAAAGGTGCTAAACTGCAACGGGCACTCATTCAATATTTCTTAGATTACAATACAGCAGCCGGATACACCGAATACCTGCCGCCACTGATGGTGAATGAAGCAACGGCTTATGGTACCGGCCAGTTGCCGGATAAAGAAGGACAGATGTATCACGTAACGGTTGATGGCTTTTACCTGATACCAACTGCGGAAGTACCCGTAACCAATATTTACCGGGATGAAATTTTAAAAGAGACCGACCTGCCCGTTAAGATGACAGCGTATACGCCCTGCTTCCGAAGGGAAGCCGGAAGTTTTGGAAGTGATGTAAGAGGACTGAACCGTGTTCACCAGTTTGACAAGGTTGAGATAGTACAACTGGTTCATCCCGATAAAAGTTATGAGGTGCTTGAGCAGATGGTGGATCATATTGAAAAGTTATTGCAATCACTGAAGCTGCCTTACCGCATTTTAAGATTATGCGGCGGAGATATGAGTTTCACTTCTGCACTGACCTATGATTTTGAAGTGTACAGTGCGGCCCAGCAAAAATGGCTGGAGGTGAGTTCCGTGAGTAACTTTGAAAGTTTCCAGACCAACCGGATGAAAATAAGATTTAAGGACGGCGATGGTAAAACACAGCTGGCCCATTCATTGAACGGCTCATCATTGGCACTGCCACGTATCGTAGCTTGCTTACTGGAGAATAACCAAACGGATAATGGTATTGAACTTCCGCAAATACTGCATGGGTATTTTGGAGAAACGGCCATCCGGTAAAAAACTTGTTAATGCGTCTGCACAAAAAGATTAAAGTCTTATTTTTATCGCTCATAAAATAAACATAAACACATGAAGAAAATAGTACCCGTTTTAATTTCAGGCATATTCATCTGGGGTTGTGCTAAAAAAATGACCCCCGCTCAAACAGAAACTCCTCCTGCTTCTAATACAGGCGCTGTTATCAATAACACAACCAAGCCTGCCGAAACAGGTACCGGGGCCGCAACAGCAGGCGGAAGCAGTTCAGCTACAGGCAGCACAGGTATTGAGGGTACAAAAACAGCCCCACCAAAAGAAAGATCAGCAGCAGAAACAGCAGCCATTGCCGGGCAGGCAACCTTTAATGCCAAATGTGGCCGTTGCCATGGGTTAAAAGTTGCAGGCGATTATACTGCCACACGTTGGGCAAACATATTGGCAGTAATGGCACCTAAAGCCAATCTATCTGAAGAAGAAAGGAACAATGTGTACGAATATGTGAAGGCAAACTCAAAAAAGTAGTTCTGCTTTTCACTTCGGGTTCTCCTTAAGCCAGCATTTATTTTTCGCCAACGCCCTTTTCTTTTATGAGGGCATAGATCGCTTTGGGATCAACGGGCGATTGGGGAGTCAGGTTTTCTGATCCCGTTGCCGTGATAACAATGGTATCCTCCAGCCGGATATGGATCTTCTTGTCTTTATCTTCAAGAATAGGTTCTACATTAAATACAACACCTTCCACAAAAGGCTTGTCGTAACTGCCTACATCGTGTACGGACATGCCTACAAAATGGCCTACGTACCCGAACCAGTATTTCTCTAACCCGTTCTTTTTGTAAACGGCTTCGCCAATTTTTTCCAGGTCTTTCAGGGTTACCCCCGGTTTCATTGCTTTTATTATTTCGTCACGGGCTTCCCGTACGCAGTTGTAAAATTTAAGTTGCTCTGCACTGAATTCTCCTCCTACCGGCCAGGTCCTGGTTATATCAGTTGTATAATAATTCAGTTCAGGTGCATAATCGATCAGTAATACAGTGCCTGCTTCCAGTAAATGATTGTTTGCGTTGTAGTGCCAGATCAACCCTCTTTCGCCGGAAGCTGCAATGGCATAATAGGCGGGTCCGGCAGTACCCATATCTTCATAAACAAAATCACAGGCTGCCACGGTTTGATATTCATAAATTCCGGGCCGGGTTACTTTAATGGCTTCATTAATGCCCAGGCAACCAATGCGGCCGCATTCACGCATTACGGCAATCTCTTTAGTGTCTTTTATCCAGCGCATATCATCCAGTATCGGAATGAGATCTTTCAATACAACAGATGGCAGGCGTTCTTTTAGTTTATTGTAAAAAGTTACTTCTTTAGAAATGCGGCCATCCCAGGTATCATTTATTCTGTTGATCCGTATCTGCATACAACGATCTCGGCTCATTTCTGCCAATTCCTGCGGAAAGGAAGGTATGTAAAACGGCTGCCCTCTTTCAACTAACCGGTGTAGCATGCCGGTTAAAGCATTCCTTGATATTACCCGGTCGAATTTATACTCCTTGGCTGCTTCGTCACCGATTTTTATGATGGCTTCTGTCCGAATGTCATTGGGCGTATTTTCCGGCACGAGTAAAACAGATTCTTTATTTTTTCCGTCAATGATCAATACGGCATTGGGTACTTCCACCCCGGTGAGGTAATAGAAATTATTGTCCTGCCTGAATTTTGTGTAAGACTCTGTAAGTTCGGCACCCAGCAATACCGCAATGCCGTCGCCGATCTTTTCCATTACTTTTTTCCGCCGGGCTGCAAAATCATCCGGCGAAAAATATTTCCACATAGTTTGTGCAGAAGCAGCTTCCGAAAAAAGAAGAAGTGTGCAGCAGGCTAAAATTTTAATGCTCCTCATAAATTGTTAGTTTAGTAAGTGTAAAAAATATGGCTGTTAATTTTCTGTTTCGAGGTTTTTTATTTTTCTGTTCATCACATAAAACCAGAGTGGCGGAAACAAGGCCAGTATCATACTGCCCGGGTAGCCCGTAGGTAATTGCGGCGCTTGCTCATGATGTTTTAATACCTGGTATTTACGGCTGGCGAGGTAATGATGATCGCTGTGGCGGCTTAATTCAAACAGCATCAGCCGGCCGAGAATGTGATTGCTGTTCCAGCTGTGCTGCGGCATGGCCCGTTCATATTTCCCTTCGGAAGTTTGTTTGCGCTGCAGCCCGTAGTGTTCAATATAGTTTACGGTTTCCAGCAATAAAAAACCAATGCTGGCAGCTACCAGGAAATAAACTGTTATCAGCCAGCCAAACAATAAAAAAATGGCCGTAATAAATAAAAGCTGGATGACCTGTGCCTGCAGCATTTCATTTTTCCAATGCAGAACCGGCAATCCCTTCTTCCGCATTTCCGCATTCGCTATTTTCCATGCAGAGATATATGATAAAATGATGGTGCGGAAATAGAAAGTATAAACAGGTTCATTGTACCGGGCACTGCTGGGGTCTTCGGGTGTAGCTACGTTCTTATGGTGGCCTTTATTGTGTTCAATAAAAAAATGCATGTAGAGAGAAGTAAGGAGTAATGCTTTGGCAAATATCTGCTCGTATTTATTTACCCGGTGACCAAGCTCATGCGCTACATTAATACCAAAGGTTCCGCAAAGCAGTCCCATGCTGCATACCCTTCCGGCAATTTCCCACCACAGCAGTTGCTGGTTTTGCATGGAATGCAAAAATTCAAAGAGTGCAACAAATTGCAGCAGTACAATGATATAAAGCAGGTAGTCATATATCCTGTCTTGTTTTGCCAGTTCTTCTTCTGCGGCGGTCAGGTTTTTCTCATCGGGCCTGATAAAGAGTTCAATTACCGGCAGCAGCACCCACGCATAGATCATGGGCAACCAGGTAAGCCAGCCATCGCTTGTGAAAGCCAGCCAGGCCATCACATATACAATCAGGGGCGATGAATATTTAAAGGCTTTTATCCGCATGAATGTAATTTATAAAAAAAGTGTGAGGATTCCATGGATGGTTTATAGTCAATGCATTATGATCTGAACACTGCCGGGGATATGTGAATGATATAAATGATATCAAAGGTTGTGTAACAATTACCAGTGTGAATAGGTTCAAATTTACAATTGATTAAAACCCTGTTTAATATCAAACGGTTTAAACAGGGCAGCAAAAGAATGACCGGCAGAAACACGGAAAATAAAATAGTGTTTATATATGACAGCACAAACAAAACCTATCAAAAAAGACGAAGAGATTCAGCAAAATCCTGATCCGCATATTGACCAGGATTTCCCCGGCTTTCCTCACCTTCCTGCTGATAAAAAAAGCATTACACCCAAAACCGAAACTGAAAAAAAATTAGCCGGCATCACAAAAAAAAGGTCAGAAAAAACCTATGGCAGGTAATTTTTATCGCCTGATACAGGTGTAAAAATTATTTGCCAGACCCGGTTTACCAGATGTCTTATAAAACAGTAATAAAAAAGATAGGCAAAATACTTTTATGCATACTTGGCAGTGTGTTTATATTATTGTGCCTTTTTTTTCTCTTCATCAATCTCCCGGCGGGAAAGCGGGTAGTAAGAAACCAGCTTCAATCTTACCTGCAGGATAAATTAAAAACCAGGGTTGTTATCGGCTCCATCAATTACAGGTTACCCAATTCCATTGAAATAAATAATATCTATGTAGAAGATCAAAAAAAAGACACTTTATTGTTTGGCGAAAGAATAACTGTAGATATAAAAATGTGGCAATTGATATGGAGTAATACCGATATTAAGAAAGTTGCTTTAAAAAATATTTTCTTAAACGTAAACCGGGCTGAAAAAGATTCGGTATTTAATTACCAGTTTATCATTGATGCTTTTGCTGGCACCAGGTCAACTTCATCCAAAAAAGATACCACTGCCTTAAAGATAAACCTGGGCAGGTTGCTGCTCCAAAATGTTGCATTGCAATTTAAAGATAAAAACGGCGGTACTGATTTTAATGCCAGTATACAAAACCTGGATGCCACACTGAATAAATTCCAGCCAGACAGGGTTGATTTTGGGATAAATAATTTAGTTGCATCGGGTGTGAATTTCTTTATGAAAATGTATAAAGAAAAACCCGTAAAGCCTTACCTGCCTGTGCCCAATGATAAGATCAGCAAGCCGGGTTATGGCTTAAATATTACCACTTCAAATTTTAATGTAAGAGATGTAAATGTGCAGATTGAAAATAACATCTCTGGTATGTATTATACCAATAAAGTTACACACCTGGGACTAGGGAAAACGGCGTTTAATTTATCGGGCTCCGTTGCAACAACTGATGAACTGGTCCTGGATAGCTCTGCGGTCCGTTACATAAATCCTAAAAAAGCAATCAGCAAAGGGACAAATAAATTACCGGGCGATGTTACTCCTATGCCCTGGAAGATAATTGCCAAGCAGGTTTCGCTTAACAATAACCATATTCAATTTGATGATGATAATCTTCCGCAAAAGGGAGGGTTTGATTTTGGGCATTTTAATCTTACGCAACTCACAACTGATATTTCTTCTTTCACCTATTCAGCAAATAAAACCGAAGGGCTGGTAAAACAACTTACTTTTAAAGATACCAGTGGCTTTGCGTTAGACACGGTGCATGTAAAATTTTTGATGACGGATACAATCCTGTCTGCTGATGAATTATATGTAAAAGCAGGACAGACTCTTTTGCAGAATTTTATAGAAATAAAATTCGACAGTATTGCAGGCATCACTAAATATCCCCGCAGTAGTTTAATTGCTGCAACACTTAAAAATTCAACCCTTGCTTTTAATGATCTGTATCTACTGGTGCCAACATTAAAAAAATCATTTCCGCCAGAGCAATTTGCCAATAACAAAGTGTTTTTTAATACAGAGTTGCGTGGCAACCTTGCACAAATATATTTACCGTATTTGCAACTGGTTGGCTTTTCAGGTACTACTTTAAGAGCGCATGGTACGCTTTATAATCTTACGGATGCAGATAAGTTCTATTACGACCTGTACATTGATCAAAGCAGTTTCAGGAAATCAGATATTTTAAAATTTGTACCAAAAGATAATCAGGGGTCACTGGCAAGCTTGCCAGACATTATTAACCTGCGAGGAAGGATTACAGGCAATAAAAATGACCTGGTTTCTGATATCATTGCCAGTGGAAAAGGCATGGCATTTAACGGCAAATTTTCTTTGAAGAACCTGGCAGACTCGAAAAACCTGAAATATGATTTCCTGCTGAGAGAAAGCAGCTTTGATAAGGACTTTATTATGGGGCTGATACCGCCTGGTACATTGCCGCCCGAAATTAACTTGCCCGAAAAAAATTACATAAGAGGAACATTGAAGGGAACTGTTGATGACCTGGTTGCTGATTTGCAATTAGGCGGAAGTTATGGGCTTATAACAGTGAAAGGCTTTATTAAAAATGCAAAGGATAAAGAAAAAGCTACTTACGACCTTTTTGTTACAACGAATAATTATGAGATAGGTAAGTTGATAAGCCAGGACAGCATATTGGGGAAAGTTACGGGCACATTTACTTTGAAGGGAACTGGTTTTAATTATAAGACCATGCGATCGGATATTACAGCCTCTATAAAACAATTACAATACAACAAATACAATTATCAGAATGCAAAAATTAAAGCAAAGCTGAATAACGGCATCATAGACAGTAAGGGAACGATCGATGATGAAAACCTGAAACTGCAGTATGATATAAAGGCAAATGTGCAAAAGGAGTATCCTTCTGTAAATGGTTTGATAAGAATTGATACGGCAAGATTACAACCACTCAACCTGTACAAGGATACCTTGAATTTTTCTTTAACGGCAAACATAAAAGCCAATAGCCTGCAGCCACGCAGCCTGGATATTAATACCATCATTGATTCTATCAGGTTACAGGTTGATAATGGTTTTTACAAACTGGACAGTGTGTCTTTAATTGCTTCATCGGCCAACGGTAGGGATAGTATTAATTTTTATGCCCCCTTTGCCAGCCTGCAGGCCAATGGCGCTTTTGATTATGACCAGGTAGGCAATTCCCTTGTGGAGTATATAAATCATTACTATAAAATATCTGACTCTGTAACAAATAAAACCACCCCGGATCAGCAGGTAGTTTTTAAAGGCACTATCAAAAAAGATCCATTGGTTATCGGTATTGTTCCGGGGTTAAAAGATTATAACGATATTGATTTCAACGGAAGTTTTGCATCGGCCAATACCGATAGTGCATTAAACTTTATTGCAACTGTTCCATACATTGATTATGATAGTTATAAGGTTAGAAATGGCGTTATCAATATTGCTTCTAAAAACGAACGCATTAATTATGATATAAAATTTGATACGCTTAACCTGGCTCCCAATACACTTTACGGGACCCGTTTTAATGGCAGCGCTGCAAACGACAGCATATTGCTGAATGCCGTAACGCAGGATAGTAAAGCAAAAGACTGGTTTGGATTAAAGGGTTCTTTATACGCAAAAGATAAAAATTATTCGTTCAGGCTTAAAGACAGTTTGCTACTCAATTACGAAAGGTGGAGAGTGGCTTCAGATAACTACATCAGCTATTCACCACAGGGATTGATCATCCATAATTTTGTGGTAACAAGTGATACATCAAAAATTTCCATTACCAGCCGGCGGGAAATTGTAAACAGCCCCATTGACATTCTCATTGACAATTTCAGTTTAAAAAGTATCAGTTCTATTCTTAACAACGATACCATTTTTGTTTCCGGTGTGATGGATGCAAAAGTGGAAGTGAATGACCTGCAAAAGAAACTGCCGGCATTTACTGGAAACCTTACAGTTAGCGACCTGGCCTTCATGCAACAGCCTTTAGGAACATTAACTGCCTCAGCCCAAAAACAATCTGAGAATAATGTTACAGCCACTATGACACTAAATGGTAATGGAAATGATATCATAACCAAGGGAAATTATTATTTAAACAACGACCAGCAAGAGTTTGATGCAACAGCAGATATTAAGAAACTAAGCATGGCAACACTGCAGAGCTTTAGCAAAGGGGCCTTAAAAAATGCTACTGGAAATATCTATGGAGATTTTATTGTGAACGGAAAGTTTGCTGATCCACGATGGAAAGGAACTTTGAATTTCGACACTACAAGATTCACCTTTACCCAATTGGGTACAGCATTTAAAGTAGACAAACAAAAAATTGTTTTTGATTACCCGGTTGTAACCTTCAATAATTTTATCGTAAAAGATTCAATCGATCATCAATTAAAAATTGATGGTACCGTTGCTGCCAGTCAAACAAAAACTTACGACATAAACCTGGGCATTACCGCCAAAGATTTTATAATGCTAAATGCACCCAAAACCATCAAAAGCGAATTTTATGGATTTGCTGTTATAGATGCAGATATAAAGGTTACAGGCAATTCAGTTTCTCCAAATATCGAAGGCGATATTGCCGTAAAAGATAAAAGCAATATTACCATTATCATTCCCGAAAAAAGTTATGGTAAAGATGACGGTAAAACGATCGTTCGCTTTATTGACCGGGATACCTTCGATATAAACCCGCCGGCAATTCCTTTTGTTGAAGAGAAAGAAGTAACATCAAATTTTGCTCAGTTTCTTAATTACAACCTGAACGTGGAAGTGAAAAAGGAAGCTGCTTTAACCATTGTTATTGACCCGGTAACGGGTGATGAAATAAAAGTGCAAGGCGATGCCAACCTGAATGCAGGTGTTGATCCGGGCGGCCATCTGATCCTTTCCGGAAATTATGAACTGGATAAGGGCTACTATATTTTTAACTACCAGTTTTTGCAGCGTAAGTTTATGCTCGAAAAAGGCAGCACAATTATTTTTGCCGGCGAACCCATGCAGGCACAAATGGATATTACGGCTGCTTACACGGTTAATACCGCAGCCAGGGACCTGCTGGGCAATGAGGTTGGCAGTGTGGATCCGCTGCTGGCTAACTCCTTCAATCAAAAAATACCATTTAAGGTAATACTCTATTTAACCGGTAAGCTTAGCAGGCCTACCATAAAATTTGACATACAGTTACCTGAAGAAAATGCAGTGATCAACAGCGACCTGAGAACAACAATTGAAAATAAACTTGCCCAGATACGGGGCGATGAATCAGCCACCAACAAACAGGTTTTTTCTTTACTGCTGCTTGGCCGTTTTGTAAGTGAACAAAGCAGCGATTTCTTTAAGGGCAACGGAGATAATTTCAGCGACCTGGCCCGCCAGAGTGTGAGTGGATTTTTATCATCTGCATTAAATGAAATTGCCGGTAACCTGATAAAAGGTGTGGATATAGACCTTAACCTGAATACCTACCGGGACTATAACAATGGTGGCAATGCCCAACGCACCGACCTGAATGTAGCACTCAGCAAAACTTTTTTAGATGACAGGCTAACTGTAAGTCTGGGCAAAAATTTTGGTGTGCAGGGCCAGGATGCCGCATCCAGTGCAAATAACAGTTTTATACCCGATGTTACCATCGGCTATAAACTTTCTAAAGATGGAAAATATTTATTGAAAGCATACCGAAAAAATCAGTTTGAAGTGGTGCTGGATGGTTACGTGGTAGAAACGGGTTTGGGTTTTGTGGTAACGATGGACTATGATAAATTCAATGAACTCTTCAGAAGGAACAAAAAAAAATAGATTGAAAGCAACATGAAAGTAAAGTATTTTATAGGATTGATTTTTTTATTCACTGCATCTTCCTGCAGTGTAAGGCGCTTTTTGCCTGCAGGAGAAAAGTTGTATAGAGGAGCTGAGATCACCGTACAAAAAAATCCTGAAGAGAAAAAGACAAATAAGCAACTAAAAAAATATATCAAACAGGCAGTAAGTCCAAGGCGAAATAAATTTTTATTGGGCCAGCCTTACAAAGTTTGGTGGTGGTATGTAATTGGTGAGCCCAAAAGCGAAAAGGGGTTACGTTCTTTTTTGCGCAGAAAGTTAGGCGAACCGCCTGTGTTGAGCAGCAGGTTAAATGCCCCGGTTACTGCAGAGAATATGCAGTCGTTTATGGAGAACAGCGGATACTTTCATACAACGGTACAGGGAGATACAGTAAACAAAAGTTACTTTACAACGGCAAAGTACACAGCGCAGATTCAACCGCAATACCATATAAAAAGTATTACCTGGGTTAGCGACAGTTCAGCCCTTTTAAAATTATTGGAAGAGCAGCAGACAAAAAGGGGCATACTAAAAGTTGGCCAGTCATACCGGTTAAGCGATATCAGTGCCGAAAGAGACCAGCTTGATCTGTACCTTAAAACAAAGGGGTATTATTATTTTAATCCCGACTACCTGATGGCTTATGCCGACAGCACCATCGGCAACAGGCAGGTTGACCTTTATTTAAATGTAAAAAAAACAACGCCGGAAGCTGCAAAATTTCCCTACCGGATCAACAGAATTGCGGTATTTCCAAACTATTCACTTGCATCTACTCACTTAGATACAAGCATTGCAGGTGCAGTAAAATATGATGGATTGCTTATTAAGGACTCGGCAAAGGTCTTTAAGTCACGGCTTTTTGCCAGCGCTATCACTTACAGGCCTGGCAGGCTGTACAGCAGCCGTTCACAGAATTCAAGTTTAAACCGTTTAATAAATCTGGGTGCATTTAAATTTGTAAAAAACCGCTTTGAAGCCGTTAATGATTCCGGCGAGCTACATCGGCTGAATGTTTACTATTATCTTACGCCTGCCAAAAAGAAATCGCTTCAGGGTGAGTTGGATCTTTTTACTAAAGAAAGCAATTCAGTGGGCGGACAGTTGAGTGTTAACTGGAAAAACAGGAATGTTTTTGGTGGCGCAGAATTGCTTACAGTAAAAGCTTATACCGGCGTTGAAGTATCCATTGCAGATTCGTTGCACAATAATAACAGCTTCAGGTTAGGTGGAGAAGTGAGTTTAAAATTTCCACGCTATGCCGTTCCTTTTTTGCGGATAAAAGAAAATAATTTTTATCCGCCCAATACCAATTTATTACTGGGGTACGAATTGTACCGGAAGCAATTGCTTTACACAAAAAATTTATTTCGCCTGCAATATGATTTTACCTGGAAGAAAAATATACGTACGGAATATACACTGGCCCCGGTTGCTCTAAGTTATTTAAATGCCAGTAGTGTGACAGATACATTTTATAAACAGGCGCTTCTTACACCAGCCATTTTACTCAATGTGTATTCCGAAGCCATTATCGGCAGTTTTTTTTCTTATACCTATAACAACGCACAGGGCCGTCGAAAAAATAAATTGTATTTCAATGCCAGTATTGATCTGTCGGGGAATATTGCGGGCTTAATAACAGGGGCAAAAAGTTACCGCCAAAAAACAATCTTCAATACTCCGTTTGCACAATATGTAAAAACAGACTTTGACCTGCATTATACCCGAACCTTTTCCAACAAATGGGATTGGGCAAACCGGATACAGCTTGGTATCGGACTTCCTTACAATAACTCGGGTTTATTGCCATTTGCAAAACAATACATCATCGGAGGCTCCAGTTCTATCCGTGGTTTCAGGGTGCGCAACCTGGGGCCGGGCACGCATAAGCCAACCGCAGATGATCAACGTTTTTTTCAGATCATTGGCGGCGATTATAAATTTTTAGTGAACTCTGAAATAAGAATACCACTTACATCGAGCCTGAGCACTGCTGTGTTTTTAGATGCAGGAAATATCTGGACAAAAGATACCTTACTTTTTGGCCCTGCAGCGAAATTGAGTAAAAGCTGGTACAGGGAACTGGCTGTGGCAACTGGGATTGGTTTACGTTTTGATGCCAAAGTACTGGTGATACGTGTCGACCTTGGCATACCTTTGCGTAAGCCTTATTTGCCGGATGGAAACAGGTGGGTTTTAAAACAAATTGATTTTGGCAGCGCCTCCTGGAGAAGAGAGAACCTTGTTTTAAATATTGCATTGGGCTTGCCTTTTTAAAACATTTAATAAAATATACTTTGAAAAAATCCCTGAAGATAATCCTGGTAATTGTGGCGGTGACCATTGTTGGTGGCTGGTTTTATTGGCAACAACACAAAAAAGGCATTATTAAAAACTCTATTGAAAATGCCATCAGCAAAGGGACTGATAGCTTGTATTTTATTCATTACGACAGCTCTTCCATCGATGAAGTAAATGGTAATGCTTCCTTCTTTAATGTTACGCTGCAGTCAGACTCGTTGCAAAAACAACTGATGCAGTTTGATACGGCTGCTTCGGCAACAATTTACAACATACAGGTTGACGAAGTGTCTATAAGGGGTGCCAATATTCCGGGGCTGATAAGTAATACATCGGTAGAAGCAAATTCTATACTGATTAAGCACCCGGTTGTGTATATCATCAGCTCGGGCAAAAAAGAAAAAAAGAAATTGAACAATAATGACAGCCTGGCCATTTATGAGAAGTTGCTGGGTAAATTTAAAAGTATAAATGCAAAAGAGATCATCATTGAAAATGGTTTTTTAAATTTTACAGGTAAAACCGGGGACCCCAATACTGCCCTCAGGAATATCAATATTCAGTTGCAAAAATTCAGAATAGACAGTACAAGGAATTTTCAGAATATCATCAGCTATTTTGTAAAAGATGTGGTGGCTAAAGTAAAAGAGGTTTACATAAAAGGTGATAAAAACCAGGCAACATTTACGGATGTGGAATACAATGCTCCCGGAAAGTTTATTCATCTTAAAAAGTTTCAGCAAAAAAACAGCGGGGATAAAATTGTATTTGATATCAACAATACATCCATTAACAATATCTCAACCGATGCTTTTATAATGCGCCAACAGTTGCAGGCCGAAGAACTGAAAAGCGATGGCGGCATGCTTACGTTTTTCATTAAAGAAAAGAAAAGTGCAGATTCTGCCAAAGATGAAATAGAAATTGATAATAATTATTTTGATGAGGCATTGGTAAACAAAGTGTCGGTGGGCAATACAAAAATACTCATCTACAACAAAGCCAAGCCCGATAAAGCACCCATGACCATCAACAATGTAAAATTTGATGCAAGCGATATTCAAAAATTGCATTCGGGAACCAACATCAAAAACCTTATCAGCAGCAGCAACTGGAAATTATCCGGCGATGGATTTTCTTTTATGACTGAGAACAACCGCTATAAAATGACCTTAGGCGCATTTGATATCAACAACGGCAATTCTTCCATGCGTATAAAAAACTTTACAGTTAAGCCGCAGTTTACCGAAGCTGCTTTCAGTAAAAGCCTGTCACACCAGGAAGATCTGTACAACCTTGAATTCAATAATATTGAGTTGAGCGGCATTGACACCAGGATGCTGATAACCCAGTTTAAACTTGAAGCAGCAATGGGCACACTTCAACCCATTGTAAAAATTTATAGGGATAGAACTGTTACAGAAGACCTCAGCAGTAAAGTGGGAAAATATCCGCATCAGTTACTGCAAACCATTAAATTCCCTTTCAGCATTAAAAAATTAAATGTAAAAAACGGTATGGTGGCTTATACCGAAAAGGCCGATGTTTCAAAAAAAGAAGGTACCGTGTTTTTTAAAAATACCAATGGAACGATATCTAACATAACCAATATTAAAGACCTCATCAGTAAAGACAATTTGCTTTTGCTGGATGCCACGGCCAGTTTTATGGGAGTAAGCCAGGTACGCTCGGTATGGAAACTCCAGCTCAACAGCAGGAACGGGGCGTTTGATGTATCCGGTACTGCAGGCGGGTTTAATGCGGTATCTCTGAATCCACTTATTGAGCCATTGGGAATGACTTCCATAAAAAAAGGTACCGTAAATAAACTTACATTTAACATGACTGGCACCGACCTTGGGGCTACTGGTGCTGCGACCTTATTATATGAAGACCTTAAAGTTGAAATTTTAAAACTTGATTCGGGGAACGTGAAAAAGAAAGGCCTGCAGAGTTTGCTTGCCAATGTATTAATGAAAGATAGTAACCCGCAAAACGGGGTAACCAGAACCGATGCTGTCAATTACCAGCGGGATATTACCAAATCATTTTTTAACCTGCTCTGGAAGAGTATTTTTTCGGCAGCTAAAAAAACGGTGCAAAAGCTGTAATAAAAACCAGGTATCAGGCTCTTTTTTTACGAGCCGGTTTTTTGGCGGGAACTTTCAGATGAGCTTCCTTGGCTTCGGAAATGCCAATGGCAATAGCCTGTTTACGTCCGGTTACTTTATCTCCTGAGCTGCTTTTAAGAGTTCCTTCTTTAAACTCATGCATCACTATCCCAATTTTATTTTGTGCTGCAGTTGAATATTTTTTTGTCATTTTTTTTGTTTTTTAAAAGGCATTTTTTATTAGTCAACCTTAAATAAAATCAATCAGGTCCTGGTTTAGCTTATCCTTTTCTGTAAACCATAATCCATGCGGCGCTCCTTCGTAGACTTTTAATACAGCTCCCTTTATATTTTCGACAGCCTGTTCAGCCGTGGCTTTGATGGGCACGGTTTTGTCTTTGTCGCCATGTATGATAAGTGTCGGCACGTTTATCTTAGGTACATCATCCCTGAAATCGGTTGATGAAAATGATCGGGCACATTCAATAGTTGCAATTGGAGAGGCAGTTAATGCCTGGGCTGAAGCATTGGCCAGGTATGCTTCCGTGACCGGGTTACTTAGTAACTCCACACCATAAAAATCTTTATTGAACGCTTCCAGGAAAGTAGGCCTGTCATCTGTTAATGCCTTCAGCATTTTATTAAATGCCTCCTGCGGTACGCCATCAGGATTGTCTGCAGTTTGAAGCATATACGGAAGCACAGCACTTATCAAAACAACTTTTGCAACCCGTTTTCCGCCATAGAGCGAAAAATATTTTGCTATTTCCCCGCCACCCATTGAAAAGCCAACAAGTGTTACTTCCTGCAGGTTCAGTTCATCCAGTAACGCTTTAAGGTCACTCGCCAATGTATGGTAATCATAACAGCTAAACGGCCGGTCGGATTTACCAAAACCTCTTCTGTCATAAGTAATACATCGTAAACCATGCTGCGGCAATTGTGTTACTTGGTATTCCCACATAGTGCCGCTTAGTGGCCAGCCATGTATAAAAACCACAGGCAATCCTTTCCCATAGTCTTCATAATAAATGTTTACCGGTTGTTCGTTGTTTTGAACAGATTTAATATAAGGCATAGTTTTTAATTTAATGACAATGACAGGATATTGATTCCCCGTATGATTTTTTCATCACACCTGCTTTTATCAATTGAATCAATTTTTACAACACAAAGTTTATCGGATTATAAGAAACTTGTGTTACAGGATTGCATGTAAAAATTGTATCAATCACATATTTTAAGTACTGGGAAACTCGTTGCTTAGCTAAGGAAAGTTTTAAAAACGGGGACAATTAATGGCCTGCTTAGTGATTACCTCGCTTCTGGTAAATGAGTATTCTAACCTGAGGTTAATGAAACTATGGTTATTTTTGGCTTACATATTTATTAATTAAATATTAAACCAGCAGATATTTACACAGTCGTACAGCGGTTTCAATTGATTAGTTAAAACCATCCTCGTATTATGCCGGCATCCAATCGTTTAAAGAACCAGCACCTGTTATGGCGGGCCGCTTTTGGGCCCATGGCTGAAAATGCTGCTTCACTTGATACCATCTCTCAAAAAGATCTCTGGAAACTTTTACTGAAGACCTCAGAAAAAACGCCTGAAAGGATCAACGTATCTCAAAACCTGATCGACAACTATTTTTCCGGAAATGGCGGCATGGACGGCATGCAGAAAAAAGAACTGACCAAAGAACAACGAAAAGAAATACAGGATCTGTCGAGAGAAGCATTGAAGAATCTGAACCTTCGTTGGCTGGATATCATGATAAACAGCGAGGCACAGTTACGGGAGAAAATGAGTTTGTTCTGGCATGGCCATTTTGCCTGCCGGGTAAACAACAGTTATTTTCAGCAGGAGTTATTGCAGCTGATAAGAGAAAATGCATTGGGTAACTTCAAAGATCTTTTAATGGCAGTGAGTAAGAGTCCCGCCATGTTGCAATTTCTCAACAACCAGCAAAACCGCAAACAACACCCCAACGAAAATTTTGCCCGGGAAGTGATGGAACTTTTTACCATGGGAAGGGGCAATTATACTGAAAACGATATCAAAGAAGCCGCAAGGGCTTTTACCGGCTGGGGCTTTAATCCGCAGGGAGGATTTATGTTCCGTAAAAACCAACATGACGACGGAAGTAAAACTGTGTTGGGCAAGACGGGCAATTTTGAAGGAGATGATATCATCAACCTGCTGATCGAACAGAAGCAAACGGCTAAGTTCATTGTAAAAAAGATATATAAGTATTTTGTGAACGAAACAGTGGATGAAGCGAAAGCGGCATGGCTGAGTGATCGCTTTTATCAAAATAGCTATGACATTAAAAAACTGATGGAGGATATTTTTACGGCCAGTTGGTTCTATGATGAGAAAAATATCGGTACCCGGATTAAATCACCGGTTGAATTACTGGCCGGCATCCGGAGGTTACTGCCGATGCAACTTGAAAACGACCAGTCGCAATTACTATTTGAGCGGGCACTTGGCCAGGTTTTATTTTTCCCTCCTAATGTTGCCGGCTGGCCTGGGGGAAAGAACTGGATCGACAGTAGTTCACTAATGCTTCGGTTGCGGATTCCACAAATACTTGCTGCCAATGAAATGCTGGACATACGTCCCAAAACTGATGATGATGTGCAGATGGGGCAGATGATGGATGCCATTAAAAAAATGAAAGAAGCGGTTAAAGGAGGTACGGCAACCATCGATTGGGTTCCAGTGAATAAAATATTTGAAAAAGCAACCCGTGAAAAATTATTAGAGAACATTGAAGCAGTGGTATTGCAAACAAAAGGAAAACCAGGTACGGCTGTGCTGGAAAAATATGCAAATGGGGCGAGCAGGGAAAACTTTATTAAGAGTGCCGTCGTAAATCTGATGAGTACACCGGAGTACCAGTTATGCTAATTAAAAATTAAGAATGAAAAATTAAAAATTGCCAGGCACCCAAAACATTTTTCATTCTTAATTCTTCATTTTTAATTTATTTATTATGCTCATAAAAAGAAAAGAATTCATCCAGGTCGGTTCACTTGCCACGGCCTCCTTCATGCTGCCTAAATTTTTAAAGGCATTTGAAAGGCCGATGATGGTACCGGCGGGAAATAAAGTAATTGTGGTTATCCAGTTCAGCGGGGGTAATGATGGATTAAATACGGTGATACCTGTTCGCAACGATATTTATTTCAGGGAAAGACCGGTGTTGGGTATCGCAAAAGACAAGGCCTTGTTGCTGACTGATGAGACCGGCCTGAACCCGGCCCTGGAAGCATTCAAAGGTTTGTATGATGATGGCAGCCTGGCAATATTGAATAGTGTTGGTTATCCAAATCCCGACCGGTCGCATTTCCGTAGCATGGACATCTGGCACAGCGCCAGCAACAGCAATGAATATATCAACACCGGTTGGGTTGGCCGCTACCTGGATGCACAGTGCAAGGGTTGCGATAAACCTACACAGGCGGTGGAGATAGACGATGTGCTCAGCCTTGCATTGAAGGGAGAACATAATAAAGGACTGGCATTTAAAGACCCGAAAAGATTATACAACATCAGCAACGGGAATTTTATTAAGGATGTAAACGGTGATCATAAGAACGGGGAAGAAACGATCGATTACCTGTATAAAACCATGAGCGAAACCCTCAGCAGTGCCGAATACATTTATAAGCAAAGCAGGGTGCATCCTACCGACCAGGTTTATCCAAATTCGGAACTGGGCAAAGACCTGAAAACAATCGCATCACTGATCTTCTCTGATATAAACACCAAAGTATATTACGTAAGCCTGGGCAGTTTTGATACACACGTAAACCAGGATAACCAGCAAAAAAGATTATTTACCGAACTCAATGATGCGGTAAAAGCTTTTACTACAGACCTGAAGAAGAACAACCGTTTTGAAGATGTACTGATGATGACCTTTAGTGAATTCGGACGCAGGGTATCGCAAAATGCCAGCGGTGGAACCGATCATGGTACGGCCAACAACATGTTCTTTATAAGTGGAGGATTGAAAGAGAAAGGCGTGTTGAACGCCATGCCCGACCTGGGCGACTTAAATGAAGGCGACCTGAAACATACGATTGATTTTAAGAACGTGTACGCTACGGTGCTTAACAAATGGCTTGGCTCGGATGATAAGCAGATATTGGGTACGCAGTATGAGTACCTGAAGTTTATTTAAAGACCAGTTGAAGTCCGGGTTCGCCTTCCACCGGTATCTCAACAACTATTTCACAACCCATGCCCGGTGCTGAATTAAGAATGAATTTACCACCAAATGATTCTGCCCTGTTCTTTATGTTATTGAGTCCAATGCCTCTTCTGGGTTTCCTTGTGTCGAACCCACGGCCGTTGTCAAAGATCCTCATTTTTACAGAATTTTCTGAACAGGTCAGTTTTACTTCCAGGGCATTTGCACCTGAGTAGTTCAGTATATTTTTTACCTGGCCTTGTAATATGCGGTACAGGTTCAGTTGAATATCGTCATTGATGGTGTTCACTGCTTCATCAAATTCGAAATTGATGTTAAACTGTTTATTGGGATTAATGCCTTCCAGCAGGGTTTCAAAAATATCCCGCAATGATTTCTTCTCAAACGTCGCCGGGGCAATCTCGTGGGAGAGCTTGCGCAATTCCTCAATAGCATTCAGCACATGGTTCTTGCTGGCTTCGATCAGGCTATTCACTTTTTCCCGGTCGGTATTTTTATCCCTTGCCATGCCCAGGGTAAGCAATGAGCCAACCAGTATCTGGTTCACATTGTCGTGCAGTTCTTCTCCGATGTGGCGCCGTTCCTGTTCCTGTGCATCGGCAATGGCCCGGGCAATACGCAGCTCTTCTTCTTTCTGGTAAGTGATGTCCTGCATGGCCCCAATGATGCGTACGGGGTTTTCCTGTTCGTCAAAAATTACAAAGGCCCTGTCGTAAATATATTTGTACGTGCCATTGTCGCAGCGAAAGCGATATTCCAGTTGTAGGTTCTGTCTTTCTTTTTTAAATGCTTTCTCCAGTGCGTCTGTCACGTTCTTAATATCGTCCGGATGAATATTCTCTTTCCACCAATCGGCTATGTTTCCTGTTTCGGTTATCTGGTGGCCAAACATTTTACTGATGCCTTCGTTGTAATGCATCCGGTTGTGAATGACATCCCAGTCCCAAATGGTATCGCTGGTTGCTTTGCTGAGAATATCGTAACGTTCCAGTGCCATCCGCATGGTCTGTTCTGTTCTTTTACGTTCTGTAATATCCCTTACAAAAGCAAGGCTGCGTCCATCGGGCAGCAGGCGTGCATTTATTTCCACTTCCATGGCGGTTCCGTGTTTTTTCTTTACCCTTCTGTTGAAGAGAACGGTTTGTCCTGCAAATATCTTATCTGCAACAGACTGGTTAAGGATCACGGGTTCATTAAAGAACAGGTCGGGCAGCTTTAATGCTGCAAATTCTTCTTTGTTGTATCCGAGCTGCTTGTAAGCAGCTTCGTTAAACTCATGGATAGTACCGTCAAAGGAATAGATCAGCACGCCATCGGAAGCCTGTTCAATAAGCATGCGGTATTTCTCTTCGCTTTGTTTCAGTTCATCTTCTCTTCTTTTTTGATCTGTAATGTTGTTGAATAAAACTACTGCCCCGGAAACATTGCCTTTCCTGTCCATCAGGGGAGAACCACTGTTGCTGATCACCAACGTATTTTTGTTCCTTGTATGCAGTAATGTATTATTCTCCAGTTGAACCGTGAGGCCGTGTTTAAATATGCGGCTTACGATATTTTCAAAAGGCTTTCCTGTTTCTTCATTCACCACCCGGTATACTTTTTCAAGCGGAAGGTTTTTCGCTTCACCCCGGCTCCAGCCGGTAAGTTTTTCGGCTGCCGGGTTCATGTAGGTGATCCCGCCTTTTCTGTCTGTTGCTATCAATCCTTCGCCAATATTGCTGATGATAACACGAAGATGCTCTTCCTGCATGCGTAGTTTGCCAATGATCCTCCGCTGCCTGCGGTTTTCCATCAGCAACAGGTAAAAAACACAGCTTATAAGGAACATAGCCGTACCAATAAGTAAAATATTGCCCGATGCAATGGCCTGGAAGTATGCCCGGAGTGATTCGGTGTTTGCAGCATGGATGCCCACCCTGCTGATCTGCACCATGGTTACTGCCAGCAGCAGCATGGACGAAAGCAGCACAAACAGCAAAACGATCCTTCTGCCAAGCCTTGCCGTAATATGTTTTAACTGTTTGTGCATTTTTTATTTCGAGGTTTTTCTTATTTCGTTTTATGCGTTTATTTCAGATTCGATGCTGTCAATGATCGATGGTATCTTTTCAAATTCATTATACTTGTCCAGAAAAAAATCAGCACCGGCAAGTTTGCATTGCTGTTCCGTATTCTGGTCAATGCGCAGCGACAGCACAATGACCATCGTTTCTTTTTTTGCCAATTTGATATCCTTTAACAGGGAGATAGACCCGTTGTCGGGCAGGCTTTTATCAAGTATCACCACAGCCGGCATGGCTTCATCGAATAATGAGATGGCCTCTTTATAGGTAAGGGCTTTATAGAGGGTATTCTTTTTTTCTGTTTCAGTAAGGAGGCTTGCAATCCGGTCGGGTATCCATGCCGAACTGTCAACAATTAAAATTTTCATTTAATACAGGGTTAATACTGCAAAGAACCGGCAATAACAGTTGTTATAAAATAGCAATAAGAGGATAGCTCAGGTAGAGGAATGGCAAAAGAAATTGTAGTAATATTTCTACCAAAAGGGGCGGGGCGCCGGGTTTACATGTCTATATCAGAAATGATGTGATTGGAAATGGCATACCGGGTAAGGTCTGAATTGGTGGACAGGTTTAACTTTTCCATTACCCTGCTGCGGTGAGTGCTTACCGTAGTTAATGCAATAGAAAGCATTTCGGCAACCTGGCTTACGGTTTTGCCGGAAGCAAGAAGTTTGAAAATCTCAAACTCCCTGTTCGATAATAATTCATGCGGTTTTTTATCCGTATCAAAGTCAAGGAATTTTTCAGCTATTTCGGGCGTGATGTATTTTTTGCCCAAAGCGATGCGCTGAATGGCTACGATCAGTTCATCGGGGGCCGAGTTTTTATTAAGATACCCCGATGCACCTGCTTTTAATACCCGCAGCGCATACAGATCTTCGGGGTAAATGCTGAGAATAAGTACCGGCAGGTCAGGCCGGAGCATTTTTATTTGTTCCAGTGCTTCCAGCCCGCTGCGGCCGGGCATATCCAGGTCGGATATCACAAGATCCCAGGAATGCCGGGATACTTCTTTGATGAGTGATTCGGCATCCGCCACCTGCGTTATTTCGGCATACGGATATTCATCCTTCAATATCTGTATGATGCCCAGCCGTACAAAACTGTGGTCATCTGCCAGTATGATACGTTTTATATCCATATAAAAAAAGTGATTAGATATTATTTTCCTTTAACGGTAAACTGATCTTGATCTTTGTTCCGCTTCCCGGCGCAGTAAACAGTTCAAAGTTTCCATTTAGTGAAGCCACTCTTTCTTTCATGCCTAAAATACCGAATGATTTTTTGGTCTTTGTCAGTTCCGGGTCAAATCCTTTTCCGTCATCTTCAATATTCAGTAAAACATTGTCCTCATCAATATCCAGTGAAATTACAACTTTACCGGCCTTTGCATAGCGGGTAATATTGGTAAGCGCTTCCTGGAATACCCTGAAAACACAGGTGGCCACTTCTTCTGCGATCTTTATCTGTGTTTCGGTTGTTTTAAAAGTAATGGGTATGCCGGTATTTTTTGTAAACTGCTGCCCCTGCCATTTAAGCGCTTCCAGCAAACCATAGTCATCTAAAATAACGGGCCGGAGTTCATTCAGTATCCTTCTTATGGATTGATTGCCTCCATCAAGCAGGGTGATCACATTCTTTAATTTGGTTTTAAATGCTTCGTTCTCCGGGGCTGTTTTTTTATCGATCCAGGCCACATCCATTTTAATGGCGGTAAGTTGCTGTCCCAGTTCATCGTGTATCTCCCGCCCAATTCTTTTTCTTTCTTCCTCCCGTACATTCAGCAGGTGAGCCGTTAACTGGCGGAGTTGTTCAGAAGTTTCTTCCATTACCTCCTGTGCTTTTTTACGTTCGCTGATGTCAACCGATAAGATGAACAATCCTTCCGGGTTTGGTTGAATGCTCAGCTCAAACCAGCTTTTGGATCCGCTGGGAAATGCGAACTCATATTCAATGTGTCTTGACTGCTTATCTGCTTTGCATTGTTCAAAAATTTTAAACAGTTCGGTGTTTTCAATGCCGGGATAATTTTCCAGCAGGGTCAATGCCTGTATCTGTTCTTTGGAATACGGGCCCTGTTTAGTGACCGCATCATTTACATACAAACAGTTCCAGTCATAGTCATAGATCTGAACACCTTCCAGCATTTTGTCCATGGTATTGCGGAACCGTTTTTCGCTTTTTTCGATCGCTGCTTCTGCTTTTTTACGCTCGGTAATATCGGTAGTGGTGCCTACATAACCCACTATCCTGCCTTCTGCATCCCGTTCGGGTATGGCCTGGCCAATTACCCAGGCAATACTTCCATTGGGCCGTACAAAACGGTATTCCGAAAATGAGAATTCTTTCTTCTTTGTGGCTTCTTCCCATCCGCTTCTCAACTTTTCCTTGTCTTCTTTATGTACGGCATTGAACCAGCCATCTCCTATGGCCTCATCATACGTTAGCCCTGATATCTGGCACCAGCGTGGATTTACATAGGTTGTATTTCCATGTTCATCGGTGTGAAAGATGCCTACCGGTGATACTTCGGCCAGTGTCTGGTAACGACGTTCACTTTCCAGTACTGCCTGCTCTGCATTCATACGCATGGATTCTTTTTCAATAACTTCCAGTGCAAACGACACATCGCCGGTTGCCTCTTCCAGCAAAGCAATTTCTGTTTCATCAAAATAATCTTTCGTAGGCGCATAAAAAGAAAAAGCGCCGATCACTTTTCCAAATTTCCTGATGGGCAGCGACATGGAAGAGCGATAGCCCCGGCCTAAAGCAGCTTCTTTCCAGGGAATCATTTGCGGATCGTTTTCTATGTCATTGCAGATATGATATTTTCCATCCCGGATGGCACTACCGGTTGGTCCCAGCCCTTCGGGAACCTCTTTAATAGATATGGGTTTTATCTCAGAAAGATATGCGGCATCCTGCCCCGCATGAAATACAGGCTCCACAAGTTGTGTTGCATCATTTACCAATCCAATCCATGCCATGCTGAACCTGCCAAGGTCCACCGCAATGCGGCAGGCTTCTTTAAAAAGTGTTTCCTGGTCGGTTGTGCGAACGATCATCTGGTTTACCTGGCTGATGAAAAAATACAACCGGTTTGCTTTTACGATCTTTTCTTCTGCTTTTTTCCGTTCGGTAATATCTCTTATAAAAGCAGTGAAAGAAGTTTTTTCCTGGTGAAGAATGGGAATGATGGTCAGCTCTATGGGAAATTCATTTCCTGTATTATTAACGGCCGTGATCTCTATCAGTTTGTTCAGCACAGGCCCCTGGCCTGTTTTAAAATAACGAGCCATCCCTTTTTTATGGGCCTCCCGGTATTTTGCCGGTATGATGGAATCGGTAAGCAGTTTGCCGGCTATTTCTTTTTCATTCCAGCCGAACATTTTTTCAGCCTGGGGATTCCATGAAGCAATTGCACCGGTTTCATCTATGCTTATAATAGCGTCCAGTGCCGAATTCATGATCAACCTTCTTTTTTCTTCGCTGCTCCGCAGGTTTTCTTCTGCCTTTTTCTTTTCTGTTACATCCCTGATGAAGACAGATAGACCGCCGGGTGAAGGATAAATATGATTTTCGAACCAAAGATTCTGTTCCGGGTGATGGGTCTCCAGGTACATGTATTGCTGTGTTTCCATAGCCTGGTGAAGGGCCTGGTACGAAGGCCGGTCCTGTGCCTCGGGAAACATGGTCCAGATATTTTTACCGATCAGGTTGGCGGGCGGATGATTAAATATTTCCCCGGCCTTTTTGTTTACGTAGGTAAACAGCCAGTTATTGTCGAATGATACAAAGGCATCTGTGATACGTTCAAATGTGTCGGATAAAACCTGTCTCGATCCCGACAATTCATTTGTTCTTTGCAATACCCGGTCTTCCAGTTCTTCATTCAGCTTTGCCAGTTCAGCAGCCGCTTTTCTTTTTTCTAAATATTCCTTACGAATGCGCTGTACAAAAACACCCAGCAGCAAAAGAATGCCGATCACGGCGGAGCTGAGGATGCCCATTAAGTTTCTTGCTTTGCCTTCATTTGCTTCTTTGCGATGTAATAGCAAAATACTTTCATTTGCCCTTATCGAATCTGCTACACGCCTTACCTGTTCAGATAATAAATGACCCTTGCCGGAGCGTACAATCTCCAGGGCAGGAGCTGCTCCCTGTTGGTTATAGGTGAGTATGTTGTTGTCGGAAAATGTGATGCGGTTGTTGATATGGAAAGTGAGCGAATCGATCATTTGCTGCGTGACCGGGTTATCTGAAGTAAGCGACCTGAGTCTGAGCAATTCTTCTTCTGTACGTTTTTTTGATCTTTCTACCTGGTCAAGAAAAGTTTTTTGCCCGGTTAGTACGTATCCTCTTGAACCCGATTCATTGTCTTTAACAGAAGAGAGCAGCCTTTCTGTATGTACCAGTACTTCATTGGTATGGGCAACCAGTTTTGCCGTGTTGTCTACCTGCTTCGATTCGAAGATGGATATGGTAATTACTGTTGCTATGGACAGCAATAATAAAACAATGGTTGCCACCATTACCCTATCTGTTGTGATCTTCCGGTTCATAAAAAAAGACTTATTGCAACAGTAAAAAAGGGTACAGAAGGTAAGTTCAGCGCAGATTTTTCTAAAGCAGCATGCATTGTAAGGTAAGAAGAAAAAAAGATAATTGCTACTCTTGTTTTACTGTGATTGATCATTGACAGCGATGAAATTCAGTCAATAAAAAAAGCCTGCAAGATCAGTGCAGGCTTTTACATGATATTTCAAACAGGCTATCCGCCTTAATCTTTCTTTTTATTCATTGCCACCCGGTACAATGTGTACCCCATGGCCACAAAGCACAGTACGCCAAATAACTGGTATCCCATGGTTCCTAAGCCGGAGGATACGGAATGTTCAAGGCTGATCGCATCCAGTCCTTTTTCGAAAGGAACTTTCAGGATGGCATATAATACACCCGCCAAAGCGCCACCTGCTACCAGGCCTGTAGCAAATAAATTTCCTTTGCGCAGGTCTTCTTCATCATCTGCATCTGCCTTGTATCTTTTATCAACCAATCCACGGATGGAACCTCCAATAAAAATGGGCAGGGTGGTTGATAGCGGCAGGTAAGCACCCACAGCAAAACTCAAGGCTTTGATGCCGCATAACTCCATAAAAATGGCAATGAACACACCTACCAGCACAAAATTCCAATCGAGGTTATGACTTTGTATGCCTTTGATCAGGGTTGCCATGAGGGTTGCCTGTGGCGCTGCGTATTCTTCCCCAATGCTGTGTTGTATTCCCTGGGCGGCAAGTTTAGCCGTTGGTGTATCCATATATTTTATGGTAAGGCCAACAACAATGGCAGAAACAATAGCGCCAATGAATAAAGCAAGTTGCTGGTACCGGGGCGTGGCACCAACGATATAACCTGTTTTCAGATCCTGTGATGTGGCCCCGGCATTTGCTGCAGCAACGCAGATCATTCCACCAACCACCAATGCCATAGGTTCATAGGCTTTGCCACTCCAGCCCACCCCTAAAAATACCAGGCAGGTTGCCATGATGGTAGCAATGGTCATTCCCGAAATGGGGTTATTGGATGAACCGATCAATCCAACGATCCTGGATGATACGGTTACAAAGAATGCCCCGAAGATCACGATCAGTAATCCCAAAACAAGTTTGCTGAGAATTCCTTCGCCGGGTATCATGGGTAAGAAGGCAACAATAAGAATAAGGGCAAGGCTACCGTACAACACCCATTTGATGTTGATGTCCTTTTCAGTTCTTAATACTTCCACATTGGCATCCTTGTTTTTCACAGAGCCAATACTCTCTTTAAAAGAAGAAATAATAGTGGGTATTGTTTTTATAAGTGTGATAAAACCACCTGCTGCCACTGCACCTGCACCGATCTGCCTGATATAAGCCCGGTAAATGGCTTCGGCAGAATTGGCGAATGTGTGTGTTGTTTCATCCCATCCGTACTTGGTAGGTTTCAACCCCAGTTTTGTAAGCTGTGCAAAAATGGTATCACCGGGAACCAATGAAGCCAGTAGCGGGATCAATACAAAGGCACTCATCACACCACCGGCAACCAGTATGCCCGATATGCGTGGGCCAATGATATAGCCAACACCCATGTACTCCGGCGTTATTTCGCCATTGATACGTGCAGCCGGAAAAGCTTTGTGATATAGTTTTGTTGCATACTCCGGCACTTCGGCAATAACATGTAATATTTTTTGACAAACAGCATAGACCAGGGCAAACCCCATTCCCATAAAAGCTGTTTTGGCAAGATTGCCTCCTTTTTCTCCGGCTTTTAAAACGGAGGCGCAGGCGGTTCCTTCGGGGTAAGGCAATACGCCATGCTCTTTTACGATCAATGCACGTCTTAACGGGATCATCATCAGGGTACCCAGCATGCCGCCAAACATGGCAATGATCATGATGGTGATGTAATTAAAATAGTCGGCACTGCTTGGGTCACTTAAGAATAAAAATCCCGGCAGGGTGAATACTACGCCGGCAGCAATGCTCTCACCGGCACTACCGGTGGTTTGTATGATATTATTTTCAAGGATGGTGGTCTTAAAAACCTTCCTGCCCAGGGAAATGGCAATTACGGCTATGGGGATGGATGCAGATACGGTAAGCCCTGCTTTTAAGGCAAGGTAAACAGTGGACATACCGAAGATCACTCCAAAAATAGAACCCAGCAAAACAGACTTAAGAGTAAACTCTTTCATCTTCATGTCTGCCGGAATAAAGGGTTGAAAGTTGGACATAGCAGTTATGTTTTGAATTAGTAAGATAAATAAAAAGGCGATACATATTATTGTATCGCCTTAGAATGAAGTGCGTATTTTAAGCAGAGCCGGTTTTGTCCCGTACGATCTTATCAAGCGATTTTACCCTGCTGAAGATCAATAAACCACCCAGGATGGCAGCAAGTGCAATGATGCCGAAGAAAATTCTTTTATCAGTGATACTATCCCATGAACTGGCCATAATACCTGCTACTTTACCACCCAGTGAAGTGGAAATGAACCATCCTCCCATCATCAAAGCCGTTAAACGTTGTGGCGCCAGTTTAGATACAAATGACAAACCGATCGGGCTTAAACAGATCTCACTTACTGTAAATACGCCGTAAGTAAGGAAGAGCCAGAATGGACTTGTTTTGTATGCATAAATGCTGGGCACAGACATTACTGCAAACACCATTACCAGGGCGCTTAATCCTGAAATCACCAATGCCCAGGCAAACTTACTGGCGGTGCTTACCGGTTTCCCTCTTCGGGATCGCCATGCAAAGAATAATAACAATAAGGGTGTGAATGCGACAATGAAAAACGGGTTAATGGATTGGAACAATTCAGTGTTGCCTACTTTGGCAACCCCGCTTGGCGGCCACTTGTCTTTGGGCATGTTCATAAAATAAGGATCAGGCCCCATGGTTTTAATGGCGTGGCCGGAATCATCGGTTACAACCCTTAAATATTGATCAAGGCTGTCTGTCTTTTGTGATTTGGTTTCAAGTGTTTGTAAAGTGTATACAGCATCGGCCGGCGCTTCCATGAATTGTGGTATCGAACGTTCAGTATGTGTTTCTGCCCAAATGGTGAGGCCGGTTGAGTTTTGGTTATAAATGGTCCAGAAGATCACGGAAACAGCGAACACAAATAACAGCGCCCCGATACCTTTTTTATCTTCACCTTTTTCTTTTCTCCAGAGTGTAACAAAGAATACGATTACAGGAACACAGGCAAATATGAATGCATCTGCTGAATCACTGCCGAAGAAATTTCCTGGCATGAACCAGCCAATCAACGCAAAAATGATCATTGGCAAAAATACCGTTCCAAGTATTTTGGACGTAGGCATGTCATCAGGCTGCATAGGCCTTTTTACATCATAGGTTTTTATATGTTTTAAACTTATTGCTAAAACGATCAGGCCTATGATCAAGCCAACTCCTGCTGCAGAGAAAGCAGCCTGCCAGCTGATCCTGTTACGTAGAATGGCTGCAATGAAGTTGCAGAAGAAGGCCCCGATATTAATACCCATGTAAAAGATATTGTAGGCATTGTCTTTCAGTGGCCGCAGGTCTTCCCTGTTATACATATTTCCCAACAGGGTAGAAATGTTGGGCTTAAAAAAACCATTTCCGATGATGATCAATCCCATTGATATATAGCAAGTGTACTCTCCCGGTAATGCAATGGTGAGATAGCCGGCAGCCATCAATGTGCCCCCGATAAAAATGGATTTGATATAGCCGAGGTAGCGATCGGCCAGTAAACCACCGATGAAAGGTGTGAGGTACACCAAAGCGATAAATGTTCCTACTACATCAGCGCCCATCTTTCTTGGAAGGCCTTTGCCGGTATTATCTGTCATGAATAAAAATAAAATACCTACCATCAGGTAATAGCCAAATCTTTCCCACATTTCGGTAAAAAACAGAACATAGAGGCCTTTAGGATGTTTGCCAAGTTTTGCTTGATCACTCATAAATAGAAGTTTTTTAGTTGCTTGTTAGTTGGGTTATCAACCCAAAATAGTGAAATTATGTTTAGAACCGTCAATTTGAACAAGCCTATTTTTAGAAGGAACCGTTAAGAAAGCCCCTGGTTCATAACCCATTTAAAAAATATATATTGAAATACGCCTCCAGAATTTTAAATTCGCAATCTTAATGTTCAAGCTTATCCAAAATTCAAATCACAGATGAATATCCTTTTAATTGGCTCGGGGGGCCGTGAGCACGCCCTTGCATGGAAATTGAAACAAAGTCCTTTGTGCAACAAGTTGTTTATTGCACCAGGCAATGCAGGTACGGCCTTATGTGGCACCAATCTGCCCATCGGTATTTCCGACTTTGAACCACTTGCTGCTGCGTGTAAAGAGCATGCCATAGAGATGATACTGGTTGGCCCCGAAGAACCACTGGTGAACGGCATTTATGATTATTTTAAAAACAATCCCGGACTTGAGAAAATAAAACTGATCGGTCCTTCCAAAGAAGCAGCGCAGCTGGAAGGAAGTAAGGCTTTTGCAAAATCTTTTATGAAAAGGCACGGCATACCCACCGCAGCCTATGCAGAGTTCAGTGCAGATAATTATATGGAAGGCGTGAACTACATCAAAGCACATGCATTGCCTATTGTTTTAAAGGCGGACGGGCTTGCAGCCGGCAAAGGTGTTTTGATCTGCCAGCATCACCTGGAAGCCATGTCGGAATTTGAACTGATGCTGCACCGGGCCAAGTTTGGTGAAGCAGGCAAGAAAGTGGTGATAGAAGAATTTTTGAAAGGGATCGAACTGAGCATGTTCGTACTAACAGATGGCGAGCATTATATTTTACTACCCGAAGCAAAAGATTACAAGCGGGTTGGTGCAGGTGATACGGGGCTCAATACCGGCGGAATGGGAGCTGTGAGCCCCCTGCCTTTTGTAAATAATGGTTTCCTGGAAAAAGTACGAAAAGAGATCATTGAGCCAACCATTGCCGGACTGAAGAAAGACAAGCTGGATTACAAAGGGTTCATCTTTTTGGGGTTGATGAATGATAATGGTGAACCAAAAGTAATTGAATACAACTGCCGCCTGGGTGATCCCGAAACAGAGGTGGTGATTCCCCGGATCAAAAACGACCTGGTGGAAATATTAATGGCTACTTCTGAGAAAAGGCTAAATGAAGTGAAGCTTGAGATTGATGACCGGTCTGCTGCAACCGTGGTTGCCGTGAGTGGCGGTTATCCCGGCGACTACCAAAAGGGCAAAGAGATCAATGGACTTCAAGACACTTCCATAGATGATACGATGATATTTCTTGCCGGAACAAAAAATGAAGGCGAAAAGATCGTTACCAATGGTGGGAGGGTACTGGCTGTTACTTCTTTTGGAGCTAATATTACCGAGGCTGCAGAACAATCGAACTACATGATGGAACAACTGTTTTTTGAAGACATGTATTTCCGTCCCGACATTGGCTATGAATTCAAAACGGTAGAACAGTAATTGTTCAGATTTTTTTTCTGTTTACTCAATAACTTTTCTTTACCTGCGTTTTTTAGTTGCCCCGCAATTCACAACTTTCTTGTAAATGTTGAAAAATAAAGGGTTTGGCGTTGTTATTTCAAATATTTTCCACCAACTTTGCTTGCATTGATTAAAATCCTTTTTCACACACTTCAATATGGGCCTTTTTAATTTTTTTACCCAGGAAATTGCGATTGACCTGGGAACAGCCAATACCCTCATTATTCATAACGACGAGATCGTGGTAAATGAGCCGTCTATTGTGGCGCTCGACCGCAATAATCCGAAGAACATTTTAGCCGTGGGTAAAAAGGCCCTGATGATGCATGAGAAAACTCATGAAAGCATCCGCACGGTGAGGCCATTGAAAGACGGTGTGATCGCCGACTTTAATGCCGCCGAACTGATGATCAGGGAAATGATAAAACTGATCTATCCCAAAAAACCCCTGTTTGCACCAAGCTGGCGTATGATGATCTGCATTCCAAGCAGCATTACCGAAGTGGAAAAACGTGCCGTACGGGACAGTGCCGAACAGGCTGGTGCCAAAGAAGTATACCTTATTCATGAACCCATGGCTGCCGCATTGGGTATTGGTATTGATGTGGAAGAACCCGTGGGAAACATGATCATTGATATTGGTGGTGGTACCACCGGTATCACCGTAATTGCATTGGCAGGTATTGTGTGCGACCAGAGTATCCGTATAGCCGGTGATGAATTTACTGCCGATATTATGGAAGCCCTTCGCCGTTATCATAGTTTATTGATCGGCGAACGTACTGCCGAACAGATCAAGATACAGGTTGGCGCTGCCATGAAAGACCTGGATAATCCGCCCGATGATATACCGGTTAATGGCCGTGACCTGGTTACCGGTATTCCAAAGCAGGTAATGGTTAGTTACCAGGAAGTAGCTGAAGCATTGGATAAAAGTATTTTCAAAATTGAAGAAGCCATTTTGAAGGCGTTGGAAACAACGCCGCCTGAACTGGCATCCGATATTTACCGCAGGGGATTGTACATCACCGGTGGTGGAGCTTTATTGCGGGGTTTGGATAAAAGGCTGAATGCAAAGATCAAACTTCCGGTTCATGTGGCCGACGACCCGTTGAAGAGCGTGGTAAGAGGAACAGGCATTGCCCTGAAGCATTATGACCGGTATCCGTTTGTAATGAGATAATATCAGCTTCAAGATGCAAGCTGCAAGGGGTTATAAAATGCAAACCGAAAGCTATTTGGCAAGAGATATAATAAAGAACTTCTCCCTTTCGGATTTTCCCCCTGAAGCTTTTCTCAAAAACTGTAACCTTCACAAGTGAGAAATATTTTCCTTTTCATCCGCCGTTACTTTAATCTCCTCTTATTTCTTTTTTTGCAGGGCTTCAGCATTTATTTGATCGTTCATAACAGTCGTTATCACAATGCCATATTCGGCAACATCACTAACCAGCTAACGGGTAAGGTGAATGAACAGTTCAGCCGGGTGGAATATTATTTCCAGCTTAAAAAAACAAACGACTCATTGGTAAAGGCAAATGCAAAACTGTATAATAAATTAAAAGCTGATTTTGAATTGCCCGACAGTACCAGTAAACTGTTCATCGACTCACTCAAAGTTGATTCTGTTGAAACATACCGCAAATACAATTATTACCCGGCTAAAGTTGTGTACAATTCGGTGACAGCGCAAAACAATTACCTGGTTCTTAGCCGGGGAACGGCACAGCAGGTAAGATCGGGCATGGGTGTTATTGATCCCAATGGTTCGGTGGTTGGTGTTATCACAGATGTAAGTAAAGACTTTGCGGTTGTGATGAGTTTATTGCATAAAGACAGCCACATTGAAGGCATGTTATTAAAAGGCAACCAGGAGGCGGGTACACTCAGCTGGGATGGTGTGACGCCCAATATCATTACCATTACCCGGATACCGAAAAGTGCAAAAGTGGTTGTGGGAGACAGCATCATCTCCAGTGGTAACAGTACCAGCATACCCAAGGGTATGATGCTGGGTTTTGTTACGTCGGTGGTGCCCGAAAAAAGCACCAGCAACTACCAGATAAAATTCAGGTCTGCTGCTAATTTTTACAACCTGGAATATGTTTATGTAATAGAGAACAAACAGGCAGAAAGTATAAAAGAAATGCTGGATAACGTAAAAAAGAAAAACCAGTAACAACCATCAATGAATACACTGGTTAAAAATATCGTCCGCTTCGCCCTCTTCATCCTGGTGCAGGTGTATGTGCTGGATAAGATACACTTGCACCAAATGGTGACGCCTTATATTTATTTCCTGTTCATTTTGTGGATGCCCTTCCGCATGAAGCGTACCTGGCAGATGCTGGTTGCTTTTGCGCTGGGATTTACACTTGACAGCTTCCATCACAATCCCGGCTTTCATGCAGCGGCCTGTGTACTCATCGCCTATATCCGCCCCTTTCTTGTCAACCTGCTTATTCCGCAGGAAGGAGCAGATACCAATTACGAGGAACCATCGTTTAAAAGTATGGGAGGTTTTTTACCCTATTTCATTTTCACCGGGGTGCTTACACTGATCCATCATGGCTGGTTGTTTTTACTGGAGGCATGGCAGTTTGGAAACATCTGGTATTTTATTTTTAAAACCCTGTTATCAACAGCAGTAAGTCTGGTTTTGATAGTAGTGACCGAATTGTTGTTTGCACGTAAGCAGTCGTTCCGGACGAACACGGCCTGACAGCAATTGCAAACCATAAAGAAAAACGATCTTCAAAATATAAACAGAAGTGCCCGTATTTAATCAATCAAGAAAGAATGTAATTATGCTGGTGTTCACCGGCATGTTTGTCATCATTCTTTTGCAATTGATGAACCTCCAGTTGTTTTCCACTAAGTACCGCATTCAGGCCGATGACCAGGGCACGTTCCGGAAAGTGATCTATCCCGACAGGGGAATTGTTTTTGACCGGAAAGGAAAACCGATCTTACAGAATACCGTCATCTACGACCTGATGGTTACTCCCGGAAAGATAAAGGGTACCGATACGATGACCTTGTGCAATATTCTCGGCATCGACACCGCCGAATTTCACAGAAGGATCATCACGGCGATCATAAAAAACAAAAGTTACCGGGCTTCCATCTTTGAACCGTTGCTTAGCAATGAAAAAATGGCAAAGCTTAATGAGAACATGTATAAGCTTGCTCCCGGGTATTACCTGCAGGAACGTTCGGTAAGAGATTACCCGTTTGATGCCGGTGGAAATATTCTCGGTTACCTGGGAGAGGTGGACTCTAATATTTTAAAGAACCCAAAATACCAGGGCTATGTAATGGGTGATTATATCGGCAAGACCGGGTTAGAAAAAACCTATGAAAATGTGCTGATGGGCCAGCGGGGTATTGAGTTCTGGAAAAGAGACAACAAGAACCGGTTGACAGATCGTTTGGAGAATGGCAAGTTTGATACAGCCGCCATTGCCGGGCAGAACATGTTCACCTCTGTTGATATTGAACTGCAGGCACTGGGTGAAAAGCTGATGGAAAATAAACTGGGTTCTATTGTGGCTGTTGATCCAAGAACGGGAGGCATTTTATGCATGATAAGCAGCCCTACCTACAAACCCAAACTTTTAACCGGTGCAGAAAGAAGAAAACATTATGCCGAGTTGTTGCTAAGTCCTGCATTGCCTTTGTTCAACCGATCTGTAAATGCTACATACTCGCCGGGATCCACATTCAAAACATTGCAGGCGCTTGTTGGTTTACACGAAGGAGTTATCAATACGCATTTCACGGTTTCATGCTCCGGCGCTTTTTATGGTTGTGGCGGCGGTAACCCGATGAAATGCCTCGATCGTGGTACGTTCGATCTGCGAAATGCGATACGGATATCTGACAATACGTACTTCGCTACTGTAATGCAGCGGGTGATCACCAATCCGAAATATCCAAGCCAGGACAGCAGCCTGGCTAAATGGGATCAGTATATGTATGGTTTTGGTCTCGGCCATAAACTGGGTATTGATGTTCCCTCCGAGAAACCAGGGCATATTCCCACCCCGGCATATTTTGATAAAGTGTATGGACATGGCTCCTGGAACTATTGCAATTTCCGTTCGGTAAGTATCGGGCAGGGTGAAGTGGACGTTACCCCCATGCAGGTTGCCAATGAAATGGCATACATCGCTAACAAAGGCTGGTATAAGATCCCACACCTGGTTGACTCCATTGAGGGCGGAGATACATTCAACATGTTGTCGAAGTACAAAGAAAAACACAATGCACTTGAAATACCCGACAGTGTTTTTGAAGTGGTGCATGATGGTATGCAGGCGGTGGTGGATGGAGGAACAGGTGCAGGTGCAAGAGTTCCGGGTATCGCCATCTGCGGTAAGACCGGTACGGTAGAGAACTATTTCAGGGGAGTGAAACAACCCAACCACGCATTCTTCTGTGGCTTTGCACCCAGGGATAATCCAAAGATCGCTATCATGTGTGTGGTAGAGAACAGCGGACGGTTTGGAGGTACCTATGCAGCACCCATCGTTGGACTGATGATAGAAAAATACCTGAACGATACCATCGCTGCAAACCGGCTGGCCGTGGTTGATAAATTCAGCAACCTGAACCTGATACCCTCCCGTATTTACAGCGCCATAAAAACAAGAGATTCACTGACGCATGCAAGAGATACCGCCTATCTTCTTGAAAAGGGGTATATTAAATTGCTGCGGGATACCATGGATATGGATGCAACAGATGAACAGGATGCGCTGAACCAGATAAAAATGGATAAAGAAGAAATAAAGAAGAACAAACCGGCAAAAGACAGCGGGAATAAAAAAATAAATATTAAAACGGAAGCGATCCTTCCGAATGAAAAAAAGAAACCTGAATTAAAAGACACGTTAAATAATTAGACTCTGTTCCCCTCTTCTCCTGAGCGAAGTCGAAGGAAGGAGAGGGGTTAGGGGTGATGTCATGTATCAAAAAAATCCTGCCATATCAAAAGGAATCGACTGGGTGATGGTGTGGCTATATGCCATACTGGTGGCCATCGGTATCCTATGTATTTTTTCGGTTGAATACCGGAGCAGCGATAATGTGATGCAAACCTTCATCGGGTTTAAAAAGAATTACAGCAAGCAACTATTCTTCTTTGCGGCCTGTATCGTGCTGGCCATTTTCATTTTACTTACCGACAGCAAACTCTTTACCGCCACTTCCAATCTTACTTACCTGGTAGGCATATTGCTGATACTGGCAACTTTTGTGGTGGGTAAAGAGATAAAAGGTTCCAAAAGCTGGATACCGCTTGGCTTTATGAACCTGCAACCGGTGGAACTGTGTAAGATATTCACGGCACTGGCGCTGGCCAAATATTTATCGCAGCAGGAAACAGATTTTCAACGACCGAAATCGCAACTGATAGCAGCAGCCATTGCATTTACGCCGGCTGCTTTTTCTATCCTGCAGGGCGAAACAGGATTGGCACTCGTTTACTTTTCTTTCCTTATTCCTATGTACCGGGAAGGATTGCCACCTGGCTACCTGGTGGTGGGAGCTTCCATGGCCGTGCTGCTGGTGGTATCGCTTCTGTTTCATACCAAGACCCTGCTGATCGCTTTTACCATACTGGCTTTGCTGGCTATTTATTTTTACCGGCGACAAATAAAAAGAAACAGCCGCTTATTGCTCATCATCATACTTGGATGGGGATTTGCCGTGGCATTTGTGGGTGTTGCCGTGCCGTTCACTTTCAAACATGTTTTTAAAGGATACCAGGCCGACCGGATATTCAGCATGGTAGGCGTTGATAATCCTTTTGCCGATAAAACGAATACAGAATCCATCAATACGGAAGAAGCGAAAACCAAACTTAAAAAAACGGAGCAGCAGAATTATAATGTTAAGCAATCAAAGATTGCCATTGGCTCGGGTGGTTTTGCCGGCAAAGGATTTTTAAAAGGTACACAAACGCAGGGCGACTTTGTTCCGGAGCAGCATACCGATTTTATCTTCACATCCGTGGGAGAGAACTTTGGTTTTTGGGGAAGTGCTTCGCTGATGCTGATCTATCTTTTTCTTTTGTTACGCATCATCCGTATTGCAGAAAGGCAACGAAGTACCTTCAGCCGGGTATATGCGTATTCTGTGGCCGGCATCATATTCTTCCACGTGTCGGTGAATATCTGTGTTACCATCGGACTGGCACCGGTGATCGGCATCACACTTCCGTTGATGAGTTATGGTGGATCATCCTTACTTACATTCACTATTCTTCTTTTCATTTTAATAAAGCTGGATGCCGACAGGCAGATGGTATTGCGTTAGCACGTTAATTAGTTGATACGTATAAACGGATTAACTAATTAACCAATTAACTTTACTGTATGAAAATAATTCCGTTGAGCGAAGGCGCTTTTACCATTGACGGCAGCAAGAAATTTATCCCTTTTAATACAACAAAAGATGACCTGCAACAACGACCTGTTGGAAGTTTGCTGGTGGAGATACAGCCTTTTGCCGTGATCACTTCAAAAGATATCATTGTAATTGATACCGGGCTTGGTTTTTCAACTCCGGATGGCACATTGCAGATACACCAGAACTTATTAAACAACGGAATTGGCCCCATGGAAGTGACCAAAGTATTGCTGAGTCATTTGCATAAAGATCATGCAGGAGGAATTTATAAGACAGATGAAATGCTGAAGCAGAAATTCCTCAGCTTTCCCGGTGCCACTTATTATGTGCATAAGGATGAAATGGAATTTGCATTGAAGAAAGGACCGCCTTCGTACCAGATCTCAGATTTTGATGGCTTGCAAAACTCCGACCAGGTTGTTCTGCTTGAAGGTGATGGAAAGATCGATGAGTACATCACGTACCATGTGACCGGTGCACACAGTCCCTGTCACCAGGTATTCTGGATAGAAGAAGACGGACAAAAAGTTTTTTATGGCGGTGATGTAGCTCCACAATTACAGCAGATGAAGAACCGGTTCATTGCCAAATATGATTACGATGGAAAAAAATGTATGGAGTTAAGGCAGGAGTGGTGGAAGCAGGGTAAGGAAGAGAAGTGGACCTTTTTGTTTTACCATGATATAAAAACTCCCGTTTTTTCTTTCGTTTAAAGGTTTAAGACGTTGCAGGGTTTAAAAGCACTTTCTATAGATTAACCTTTAAACGTCTTAAACCTTTAAACCCTTAAACGATGTATACTCCACAAATAAAAAGCTGCTACAACAGTAACAGCTTTTTAAAAATTATTCTGATTAACACTTAACGTATCCTATGCAGGTAATCATTATTCATAAACTGCTTATGAATATCTTTCAGGTCTCTCAAGATGCTGGCATCAACCAACACGCCGTTTGTTTCCAGTAAGAATCCTCCGATCAGTTCATTCTTAACCTGAGTTTCAATTTCAAAGGTTTGTCCTGCTGCAGCATGGGCTTTTACTTTCGCCATGATGGTATTCTTCATTTCCTCAGAGATCGGGTTTGCCGTAGTGATCTTTACTTTGTGAATATTACGTAACGTGTTGAACTGGTCGATATAGGTAGTTACAATTTCAGGCAGGTTCAGTTCCCTGTTCTTCGCTACCAGTAATTGAATAAAGGCGCTGGTAAGTTTGCTCACTCTTTCTTTGGTAACCGATTCGATGATGCTTGCTTTTGCCGAAGGTTTGATGACCGGGCTGCGCAATACATTCACAAAATCGGGGTTGCTTTTGCAGATGCTGTGCAGCCATTTCATATCGGCATGTACCGCATCCACCTGGTTCTGTTCGGTGGCCAGGTCAAGTAAACTCTTTGCGTATCGGCCTGCTAAACGGGGATTGTTCATTTTCTTCAATTATGAATGAAGAATTAAGAATTAAGAATTAACCCGGCAACAATGCACAGCATTCTTAATTTTTAATTCATAATTTTTAATTCAATTTCACTTCAGCGGCCAGGGTCTTAATGTAATTCTCCTGTTCTGCTTTGTTGCTTAATTCTTTGCGTAATACTTTTTCGCTTACTTCCAAAACCAAACTACCTACCTGGTTCTTGATCTCGGTAAGCGCTGCCATCTTCTGGTTATTGATAGAAGCATGGGCATCGGAAAGGATCTTGGCTGCCTGGGCTTTTGCTTCTTCCTTGGCTTCGTTGATCATTTTATCCTTTGTTTCCTTTGCTTCTTTAAGCATGGTGGCTCTTTCTTCACGTGCCTGGGTAAGGATGGCTTCGTTGTCGTTCTTCATCTGGGCCATTTCCAGTTTGATCTTTTCGGCGGTAGCCAACGAATCAGCAATGGTCTTTTCCCTTTTCTCCAGTCCGCCGATGATGGCAGGCCATGCAAATTTTTTCAGCAGAAAAAAAACGATAAGGAATGCTAAAAGCGTCCATACGATAAGGCCTAAGGCCGGTGTAAGTAATTGCATAAAGCTGTTTTATTAAAATTCAGTTGTTATTGATTTTTTGTTTCCGGGCTCCCTCGTTTCTCGACTTCGCTCGAAACTTCGCAAACCATCCTTCGACTTCGCTCTGGACGGTTTAAAAATACTGCATCCTCCGCCCTGTGCTTTGGATGCAGTAAAAGGTTTAGAGCACCATGGCTAAGAAACCAATGATGATCGCAAACAGTGCTGCTCCTTCTACCAGGGCGGCAGTAAGGATCATGTTGCTGCGAATGTCATTGATGGCTTCTGGCTGGCGTGCAATTGATTCCAATGCACCCTTACCGATCTGGCCGATACCGATACCAGCGCCAATGGCACCTAATCCGGCGCCAACAGCACCACCAGCATTTCCTAACGGTGTGCTTAACATTACATTCAATAAATCCATGATTCTGATTTTATATTGGTTAAAAAAACGCTTGTTATCAATATTAATGAGCAGCTGCGTGCGCATGATCATCATGTGCACCTTCAATAGCCTGCCCGATAAATACTGCTGTTAATATGGTAAAGATGAAGGCCTGCAAAAATGCAACCAGCACCTCAATGAAATAAATGAAAATGGTAAAGGCAATGGAGAACGGCGAAAAGCCCCAGCCCACGTATTGGTTCAATGCCGCCATAATAAAAATAAGCGATATCAAACAGATGATGAGGATGTGACCTGCCACCATGTTGGCAAACAACCTGATCATTAACGCAAATGGTTTGGTGAATATGCCCAATATCTCTACCGGCACTAAAATGATCTTTACCCAACCGGGTACACCCGGGGGGTTAACGATATGCAGCCAGTAGTGTTTGTTGCTGCTGAAAAGAATTACAATAAATGAAATGATGGATAATACAAACGTAAAAGCAATATTGCCGGTAACGTTCGCCGTGCCCGGAATCAATCCTACAATATTATTGATGAGGATGAACAGGAAAACGGTCAGCAGGTAAGGCAGGTATTTGTTGCTCTTAGCGCCCAGGTTTGGTTTGGCTACCTCATCATTCACAAAGTTCACGATGGTTTCCATGGTGTTCTGCATGCCTTTGGGAGCAGAAGTGATACCGGCACCGGTGCCATATTTCCTGGCAACTTTTATCAGGATAACCACGAGGAGGGTAAGCGCCAGCAGCATCTGTACTACGTTCCGGGTAAGAGAGAAATCATAGACTTTAGTTGCCTGGTCTATTTCGCCTGCTGCATTAACGGCAACGATGTGGCCGGCAGCGTATTTATTCCGGTCTAATTTTAATTCATCAATTTTCTCATTGGTAAGTAATCCAAAACCTTCATGATTGTGTTCGCCGTGGTGAAATGCAGAAGACATGAAAACAGATAAACCCTTTTCCTTTGTGTATAGAATAACGGGTAAGGGAATGGTAGCGTGGTGTTCCTGGCTATCGGATCCTTTGTAAGAGAAAAAGTGAAATTCATGGGCATCCATGATATGGCCGAAGATCACCTCATTGGCATCAAAAATCTTCTTTTCATTAGCTGGTTCTTTAGTTGCTGTATCATGCTCTCCACCCTGGGCTTTTACGGACTGTGAAAAAAGCAATACTCCGAGGCCGAAAACCGCTGCCAGTAATGATTTGATGCTCTTAGATCTCATGTTCTGCCTTAATTTTGGCGCAAAGATAAGGGGGGAGGGGGGAAATATGAAATTAAGGGGGAAAAATGTGCCGATTTGGTGATGAGTTGATGTACCAATTTGGTGATTTGAAGATTTGCCGATGAAAATCAGCCGGGAGCATGGCTAAATTTCAGGGTGCTAAACTCAAACCATTACCAAATTGGCTAATTACCAAATCATCAAATCAGGCTCTCCTGCTTTTCAAACTGCATTTTGTGCAACTGGTAGTAGAAGCCATGCCTTTCAATAAGCTCATCGTGGGTTCCCATTTCCTTTATTTCGCCTTTATCCAGTACAATTATCTTATTGGCCCTGCGGATGGTTGACAGGCGGTGAGCAATGACAATGGAAGTGCGGTTGGCTATGAGTTTTTCAATGGCATGCTGTATCAGGGCCTCGCTTTCGGTATCAACCGAAGAAGTGGCTTCATCAAGGATCAGAATGGCGGGGTCGTAGAGCAGGGCCCGGACAAATGATAACAGCTGTCGCTGTCCAAGGGAAAGGGTAGCGCCTCTTTCCATTACATTATACTCGTAGTTGCCCGGCAATTGCAAAATGAAATCATGAATGCCGATGAGTTTGGCAGCCCGTACCACATCTTCGTGTTTTATGGCAGGATTGCGAAGCGTTACATTATCAGAAACTGTTCCGCTGAAAAGAAAAACGTCCTGCAGCACCACGGCTATCTTCGCTCTTAATTCATCGAGGTGAAAGTCTTCAATATTAGTATCATCAATTCTTATCTCACCCTTATTGATCGGGTATAACCGGTTCAGCAGGCTGATGATGGAAGTTTTGCCGCTGCCGGTATGTCCTACAATGGCTAATGTTTCACCGGCATTTAAGGTGAAGGAAATATTTTTGAGTACATAGTTTTCTTCGTTGTAGGCAAACCATACTTTATCAAAATCAACCTTACCTTTCATGCCGGTTGTTTTCATATCTCCCTCGTTGATGGTTGTGTCTTCATTATCCAAAACTTTAAATACCCGTTCGCTGGCGATCATGCCCATCTGCAGCACATTGAATTTATCGGCGATCACCCGCAGCGGCCTGAACAATAAGTTGAGGCAAAGAATGAATGCTGTGATCACCCCGGCTACTTTTTCTGCTTGTGCCGGATGTACGGCGTCTTTTGCGGCCCACCACACCAATAAGCCGATAGACAGCGCCATTACCAGTTCCACCACCGGGAAGAAAACCGAGTAAGCAAAAATGGCTTTGATATTTGCATTGCGGTGTTCTTTATTGATGCTGTTGAATTTATTGAACTCTCTTTTTTCTGCAGCAAATGCCTGCACGATGGCCATGCCGGTGATGTGTTCCTGTACAAAGGCATTCAGGTTGGCAACCGCATTACGCACCCGGATGAAAGATTTGTTCACGCTCTCTTTAAAAAAATACGTGGCTACAATTAAGAACGGAAATGGTGCCAGGCAGATAAGCGTAAGTTTCCAATCTACATAAAACATGTAGGAAAGTATGGAGAAGATCGACAACAGATCGGCAATGATGGGTATGAGCCCGTCGCTGAAAATATCGTTGATGGATTCAATGTCGTTGATCGTTCTTGTAGTGAGTGTACCAATGGGTGTCTTATCATACTGCGATAAATTCAGGTGCAGTATTTTATTATAGGTACTCACCCGCATGTCTTTAACCACGCTTTGTCCAAGCGAAGCAGTGAGGAATGTGAACATGAAGCGGAAGCCGGTTTCCAGCGCCAGCAGTATTATCTGAATGATGGTGATCTCAACGATGAAGCCGCCGGGATAATCTAAAAACCAGGGTTTGATGTTTCCTTTTATCCCGTCATTGATGGTTAATTGTATAAGCCAGGGCCTTATTGGGGAGATGACGGCAAGCACAATGGCAAGCACCAATGAGCCATAGAATTTATTCTTGTAAGGTGCTGCAAAACGAAATACCCGGCGGAGTAATGAAAAGTTGAAGATCTTCTTTTTAACATGCGGCGTATCACTCATGTTGCAAAAATACGGGAGTTTGGAGGGGGATGATATGACCATTCATAAAAAAAAACTGAAGAATAATAAACGGCCTAAAAATGAGAATTTCGTTTACCATTTTGTGGTTGGTGGGGACACCAACCACGGCAGTCAAACTGAAGGAGAAGAAGCTGTCTGCAAATGAAAATTACGGGTATCATTTTGCTGTTGGCGGAAAGAGCAACCACGGGGTAAAAGAAAATCACAGGAAAAACTATGTGACCTATGTGATTCAACCTAAACTGCTACTCTACCTGTATCAGGTTGTTGTATCCCTTCAGGAAAATGGCGCCCAGGTTTTTGTAGGGTGGGATATAGTCTTCCCAACTCTCACGTACTCCCTTATTGGGATCGGTAGAAAATAACCTGGTCAGGTTAGCCCACATGGTCTTCCATACTAATTTGTTGCCCGATTCAAAGGTTTGATTGAGGTAATTGAGAATGGGCCGGTTAATATCCCCGGTTCCGATCTCTTTGGTGGAGATGATGTGTGCATCGGGATTGATGTCGATGATATCATTCAGGTTCTTGTATCCGCCGCAGGAACCCAGCACAACAATTTTTGCATCACCTGCCATGCGCCGGATGGTCCGGGGCAGCCAGTAGCTGTGGCCACGGTGTACCACCACCGAAGGCTGAATATTATTTTCGGCCAGGTAATTATTCAGGTGAACCTGGGCACTGTCATCGAGGTTGGCATCATTATCCAGCGGCCGGTTTGCATATATCCATACATTTCCTTTCAGCGACCGGATCTCGTACCATTCTTTATTGGAGGTTATCTTCCACTCTTTTGGCGAGAAGGAATTTATGAACGAGGGAAAAAAGAATTTTCCATCCGCATCGCCGTACCAGTAAACCTGCTGTACGATCCTTCCGCTGTCGTCCTGCATGCTCTTGTTCTCTATTTCATAAATGGAAGGAATTCCCAATATGCCGGTGAGGTCAACTTTGTTGCTGCTGTCGGCAGATAAGAAGATCGATTTAAGCAAACCGTAAATGGTTCTGCCGCGGTTGTTATTATTCTGCATACTCAGTTTCTCGTTCTCTATCACGTAACCCAGTATGGTGCTTTGTAATTTTTTATCGTTGATGCTGCTGTACGAGTCTGCCACATCCACTGCATCTTCCAGGTTGCCGGTATTATCCAGGTTGGCAATGAAGCCACGCATCAATGTTACTGATGCCTGGTTGGGCATGAACTTTAAAAAAGTATCCAGCTTGTTATAATTGGCGGCCATCTTGATGAACTTCTTGAAAAAATCAAAGTGTACGCTCAGCAATAAAGAATCTGTTCTCGGCTCGGTGCCCATCCGTTGCAGCATGCGGTAGAAACTGTGTTTGTAACTGGAAGTATAGATCTCGTTCTCACTCATCACCATCATAAAATACAGATCCACGGCCGATAAGGAATCGGTTGCCTTCATGCGCATATTGATATTACTCAGGTCGTGCAGGCTGTTGATGGGTGTTACAAAATGCTGAAGTGCTTTGCTCTTTAATACTTCCCGCAATCCGTTCGGGCCAAACATGGCAATGGGTGTATCCTTTGCCGGCGAAACCATCCGCTTAAAATATTCGATCTCGGTTTGAACGAGTAATTTGAAATAGCCCACACTGTCGTAACCGGTCTCACCGTCACCCACATATTTTTTAATGCTTTCCACGGTCTTTCTTCCTTTCAGCAGGTCATCCAAAAAAGGAAAATAAAATAATGCATTGGGTGTTTTGCTCAGTTCAACCACTGCCATCACCAACGGGTTCTTATTTCTGTGAACCAACATGCCCAGTTTTGAATCGGGAGCCTGAGCCAGGGAATAAATAGAAGTAGGGTTGAATTTACAGCTTATCACGATCAGGGAATCGGCAAAAGGTTCGTTGCTGTATGGTTCTATGGTCTGTAATATCTTATCCGGGTTAAGGGCGCAGAATTTCTGATAGAGGATCTTTTTGCTTTCTGCATAGCCTTTATTCTCTGAAAATATTTCTGCATTTATTTTTCCAACCGGGTAGGGGGCTTCCTGAATAAAGGCAGCCATGCTGGTACTGTCGATGCTGGACTTCATGATCTTTTCAAAGTTATCCATCAGCACCGGGGCATAGGCCGGGTTGAGCTCCTTTGTCTTCATCCCGTACTTATAGGCTTTCACCATGTTCTCAATATAATTGAGATAACGGATCTTTTGGTTGTTGCTTGCCAGTTTTTCATTCAGTTCCACCATGTCCTGCATCTCATTCACCTTGCGGATCATCACATCGGTAATGGCCAGGTTGATCTCGGTATTATGGGTTGCCTTGATGATGCCATCGGTTTTCCCATCCATCCGGTCAAGCAGGCGTTGCTCATCATTTATGCGGTCGTGAAACAACTGGCGGTAAATGGGCACTTTCACCGTATCCATATTTGCCAATGCGGAAGCAGAGAAGGCCAGCAGTATTAACAGGAAATAGTTTCTTTTCATAGTCAGTTCTGCTGCAAAGATGCTAAAAATAGGCGAGGGGCTGCATTTTACCCGGCAGTTAAGATGAAAATTCTTGTTAATGCACTGAATTGGCTTAACAATTTGATAATACCCAACAGGCGCAAAACCACCCGCTTGGTAAATGGTAAAGACTATTTTTGCATCCAATATGAGTACTGCAAACACGGTTAAGAAAATCTTAATAGCCGATGATGAGCCGGATATCCTGGAGATCATTCAATACAACCTGAAGAGCGAAGGGTATGAAGTGGCCACGGCAAAGAACGGGAACGATGCATTGGACCTGGCAAAGCGGTTTAATCCCGACCTGATCATTCTTGATATCATGATGCCGGGTAAGACCGGCATTGAAGTTTGTAATATCCTTCGTCAGCAACCTGCTTTTAATGATACCCTCATCATTTTCCTTACGGCTTTAAGCGATGAAGGAACGGAAATAAAAGGATTAGAGACCGGCGCCGATGATTATCTTACCAAACCCATCAGTCCGAAAGTGCTGGTGAGTAAAGTGAATGCACTTTTCCGGCGTATCAGTAAAGAGGAAACCGGCATTCTGCAGGTTGGTGACCTGAAGATAGACCGGGAAAAATATATCATCAACTTCCAGGGCAACGACATCATACTTGCACGGAAAGAATTTGAACTGCTGGCTTTGCTTGCCGGCAAACCCGGAAAGGTTTTTCTCCGCAATGAAATACTCAACCAGGTATGGGGAACCGAAGTGATCGTGGGCGACCGTACCATTGATGTACACATCCGCAAAATACGCCAGAAGCTGAACCTTGATTGCATCACCACCGTTAAAGGGGTTGGGTATAAGTTCGAAATATAGAATACAGGTCAATGGTCATTAAGTCATTGGCTCTTGAGTCATTTTTTGACGCTAACTTTACTTTTTGCTTCAGTGACTTAATGACTAATGACAATTGACTCCCGATGCCTTCATCAAAAAATCTTTCGCCACAACAATTATCTGCATTAACTGCGTTGGGGTTGTCGATTCCTATTGCCGCGGGCATTTTTGTTTTTACGCAGGTATGGTGGATCGCACTGATCTCCCTTGGGGTGATCTTCCTGGGTTCTTACGGACTGATCCTATATACCTTCCAGACATTCATTTACCGGAAGATAAAACTCATTTATAAATTCATCTATCAAACCAAGGCCAGTAAAAAAGAAGAGTTCTATTACAAAAGTATCCTGCCGCAAAAAGGCATTGAAGAAGTAAGGGAAGAAGTGGAAAAATGGGCCGAGCAACGCAAGGAAGAGATCGAGTTGCTGCAGCAGAACGAGGCCTACCGGAAAGAATTTTTACAGAACCTGAGCCACGAACTGAAGACCCCCATCTTTGCCATACAGGGGTATGTAGACACCTTATTAAACGGTGCTCTTGAAAATACAACGGTGAATAAAAAATTCCTGCAGAGCACTTCCCGTAATGTGGACAGGCTGGTGAACCTGGTAGATGACCTGGACTCCATTTCGAAATTAGAAAGCGGTGAACAACTGTTGCTGAAAGACAGTTTCATCATCCAGGACCTGGTTAAAGAAGTATATGATTCGCTTTCCATCAAAGCCGATGAAAAGGAAATAAAATGCATCATTAAAAAAGGCTGCGAACTTCCCCTAACGGTTTATGCCGATAAAGAAAAGATACGGCAGGTATTCATCAACCTGGTTGATAATGCCATTAAGTACGGCAAACAAAACGGTACCATAGAAGCCAGTTTTTATAAAGTAGATGGCGCCAAGGTATTGATCGAGATAAGCGATGATGGTGCCGGCATTGCCGAAGAACACCTGCCCAGGATCTTTGAACGCTTTTACCGCACCGACCTGGCCCGCAGCCGCAAAGTAGGCGGCAGTGGCTTAGGGCTTTCCATCTGCAAACATATCATTGAGGCACACGGACAGGCCATTCATGTTCGCAGCAAGATAGATGTGGGCACTACCTTTGGGTTTACGCTGCAGAGCAGGAAGGATTGATAGCTTTTATCTTCCTAAGATTAATATATGCATAACATTGGCGTAAACATTTGGTCATAGTAATTGACTCATTTTGTATTATTACTGATCCTAAATCTTACGTTATGAAAAATATCCGGTATTTTTTTCTGCAACTTTCTGTTAGGATATTCCTGCCCATGCTTTCGGCTTTTTATCCCCCTTTAAAATTCCATAAAATCCACTAGTGGATAAAATAAAAAAGCGGAAGCTGGATATTTTGGTTCTGTCGGATGTACATCTCGGCACGTATGGATGTCATGCCAAGGAACTGTTGCTGTATCTTAAAACCATCAAGCCAAAAACGGTGATCCTTAACGGGGATATCATCGATATCTGGCAATTCAGCAAACGCTACTGGCCCAAGAACCACATGAAGGTCGTAAAGCACCTGATGCACTGGATGAGCAAAGGCGTGAAGATCTATTACGTGACCGGCAACCACGATGAGATGCTGCGTAAGTTTGTTGGATTTAAAATGGGCTCCTTGAAGATCGTGAACAAAGTGATCCTGGAACTGGATAATGGAAAGACGGCCTGGTTCTTTCACGGCGATGTATTTGATGTGACCATGCAGCACAGCAAGTGGCTGGCAAAACTGGGAGCTGTTGGATACGATACCCTGATCCACATCAACAGCTTTGCAAACTTCATCTCCGAAAAAATATTCAAGAAAGGAAAGATATCCCTATCAAAAAAAATAAAGAACAGCGTGAAAAGTGCGGTGAAGTTCATCAACAGTTTTGAACAGACAGCTGCAGATATCGGCATCAGCAATGGCTATGATTATGTGGTATGCGGACATATTCACCAGCCGGAGATAAGGGAGATCGAAAACCTGCATGGAAAAATAATGTACCTGAACAGCGGCGACTGGATCGAGAACCTGACGGCATTGGAATACGTGAACGGGAAATGGGAAATTTACCGCTTTGATGAAGTTGAAATGCTGCACATGAGTGTACATGAGCAGGAAGAAGATGAACTGAACAATAACCAGCTCTTCGATAACCTGGTGGAAGAATTTAACCTGCTTAAGCAAGAATGAAAATACTGTATGCAATACAAGGAACCGGCAACGGCCATTTAAGCAGGGCGAGGGATATCATCCCCATCCTGCAACAGAAAGGTGAACTGGATATTTTGGTGAGCGGCATACAGGCCGATGTAGAACTTCCTTACCCGGTAAAATATAAATTCAAGGGCCTCAGTTTTATTTTCGGAAAAAACGGGGGCGTAGATCTTATTGCTACCTATAAGAAGAGTAACCTGAAACAACTATACAAAGAGATCAAAAGCCTGCCGGTTGAAAACTACGACCTGGTGATCAATGATTTTGAACCGGTGAGTGCCTGGGCCTGCAAGATGAAGCACAAGGAATGCATCGGCCTCAGTCACCAGGCGGCTGTGATCAGTAAGAAGTCACCCAGGCCAAAGAAGAAAGACCTCGTTGGAAAAGCGGTATTAAATAATTATGCACCTGTTACAGCATCTTACGGTTTTCATTTCGGCATGTACGATAAAAATATTTTCACGCCGGTGATACGAAGCCAGGTGAGGCTGGCAAAGCAGGAGAAAAAAAATCATTACACTGTTTACCTGCCGGCTTACAGCGATGAGCGGATCATCAAAGTGCTGGGCGAAATAAAAAATATTCAATGGGAGGTATTCAGCAAGCATTCAAAAAAAGAATACAGGGAAAAGAATATTCACATCCGCCCGGTGAACAACGATGATTTTATTGAGAGCTTTATTAATTGTTCGGGTGTTTTATGCGGTGCCGGTTTTGAAACACCTGCCGAAGCGCTTTTCCTAAAAAAGAAACTGATGGCCATACCCATGAAGGGGCAATACGAGCAGCAATGCAATGCCGCTGCGCTGATGGATATGGGTGTGCCGGTGATCAAGAGCCTGAAGAAAAAACATGTTGACAAGATCAGGGCATGGACAGAAGGAATGCAGGTTATTCCTGTCAATTATCCCAACAGCACCGAACGGATCATCAACATGATCATCCGCAAACACGGGACTGCTGATCCTAAAAAAGAAGTAAAGCTGGGTGATGGCATATATTCTGTAAAGAAACTAAAAGACAAGAGCCTGGGTAAAATATTAAATCAACTGGGGGAATAGGCCATGCTCTTTACAAAAAATGATTTTGGCGAAGATTTTAAATGGGGAGTGTCCACGGCTGCTTACCAGATCGAAGGCGCCCACAACGCTGATGGAAAAGGACCTTCTATCTGGGATGTGTTCTCCCAGCGAAAGAAAAAAATATTCAACAACCACAATGGGAATATTGCCTGCGATTATTATCATCATTATGCCGAGGACCTGGCGTTGATGTACAACCTGAATATTCCTAACCACCGGTTCTCTATTTCGTGGAGCCGTATTTTGCCAAATGGTATTGGTGCGGTGAACTACAAGGGTATTGACTTTTATAATCACGTAATTGATTTTTGTTTAGAGCTTGGTATTGAGCCCTGGATAACACTCTATCATTGGGATCTGCCACAGGCTTTGCAGCAAAAGGGTGGGTGGGTAAACCGGGATGTAATACATTGGTTCAGTTATTTTGTGGATTGCTGTATTAAAAATTTTGGCGACCGGGTAAAGAACTGGATGGTTTTAAATGAGCCGATGGTGTTTACCGGTGCCGGTTATTTTTTAGGCGTGCATGCGCCAGGTAAAAAAGGATTGAGTAATTTTTTAGCAGCATCGCATCATGCTGCCTTGTGCCAGGCAGAGGGAGGACGGATGATTAAGTCGCTACGGAGTGATTGTAAAGTAGGTACTACTTTTTCCTATTCACACATTGAGCCGTTCCGGCATTATGAGGAGAAAGATGTAAAGGCTGCTGTAAAAGTAGATGCACTGCTTAACCGGATGTTCATAGAACCCCTGCTGGGACTAGGGTATCCAACCAAAGACCTGAAAATTTTAAAACGCATAGAGCGGTTCATATATCCGCACGATGAAAAGAAACTTGCTTTTGAAATGGACTTTATCGGCCTGCAGAATTATACCAGGGAACTGGTAAGCCATGCACCCCTGATGCCTTTTGTACGGGCAAAGATCATCAAGGCGAGTAAACGGAATGTTGACCGTACGGTAATGGATTGGGAAATTTATCCGCCCGGGATCTATGAAGCATTGAAACGGGTTAATGCATATGACGGCGTGAAAGAGATCATTGTAACGGAGAACGGGGCCGCTTTTGAAGATCTTTTTGAGGACGGGGTGTTGGATGATCATAAGCGGGTAAAATTTCTGCAGGATTATATTGCACAGGTACTGCTTGCCAAAAGAGACGGCGTTAAAGTGGGTGGTTATTTTGTGTGGACTTTTTTTGACAATTTTGAATGGGCCGAAGGGTATCATCCACGGTTTGGCCTGGTGCATGTGGATTTTGCCACCCAGCGCCGTACCATAAAAAACTCCGGAAGATGGTACAGCCTTTTTTTGAATAATACCCTGGCAACATCCCGGGAAATATGGAACGGGGAAATATCCAGTCTTATATAATAATTGCTTAACGGAGTGTTTATTTACACATAACACTGCCAGTATAGTTTTACCCTGCAGTTTTTTCGGATCATACTTGGGAAGTAAAAAAAACCCCTGTTTTTATAAACGGGGGTTTTATTTTTCAATGAAATTTTTCATTCGCCAGATATAGAACCTCCGGCAAACTATTCCGTTTCGCCTTTGCTCGATTATTTCAGGAGGGAGTATGCTGGCAAAATACCGGTTGTAAAGTTGTGTTGCATCGACATAATTATCAGACGGAACGATGCAATAGGCATCATCACCTGGCTGAAGTTTTTTTCGTTCCGTATTTATCCAGGCATATTGATGTATATCATTAGTATCGCCCAATGCTACCAGGTCTTTTTTCACCGGCATGGCTACATAAAAGTCTACATGCGCTGCCGGGAACCATTTGTTACTGACTATGACAGCATCATTCTTCATGCTGCCATTTTGAAGATCGGTTTGTATGATCTTTTCAAAATCATTTTTGAATTTATCCCAGCCAAACATGTCGAGGGTAAAATCACCTTCGCCGGTGAGTAGTTTATCTTTTTTGCCCAAAGTACCTGGGAAAAAGTTGATCACTAAAATGCCTGTAGTGATTACAATAACCTGTAACAAACAAGCAGCCAGTAAAGACCGCGGCATTGCTAAAACGGATTTTAACTTCTTGGTACTGATGTAACAGGCGGTTAGCAGGATGAGGCCACTATATGCCGGACCGGTCCAATGCGGAAGTACATTTTTAAATAAAGAAATACACAATGCGATAAGTATTAATGGCAAGCTGCATACCAGTAACATCTTCTTCTGGGATGATAAAAGAGGAAGCTCGTTTTTAAACGCAGCAATGGTTGCCGGGATGATCAAAAAGAAAATAACCGGGTTGCTGTACAGGACCTGGCCGGCTGTAAAGCCCAGGAGGCTGTTCACATCAATTCCGCTGTTTGTTACATCAACCCGGTTGCTGTGGAATACCCAGCTGATAAAATGATTATCGATGTTCCATTTAATTACGGGATAGAAAAGAAGCAGTGTTAGGATGCCGGACAAATATAAAACCGGTTGCAGCAGCCATTGCCGGTTATACAGGATGATGTATACCAGTAAACCCAACCATAAAAACGCTGTATGGATCTTGCAGAGCATTCCAATACCTGCGATGATGCCAAACAATAGCAGCTTCTTTTTTTTTATCCTGTTGATATTACTGTACCGGGCGATATCAATAAGCAGGTATAAGGAAGCTGCCCAGCAAACCATTTGCGGAGAATCGGGCAAAATAAATGTTCCTGCCACAATACTGCCATAAATGGTAGTGGTATAAATTAAGGCTGCTAAAAATCCTGTATAGTCATTATTTAGTTTTCTTCCGCTTAGAAAGAGGAGCCAGGTTGTTATGGCTGCGGATGCAATAGCGCCGATACGAATAAAAAGAGGATTATCGAAGAAAAGGTTAACTGTGCTGGCCCGTATCATCCATCCTACCATGGGTGGGTGGTCAAAATAGTTCCATTGCAGGTATTGTGCATACATGCGGTAATACACTTCGTCATTGCCCAACTCTATGGTAGCTGCTGTAATGCATCGTACAATAGTAGCAATGCCGATGAGTAAGAGCGTTTTCTTTTTATGATCCAAACAGGTTAGTTGAAAGTAAAAAGAATGTTTATGAAATAATTCCAGAAAAAGACCAGGCCGATAACAACCAGTTTTGAAAGATAGAAATTAACATTGGCTTTTTTTACCATCAGGTACAGAAGGAGATTATTTATTGCCAGTCCGCTTAACGATACCAGTAAGAATTTTGCAAATTGCCCTTCAAGGTCATGGCCCGTGCTGTTAAAGGTCCAGTACCTGTTGAAAAAAAAATTATTTATTACCGCCCCGCAAAATCCAAACGAATTAGAAAGGTATTTATTCAGCTTCAATTTTTCCTTACAGATCCAGGTAATGGAAAAATCGATTACCATACCGCCCAGGCCAACAATTCCGAATTTTATGATACGGGTATCGAAGACAGTGCTCATGCTGTTTGAATACCCGGGGTGGATGATACAGGGGCATGAGGCATACGGTGTATCCGGTTAATTGATCTTTTGAAACGTATCCTGTTTTTGGCAAAATAAACGGCTGAAATTCCCGCGGCCGAACCAATGATCATGCCCACCAGAACATCTGAAAGGAAATGCTGTGCCAGGTAAATACGGGAATACCCCACCATGATGGCCGCTATTAAAACAAGTAGCTGCAGGTTTTTGTTTTTCATCATTAAGATCATAGCGGTTGCGATGGCGAATACGGTCGCTGTATGACCGGATGGAAACCCTGAACTGCCACTGAGGGTTACCCCATCAATAAAATGCAGGTAGGTACCCTGTTCAAAATAAATTTTCGGCCTTGGAGAACTGATAAGATTTTTTAATACCTGTGTAACAAGGCCTGAGAACAGAAAAGCGTAAAGCAATGCAAAGCCATGTTGTTTATTCTTGAAATAAAAGAACATAAGCCCGATGAGGCATATTGCAAAGATCCCGTCGCCCATGAATGTGTAGTTAATGAAAAATACATTCAGGAAAAAAGGATGGTAACTGTTTAGTGAAAGAAAAGTGTATTCTTTCCCGTACAACAAGAGAAATAATCCCCCTGCAATAAAACTGAGCAATAGTCCCCCAAAATAAAACCTGTGTTGCTTTAGCACAGCGTATGGTTTTTTCATAAGCCTTTTTTTTATTCTGCAAAATAGTTTCCGGCAATTATCAAATCATTAACCCAGGATTAATCCAACGTTATCATCTTCTGGCAGCAGTTGACAGCGTTAGCGGATCTCCTACCGGATGCAACGGGGTAAAATTAAAACCCAGGGAACGGGCAATTGTTTGTGCCAGTTGATCATTAAAAATTTCTCCACTGCCGGTTAACTCTCCTTTTGTTTCAAACAATGGTCCAAGCGTCATAAGCCAGGTATTGCTGCTGCCGGAAGTAAACAAGCCATGTTTGAACCAGTTGCCTGCCTTATTACCCCGGCCGTGATCGGTGGTAATGATGAAGCTGGTATTGTTTTTATAAAACGGATCTTTATTAACGAGGTACCAGAGTTGTGCAATGAATTCATCAAACAGGTGTGCACTTTGCAGATACTCGTCGTACTTTCCGCTGTGTGCAAATTCATCTGTTTCCCCAAAACCAACAAATACTACTTTAGGATGCTTTGCCTGTATGTATTCTTTGGCGGTAACAAAAGTGAGCATATCATTCCTTGTGTGCTCCTGGTCATTCACTGCCGATCGCTGAACGAGATTGGCAAGTACTTCTGTATCAGTAAGCGAATCGTGTTCTATAGCTTCATAACCGCAGTTCAGGTAAAAATTGCCCTGCTGGTTGTTGAGAATATATTCAAATAGGTTCCAGCTTGCAAAAGCAGCCACCTTGTTTTTATAACCGGGCTGGTTGTTGAGAAATTCTAACAGATTTTCATTGTTGTTCCATTTTTTCCGGTTGGCAATTCGTGCCGGATCGGCAAAACCGGTAAGGATCTCATTGTAGCCGGCATAAGAGAAGCGGTAAAGATTGGCTACCGATACGTTGTTATCATAATTCCTGTTGCCATACAATGCACCTTGCCTTTTAACGGTCTGCCATACAAAAGGCATCAGTTTTCTTCGTCTTATTTCCAGGTCATCATCCCAGTAGATTTGATTCAGCAATCCGGTATCGCTTACGTATTTGGGATCATTGATAATTACAGAGTCGGCACCGTTAAAAACTTCCTTCCAACGGAAGCCATCGGTAGTGATGATGAAAATATTTGGCTGGTTGACGGTTTGTGAATAAGAGGTAATTGAAAAGAGGCAGGCGAATAGTGCAATAAAAATTTTCATGTACCGGAGGTTTTGCAAAGGAACACCGGCGCTATAAACGAAACATTAAGCCCGTATTACGGTAATATTAAATCGGGTTGTTTTACTACGGAAGCAGCCCCCAAAGCACTGTGTGGCTGAAAGGCGTACCAGCAAAGTACCAACAGCAGGCTGGCAAATTTACCATCTAACAAAAGTGATCTTGTTTTACTGAGGCGATGTGTAATTGTTTTGAAGCTGCAGGTGAGCAGATTTTTTTGCATGGATTCATCATAGATGGTCAGTTCGCCTGAATTATCCTGGTTGTATATGAAGAAATATTTTGAGCCGTCCATTTCAACAAAGCCTTTGCCGGCCCCAGGCTTTAATTCTTCCACCTTGCCCATTTTAATACCGTATTCGTTGCGGATGAGTTTTTTTGGAGAGAATACTCCCCTGTCTTCAAAGGCAAATATCCGTTTGCCGAGTTTACTTACCATTCTAGCAAACCGGGTGCGCCCGCTGAAGGTGATGTTTGCGAGTTTTTCTTCGGTTTCCCACAATTCGAACGTTTCGTTTGCGGTACCACTGTTTACACTAACCCATTTCATGTGTATAATTTTAATTTGGTAAGATTGAGAATGTGAATTTAATTTCAAAGCACGGCAAATACGGGTTGTGAAAAAGAATGTGATTTAAATGTGCGTAGTAACAATTTGGTAACATTAACTTAATACTGGGGGGGCAAAAAAAGGCCAGCAATAAGAATAAAGCTGGCACAAGCATGAGAAACTTGCTATTTGCTTAAGAAATTTGAAACAACTGCTAAACGTTTCTTTAACCTGCTGCAATATCCCGCATGTATCTTACCCCAGTATTACCTGAAGATTAAGGGATTGTTATTAGTTTGGAGGGCCCGCTTTGATAAGCTGGCCGTTCTTATCGTAGTTATCTGTAGAAAGCAATCTGCCTTTTTCATCAAAATATTTCCAGGCGCCGGTTTTAATGCCGTGTTCATAGTTGCCGGTGCTTTCTGTGCGGCCGCTGGGATAGTAATAGGTTGTATTTCCGTGGTAGTGACCAAACTCATCCAGCGACAGATCGGCCTGCAACTGGCCATTATTGTAAAAGCCTGCAAAAAAAATACGCACGTTTTTTTTTGTAATAATGATCTGGCGTATCGTCTTTGCAGAATCCTTCATCACCTGGCAAACGGCCGAATCTTTTTTGTTTATGTAATACCAGGCTGTAACAAAATCGGTGCGGTAATAAGGTTTATTATACGAGCTGTCGCTTTGTTTAATGAAGGCATCCAGTTTATGCAGGGCCTGGTCTTTTTTATTAGAAGGATGGCTACAACTGAATAAAAGAAACGGGGCCAATAACTGAACGGGTATTTTCATATTTGTAAGGGTTTTTGATGTTTGCAAAAGTAAAAAGCATCCGCCAACCGGCGGATGCTTTTTTATAGGGTAAGGTTATTATTATTTTAGAATCTTGACCATCCTTTCCACCAGCTTGCCAGCGGACCGGCAGGCGCAATGCCTCCACGGAAGGTTACGGTTTTGTCGAAGAAAGTATCTCCGCTGAATTTTGCATCAGAGAACTCACCACCGCTATTAATTTTCTGGTTTCCGTTTGATCCTGCAAATGGAGTTGGATCAGGAGCACCATAGTTGTAAGGCTGAATCAATTTTGCATCAGAAACATTCGTCAGTATGTCGTTGTTGTAGTATGCGCCGGTGAACCAGGTAGTTAAAGCTGCCGGAGAGTTAATGGTAGTTCCTGCAGTTCCTGCAAAGTTTACGTTAACTGCGTTACCAGCCAGGGTTACGTTTCTTAAGCGCAAAGAACTGTCTTCAATATTTAAAGCGGTAGAAGTACCGGTAGTGGCATCAATATAAATTCCTACAGGCCATCCTACAATAATGGAATTAAAAATTGAGATGGCTGAATTCCTTCTTATCTGTGCACCAGCGAGGAAAAGGGAATTACCTGTATTTGCCAACGTGGCTTTTGGCCCAATGGCAGTGATGTTGGAAAATATGGCCCTTGTTTTAGGCGTAGCGGTTGTTCCGGTTGCGTTATTATCACTTTCAAAAGCTTCCGATTTTGAGATATCAGCGATCAGTGAATCACGGATGATAAGTCCGAACTGAACTTTACCACTGAACCCATTGTCTGTATCAAAGTCATCATCCTGCGTTTTATAAGCGATCAGGTATTTGCAATTAACGCTTCCGCCAAACCATTCGTAGGCATCATCTTTTGCATAAATGGTTTGTACGTGATCGATGGTGGTTCCATTTCCCACACAAGCCATGGTAAGACTGTTGATCTCTTTATCGGGCTGGTAAGCATAACCAGCGTATTCGATACGTACATATGATAGTATTCCTGAGTTATCATTGTCAACCGGTGTAGGTGCAACTGCATCACCCGAACCGGCAAGTCCATCACCAAATGAATTGTCGATACCGCCTTCAACCTGGAACAATCCCTGGGTTCCATTGTAACTTAAATTATACCCGGCCTTTCCGCAAAGCACAATGCCACCCCAATCACCCGACTGTGGGTTTGGTGAAAGCGAGGTAAATACGATGGGCTCGGTTGGTGTACCTGAAGCCATGATCTTTGAACCACGGGTAATGATCAAGGCAGCCACGTCTGTTCCGCTGAATGAACCTTTAATAACCGTACCGGCTTCAATGGTCATGGTATGATTGCCTACCAGGTAAACAAGGCCTTTGAGGATGTAAGAGTTTGCTTTACGCAAAACAGTATCGGCATTGATACGGCCACTTAATGTGATCGTTTGGCCGGTCGTGCTTCCACCACCACCACCGCCGTTCACCACCACCACCTGTATTTCTCCGTCTGTTTCAATTTTTCTGCAACTGGTAATTGCTAAACCCATGAGGGCTACCGAGTATAAGATGTACTTTTTCATTTTCTATTTTAGTTTTTAAATTTTATAATGAGTAATTGAATGTGATGCTAAAGGTGGTTCCGTACTTACGGGTGAAACGGTAAGCGTCGGTACTTTTCTGGAAACTTAATTTATCGCTTGTGTTCTGGTAGAAGTATTGTGTTTTATTGATGATGTCGGAAATGTTCAACCGCACTTCGCCTTTTTTCTTGAATATCTTTTTTGCCAGTTGCAGATCAAGCACTGGTCTGGGTGCTTCATAAATATCCGGGGCACCGCCAACGATATCACCCACCAGGTAGATCCGTTGTCCGATCTGGTTGAAAAGAAGCGTTGCATTGAAACCATATTTCTCCAGGTCGTAAAGCAAACCGAAGTTGAGGATGTAAGGCGACTGGCCTTGTAAAGACCTGTCAACCTGCAGGCTTTCATCTTTTACTTTACTGTAGATATAAGCTGCATTTGCCTGGAAGGTGAAATTCTTCATGCCAGGGATGAAGTCGAGTTTTTTGCGTGCTTCTACTTCGGCGCCATAGGAATCCGCTTTTTTAGCGTTGGCATAATTCAAGGTGCTGGCACCACCGCCAAGGCCATTGAAGATCTGTTCTATCGGGTTGGTGAAATGCTTGTAGAAAATTCCTGCATTGATCACTTCGCCCGCTCTTGGATATAATTCATACCGGAAATCGAAATTGGAAACCTTGGTTCTTTTCAGTAAGGGATTACCCTGAACAGAAGCGTTCAATTCAAAATCGTATAGATTGAGAGAAGATAATTCACGCAACTCCGGACGTATCACGGTTTGCGAAGCAGATAAACGCAGGTTGGTTTTTTGATTGAGTTTATAAGTTGCGTTCATACCGGGAAGGAAATCGGTGAGTTTGGAATAGGTATGACGGGGATCCCATTTCTTAACGCTTCCAACCAGTTGATCATAATTCTCTACCCGTAAACCCCAAACTACTCTCAGCTTGTTGCCGAACTGGTTATCAAACTGCAGAAACCCTGCATTTAAAATGGTGTTTGCCATGTAGCGGAAACTGTTTCCTTTGATGGCATCAAAGGCGAATTTATTACCGCTTCCATCCCCAAAATTTTCTACTGCAAAAACCTGGTCGGCAGGTAATAACCGTAATGCCGGATTATCAAGCGGCAGGTAGTTTGCAAAAAGTTGTGCATCATACAGGCGGTCTTTTATCTGCAGCATGTATCCGCCCTTTAGTGCTTGTGTCTGATTGAACAATTTGAAATTGTAGTTCAGGTCTCCGCCGGCAGTATAGATGTAATCGCTCAGGCTTTGATAAATGCGGCTGCCGCTTTGTTGCGAAAGTGAATTGGAGATAAGCAGTTTGTAAGGGTCTTGTGTGTTACTTGCTCTTGTATACAGTATGCGGCGCTGGTCGGGAATATATCCATCCAGGATATTAAAGGCGCCATACCATTTAAACTTCAGTGGCTTTGCAATGCTGTGCTCGCCTAAAAGCTGTACGGTAAAAAAAGTATTTTCTTTAAAGCTGAATTCATTGCCCTTCAGTTGTTCGGTACGGGAATAATCTTCCCCTGTTCTTTCTGTAACAGAATTAGGTGAATTTACATTCACAATGGCTTTTACTGATACCTTGTTGCGTGGGTTTAGTTGCAGGCTTAAACTGCCCAATGCTCCAACAGCAACATCCTGCTGGTACTTGCTATCGTTATACTCAGAAATAACACTGACCACGTTGGTTATGTCATCAATGGCATTCGACCTGTTTAATAGTTTCAGAAACCGGTTATTCTTGCTGTAGTTGATACCGAATATGCCGCCGAGTTTTTTGCCAAATAATTTTGTGCTGAAACCGCCGTTGGCCTGGAAAGAAATATTCAGCGGGGCAGAAATTTCTTTAGGGCTCCATACATTCCGCATTTGTTTACCAATGGCTGTTTTTTCGGCAGGTGTTAAAATATCAAATTCCGCTTTCCGGGTGTACGACGTTGGAAGATTTCTTGTTCCGTCATCAATGCCTAACCAGTCTGTTTTTCCACCCTGGCCATCTTTGTAAAATTTCTTGCCGATGGTTTGCGTATTGAAACCCGTTCCTAACTGAATGGTAAAGAAATTTTTTGAAGGAATGTCTTTTGTATTTACCTGTATCAGGCCACCCGCCCACTCGCCGGGGTATTCCGGAACAAAGGCTTTATTGATGATGATGTTATCGATCATGGCCGAAGGGATCAGGTCGAATGAAAATGTTTTACGATCGGGTTCGGTGCTTGTTAATAAAATGCCGTTGATCATTGCCTGGTTGTACCGGTCGGCAAGGCCCCGGATGACAATGAACTTTCCTTCCTGAATGCTTGCACCCGGTGTACGTTTCAACACCTCCCCGGTATTTTTATCCGGGCTTCTCCGTATAGATTCTGCTGAAATAACGGAAGCAACCGTATTGGTTGTTCTTTGAAAACTGATCATCGAATTCACCGTTTCCTTTTTTGCCGAAGTGGTTCGTACCACTACTTCATCGCCGGTTTTTGCTTTTACATCAAGTGCTATGTCAATGTGGGCAATGCCGTCTGCACCGGCTTCAACTTCTGTTATTTCCTTACTCTCGTAATTGGTAGAACTTATTATAAGTGTGTATTTTTTGCCTGTTTCCACGCTCAATACAAAAGACCCGTCTAAATTTGAAGAAGTGCCTTTCTTGGTCTCTTTCACAAGGATTGAAACACCTGCCAGTGGACTGCCGGATTTTGAATCAGTGATCTTTCCGTCGATCCTTCCTTTTTGTGCGAATGAAGCCGTTGTGGAGAGAAAAAATGTAGCAATTAGAAGTAACCATTTCATGCTGTAATAATTTACTGCAAAAGGACAACTTGCATGTTATCGCAGCATGAATTGAATGTTACGGTAGTGTTACCTGTATATTACGTAAATGTTAAGAGAGGATAAAACCTAGAACCTGAACTGGAGTCTGCAGGTGAACACATCGTCTTTTACATCGGAAGTGTAACCGCTGAGTTGTGTTTTTTCGTTGATCACTTTTTCGAACCAGAAAACACATTTCAGGTTGTCGTTGATGTAATAAATATAACCAAAACCCCAGGTGGAATATTTTATGTCGGTTGCATTTAAATTGGTACCTGCTTTTCCGATATCATCTTTTTTTACGTTGGTATTCGGGTCGTACCAATCGTATTTAATGCCTAACTGGTGGTGGGGGTTAAAAATATTCTGTAGGAGGTAAAAGTAAGCACCGTTGAATTTCCTGATGTAATGCCCTTCGGCACCCGTTAATAAAGCAGCAGGGGTTTCGGAATTATTTACAGTTGCTGTTTGGGTACCTGTTATAAATTCGGCCCTTACTTCTCCATACCCAGCCGATGTTTTCATTTTTAGCTGAGCGTCGATCCCGTAATATTTACGGGGAGCTATTCTTCCTGTATTGGTTGTTATTGAATCGAGGATAAAAGTTTTTCCGGCAATACTGTTCCCGTTGCTGTAAACATATTTTGTATTTTGTAAAATGCCGCCGTTCAGGTAGGAAAGAGCACCACTAAACGTAAGGGATTTATTAATGGGATAGGGTTTCAGTGCAACACGGGTAATAAAATCTTTGTGGCTGTCGAAATCAGTTGTGGCAGCCAGTCCTTGTCCGTTGAACAGGCCTGCATCAATTTTTAAATAATGCAGCGGGTGCCCGGGTCTTCTTGGTTCAAAAGATACCATGGCTCCCAGGTCTCTTTCTGTTTTCATCAATATCTGGCTCATTCTTCCCCGTTCGGGGCTTTCCCGGTCGCTTGAAGAAAGGTTGAGTTCGTAACTGAATGGCCTGGCAAACATGCCTACTGAAAGTGCAAAAAGCTGGTATTTGTTCTCAAATATCCTTCCCCAGAAGTCGCGGATAAAAACTCCCCGTTCGGTGCCATCAAACTGGAATACGAATTGAACAGAGGGCCCTTTTTTAGCGGCGAAATGAATGTAATCGAACCGGATACGACCCCTTCGGAGCATAAACCTGTTGTTGGAATTTGTGGCAAAGTCGCCGCCATCAAAACTTTTTTCTCCTTTTCTTGCTGCCAGTTGAAACTGGGGCTGCATATAACCTCCAATCCTTATATGGTCGAATTTTTTGTAAATGGACAACATGCTTTTGCCCATGTCTTTTGTAGTATCCACCATATCCATCAGGAACTGAGCTTTGGAATAGCCAAAAGAGATTAGTAGTATAAATACTAATAAGAATTTTATCCGCACTACATGAATTTTCTGCAATCTAATAAGAAATTTGTGTTACGTCAATGTTAAGTTATTATTACCATTTCCATTCTTTACAACCACCACGGCATTAATTATATTTTTGCTTCAAACTAAATAATTATGGCAGGCTTAAACACAATGCTTAAGATTTTTTTACCCAAGGACCGGGTATTTTATCAATTGTTTGAAAGCGTATCGGAAGTGCTGGTAAAAATGGGCGATAAGTTGAAGGAAGTAGTTAATGAGCCTGACTTTGATAAACGGGGGCAACTGATCCAGGAGATTGAAGATATGGAGCATATAAATGATGATTATACCCATACCATTTTCACGGAGTTGGGAAAAAATTTCATTACCCCGTTTGACCGGGAAGACATTCATTATCTGGCTACTTCGCTGGATGACATTGCGGACTATATTTATGCTTCAGCGAAAAAAATAAATTTTTACCGGGTTAACCCCAATGATATGGGAGTTACCAAAATGGCTGATCTGATAGCATTGGGCTGTGTACAGGTTGATAAGGCAATAAAGGAATTACGAAATATGAAAAACATGCGCCTGATAACAGATGCATTGGTTTCCATTAACAGCATCGAAAACCAGGCAGACGATATTTTTGATATGAGCATTGAGCGGTTGTTTGCCACAGAACCCGATGCAAAGGAAGTGATCAAGAAGCGGGAGATTTACCAGGTTATGGAGATCGTTACTGATAAATGTGAGGATGCGGCAAATGTGATTGAATCTATCATTGTTAAGTATGCCTGAGCAAAACACGGCAGTGAACAATTGATTCAACAACTACCATACTAATTAAACTATTATGACCTTCCTGATAATAATAATTGCTTTAGCACTCATCTTTGATTATATAAACGGGTTTCATGATGCTGCCAATTCCATAGCTACCGTTGTTTCAACGAAAGTATTGACACCAACCCAGGCAGTCCTTTGGGCGGCCTTATTTAATTTTGTTGCTTTCTTTATTTTTAAAGATCATGGTGTTGCCAATACCATTGCAAAGACCGTTAAGACTGATGTGGTGCATGGCCACGATATGCTGGTGGTTATTTTTTCAGGACTGCTGGCTGCCATTTTCTGGAACCTGCTTACCTGGTGGTTTGGTATACCATCCTCTTCCTCCCATACATTGATCGGGGGATTTTCAGGGGCAGCGATTGCTTATGGCGGATTTAATACTGTAAACTCCGATCCGGTAATAAAAACCGTTGCCTTTATTTTCCTGGCCCCGGTCATAGGCATGATCATAGCATTCATTATATCCCTTTGGTTTATTCACTCCTTTAAAAAGGGATGGATACCAAAGATCATTGCATTTACTATTTTTATTTTGGTGGGTGTTTTTTTATACTATAACCTGGAATTCGATCCTTCAAAAATAAAATCACACTACGACTCATATACTTTAAAAGTAATTTTCTACGCAAAAAACTTTAAATGGATTTTACTTGCCTCTATCCTGTTGATCATGGCCGGCTTTACTTTGTTTTTGAGTTCGCTTAATGCCCGGCGGGCCAATACCTGGTTTAAAAGGTTGCAACTTGTTTCTTCAGCGGCGTTCAGTATCGGCCACGGCGGAAACGATGCACAAAAAGTAATGGGTATCATCATGGCTGCGTTGATTGCTTATAACCCTTCCACATATTCACTTGGACAAATGGTTTGGTGGGTACCGTTGGCCTGTTATTCGGCCATCGCATTTGGAACGATGAGCGGGGGATGGAAGATCGTAAAAACAATGGGAACCCGTATAACCAAAGTAACCCCTTTTGAAGGAGTGGCAGCAGAAACTGCCGGAGCTATTACATTATTTGTAACAGAGGCTTTAAAAATACCTGTGAGCACTACTCATACGATTGCAGGTTCTATCATGGGGGTTGGTGCGACAAAAAGGTTATCGGCTGTTCGGTGGGGGGTTACAGTGAACTTACTATGGGCCTGGGTACTTACCATACCCGTAAGTGCATTATTGGCTGCCTTTTTCTATTTTGTAATGAGTAAGATATTATAAGCAAAAATGAAATAATCTAAAATAAAAATCACTCACCGACATGAGTGATTTTTTGTTTTCTTTGTAGCATGAATAAAATTCTGGTTACCGGCGGTTGTGGTTATATTGGTGTACATACCATTGTAGACCTTATTGAAAATGGCTACGATGTGATCTCGGCAGATAATAATTCCCGTAGCAGCGATACCATCCTGGAGTCGGTTGAAAAGATAACCGGGAAAAAGGTGAAGAATTATAAAGTTGATCTTTGTATCTATGATGATACGTTTGCCATCTTCCAGGAAAACCCGGATATAAGCGGCATCATTCATTTTGCGGCATACAAGTCAGTGGGCGAATCGGTAAAGAAACCATTGCTCTATTTTGAGAACAACCTGAATTCTCTCATCAATATTTTAAAATGTGCCGATGAATTTGGGATCAGCAACTTTGTTTTTTCCTCATCCTGCACGGTTTATGGCAATCCCGACAGCATACCGGTTACAGAAGAAAGTCCCATGAAAACAGCACAATCTGCTTATGGCGCCACCAAACAAATGGGCGAACAGATCGTGAGGGAAGCGGTAAATTGTAATAACAGTAAAGCCATTCTGCTCCGCTATTTTAACCCGGTAGGAGCCCACTCATCTGCCTTGCTGGGTGAATTACCACTTGGCAAACCCGAAAACCTGGTTCCGGCCATTACTCAAACTGCTATTGGTAAATTGCCCATGATGCAGGTTTTTGGAACAGATTATCCAACAAGAGATGGGAGTTGCCTGAGGGACTATATCCACGTATGCGATATAGCCCATGCACATACACTGGCATTCAATTACCTCCTGCAGCATAAAAATGAGGCCAACTGCGAAGTTTTTAACCTGGGTACGGGCAATGGCTATACGGTTCTGGAACTCATTAATGAATTTGAAAAGATAAGTGGCGTAAAACTGAATTATCGCCTTGGCCCACGCCGTCCCGGAGATGTTATAGCTATTTATGCCAATAACGATAAGGCAAAGAATGTTTTAGGCTGGAATCCCAAATACAACCTGGCTGATATGATGGCTACGGCCTGGAAATGGGAGTTAAAGCTGAAGAACGACGAAAATATTTTCAGCACAAAAAATGCTGGATTAAATTAACTTTTATATTATCTTCACGCTCCCTCCCCTAGAGAATTCCCCAATTTTATTGCAGAACTAACTTGTACAAAGACAATGAGAAAAAATATTGCCTTGCTTATGATAACAGCATTACTGTTGTCGGGGGGGTGTAAAAAGTTTGAGAAATCATGCCAGCTTAAAGAGGCTGGGATCGCTCTTACATTCGATGATGATCGGGTAGATAACTGGTTCCAATATTTGCCCATGCTTGATTCGGCTCATGTGAAAGCCACTTTTTACGTATGTAAGTACAACCGGTTTACCCCTGCGCAAAAACAAAAACTGGCAATTATTCAAAGCCATGGTCATGAAATTGCCTTTCATGGCACCAATCATTACAACATGATGGATTATGTGTACAGGTATAAACATACGGTTGATGAGATGGTAAAGAATGAAATTGTGGATGGCCTGAAACTAATGAACCGGGATGGGTTTTACCCGATCACGTTTGCATACCCCTATGGAGCACATAACGGTTTGTATGATAAAATGCTGATGCGTTATTTCAGAAGCGTACGGGCGCTTAATGGCGGCAACGATTTCAGCAAGAGCCTTGCTTCTACAGAAAAAAATGAAGTATTGTACGGACTGGGTATTGATAAGAGTAGTAGCCGTTCCGATGCAAATGTGATGGATGTTGTTAAATCTGCATTTAATAATAATGGCTGTGCGGTATTTGTTGCCCACGATATTAATACAGGCAAAGCACTCAGCGTTACACGGGAAAGGTTGGAGAAAATATTTTGGCATGTCAAGAAATTAGGTTTAAAATATTACACCATTTCCGAAATATCAAACTAAACACTTCCGGTATATATTTCCGCTTACTTTATTGGCAATTTTTTTAATCTCTTTTGACGCCCTGCAAATCTTTCTTTTACTTTGCGGCAATTATAAAACATCGATTAAATTTTTTGCATTATGCTCAATGAGATCCAGGTTTCTGGCAATAAAGATACCCGTAGCGGTTTTGGAGACGGCATTTTAGAAGCAGCCCGGAAAAACCCGAATATTGTGGCCCTTACCGCCGACCTGGCAGGCTCATTAAAATTGAGTGGGTTTATAAAGGAATTCCCTGAACGCTTTATTCAATGCGGTATCGCGGAAGCAAATATGATGGGTATTGCAGCAGGACTTACAATAGGTGGTAAGATTCCTTACACAACTACCTTTGCAAATTTTTCTACAGGCCGGGTTTACGACCAGATACGCCAGAGTATTGCATACAGTGGTAAAAATGTAAAGATCTGTGCATCTCATGCAGGACTTACTTTAGGCGAAGACGGTGCAACTCACCAGATACTTGAAGATATAGGATTAATGAAAATGTTGCCGGGTATGACCGTGATCGTGCCGGCAGATTATAACCAGACTAAGGCTGCTACGATGGCCATCGCCAATTATGAAGGGCCTGTTTATTTACGCTTTGGTCGCCCGGTTTGGCCAATTTTTACAAAGGAGTCCGATTTTGTTATTGGCAAAGCGCAACAGTTTTCTACCGGTTCAGATGTTTCCATTTTTGCTTGTGGTCATCTGGTGTGGAAAGCCATTGAAGCGGCAAAGATCCTGCAGGAAAAAGGCATAAGTGTTGACCTGATAAATATTCATACGATCAAACCGCTGGATGAAGCTGCAGTAATTGCATCAATAAGTAAAACGAAATGTGCAGTAACAGCGGAGGAGCATAATATCATTGGCGGGCTTGGCGACAGCATTGCACAGGCTGCCGCAAAACACTGCCCCGTGCCTATTGAATACGTGGGTACAAACGATACATTTGGTGAAAGCGGTAAACCTACTGAACTACTTACAAAATATGGGCTTGATGCCGTAAATATTGTTGCGGCAGCCGAAAAAGCCATTTCGAGAAAGTAACCCCCATTAAACTTTTGCAGATAAAACCAATCTTATGATTGGTTTTTTTATTTTTACTGCTCAACCTTTATGAAAGAACAAATTGACGACAGAGAACTGCTTATGCAGTTCAGGGAACCTGCTACTAAAGAACGCAGTTTCACCCTCATCATTAAAAAATACCAGGAAAAGCTTTACTGGCATATCCGGCGTATAGTGGTATCTCACGAAGATGCCAATGATGTGTTACAGAATATGTTCATTAAAGTGTGGAATGCGCTGGATAATTTTCGGGAAGACAGCCAGCTTTATACCTGGCTTTACCGCATAGCAACCAATGAATGCCTCACTTTCCTGGAACAGCAGAAAAAAAGGTCTTCGGTTTCGCTGAGTGATGTGGAAAATGGATTGAGCAACCGGCTAAAGGCAGATAAGCATTTTGATGCCAATAAACTGGAGTGGAAACTACAAGTAGCCATCCAAAAGTTGCCTGAAAAGCAACGGGTTGTGTTTAATCTGCGGTATTATGATGAAATGCCCTATGAAAAAATGAGTAAGATATTGGAAACAAGTGAGGGGGCCCTGAAAGCTAGTTATCATCATGCCGTGAAAAAAATAGAAGATTTTATACTGAATAGTTAAACTTTTGGCAATCAAAAACGTCTGAAAGATTAGATGGAAAGCACAAACGACATATTGAACGAATTAAAAGAACTAAGCCCGGTAATTGCCGGCGTAGAAAAAGTCAATGTTTTTACCGTTCCCGAAGGGTATTTTGAAAACCTGGTCGGTGATATAATGACAGGAATTGAAAATGAAACAAGAGTTTGGTTCAATATATCTTCAGAATCACAAGCAGATGATTTGCCCCAGAGATATTTCGAAAACCTGGCTGATACGATTCTTGCCAGGATAAAAACAGAAAACACATCTGATGAATTGAGAACACTTTCACCGATGCTGTACAGCATCCAAAATGAAAATGTATTTGAAGTGCCGCAGGGATATTTTGAGAGTTTGAGTGAAGAAGTGGTGAATAAGGTTCAGACTCAGCAAAAAGTGGTTGTGATGAAACGGCGCACGACTACATTTTTTAAATATGCAGTAGCTGCAGCTTTTACCGGCGTGATGGCATTGGGAGTTTTTAAATTTACCGGCCCTTCTGCAAAAACAGAGTTACCAGATTACGTTAAGGCCGGATTGAAGATTGAAAATGTAGATCAGGAAATATCAAAGATATCAGATGATGAGATCGTGAAATATCTGGAAGCAAATGGAAGCGATGTGAAAACAGCCCTGGTTGCCAACAGTATTGATGAGAACGAATTGCCTTCGCAGGAAGATTACATACTTGATGAAAAGGCTTTGGATAAGTATCTTAACAGTATCAATTTAGGGGATTCAAAAAATTAAAACACGATCATGAAAAAATATCTACTCATATTAACATTGGTTCTTGGTGCTTTCTCATTTGTAAAGGCACAGGATCAGCAAGGCGACGAACAGAATAATCAGAAAAAGATCAAAGCGCTTTATGTTGCTTATGTATCTGAACAGTTGCAACTAACACCAGATGAAGCACAAAAATTCTGGCCCGTACATACGCAATTTGAAAATGACATCAAAGCGGTAAATAAAGAGTTGCCTGAACTTCAGAAACAACAGGCTTACCTGGATGTAAAAAAAAGATACCAGGAGAATTTCAGCAGGATAATCGGTGTAAACCGCTGCGAAAGATTCTACCGCATGGATGGAGAGTTTAAAAGGAAACTACTGGATCAATACAGGCAAAGAAACAATCAGCGGCCCCGGTTAAGAAGGGTTCAGTAAAAATTATATTCATGCCTTTAAGCCCTGCTGTGGTTAATTATCCACAGCAGGGCTTTTGTTTGTCGAAACAATTCTACCAATTGAATTTAGCGATACCTTTATAGCATCAAGCCAATCTTTATAAATTAAAGTTATATGCAAAAGATCTTGTTGATTGTTTCAGAAAGAAAAAAAATAATATTCCGCTTCCTGTCTTGCCTGGTATTTTTTTCAGCAATAAACTATTCGGTAAACGGACAGGATATTGTGGGTAAAACAATACATGTAGGTCCGGGTATTAAAAAAACAGTTGACCAGATCATTGCATTTAATAAGATTTGGGAACAGCAAAATGAGAACAAAATATTTCCATCAAGGCCTGAGTTGGAATTGCCAGACGAACTGCCAGGAGTTGGGGATGAGAATCGACGGTTTAATAAATGGCCGGTAGGAGAACCGAACACAAATAATTTTGTAAACGGGGTTACACAAACCATCCATTCAAATTTTTTGGCCACGGACTTCAGCACCCATTTTGGAGGATGGCCTCCTGATAATAACGGAGATGTTGGAACAACACAGGTTTTTATCGCACAAAATTTCCGGTTTAAAGTTTATGCAAAGCCAAGCGTGACTGCTGCGGCTGTTACCACACCGAATGGCACTTCTACCACATTCCTGGCATCGCCTGCAATGGATGTTTCTCAAAATGCATTTTTCCAGGCTGCTTTTGCCGGCGTATCAACTACGGATCCTCATGTACGTTTTGACAGGCTTACTGGCAGGTGGTTCATTGCTTCTATGAGTACAAATGAAGCCACCAACAATTATCTGCTGTTTGCTGTAAGCAGTGGAGCCACTGTTACAGGCAGCGCTTCGTTTACATTTTTCAGGGTTTCATTAAGCGCTTTTCCTGCAGGCAATGCTGATATTGGTAAGTTTTTAGACTACCCTACGCTTGGCGTGGATGCTAATTCTCTTTACCTGGGATCAAACATTTTTACAAGCAATGTGGGTTCATATTCTCATTCGTCTGCCTATGTAGTAAAAAAATCTGACATGATAGCGGGTACTTTAACTATTACTCCGTTTGGAGCTATAGGTACTGCTGCAGCACCTGCCGGATTTCATATTCGCACACCCCAGGGAGTTCAGAACGATGATCCTTCTGCAACGGAAGGTTACATTATTGGCAACTCAGGTTTTTTAAGTGAACTCTGTTTCAGAAGAGTAACTTACCCGGGAGGGGTTACTACATTAAGTTCAGAAATAGCATTGGCAGTTAATACCACGGCCTCCACTTTAACGCAACCTGCATTAGGTTCCAGTGGAAACTTGGATGCAAGTAATACCCGGCTTTTTGCAGCTATGGTAATGAAAAATAAGATAACAGGAGTCTCTACTCTGTGGACGGCTCATACCATACAGGTAAATACTAGTGGGGTAGGTTCAGCTAGTGGTGGAAGGAATGGTTGCAGGTGGTATCAATTACAAAACATCACCGGCACTCCAACGGTAGCTCAATCAGGTACACTCTTTAATAATGTTGCAACAGCATCTAATCCGAGGGGTTTTTGGTTTCCCGGCATTGCTATGAGTGGACAAGGACATGCCATACTAGCTGCAAGTACTGCATCAGCCGTGGCAAGATGTGATATTGCTATTGCCGGAAGATATCGTACTTCTACCGCCGGTGACCTGGAAGATTCAGTTCATGCTACGGTAACCGGTTCTGATTATAATCCTTTTAATGGTGGAGTTTTTGTAAACAGGTGGGGAGATTATTCACAGGTAGGAGTGGACCCGCAGGACAATATGACGATGTGGGCATTTCATCAGTATTGCAATACTACTAACTCATATGGTGTAAGGGCTATTCAATTGAAAGCACCGCCACCTGCAACTCCAAGCCTGGCTACTGTGCCCGGCTGTGGTGCAAGTGTGGCCGTAACAATAAATGGCACGTCGGTAAATAATTCCGAATTTTTTGATCCGGGAGTTGATGCAGGAGGGCCTGGCTTCAACAGGCTTGCTGTAACCTGTTCGGGAGGAATACCGGTATCCGGAGTAACATTTGTAAGTCCTACACAAATAACCTGCTTTTTAGATACAAGGGGTAAGGCTTCGGGCACTTATACCATTACTGTTACAAATCCTGATGGGCAAACAGCTACAGTTAATTTTAATCTTGCCGTATCCTGTCCTTTACCGGTTACATTACTTTCTTTTACAGGGAAGCTGGTTAATAATGAAACGCAGCTGAATTGGAAAACTGCTTCAGAAAATAATTTGAAAGCCTATGAAATTGAAAAAAGCCTGGATGGGGTGAATTTTAAATTGTTGAATATAGTTTCTGCAAAAGGGATAGGCGGCACAGAAACCTCTTATCAATCAATAGACAAATATCCTTACCCTGGAAATAGTTACTATAGGTTGAGAATGGTTGATCTTGACGCCAATTTTACCTATTCTAATATCGTAAGGATCCAAACCGGCAAAAAAGCACTTGCTGTAACAAAAATGTATCCTAACCCGGCACATACAGACTTTAACCTGGAATTTTTTGCAGAAAAGAATAGTATAGTCTTGGTAACTATATTTGATTTTTCCGGAAAGAAAATGATAAACAGGCAGGTTAATCTGCAGGCGGGGTTAAATGACTACCAACTTAATTTAAACAACCTGGCCAACGGAAGTTATTTTATCCAGGTAAAAGATATTGACGGGAAAGTGATTGAAAAGACCAAACTTGTAAAACAATAATATTTTTTGTATAAATAGGACCCGGATGCAAAGTGCATCCGGGTTTTTTTGTGCAGATTCCTTGGGCTGCAGATATTTTTTGGCAAGGATAATTATTTTTAATTTGACCTTGTGTTTTTTTGCCATTCCGCCCCTGTTCCCCTACCTTTGCAGCCGATTAAAAAGGCCTTTTAATAAACTTTCAATTAAATAATTATGGTAGAAATTAAGCCAGACGAGATCTCCGCAATTCTCCGCCAGCAGCTAAGCAATTTTAACGCAGGCGCCAGTTTGGAAGAAGTGGGAACAGTTTTACAAGTGGGTGATGGTATTGCCCGTGTTTACGGACTGAACAATGTTCGTTCCGGTGAACTGGTAGAATTTGACAATGGCGTAAAAGCAATTGCCCTTAACCTGGAAGAAGACAACGTGGGTGTGGTATTGATGGGTGACAGTGCAGAAATTAAAGAAGGTGATAAAGTTAAACGTACCGGCCAGATCGCTTCTATTAAAGTGGGAGAAGGAATGAGCGGACGTGTTATTAATACTTTAGGCGAGCCAATTGATGGTAAAGGCCCAATCAAAGGCGAATTGTACGAGATGCCACTGGAGCGTAAAGCACCGGGTGTAATCTTCCGTGAGCCGGTAAAAGAACCATTACAGACAGGTATCAAAGCGATTGATGCGATGATCCCCATTGGTCGTGGACAACGTGAGCTGATCATTGGTGACCGCCAGACCGGTAAAACAGCCATCGCTGTTGATACCATCATCAACCAAAAAGAATTTTACGCAGCAGGTAAACCTGTTTATTGCATATATGTAGCAATTGGTCAGAAAGCTTCTACCATTGCGGGTATCATGAAAACATTGGAAGAATACGGTGCGATGGCTTATACAACCATTGTTGCTGCATCAGCTTCTGATCCTGCACCATTACAGTTCTACGCACCATTTGCCGGAGCTGCAATCGGCGAGTTCTTCCGTGATACCGGTCGTCCTGCTTTAATTATTTACGATGATCTTTCTAAACAGGCTGTTGCTTACCGTGAGGTTTCTTTGTTGTTAAGAAGGCCACCGGGACGTGAGGCTTATCCTGGTGACGTATTCTACCTGCATAGCCGTTTACTGGAAAGAGCTGCAAAAGTGGTTTCAAAAGATGAGATCGCTGCGCAGATGAATGATTTGCCTGCATCTATCAAGCATTTGGTAAAAGGCGGAGGTTCTTTAACGGCCCTGCCAATTATTGAAACACAGGCTGGTGACGTATCTGCCTATATTCCTACAAACGTAATTTCTATTACCGATGGACAGATATTTTTGGAAGGTAACCTGTTCAACGCTGGTATCCGCCCGGCCATTAACGTGGGTATCTCGGTAAGCCGTGTGGGGGGGAATGCGCAGATCAAATCCATGAAAAAAGTGGCCGGTACTTTAAAACTGGATCAGGCACTTTACCGGGAGCTTGAGGCGTTCTCTAAATTTGGTGGTGATCTGGATGCTGCTACTAAAAACGTAATTGACAAAGGTGCAAGAAACGTGGAAATATTAAAGCAGTTACAATACTCCCCGATGACGGTTGAAAAGCAAGTTGCGATGATATACCTGGGAACACAAGGTTTATTAAGAGACGTTGCTGTTAAGCATGTAAAAGCGTTTGAAGAACATTTCTTGCTTGAGATGGAAAATAAGCATCCCGAAATACTGGCAGAATTCAAAAAAGGCGCATTGCCAGAAGACGGATTGAAGAAAATGACAGAACTGGCAGCCGGCTTAGTTGGTCAATACAAAGCATAATTTCTTACCAATTAGAAATATTAAGCCTCCCCCTTTGGGAGGTTTTTTTATGCCTTTTAATTCATAAAGGCCTATCTCTCAATTTACCTAACCAGGTTATGATTTTTCTGTGTAGAAAAAATTCTACACATTTGTAATATTCTTTCTATAGAAACGTTTCTATAGAAAGAATAGCTGAACTACAGATAAAAGTCTGCCCAGCGGTTTTTCATGTATCTCCCAACGCGGTTTAGTTACATGGAAGACAGAAACATCCTGTAAAAGACAAATTCTAATAAAGCATGAAAAATATTACTTTAACCCTGCTTTCTATTTTGGCAGTGGTTACTGCCCAAGCCCAATCCTGCCCGGTTGCCGGCACCACCACAATTTCCACAAACCCGAATACTTATTATCCCGGAACGCAGGCGACCGTAAATACGGGAGCTACTTCAATTACGATCGGAGCTGCTGCAACTGGTACCATGCCAATCAGTATTGGTGACCTGGTGCTGATCATTCAGATGCAGGGAGCGGAATTTAATAGTACAAACAGCAACAGTTATGGAGATGGGATTGCGGGTGGAAATGGAAATGGTTACCTGAACAATGCTAATCATCTTGCCGGAAATATGGAGTATGCCATTGCTTCAAGTAATGTTCCTCTTGCCGGCGGAACTTTAACAATTAGCAGCGGAACAAGTTTTGCTTACCAGAATTCAAATTATGTTTCGGGCAGCTTTGGTCAGTACCGATACCAGGTAATCAGGGTAAGTCTTTATTACAATGCTACATTGGGTGCCAATATTACTGCCCCTAACTGGGACGGGAATACCGGAGGCGTACTTGTGTTACATGCCGTAAACAATTTCAGCTTTGCCGGATTTACATTAAGTGCTGCGGGAGCAGGTTTTCGAGGTGGGGGCAGCAGGCAATTAGGTGGAGATGCAGGTACAAATACTGATTATAGAACTTCTGCCAATAATGATAATAATGGGTCGAAGGGAGAAGGGATTGCAGGTACGCCAAGGTATCTGAATAATAATGGATCACTTTTGAATACAGGAAATCAGGGGTATCCGAATGGAAGCCATGGAAGAGGTGCGCCGGGTAATGCCGGAGGTGCTGGTACTGATGGTAATCCTTCGGCGAATGATGAGAACTCCGGAGGGGGTGGGGGTGGAAATGGAGGTGCCGGAGGCAGGGGTGGAAACTCATGGAATTCAAACCTGGCTGTTGGTGGTGAACCCGCCGCAAATTTTGCACAGCGGGCGGCCAACCGGGTTGTAATGGGCGGTGGTGGCGGAAGTGGAACAACCAATAATGGAACGGGTACACCAGGTAGTGGTTTCGCTTCAAGCGGAGCTGCAGGTGGTGGGATTGTAATTGTAAATGCAAAATTCATAACCTCGGCAGGAACAATTAATGTAAATGGTGCCGATGCAAATAATACAGTGACAAATGATGCAAGTGGCGGTGGTGGAGCTGGAGGCAGTGCATTGATCCTTTCAACCAGTGGTCATTCGAATGTAACGGTTACCGCCAATGGTGGTAATGGTGGTACTAACACCGGCGGCGGGGTGGCTCATGGTCCTGGCGGGGGCGGCGCTGGCGGCGTAGTTTTTTCTAATAATACTTTAAATGGTTCTTCATCTGTGGTAGCAGGAGTATCGGGTACAACGGCCGGGGCAATTAATTTCGGTGCTGCAAACGGAACAAATGGAGTATTGGTTCAGAACAGCCTTACCACTTCATTTCCTTTGCGAAGCAACACATGCGTAGTATTGCCGCTTACCTTATTACAATTCAGGGCCTATAAACTGAATAACGATGTAATTGCCGAATGGACAACGGAACAGGAAATAAATTTTCAGCAATTTGAAATTGAACGAAGCACAGATGGCGTGAATTTTATAAGCGTTGGGATCATACAAGGCAGGGGAGGAAGTATCCGTACCAATTATACCTTCACGGATGTACATGCAGCTGATTACGGGAATAAACTTTACTACCGCCTTAAGATGGTAGACAAGGACGGATTTTTCAGATACAGTACGGTTGAACTGGTAAGATTCGATAAAAAGATACTTGTGAATGTAAGGCCAACCTTAGCAACACGTGGAGAGAAAATAGTATTAACCTCAGCAACCAGCGTCGGCAAATATAATGTCAGACTTTTTAACCCGGCAGGAGAAGAAGTTTATAACGGCAGCATGCAAACTGTCCGCTATGAAATACCTACAGAACATCTAAGCAAAGGGTTTTATATACTGCGGGTTTTTAGCGGTGAAACCAGCGAGTCATTCAAAATTGTTGTTCAATAAATACAGGATAGTTTCGGGAACCGTGAATGAATTTTCATAACGGTTTTCTGCCATTCTTGATTTTGGAGAGGAGAAATTCTCTCCTTTTTTATTACTCTTTGCCGAAATGTCATAAAAAACAGGCTGGCTTATGGTTTGTGATTGTGCAATGAAAATCAGTAAACTTATTTTTAAGGTATTACAATCTAGTATATTTGCTAACGGGATCAATTAAAAATTAAAGCAGCTCTCACTATGAATTTTGGAAAAGAATTTGAGAAATACGCAATCAAACACAAAGGAATAAGCAGCAATACGCTGGATGGATACATAAAGCATAATGTAACCAATCTTACTCCAAACATTATTGAAGAACGGCCAATGAATATTGCGGTGATGGATGTGTACAGCCGCCTGATGATGGACAGGATCATCTTCCTGGGTTATCCCATCAGCGATGAAGTAGCCAATATTGTTACGGCCCAGTTATTATTCCTGGAAAGTACAGACCGTACCAGGGATATACAGATGTATATCAACTGTCCCGGCGGCGGCGTTTATGCAGGACTTGGAATGTACGATACCATGCAGTTCATCACCCCCGATATTGCAACAATCTGCACTGGTATGGCCGCCAGCATGGGTGCCGTTTTAATGTGTGCCGGTGCAAAAGGTAAACGTACAGCTCTAAAGCACAGCCGCATCATGATGCACCAGCCAAGTGCAGGAGCAGGCGGACAGGCAAGCGACATCGAGATCACTGTTAATGAAGTGAGGAAAGTAAAGAAAGAACTTTATGAGATCATTGCCTTTCATACCAATCAGCCGGTAGATAAGGTAGCAATTGACTGCGACCGTGATAACTGGATGACCGCTACGGAAGCAAAGGAATATGGATTGCTTGATGAAGTGTTGCTGATCAACCAGAAAAAATTAAAAAAAGACCAGAAATAAAAAATACCACGTATGAATTTTTATAAGAACAATATTACCCGTTTGGAAGACGAAGACAAACCAGATGTTCAATCAGATAACCCGATGGAAAAAATGATGAGCAGTTGGCAGTTTGATAAAAAATTTATTGAGCAGCGTAAGGTCTTTTTATGGGGTGTGGTGGATGATAAAAATTCATAAGACATTACCAACCGGTTGATGTACCTCGAAGCCATTGATCCCGGAAAGGAAATCACCTTCTACATCAACAGTCCCGGCGGCATTGTTACCAGCGGCATGGTTATTTATGATACCATGCAGATGATCAGTTCACCGGTAAGCACGGTTTGCATGGGCATGGCTGCCAGCATGGGCAGTATTTTGCTTAGCGGTGGGGCAAAAGGTAAGCGGTACATCTTTCCGAATGGAGAAGTAATGATACACCAGCCAAGTGGCGGTGGTCAGGGCACCAGCGCCGACCTGGAAATTATGGCTGAGCAGATAAGAAAGACCAAGTTGATGGGCGCTGAAATACTGGCAAAGAACTGTGGTCAGACGGTAGACAAAGTAATGAAGGATTTTGACCGGGATTACTGGATGGATGCCCAGGAATCGGTTGGATATGGTATTGTGGATGCCGTTTTGACGAAAATCTAAAAAAGTAAATCCAAATTTATATGTAAATGCCTCGGGAAGAGGCTTTTTTTATCATAATTAAGAACAAGCAACGTTATAGAGATATAACTTGTCTTATTACGATAATTATTTGCTTTTATTACCTTTGTGGCAGTCAGCCAGGTAGGGCAGGTAACCGAAAACACTAATATGGCCAAACAGCAAACACTCCATTGTTCATTTTGCGGACGAAGCCGGGATGAAGTTAAGATCCTCATCGCAGGCCAGGACGGGCATATTTGCGAAAACTGTGTTGAACATGCTGTAGAGATCATCGAACAGGAACTGGGTAATTCTTCAGACAATAAGCACCTTAATACCCAAGGTCACAAACTCAGCGTAAGAAAACCCATCGAGATCAAAAAATTTCTTGATGATTATGTGATCGGGCAGGATGATGCGAAGAAGATATTAGCTGTTGCCGTTTACAACCATTATAAACGCCTCAATCAAAAACTGGAGAACGACGTAGAGATAGAGAAGAGTAATATCATCATGGTTGGTGAAACAGGCACGGGTAAAACGCTGCTGGCAAAAACAATTGCCCGAATGCTGAATGTTCCTTTTGCCATTGTGGATGCCACTGTGTTTACCGAGGCTGGTTATGTGGGCGAAGATGTGGAGAGTATGCTCAGTCGTTTATTACAAGCCTGCAATTATGATGTGGCAGCTGCTGAAAAAGGGATCGTATTCATTGATGAGATCGATAAGATAGCCCGTAAGAGCGATAACCCATCCATCACAAGAGATGTTAGCGGTGAGGGTGTGCAGCAGGGTTTATTAAAATTACTGGAAGGAACAGAAGTACTGGTTCCACCGCAGGGCGGACGTAAACATCCGGAGCAAAAACTGATAAAAGTAAATACACAAAATATCCTCTTCATTTGCGGAGGCGCTTTTGATGGTGTAGATAAGATCATTGCCCGCCGGGTTAATACCAATGCCATTGGCTTTAATGTGAACAAAGAATTGCAGGAGTACCAGCATGACAACCTCCTTCATTTTGTAAATGCGGTTGATCTCAAACATTTTGGGTTGATACCGGAACTGCTTGGCCGTTTACCTGTGGTGACTTACCTCAATCCATTAGATGCTGAAACGCTCCGAAGCATACTTACTGAGCCAAAGAATTCCCTGATAAAACAATTCACCCGACTGTTTGAGATTGAAGGTATCGAATTAAAATTCGAGTCGGCTGTGCTTGATTTTATGGTAGAAAAAGCACTGGAATATAAATTAGGCGCCCGTGGCCTGCGCAGTATCTGCGAAAGCATCCTCACCGATGCCATGTATGAATTGCCTTCTCAAAAGGTAAAAACCTTTGACGTAACATTTGAGTATGCCCAGCGCAAATTCAGCAGCAGCAAGCTGAGTATGCTGAAGGTTGCTTAAGTATGGTCTGACGTCCCTGTGTCTGGCCATGCATATATGATGAGCTTATTACAATGATCAGACGAGACGTCAGATCAAGTCTGCTCTTCTTCTTCAATTTCAAATTCTCCCCAATTTCCAAACAACCCAATATCATTTTAGGTGGTTGACTTATTTCATTTTATTTTTACGCCAAAGCTGGTTCAGGCTGATTTTAAATCTGAAATTTTAAATCCAAAACAGGAAATGGTAGACGTTATACTTGGAATGCAGTGGGGCGATGAGGGCAAGGGAAAGATCGTAGATTATTTTGCCAAAAATTATGATGTGATAGCCCGTTTCCAGGGCGGCCCTAATGCCGGGCATACATTGTACGTGGATGGAAAAAAAATTGTGTTGCACCAGATTCCCAGTGGCATTTTTCATGAGTCTAAAACAAACCTGATAGGAAACGGGGTTGTGCTGGATGCCGTTACTTTAAAAAGAGAATGCGGAAATGTGGCAGCCATGGGGGTGGATTATAAAAAAAACCTGTACATCAGCGAGCGTACACACCTGATCCTGCCAACACACCGTGCCATTGACAAAGCAAGCGAGCTCTCCAAAGGAAACGAGAAGATCGGCAGCACCCTGAAGGGGATCGGTCCGGCTTATATGGACAAAACCGGGCGTAATGGTTTACGGGTAGGCAACCTTCTCGACAAAAGTTTTACAACCGAATACATCAAACTCAGACTTAAACATCAGAAACTGCTGGATAGCTTTAATTTCCAGGAAGACATCAGTGCCTGGGAAGAGGAGTTCTTTGACGCCATTGAATTCCTGCGTGAATTCAAAATAGTAAACGGAGAATATTTTATAAATGAAAAAATACAGAAAGGTCAGCGTGTTTTGGCAGAAGGGGCACAAGGCAGTATGCTGGACGTGGACTTTGGCACATTTCCGTTTGTAACAAGCAGCAATACCATATCGGCTGGTGTCTGTACTGGTTTGGGAGTTGCTCCTCAAAAGATCAGGGAAGTTTTTGGTGTTTCAAAAGCATATTGTACAAGAGTGGGAAGCGGGCCCTTTCCAACAGAACTACATGATGAAACCGGGGAGCTTATCCGTAAAACGGGAAATGAATTCGGCAGCACAACCGGCCGTCCCCGTCGCTGTGGATGGATTGACCTGGTGGCACTACAGTTTGCCTGCATGATAAACGGTGTAACGCAGATCATCATGACAAAAGCGGACATATTGGATAATCTTTCAGAATTAAACGTATGCAATGGGTACAAGATAAACGGGGAAGAAAAGAATTTTGTACCTTTTCAAATGAATAAGGTTGCTATAGAGCCAATGTATAAAACTTTTCAGGGATGGATGAAAGAAATATCTTCCATTACTGAGTTTGACGGGTTGCCAAAGGAAATGAAAACCTATATCGAATACCTGAATAGTTATCTTGGCGTGCCGGTAAAATACATAAGTAACGGCCCTGGCAGAGACCAATTAGTACTGGCATAAAAAAAATTAAAAAAAGTTCGCAATATTTTTGGCTATTTAAAAAACCCGTTGAAATTTTACAGCAACAATCCTTTTTTGAATTATGGTTCTGATATCTGATAATACAACAATGAAAACTGCAAAAGCATCTGCCAACACAGTAATTACTGCAGCTAAAAAATCATCTAAACCCAAAAAGGCTGATGACGAGGATGAGGATTTGGCTGATGACGAAGATAAGGCTGCGCCAAAAAAGAAATCAGCTTCAAAGAAAAGTGCAGATGATGACGACGATGATGATGTAGATGTTGCCGATGACTGGGAAACCCCGGAAGAAGAAGATGACTGGGACCCAGACTTCGAAGAGTTTGACGTACCTAAGTCTAAAGGGAAAAAGGCTGTAGGTGGTAAAAAAGGAGTAAAAGGGGCTGAAGAGGAGGATGATTTTAAAATAGATGATGATTTTAAAGACCTTGGCTTCGATGACCTGGATAGCGGCGGCGATTTTGATGATGACGATGACTTTTAGTTGCGATTTCATAAACGGGGAAAATAAAGCCTGTGAAAAAATGTATTTCTTTTCCCGTTACTGATTTTAGTTCTTTTAAAATACAAATGCTGAATTGGGTAACCCGGTTCGGCATTTTTTGTTTCCTGGATAACCAGCAATATGGTTTCTCAAATCCTGCTTTTGAATGTTTACTGGCGGCCGGTTCTAAAAAAAGCATCCGGGCAGATGCAGGCAATGCGTTTGATCAACTCAGGCATTTTTATGATGAAGCAAAAGGGGAATGGCTTTTTGGGCATTTCGGATATGACCTGAAAAATGAAATAGAATCACTGAGATCGGATCATGCCGATAAGGTTGGATTCGGTGACCTTCATTTTTTTGAACCGGAATGGGTGATCAAGCTGGATGCTGGCGAAGTAAAGATATATGGTGAGGAAGACCTGGAATCGGTTTACAGGGAAATATGCTCATGTTCTGCAGTTGCTGACAGGAATAACACAAGTGATCTTGAGATAAAACATAAGATAAGCCGGAAAGAGTACCTGGCGATCATAGAAAGGCTTCGGCAGCATATTTTAAGAGGCGATTGTTATGAGATCAATTTCTGCCAGGAATTTTTTGCAGAAGATGTTGAAATGGATCCATTGTCTGTATATAATCAGCTGACAGAAATTTCTCCCAATCCATTTTCAGTTTTTTACAAGCTGCACGATCGGTATTGTATTTGTGCAAGCCCCGAACGTTATTTAAAGAAAAGCGGGCGGAGGATATTTTCTCAACCCATTAAAGGAACTTCAAAAAGAGAACATGATAGTTTCAGTGCAGATGAAACATCAAAAAATTATCTTTTGCAAAGTGACAAGGAAAAAAGTGAAAATGTAATGGTAGTAGACCTGGTGCGTAATGACCTTAGCAGGATTTGTAAACCCGGTTCAGTAGTGGTGGATGAGTTATTTGGCCTTTACAGTTTTCCGCAGGTACACCAGATGATAAGTACGGTAAGTGGAGAAATAAGAGAATCAGCAAATTGGATTGATTGTATCCGGGAAACATTTCCTATGGGTTCCATGACAGGGGCACCTAAAAGGAAAGTGATGGAACTGATCGAACAATATGAGCATAGCCGGAGGGGTTTATTCTCCGGGGCAATAGGTTATATTGATCCTGCCGGTGACTTTGATTTTAATGTGGTGATACGAAGTATGTTTTATAATGCAGAAGAAAAGTATCTTTCTTTTCAAACGGGCGGAGGTATTACATACCATAGTGATCCGGAAGATGAGTATGAAGAAAGCCTGCTTAAGGCAGAAGCAATGAGGAAGGTTTTTCAGTAAGATCAGCCTCGCTTCTTCTTTGTGTTCTTTTGCGGGGGATATGTTACCTGGTTTGAAGGAGGAACAGGATTGTCGCCAAGCAGTAATTGCACACACTCGTTAAGGATTACATATTTGTTGGCAAGGAAAAGCTGCATTTTATCTGCCGGCAGGCGAAGGTCATAGTTTCCGTTCATTGCCATCATATTATCAAAGTCGGGGTTGTACCTGTTAAACTGTACAATGTCCATTGATAAATTCTTTGTGATCACCAAAGAATTGTATTTGCCCGAAATACTTTGAGTAGCTGCTGTTGCCAGTTCTTCCTCGGTGAGGTTTGGTTTTTTGGCGTAGGGATCTGCACCAACGCCGTTTCCTCCACCCAGGTTTGGTGTGGTGGTTATTCCACCCGACCCCTCCATGATGTAGTGCGTGGCAATAAATTTCTTTACATGGTTCCTGCTTTCGGTAGGCAGGTAATACTGCAACGACCAGAAGTTGTGGCTGCCGCTTTTTTTAATGGCATCATAAACCCGTCCGGGGCCGCCATTGTAAGCTGCAATCACCAGGAGCCAGTCATGCATCTGGCTGTATAAAGTAAGAAGGTATCTTGCCGCTGCATGTGTGCTTTTATAATAATCTCTGCGTTCATCCATAAAATTATTTACAACAAGCCCATAATCCCTTGCGGTATATGGCATGAATTGCCAGGGCCCGCCCGCACCCTTCCAGCTGGTGGCTCCAGAACTTAAATTGCTTTCAATAACTGCCAGGTATTTTAATTCACGGGGCAATCCATATTGCGAAAGAATATTATCAATAAGATTAAAATAGGGCTGGCCCCATCCTTTCATTTTTACCAGATTATCGCTGTGCAGTTTCAGGTAATCCTGCATATAGCCTTCTGCATTTGGATTTACCTGGGACGAATATGGTAATGACGGATTGTAATTGTATTGAGCAAATAAATTTTTAAAACCATATTTGGTTACCTGGCTGAAGTATTGCACTTTTTCTTTCTGCGGCGGCACTTTTGTTTTTAAAACCTCGGCAATGATGGAATCTTCTGCCGGCTCATTGATTATGGTAGTGTCAGCAACTTTCTGCTGAAGCATCAAATTATCAGTACTGCCTGCTTTTACAGGAAGCAGTAAAAACTGAATAAAGATTATGTAGAGAAGTTTTTTCATGCTGATACCTGCTGATTTGTTTTGTGATTTTTCATCAGCCAGTCAGAGACCTGAAGCAAAGTTAGCTCATCTGTTTTTTTTGTCATAACCTGGATGCCGAACGGCATACCATTACTGTGTTTAAACAAGGGTAAAGAAATGCCCGGAATGCCTGTCAGGTTTGCAAAAACGGTGAAAATATCTGCCAGGTACATAGTTACGGGATCATTGCTCTTATCCCCAAAACTGAATGCTGTGGTTGGGCTTGTCGGCATTATAAGTGCATCAAACTCAGTAAAAACGGCTTCAGTTCTGTTTACCAACAGCCGCCTTACCTGTTGCGCTTTACTGAAATAGGCATCGTAATACCCACTGCTTAAAACAAATGTACCCAACATGATCCGGCGTTGTACTTCTTTGCCAAAACCCTCACTTCGGGTTTGCTTATAAAAGTCTGTTAAATCTAAAATACTCTCCTTTGTTTGATGGCCATAGCGTATTCCATCATACCTTCCCAGGTTACTGCTTGCTTCGGCGGTGGTAAGTACATAATAAGCAGGCACAACATATTCCAGCAGGTCAAAATCAATTTCAGTCACAGTATGGCCTTCGTTTTTCAGCGAATTGATAAGTGTTAAAATATTTTCCCTGATTTCTCCATCAAGTGATGGATGTTGAATAGCTTCTTTGAAATAAGCTATCTTATATTTTTCCTCTTTCGGAGAGGGGGGGGTAAACGATTTACTTTTTTCCTGTAAAGCGGTACTATCGTATTCGTCGGCTCCGCTCATTACTTCCAGCAGCAGGGAAATGTCAGTAATGTTATTTCCAAAAATTCCGATCTGGTCAAAAGAAGAGGCATAGGCAATTAGTCCGTGCCGGGAAATTCTTCCATAGGAAGGTTTTAAACCGACAATGCCACAGAAATCTGCTGGCTGCCTGACCGATCCACCGGTATCGCTTCCGAGACTGATCATACATAAACCAGCCTGAACAGCCACAGCACTTCCGCCGGATGAACCACCGGGAACTTTTGTATGATCAAGAGCATTTAAAACCTTACCATAAACTGAATTTTCATTCGAACTGCCCATTGCAAATTCATCGCAGTTGCAGGATCCTATAATAATAGCATCCTCGTCAAGCAACCTTTGAATTGCGGTGGCGCTATATAAGCTTGTAAATCCTTCCAGGGTTTTTGAGGCTGCTGTAACCTTATGGTCTTTGTAACAGATTACATCTTTAATGGCAACTACTGCCCCATGGAGGTTTTTTAAAGGCTCATTTTTTTTCCTTTTCACATCCAGGCAATTAGCCTGTTGAATGGCTTCATCAGCGTAAACTTCAGTAAAGGCATTGAGGTGTTTATTCTCATTGATTTTCTGCAGATAGTAATTAACAGCATCAGCACAACTGATGTTATTATTCTCCAGGTCGGAATGGTATTGGCTTATGTTTGTAAATGAAAACATGCTTGTATAAGTGCTTCACCGATGATGCTATAAAAAACCGGCTGAAGTGCTCCTGGTTACCCGGGTTCACTTCAGCCGTATGATCTTAATTCCTTTTATACTTATTTAGTATCTTTTTCTTTCATGCCCTCTTCAATTTCGCTCTTTACATTGTTCTTTGCGTCATTGAATTCACGCATGCCACGGCCAACCCCTCTCATCAGTTCGGGTATTTTTTTTCCTCCGAACATTAATAATACCACAATAATGATCAGGATCCACTCACTGCCCCCTGGCATTGACAACAGAAATATGCTGTTCAAAAATGATAATGTCATAGTTTAAATTTAGACAGCAAAGATAATTCAAATAATAACTTGCCTTGTACTTTAATACAACAAAGTTAACCCATAGTTAACCAAATTCATCCCGGTAAAAAGTTATCAGCGAATATAAGTGCGGCCGCATCTTGCTTTGCCATTGGCAGCCTGCTCGGGAGAAATACCCCTCATACAGGAAACTAAGAATACTACAGTAAAGATTACAATTAATGAAAGAACAATCCTTCTCATGGTTTACGGTTTAAAATTAAAAGTTAAGTTTCAGATTAACCTTGGGTAAAAGTCTTATCGAAGGATTGAGATTTGCCGTAAACATAACAACAATAATACCAAGTTCATAACTTTTTCTAAACAAAAAAGCGAAAATCATTGATTTTCGCTTTTGAAATATTGTTAATTATTAATATCAGCCTATTTTTTAGCCACTGCCATTCTTTTTTCCCTGATACGGGCACTTTTACCACTTCTTTCACGCAGGTAAAACAGCTTAGATCTCTTAACCTTACCTACTTTATTAAGTACCACGCTCTCAATATTTGGTGAGAATATAGGGAATAAACGTTCTACACCTACCCCATCACTCATCTTACGTACTGTGAATGAGGCCGTTGCACCAACTCCTTGGCGTTTAATTACATCACCCTTGAAACTTTGAATACGTTCTTTATTACCCTCAAGGATCTTATAGTTTACGGTTACGTTATCGCCGGCTTTGAAGTTCGGAAGTGAGGTTTTGGCTTTTGTGCCTAATTGCTCATGAACAAATGATACTGCGTTCATATTCTTTTAATTTTAACGGACGGCAAAGGTAGGGGTAAATATTGAATATTGACTACTGAATATTGAATATTTTTACCTGGCTACGTTCACTGATCTTTTCTCCCGTATCACTGTAACTTTTATCTGACCGGGGAATGTCATTTCTGTCTGAATTTTCTGCGCTATCTCAAAACTGAGTTTGTCGCTGTCACCATCGGTTACCTTATCGGCTTCAACAATCACCCTTAATTCCCTGCCAGCTTGAATTGCATAGGCTTTTTCCACTCCGGTATAAGCCATTGCCAGGTTTTCCAGATCTTTTATCCGTTGGATGTATTGTTGCATGATTTCACGCCTTGCACCAGGCCTTGCGCCGCTAATGGCATCGCATGCCTGGATGATCGGAGAGATAACGTATTGCATTTCCATCTCATCATGGTGAGCACCAATGGCATTTACAACTGCAGGGTTTTCGCCGTATTTTTCAGCCAGTTTTGCACCCAGTAAAGCATGGCTTAGTTCGGTTTCCTCATCGGGTACTTTCCCGATATCGTGTAAAAGTCCGGCCCTTTTAGCCAGTTTTGGGTTCAGGCCCAATTCCGAAGCCATAATGGCGCAGAGATTAGCTGTTTCCCGGCTGTGCATAAGAAGATTCTGCCCATAGGAAGAACGAAAGCGCATGCGGCCAACCATTCTTATCAATTCCTTGTGTAAACCATGTACACCTAATTCCATTGCGGTGCGTTCACCTATTTCCATCACTTGGTCGTCGATCTGTTTCTTTGTTTTTTCAACTACTTCTTCAATACGGGCGGGGTGAATACGACCATCAGCAACCAGGCGTTGCAAAGACAGGCGTGCAATTTCACGACGCAGCGGATCAAAGGAAGAAAGTACAATGGCCTCGGGTGTATCATCCACGATCAGGTCTACCCCGGTAGCAGCTTCAATGGCCCGGATATTACGACCTTCCCGGCCAATGATAGAACCTTTTATCTCATCACTTTCGAGATTAAATACGGTAATGGCATTTTCTATGGCAGCCTCAGCAGCCGTACGCTGAATGGTTTGTATAACTATTTTACGGGCTTCTTTGGTAGCTTTTAATTTGGCATCCTCAATAATTTCCTGCTGTATTACCAGTGCTTTGGTATGGGCCTCCTGTTTGAGGCTTTCAATAAGTTGCGCCTTTGCATCTTCTGCTGAAAGTCCCGCTACTTTTTCCAGGCGTCGGATATGCTCTTCCTGGTGCTTTTCCAGCTCGGTCCGCTTAATATTTACGATCTCGATCTGGCGGTTGAGATTTTCCTTAATTGCCTCATTGTCCTTGATCTGCTTTTCAAGATTCTGGTCTTTCTGATTCAGCGACTGTTCTTTTTGCTTGATGCGGTTTTCGCTTTCAGAGATCTTCTGGTTACGTTGCATAACCTCCCTGTCGTGGTCAGCCTTTAACTGAACGAATTTTTCCTTGGCTTCTAAAAGTTTTTCCTTTTTAAGATTTTCTGCCTGTAACTGGCTGTCGGCGATGATCTTTTGAGCCTGCTGCCCGGCTTCCGCAATTTGGTTTTTAGTGTTCTTTGCAAATACCAGTTTACCCAGTATTAAGCCCAGTATGAGTGCGGCTGCGCCAATGATAATGTATAATATTATCGGTTCCATTGATTGTTTCTGTTTTAAATCGGTTCAAAATCATATAGTACTCTCTTAACACTCCGGGTGCTGACCGGAATACGGGATGAGTTGTTTAGCCTACGAAGATAGGTAATTTGTTTGTAGAATATGAGCAGGACAGGCTTAATCGATAGTTTTAAACAGATAGGCTTATTTGGCCTTATCCAGCTGCCGTTCAATTTTCCGGAGGGCTTCCAGCATTTCGCTTTCCAATTCGGGATTATTATCTGTTTTTGCCTGGGTGGCATACCAGATAAGTACCATGGCCACATAATCCTGCATGTCTTTACCGGCAAACTGGGTCTTGAATTCGATGATCTTATCGTTGATGACCTTTAACGTACGGCGGATGGTCTCTTCATCGGCAGGACTGGTTTTAATACGGTAGCTCCGGTCGGCGATCACAATATTTATAGGAATGAGTTCTGCCATGTTTATTCGCTTAATATGCCAATGCATTTATCAATATCCCGGAGATACCGGTTGATGTTCTTTTCAAATTCCTTTTTATCTGCTTCATTCATTTTCCCGGCCGCCGCTTTTAATATGCCTACCTGCTCTTTTAATGATTCTATTTGCTGTGTGCTGGATTCTTTGGTCTTTTTCAGTTCATCTATCAAAGCACTTTGCCGCTGGTTGTCTTTTTGCAATTGCAGGTAGCTCTTCAGTAATTGCTGAAGTTTATCATTTACCCGTTTAATATGTTGCTCCAGTTCACTCATGGGTTATCCCTTTCGTATCTCCGCATTTAATTCTTTTTCAAATGATGCGATGATCTTGTTCATCATGTCATCAATTTCCTTATCGGTCATTGTTTTTTCTTCATCCTGGAAAGTAAAACTTACGGCCATGGATTTTTTCCCGGCACCGATCTTTTCACTCTCAAATATATCAAACAAACTGATGGATTTAAGTTTCTTTATTCCCGCTGCATAAGTTGCTTTTTCAACCAACTCATAGGGAAGGGCTTTATTTACAACGATTGCCAGGTCACGGTTTACAGCCGGGTATTTTGAAATTTCCCGGTACTGAATGATCGTTCCCTGGTTAAGTTCAAGCAGCCTGCTCCAGTTCAGGTCGGCAAAAAAAACAGGTTGTTTTATGTCAAAACGCTCCAGTTTCTTATTGCTGATCATTCCTATCAGTGCAGCCGGCTCTTTTTTAATAACGGCTTCCAGGCAGTCTGAAAGATCTGCATTTTCCGTTTGAATGTATGCATCCACCTTCAGCCCAAGTAACGTGATTATCTTTTCAAACACGGCTTTGGTAAAATAGAAATCGGCTTTCTGTCCCTTGCCCTTCCAGCCATTGGTACTGATATTGCCGCTGATGTAAACAGCAAGACGGTTGTTTTCGATATACTTCCCGGCTTCGTTAACGGAATATGTTTTTCCAAACTCAAAGAATTTCAGGTCGCTGTTCTTACGGTTTAGATTATAGGCAATGGACTCCAGCCCTGTCTCCAACATGGCTGGCCGCATTACATTAAGTTCCTCACTCAGGTTGTTGATCATCTTCACGGTTGTCTTCAATACATCCGCACTGTAATAAGCACTGTTGGTGATCGAGTTGGTGAATATCTCCCGGAAACCAAGCCCCGCCAGGTGTTCCGCTGTCTTTTCTGTATAGGCAACTTCATGCGCCAACGTTTCAACCGACGGCGAGGTGTTGATGGTAGCAGGGATCTCAACATTATCCAACCCGTCGATCCGCATGATCTCCTCTACCACATCGGCGGCGATGCTGATATCTGGTTTGCTGTATGGAACTGAGAAACGCATTTCATCAGCCCCTTCTTTGCAGAGCTCAAATCCAAGGCTGCTTAAAATATTTTTGACCGTGTCCGGATGATAATTTTTACCACTCAGTTTTTTCAGGTAATGAAATTTGAGTGCCACTTCTGTTTTCTGTTTCGGATTTGGATAAACATCAATGATGTCGCTGGCAATTTCGCCGCCGGCAATCTCTTTAATGAGTATGGCAGCTCTCCGCAAAACATTTACCGTATTGCTGATGTCAACTCCTTTTTCAAAACGGGTGGCCGCATCGGTACGCAATCCATGACGCAGCGATGTTTTGCGGATCGTTACCGGGTTGAACCAGGCGCTTTCTAAAAATATACTTTTTGTTTTGGCTGTAACACCGCTGTGCAGACCTCCATAGACGCCAGCAATACAAGTGGGCTCTTCGGCACCTGCCTGTCCGGCAGGCAGGTTGCATATCATCAAGTCTTCTGCAGAAAGCTTTCGTTCCTTTTCATCCAGGGTTACGAACGGAGTCCCTTCGGGCAGGTTCTTTATAATTACTTTCTTTCCTTTTATTTTATCTGCATCAAAGGCGTGCAAAGGCTGACCGGTTTCATGCAGGATGAAATTGGTGATGTCAACGATGTTGCTGATCGGCCTTAAGCCAATGGCTTTTAATTTCTGCTGCAGCCAGGCCGGACTTTCAGCGATCGTAACTCCTTCAATGCTTACTCCCGAGTAACGTTGACAGGCATCGGTGTTCTCTACGATCACCTGCATCTGCAATCCCTGGTTATCGGGTTTAAAATTATTTTTAAAAGGAGAAATGATGTTCGTCTCTTTCTTGGTATGATGTGATAAGTAAGCACAAACATCTTTAGCCACACCCATATGGCTCATGGCATCCATGCGGTTTGGCGTAAGGCCTATCTCAATAATAAAATCCTCATAAGGCTTAAAATATTCCGCGGCAGTCATTCCAACTTTTGTGTCGGGAGGTAATATCATAATACCAGCATGACTTTCACCGAGGCCAATCTCATCTTCAGCGCAGATCATACCCTGGCTTTCCACACCACGGATCTTTGCTTTCTTCATCGTCATTGGTTCACCGGTGGCAGGATAAATGGTTGTTCCAATGGTAGCAACCACCACTTTTTGCCCAACGGCAACATTGGGAGCGCCGCAAACGATCTGCAGGTTCTCTGCTGCCCCGGTATTAACCGTTGTAAGTTTTAATTTATCGGCATCCGGATGTTTTTCACAGGTCATCACTTCGCCGATCAGCAATCCCTGCAAACCACCTTTAATGGATTCGTATTTCTCCAGGCTTTCCACTTCAAGCCCGATGGACGTAAGTATTTTACTCAGCCTTTCCGGTTCAATCCGTTCAGGAAGATATTCACAAAGCCAGTTGTAACTAATGGTCATCAGATTATTTGTAATTTATTGTTGACGGGCAAAGATAGTTTTTTGCACAGGAACTATAAGAAACGCAGACTCATAAACTACTAATCCGTATTCAAAAATGCAAATGCTTAAAAACCAGGACCGGTGCAGAAAAAGAAATTTGGAGATTAAGCAATTGTTAATAAAATCAGCCATCTGTTCAATTTTGCTGATTTTTTATTTGTGAGTTTGATGTTGATAACAGCTTGATAAACTAACTTTGTTGTGAATTGGAGGTGGAAAACATATGTAAAACTGTTTAAGCCGGGACTGTGGATAAAAATGAAACCGTTTTAAATCTCCTTTTGCATTTACCTTAGCCGCCCTGCATACAATAACCCTAACAAGCATCAGGAAACAAGCAAATGGAACTTACTAACTTCAATAAGGATAAAAAACTGCGCCGTAAAGGGCCCCTCGACCTTGGGAACATGATGTTTGGCAAAGTACCGCCACAGGCAAAGGAACTGGAAGAGGCTGTACTGGGTGCTATCATGCTGGAGAAAAGTGCATTTGATACCGTGGTGGAAATATTAAAACCCGAATGTTTTTATGTAGATGCCAATCAGCGGATATTTAAAGCCATGCAGGGACTTGCCATTAAAAGCCTCCCGATAGATCTGTTAACGGTTGTGGAAGAATTAAAATTCCGGGAAGAACTGGATGCAGTTGGCGGACCTTATTACGTTACCAAATTAACCAACGCCGTTGTTTCATCAGCCAATATTGATGCCCACTCAAGAATTGTTTTACAAAAATTCATTCAACGGGAACTGATCCGCATCAGCGGAGAGATCATCGGCGATGCATATGAAGACAGCACCGATGTGTTTGACATGCTTGACGATGCAGAAAGCAAGCTCTTTGAAATAACCAACAATCACCTGCGCAAGAATTTCGACAGCATTGATACGGTGCTGGTGAAAACCATCCAGCGTATTGAAGACATGCGCAACCGCCAGGAAGATATTACCGGTGTTCCTACCGGCTTCCCTTCATTAGACAGGATAACGTATGGCTGGCAGTCAACAGATCTTATCATTCTTGCCGCACGTCCTTCGGTGGGTAAAACAGCATTTGCTTTAAACCTGGCACGCAGCGCAGCACTCGATCCTGTTAAACCAACTGCCGTGGGATTCTTTAGTTTGGAAATGAGCAGCGGGCAATTGGTGCAAAGGATATTAAGTGCCGAAAGTGAAATATGGCTCGAAAAGATCGCCCGTGGCAAACTGGAAGAGCATGAGATGAAACAATTGTACAAGCGGGGCATTGAACGCTTGTCGAAAGCACCCATCTTTATTGATGATACTGCAGCGCTGAATATTTTTGAACTGCGTGCAAAATGCCGCAGGTTAAAAAATAAACACAATGTTGGCCTTATCATTATTGACTATTTGCAGTTAATGAGTGGCGCCGGCGAAAACCGTAACGGTAACCGGGAACAGGAGATCAGCCGTATATCCCGTGATCTGAAAGGGCTTGCTAAAGAATTGCAGGTGCCCATCATCGCCTTGTCGCAGTTAAGTCGTGAAGTGGAGAAAAGAAAAGAAGGCGCCAAAATCCCCCAACTGAGTGATCTGCGTGAATCGGGTGCCATTGAACAGGATGCAGATATGGTTATGTTCCTTTACAGGCCTGAGTATTACGACATCACTGCCAATGAATTTGGAGAAAGCAACAAAGGAGAAACCTTTGTAAAAATAGCCAAGCACCGAAATGGTAGCCTGGATACGGTTAAATTGAAAGCATTACTGCACATTCAGAAATTTATTGAAGAAGAAGGCGGAAGTGATTTTGCAAGCGGCTTGCCGGGTGGTAACTGGAAGCCGGTGAAGACCGATGATGGCGATGGAGCCAAGCTCTATATACAGAAAGGGAGCAAGATGAATGAGGGAGAGTTTGATGATGATGCACCTTTTTAAATTAAAAATGAAGAATTAAAAATTATGAATTCAGCGTGAATGTTATTTTTACGCTGAATTTTTTATTTATGGCATTGCCGTTTTTCTATAAAGATGATATTGATGCATCAATAGTTGATGTTGTGCTGGATGAAGATACCAGTAAGCACATTGTGCAGGTACTGCGTATGCAGAACGGTGAGCAACTGCAACTGACCAATGGCAGGGGGGATCTGTTTACCTGTGAAATAATTTCTGATAACCGAAAGAAGTGTGTGGTAAGCGTTATCCAACGATCCCGGATCCCGGATCCCGGATCAAAGATTTCCATTGCCATCTCTTTAATCAAAAACAGCAGCCGTTTTGAATGGTTCCTCGAAAAAGCAACCGAGCTGGGTGTATCCGAGATCATTCCATTGGTTTGTGAGCGGACAGAAAAAACGGCATTCAAGGCTGACCGGATGAAAAGCATTCTTGTAAGTGCCATGTTACAATCGCAGCAGTGCCGGTTGCCTGTTTTACAGCAACCCCAAAAGGTCCGGCAGGTAGTTGCATCGGCTACGCATCAGCAGAAATTCATTGCCCATTGTATTGATGGAGAGAAAAGAAATTTGGCGGAGATGATGAATGAAGCCTTGTCTTCTAAAATTATTTTAATAGGACCTGAAGGCGATTTTACGGCTGCAGAAGTTGAGCAGGCGTTGCAGGGTCATTTCATTGCCGTAGCAATTGGTGAAACAAGACTTCGGACAGAAACAGCCGGCATTGCAGCTGCTTCCTTACTTTGCCTCGTCTGAATATTCTTCCTTCTCGTCTTTAAGTACCGGCTCATTCAATTCAACCACCCGGTTCCTATGCATGCGTTTGCGCATGACCATGTTGAGCATTTCAACGCCAAAGGAAAAAGCCATTCCGAAATAAATATAATTCTTCAGGTGCAGGTGTTCTGCTGTTTCACTGTCCCAGCCTTCCATGATCAGGCTTAAACCGATCATCACTAAAAATGAAAGCGCCAGCATTTTTAAAGTAGGATGTTTATGTATGAATGCGGAAATGGCGGGGCTGAACAGGAACATGATGATCATGGCAATGACAACCGCTGCGATCATGATCTCTACATATTTTGCGGTACCACCTGCCGTGATGATGCTGTCGAAAGAAAACACCGCATCGATCAATATGATCTGCCCGATGGCATTGCCCAGGGATATCTTTTTTGTTTTTTGAGTCAGCGCATTGGGATCCTCACCTTCCAGTTTATGATGTATCTCCATCACCGATTTGTAGATGAGGAAGATACCCCCGACCAGCATTACAATGCTGGCGAGGTCGAAGCCTTTTCCAAACAGCGTGAATAAGGCTTTTCCTTTTTGTGTGAGTAACCAGCCCAATCCCATTAAAAGCAGGCTGCGGGAAATGATACCGGTGATCATCCACATCCGCCTGGCTTTTTTCTGGTCTTTGATCTTCTCCAGCCGATTAAGGATGATACTGACAAAGATCACGTTGTCGATGCCCAGCACCACTTCCAGTATGACGAGTATGAAAAAACTGATGATACTTTCTGAAGTAAAAAGATGTTCCATTTATTTTATAATGATTTACAGATCTGTTTTACAATACCCGGCCCTTCATAAATAAAACCCGTCCATACCTGTACAAGCGATGCGCCGGCATCCAATTTTTCTTTTGCATCGTCACCCGTAAATATACCACCACTGGCAATGATGGGTATCTGCCCGTTGTTTTTTTGATGAATGTACTTTACTATTTCGGTACTTCGCTGTTTTAATGGAGAACCGCTTAAGCCACCAGCGCCGATTATTTGAAGTTTTTGGTTTGTGGTTTGAAGTTGGTCTCTGCTGATGGTTGTGTTTGCTGCTACCAGGCCGTCGAGCTTTATTTCAAGAGCCAGGTCAATCACGTCATCCAACTGTTCCCGGGTAAGATCTGGTGCGATCTTTAATAAAATTGGTTTCTTAATTTTTAATTCTTCATTTTTAATTTTTAATTGTCCGAATATTTTTCTCAGTGATTCCTTCTCCTGCAACTCACGCAATCCCGGTGTATTCGGACTGCTCACATTCACCACAAAATAATCTACATAAGGATGTAATGCAGTAAAGCATTTTTCATAATCCTTCCAGGCATCTTCGTTGAGTGTGATCTTGTTCTTGCCGATGTTTCCGCCAATGATGAGTTTGCAGTTTGAAGTTTGTAGTTTGAGGTTTTTTAGTTTCCAGGCCTGCAATCTTTGTACAATTACTTCAATACCATCATTATTAAATCCCATCCGGTTAATTAGCGCCTTGTCTTTTGGCAGGCGGAATAACCTGGGTTTATCATTGCCTGCCTGCGGAAGCGGAGTAACGGTTCCTATCTCAACAAAACCAAAACCAAGCGCTTCCAGTTCGTTCAAATAGTTGGCATTTTTATCAAAACCGGCGCCCAGGCCAACCTTATTCGGGAATTGAATATTGAATATGGAATATGGAATATCGCCCTTGGGCTTGAAGATGCCGGTCAGCAAGCTTTTGCCACCTGGAATTTTACAAAGCAGCCTTAACCAATTCATAGAAAAATAATGAACCCATTCGGGGTCAAACAGAAATAAAACAGAGCGGAGGAGCTTATACATTGCCGCAAAATTAAGTTACCGCCCTGAGTTTTTTGGTTTGATGCAGAAATTATAACTTTGGTATCGAAAGTTGCATAAACAACTAAATGCCCCCATCCCCTAAAGGGGGGCAAAATATAATTTCCTCGTCACCCCTTTAAGGGATGGGGGCAAAATTTTTATCATGCAGGAAGCATATATAGTAGCCGGCTACAGAACAGCCGTAACAAAAAGTAAAAAAGGTGGTTTTCGTTTTACAAGGCCCGATGACCTGGCTGTTGATGTGATCAAAGGCCTGCTGGCAAGCGTACCACAACTTGATGTAAAAAGAGTGGATGACGTGATCGTAGGTAATGCGGTACCGGAAGCAGAACAGGGCCTACAGGTGGGCCGCATGATCTCGGCAAGAGCGGTGGGTATTCATGCGCCGGGCATCACCATCAACCGCTATTGTGCCAGCGGACTGGAAAGCATTGCCATGGCAACCGCCAAAATAAGGACCGGCATGGCCGAGTGCATCATTGCCGGTGGTACCGAAAGCATGAGCATGGTGCCAACGGCCGGATGGAAAACCGTTCCTTCCTATGCCATCTCTTCAACCGACCCGGATTATTACCTGAGCATGGGATTAACGGCTGAAGCAGTTGCCAAAGAATATGATGTTAGCCGCGAAGACCAGGATGTTTTCAGTTATAACAGTCATCTCAAGGCAGGTAATGCAATCAAAGAAGGATTTTTTAAACCAGGTATTCTGCCTATCAATGTGGAAGAAGTTTACCTGGATGCCAAAGGAAAAAAACAAAAAAGAAATTTTATTGTAGATACGGATGAAGGTTTTCGTGCCGACACCTCACCCGAAGGATTGGCAAAATTAAAACCTGCTTTCGCCATGGGTGGAACGGTTACTGCCGGTAATTCTTCTCAAACAAGCGATGGTGCCGCTTTTGTTATTGTAATGAGTGAGAAGATGGTAAATGAACTGGGATTAAAACCAATTGCCCGTTTAGTCAATTGTGCAAGTGCAGGCGTTCATCCACGCATCATGGGCGTTGGCCCGGTGGAAGCTGTGCCAAAAGTTTTGAAACAGGCAGGCATGAGCCTTTCCCAAATAGACCTGGTCGAACTGAATGAAGCATTTGCTTCGCAGTCGCTGGCTGTAATAAGAACCCTCAACTTAAACCCGGAAATCGTAAACATAAACGGTGGTGCCATTGCATTGGGTCATCCGCTTGGTTGTACGGGTTGTAAATTGACCATACAACTTGTAAACGATATGAAGCGCCTCAATAAAAAATACGGCATCGTTACTGCCTGCGTGGGCGGCGGACAGGGTATCGCGGGGATCATTGAGAATATTCAATAAGCCGGCTTTCTTATATTTGCTGCATTAATCTTACAAATGCAGATCATTCCTATTACAGATAATACAACAGCAAACGAATTCATCCAGGTATCTGTTGCATTGCATAAAAACGACCCCAACTGGAGCCGCCCGCTGGATAAGGACATCAACGAGGTTTTTGACAAAGAAAAGAATAAGGCCTTCCGCTTTGGAGAAGTTACCCGCTGGATATTAAAAGATGATGAAGGAAAACTCATCGGCCGCATTGCAGCTTTCACCAACAAAAAATACAAGAACAAGGGCGATGATGTGCCCGTTGGCGGCATCGGTTTTTTTGAATGCATCAACAACCAGGATGCAGCCGACCTTTTGTTCGACAATGCGAAACACTGGCTGATACAGCACGGCATGGAAGCGATGGACGGCCCCATCAATTTTGGGGAACGTGACCGCTGGTGGGGATTGATCACCCAGGGTTTTACGCCGCCGCTTTATTGCATGAATTATAACCCGCCGTATTATATCAATCTTTTTGAGAACTACGGGTTCAAAGTTTTTTATAACCAGGTCTGCTTTGCGCTTGATGCAACAAAACCACTGGCAGAGAAAACCATGGAGCGCCATAAAATGCACGAATCAGATCCCGATATTGGTTTTGATACCATTAAAAAAAATAACCTGGAAAAATACGCCGCCGATTTTGTGGAAGTGTATAACAAAGCATGGGCAGGCCACGGCGGATTAAAACAGATGAACAAGGAACAGGTGTTGCTGATGTTCAAAAAAATGAAACCGGTAATGGATGAAGATATTTTGTATTTCGCTTACCACAAAGGAACCGCCATTGCCATGTTCATCAACCTGCCGGATATTAACCAGTATTTTAAACACCTCAATGGAAAATTCGGACTGCTGCAGAAACTGGAATTTGTGTGGCGGCAGAAATTCAGACCAACCAAAAAATTTGTAGGACTTGTATTTGGGGTGGTGCCCGAATGGCAGGGCAAAGGGATCGACTCTTACATAATTGGCGAATGCCGTAAGATCGTACAGAAACCTAACCAGCAATACCTCGAATACGAAATGCAATGGATCGGGGATTTCAATCCAAAAATGATCAACGTGGCAGAGAGTTTTGGCGATACCTTCCGCAGCCGTAACCTGGCCACATACCGGTATTTGTTCGACCGGCTGAAGGAATTTAACCGGCACCCGGTGGTATCCTGACCGGCAAAAAAAGAAATTCGATTTTACAAAACAGAATACCGAAATTAGCGGCGTATGGATAAGTTTATTGTTTCAGCGAGAAAGTACAGGCCCCAGAATTTTTCTACGGTTGTCGGGCAGGCGCACATCACCACTACATTAAAAAATGCGATCAAAAATAACCAGCTTGCGCATGCATTTTTATTTTGCGGTCCAAGGGGTGTTGGTAAAACAACCTGTGCAAGGATCTTAGCCAAAACGATCAATTGCCTTAACCAAACCGCCGACGGCGAGGCCTGCAATACCTGCAACAGCTGCGTTTCCTTTGATGCAGGTACCTCCATGAACATTCATGAGCTGGATGCTGCCAGTAATAACTCGGTGGATGATATAAGAAGCCTGGTGGAACAGGTTCGTTTTGCGCCACAGGCAGGTAAATACAAAGTATATATCGTGGATGAGGTTCACATGCTTAGTTCATCTGCCTTCAATGCATTTTTAAAAACGCTGGAAGAACCGCCACCGTATGCCATCTTCATCCTGGCTACCACAGAGAAGCATAAGATCCTTCCAACCATTCTCAGCCGTTGCCAGATATTCGATTTCAAACGCATCACCAACAACGATACCATCGATCACCTGCAGGATATCTGTGATAAAGAAAATATTAAAGCAGAGAAAGCAGCCCTGCACGTGATCGCACAGAAAAGCGAAGGCTGCATGCGTGATGCACTCAGCATCCTGGATAAGATAGTAAGTTTTACCAATGGGGAAGTGAATTACAGCAATACCTTAGAGCACCTGAATATTTTAGATGAGGATTATTATTTTAAACTGCTCGATTGCATGCAGCAGCAGAAACTGAGTGATGCCCTGCTGTTGTATGATGAGATAAATCAAAAAGGGTTTGAAGGCGATACCTTGCTGGAAGGCTGCAGCGAATTCATACGAAATCTGCTGGTGTGTAAGGATGCAAAGGCGGCTGTTTTACTGGAAGTAGCGGATGACTTCAAACAAAAATACATGCAGGCAGCAAAACAAATAGCAACAAGTTGGTTACTGGCTGCGCTGAACCTGTTGAACGAATCAGAGATAAACTACCGCCAGGCAAGAAACAAACGGCTGCATGTGGAACTGGCCATCATCAAGCTCTGCTACCTGGCCCAGGCAGTGGAACTGGTGGATACGGAAGGCGCTGTTTCAAAAAAAAAACTGGTTGAGTCTGCAAAGCCGGTAGCATTTAAAGCCCTGCCGGTCATCCGGTTGAAAGAAGCAGAAATTACCACAAAGCCTGCCGTTAAAAAAAATACAGAAGCCAAACTGCTGATCGAAGAGCCGGAACCTCCTGTACAGAAAAAAACAGCCCAGCAACCGGAACCTGTTTCAGCAGAACCAAAAAGATCACTCGGTTCACTGGATGCCATACGCAAAAAAGTAACTGCCCAGAATAAGTCAAACGGGAATGAAGTAAAAAACGTAACCGATGAAGAACTCAGGCTCTGTTGGGGAAAGTTCATACAAAAGCTGGGCGACCGTAAAAATCATTCGGCGGTTACCAATTTTAAAGACGCTGTTTTACGGATCGTTGACAACAATTCCATCGAGATCATCACCGAAAGTAATATTCAGCAAAAATTCATCGACCAGGAAAGGGCCGAACTGATCGATTGCCTGCAGGACCATTTTTGCAACCGGCAACTCACCTATAATGTTGTGATAATAGAAAAGGAAGATGCTGCCCAGCCGGGGGAAAGGCCGCTGAATACCCGGGAGCAGTACCTGAAGATCATCGAAGAATATCCACTGGTAAAAGAATTAAAAGACCGGCTCCGGCTGGAACTGGATTATTGAGCCGAACTGCCCCCGTTTCCGCATTTTGCATTAATTTCGAACTTCAATTAAAAATAAGCGACCAATACTATGGCAGAAGTGATACGCATGCCGCTGCTGAGCGATACGATGACCGAGGGGAAAATAATATCCTGGAATAAAAAAGTGGGCGATAAGGTAAAAAGCGATGATGTGCTGGCCGAGGTGGAAACCGATAAAGCTACCATGGAAGTGAATGGCTATGTGGACGGCACTTTATTATACATAGGCGTACCCGCCGGCGAAGCTGCCAAGATCAACCAGGTAATTGCCATCGTAGGAAAAGAAGGAGAAGATTATAAATCATTATTAGATGCTGATAAGAGTTCCGAGAAGAGTGCTGATAAACCAGCTTCAGTAGAGACTCCCCAACCACAAACTATAAACCCGAAACCCGAAACTTCCCAACCTCAAACCTCAAACCCGAAACCCGAAACCGTTTCCCTTCCCGCCGGCGCAAAAGAAATACGCATGCCGTTGTTGAGCGATACCATGACCGAAGGAAAGATCGTGGCATGGAATAAAAAAATAGGTGACTTTGTAAAGAGTGATGATGTGTTGGCTGAAGTGGAAACAGACAAAGCAACCATGGAAGTAGTAGGTTATGAAGAAGGTACATTATTATATGTTGGTGTAGAAGCTGGTAGCGCTGCAAAAATAAATGAGATCATTGCCATTGTGGGAAAGGCCGGCACGGATGTGAGTGCGTACGTGGCTGCAGAGAAAAGTGGTCAGTCAGCAGTTGGCAGTGTACAGTCTGCAACAGCCAGTCAGCCTGCGGCAACTGCAGTGGCAGACGAACAACAAACAACGATCAACGAACAACCAGCAGCATCTTCAAACGGAAGAGTAAAAGCTTCTCCATTAGCAAAAAAATTGGCAGCCGATAAAGGAATTGATATCAGTAAAGTAAACGGCAGTGGTGATGGGGGCCGGGTTACTAAAAAAGATGTAGACAATTTTGTTCCGGGTGCAGCAGCTTCTGCAGCGCCGGCGGCTAAAACTTCTGCCGCACCGGTGCCCGTGTTTACAGCAACGGGCGAAGAAGGCCATACCGATATTCCGCTTACGCAAATGCGCAAGACCATTGCACGCAGGCTGGGCGAAAGCAAATTCAGTGCGCCGCATTTTTACCTGACCATGGAAATAAACATGGACAATGCGATCAATGTTCGTGCACAATTAAATGAACTGAGCCCGGTAAAAATTTCGTTCAACGATTTTATTATTAAAGCCGTGGCTTTGTCGCTTCGCCAGCATCCGAATGTGAACAGCAGCTGGATGGGAGAGTTCATCCGCCAGAATCATCACATACATATCGGCAGTGCAGTGGCCACTCCGGACGGATTGATCGTGCCGGTCATTCGTTTTGCTGATCAGAAGACCTTATCACAAATTGCCAGCGAGGCAAAAGCATTATACGGCAAGGCGAAAGATAAAAAACTACAACCGCAGGAATTCAGTGGCAATACTTTCACCATTTCTAATTTAGGGATGATGGACATTGAAGAATTTACCGCTATCATTAACCCACCCGACAGTGCCATTCTTGCCGTGGGCAGGATAAAAGAAATAGTGGTTAAAAAAGCAGATGGCTTTGGCGTGACCAACGTGATGATGCTGACCATGAGTTGCGATCACCGCACCGTGGATGGGGCTGTGGGAGCAGCTTTCCTGCAAACACTGAAGAAGTACCTGGAGAACCCGGTTACGATGTTATTGTAAAAAAACTGGTTAAAATAATAATTGGAAGCGTGGGTTTAAAAGACCGGCGCTTTTTTATTTTGAGTCAAAAATTAATTTTCAATAAATTTTGAAAATTCAAAAACTGTATTATCTTTACAGTATAATTAACCGATCATGAAACTTTCCGAAGCAAAAGCACAGTTCATCAGCAGTTGGGGCGCCTTTGGTACGCATTGGGGTATTAACCGCACCATGGCGCAGATCCATGCCTTGCTGCTCATCAGTCCCGATCCCATTACGCAGGACGATATCATGGAGCAACTGAACATCAGCCGCGGCAATGTGAACATGAATACCCGTGACCTGATCTCCTGGGGCCTGGTGGAAAGAGTATTAATACCCGGTGAACGCAGGGAATTCTTTACCGCAGAAAAAGATATTTGGAAGGTAGCCACCCAGATCATTAAGGAAAGAAAGAAAAGGGAACTGGATCCCATGCTGAAATTGTTGGGGCAACTGGAACAGATTGATGGTGACAAAAAAGACAAGAACGTAAAACAGTTTGTTGATACGGTCGGTGGTATCAGGAAGTTTGGAGGCCAGGCCGATAAAATGCTCAACGTAATGATCAAGGCAGACGAGAGCTGGTTTTTGGGTAGCCTGCTCAAGTTCTTTAAATAACTTCTCTGCCGGAGAAAAGATAAGCTGGAAATTTCCGGCTTTTATTTGAAAAATATGTTTCAAATATTTCTGAAAGTATAAAATATAAAAATCATGAAAAAGTTTAAAATTATAGATATGTGGATCAGCATTGGGCTGATCTGCAGCTTCGGCATTGTAAGTATCGTTAAACAGGACAATACATTCATCACAGCTTATTTCGTGGTGGGTGGCTGGCAGGTGATCAGCATGATCGTTCATGCGTTTACTCATTTTTTTACCGGAAAGAAGAGTGTCAGGCTGATCTATCACTGGATCACCACATTTTGTTTACTGACCATGCCGCTTGGCTCTTTTTGGTTTTTGCTGTTTGCTGCACCGGTAATGGCTGTATTCTATACCTGGTTATGCTATGATGAAATAAGGAAAATGAATCAACGGCCATTGGATGTTTTAAAATAAAAATTACGATCATGAAAATAAATATTCCAAACTGGCTCATCATACTCGGCGGACTGGGTATGATCTTTACTGCCATCATTTATCCTTACATCCGTCACCGGGTATTTGACTGGTACAACGATATCAAGAAGCTTAAGCCACTCAACCAGGAAATAGCAAAAACCTATGGCAGGTATATACAGGGATTGAATTTTTCTTTTGGATTGATCTCTATCCTTTTTACACAAGACCTGAAAAATAACAGCAGCCTGGCCGTGGCATTAACCGGGCTGGTAGCCGCTTACTGGACAGGAAAGGTTATTACCCAGTTTGCCTATTACCCCATGTATGATATACCAAAGAAGAAAATATTTAAAATAGGGGAGGTCTTGATGAATACAATGTTTGTAGCTTTTTCACTGATCTTTATATTGCTGTTTGTTTCAAACTTGACAGGCTACTTAATGTAAATGATCAAAGCTTCCGCAGTCAATCAAAAAATCAAAGTTAACTTTGTATCCCGGATGAAAGAACAACCAATCATATTATTCGATGGAATCTGCAATTTGTGTAACCGTGTAGTGAGGTTTGTGATCAGGAGAGATAAAAAAAATCTGATCCAATTTGCTGCATTGCAATCGGAGGCCGGACAGAAACTGCTGCAGCAGTTTCATTTACCGGCAACAGCGATGGAATCTTTTGTGTTTATTGAAAACGGGAAAGTATATTCAAGATCATCGGCTGCTTTAAAAGTATGTCGCCATTTAAGAGGGCTGTGGCCCTTGTGTTATGGTTTTATCATTGTTCCAAAATTCATCCGGGATGCTGTTTATAATTGGGTCGCAAACAACCGGTACAAATGGTTTGGCATAAGAACTGAGTGCATGATACCTACTCCCGAGATCAAAGCAAGATTTTTAAATTGATATGCAACAGAAAAAAACATTGGTGCTTGGGGCATCTGAAAATCCGGCCCGCTACAGCAACCTGGCAATAAAAAGACTGCTCAGTAAGCAGCACTTGGTGGTGGCGATAGGTAAAAAGAAAGGAATGGTAAATTCTGTTGCCATCGAAACAGAACAAAAGCCGTTCAACGATATTGATACCGTTACCATGTACCTGAATCCCCTATGGCAACGGGAATATTACGATTACATCTTATCTCTCCATCCAAAAAGAATAATCTTCAACCCCGGCGCCGAAAATGATGAACTGGCAGAGCTTGCCCAAAAGAACGGCATCGAACCCCTCGAAGCCTGCACATTAGTGCTATTAAGCACAGGCCAGTTCTGATAACTTCCTCTTAACTGCTGATCGCCTGTTTATTATGTTCAGCATATACTAAAGGCTTCTTATCTGCGTTAAACTCTGCAGAACGAGTTATCCAATTATCCAAAAAACCAAATCCATGAAACGTTTTGCAGCCATTGCAATAATGTTGCTGTTCACATTCTTTGCAACAACCGGTTATTCGCAAACCGCCGCCAAGCCAAAGCAGTTCAGCAATTTCCCCGACGTAATAAATTGTACAGAAACACAGTTGAACAACATTTTTAATGCAACGCCGGGCCAAAACATCAGCCTTTCCTTTTCCGGTAATTTTTCTTTTGCCGGCGATGTGGTAAACAACGTGGTCAAATACAGCAACCTCCAATCGGCCGTTATCAAATCTCCTGCTTTTCATAATTCTATTTTCAGCGTTTCCCGGATCACCAATAAAGACAACAGCGTTTCTTATGTGGGCCGCATCATCAACAAAAATTATTTTGATGGCTATGAACTGAAGAAGAATGCTGCAGGCAATTACCAGCTCATTAAAGTGGAGACCGACCGGGTGATTCCCGATTGTACACAGCAATAAATATCCAATACCAACAACGGCATAACCCCCAATGCATGAATCATGAAAAAATATTTTACCTTACTACTACTCACCGCAATTGCTTTTTCATTTAAAAGTCTTGCTGTTCCTGTTTTAAACAGTTTCCCTTCTGCCACGGCAACCATCTTCCTTGACTTTGACGGGCATTATGTGCAAAGCACTGTTTGGAATGGCGGAACATCTTTCTATTGTACGCCGTCGGGTATGACGGATCCGCAGATCACCGAAGCATTCAACCGGGTTGCGGAAGACTATCGTCCCTTTGATATCAATATCACAACCGACTCAACCGTTTTTTTAGCTGCACCACTTAATAAACGGGTGAGAATTATCATCACTACCACAAGTTCCTGGTATCCGGGTGTGGGAGGAGTTTCTTATGTGGGTTCCTTTACCTGGGGCGATGATACGCCGGCTTTTGTGTTCAGTGATTTACTGGGTCCTTACAGCCCAAAGATGGTTGGCGAATGTTGCTCACATGAAAGCGGTCACACACTGGGTCTTTCTCATCAATCAAAATATGGATCAGATTGCAGCACGCCCATTGAACAATATAACAGCGGGGCAGGCAGCGGTGAAACCGGTTGGTCGCCGATCATGGGCAACAGCTATTACCGTAATATGAGCAACTGGAATAACGGACCTACCCCTTACGGATGTAATTCGATGCAGGATAACCTTTCCATTATTTCTTCACAAAATGGATTTGGTTACCGGGCTGACGATTTTGCAGAAACACTGAATGCAAGTACGTATACCATTCCTGTATCAAATTTTAGTATCAATGGACTGATAGGCACCAATGCCGATAAAGATGCTTTCCGGTTTACACTGCCACAAAATTTAAATCTTCATTTAACGGCCATCCCCTATAATGTAAGTTCAAACTATATTGGCGCCAATCTTGACATACGGGTTGAATTATACAATTCATCGGCAACACTTATCAGGGTTTATGATCCGCTCACAACCATGAGTGTTACGATAGATACGGTTTTAAATGCAGGAACGTATTACCTGAAACTACATGGCACAGGTAACAGCAATATTGGTTCTTACGGAAGCCTGGGTGCATACACACTCAGCGGTTTCAGCGGCACATTGCCCATTCATGATGTAAGTCTGAGCGGTACGGTTGATAAGAACAAACACAACCTCAACTGGCGCATCATCGCTGATGAACCGGTAAAAACAATATTGATCGAGGCATCTGATGACGGCACTAATTTCAATCCGTTAACTATACTGTCTTCTTCCTCATCAAACTTTACGTATCAACCTTATAAAACCAATACCGTTTATTACCGCTTGAAAGTTGTATCGGTGATCAATCAAACCGTTTACTCCAATACCATTGCGTTAAAGGGAACGGGAAGTGCCGACAAACCATTCAGCGTTTCCACACTTGTACAAAATGAACTGGTCATTAATGCTGCCCGAAATTATCAATACCGTTTGCTTGATATGAATGGAAGAATGATTTCTGCCGGGGCAGGTTTAAAAGGGATCAACCGGGTGAATGTTACCGGTCACCCTGCCGGCATGTATATCATACAACTCTTCAGTAACGACGACACACAAACCGAACGAATTATAAAACAGTAAGGTAGATTCATGTGTAAATCCTGGGGCAGCGGGGGCTGCCCCTTTTTTTATTTTTAGCCCGATAAACAACTTTCTCCCTACATACTTATAGAAGCTGTTCTACCCTGGCAGTAGAAGGCTTTTTAGATTTTGGCGGTATTGAAATAACGGCATTTTGACTGCGTTTGCATTGCAGAACCTGTTATCCGATAAAACCAAAATCCATTACCATGAAACAACCTGCATATTATGCATTGGTGCTGCTGTTTGCATTTATTACAACAACCGGTTATTCACAAACCGCATCCAGGCCTAAGCAGTTCAGCAATTTCCCCGACGTAATAAATTGTACAGAAGCAACGCTGAGCAATGTTTTTAATGCAACGCCGGGTCAAAACATCAGCATTTCTTTTTCCGGTAATTTTTCTTTTACAGGCGACGTGCTGAACAACGTGGTCAAATACAGCAACCTTCAATCGGCTGTTATAAAATCACCTGCTTTTCATAATTCTATTTTCAGTGTTTCACGGATCACCAGTGCCGACAACAGTGTTTCTTATGTGGGCCGCATCATCAACAAAAATTATTTTGATGGATATGAACTGAAGAAGAATGCCGCAGGCAATTACCAGCTCATTAAAGTAGAGACCGATCGGGTGATACCCGATTGCAATCAACAATAAAAACCAACCCCCTATTAATGTCCCTTGTATCCAAATCCTTTGATAAATCCAGTAGATATGAAAAAGTTCTTTACCCTCTTATTCTTTACCCTTTTTTGGTTAAGTGCATATAGTGTTCCTAAACTCAACAGCTTTCCATCCGCCACGGCAACTATATTTTTAGACTTTGATGGCCATTTTGTGCAAAGCGGGGTTTGGAACAACGGCATGTCTTTTAATTGTGATCCTTCCGGTCTTTCCGATCCACAGATCATAGAAGCATTCAACCGGGTGGCAGAAGATTACCGTCCATTCAATGTAAACATCACTACCGACTCGGCCTTTTTTTTAGCAGCGCCGTTAAACAGGCGTGTGCGGATCATCATTACCACAACCAGTGCCTGGTGCCCGGGAGTTGGTGGCGTTGCCTATGTGGGTTCATTCACCTGGGGAGATGATACACCTGCTTTTGTTTTCAGTGACCGGCTTGGGCCTTACAGTCCTAAAATGGTGGGAGAAGCCTGTTCGCATGAAAGCGGCCATACCGTTGGATTATCGCATCAGTCAAAATATGGCGCAAGCTGCAGCACACCGGAAGAACAATACAACAGCGGGGCGGGAAGTGGCGAGACCGGTTGGTCGCCGATCATGGGCAACAGCTATTACCGAAACATGAGCAACTGGAATAATGGCCCTACACCGTATGGTTGTACAAACATGCAGGACAATCTTTCTATCATCGCAACACAGAATGGTTTTGGTTACCGGCCCGATGATTATACTGAAACATTGAGCGGAGGCACGTACAGTTTGCCTGCTGCAAATTTCAGCGTAAGTGGAATTATAACCACCAACTCAGATAAAGATGCGTTCCAGTTCACGTTGTCTCAAAACGCAAACTTTCATCTCACAGCCATTCCATTCAATGTTGCCAATAATTATATAGGTGCCAACCTGGATATAAAGATCGAACTGTATAATTCATCGGCTGCATTGATAGCCACTTTCGATCCGGCTGCAACGATGAGTGTTACAATCGATACCCTTTTAAATGCGGGAATATATTACATGAAAATAGATGGTACGGGTAATACGAATGTTGGTGAATACGGGAGCCTGGGTTCTTATACCTTAACCGGAACCTCCGGTGCTTTGCCCATTCATGATGTAAGGCTGAGTGGTATCGTTGACAAGAATAAACACAACCTCAGTTGGCAGATCATTGCGGATGAACCCATCAAAACCATTGTGATCGAGACATCTGGAGATGGCAGCCATTTCAGCAGTTTAACAACAACCGCTGCATCGGCAAGCTATTTTTCTTACCAATCTTATAAAACCGGAACGGTTTATTACCGCCTGAAAGTCACTTCGGTACTTAATCAAACGCTGTATTCCAATACGATAATCCTCAAAGGAACAGGCAATATTGAAAGGCCATTTTACGTTTCTACATTGGTTCAGCATGAAATTGTTGTTAATGCAGCTCAAAACTACCAGTACCTGTTATCTGATATCAACGGAAGAAGGATATTGGTGGGAACGGGCTTACAAGGCATTAACAAGATCAATTTTTCTGATCAGCCGGATGGTATGTATATCATTCAGCTTTTCAGCAGTAATGAAAAACAGACAGAACGAATTATAAAACAGTAAGGTAGATTCATGTGTAAGTCAGGGGGTAGCGTTAGGGGCTATCCCCTTTTTTATTTGTACCAACTATTATTATATGGTTAACTGGTACGTTGTATTTTAATTTATCCGTAACTTTAAGAAACCCATTTTTTTATGTTATGGAGAAAATTTAATGGAGACCCCATCCAGTTGCCTATCAAAGATGCGGTAGAACAAGCCATCAAAAGAGAATCTCAAAACAGCTATCACTTAAAAGTCTGTATTGGCACCGACAGCCAGGTAAAAGGCAAGGAAACGGAGTTTGCCACCGTAATTGTTTTTTTACGGGAAGGCCATGGCGGCTTCATGTTCATCCACAATGAAAAAACACTGCAGACTTACAGCATCAAAGAACGGATGCTGGTAGAAGTGGCAAAAAGCATTGAGATCGCTTACGAACTCTGCGACCTGTTCACCGAGTATGATGTGGACATGGAAGTGCATGCCGACATCAACACCAATCCGCACTTTAAAAGCAATGAAGCATTGCGGGAAGCCATGGGCTATATCCTGGGAATGGGATTTGCCTTTAAAGCCAAACCTGAGGCTTTTGCCAGCAGCAGCTGTGCCAATAAGGTCGTGAACTGATCCTGCAAAGATTCGTTCCTCCAGCATGTGTTTGATAACACAGGCCGTATGCCCCACTCCCCAATCGCCGGGTTATTTGCCGGAATAATACGTGGAATTGGTTTCTTCTATAAAGGAAAGTATCTTATCTCTTCCTGATTTTTTAACAGCACTGCTTACAAAATTCTGCGGCAGGAACTGCCAGGTCTTTTTCATGGCTGCCAGGAAGTCTTTTACATTTTTACTTACGGTACGCTGGTTTACTTTGTCGGCTTTGGTGAACACAAGGCAAAGCGGCACCTGCCATTTTTTTAGTTGCTCTAAAAATTCGAGGTCGATCTTTTGCGGAGAATGCCGGGCATCTATTAAAACAAATACCATGGCGAGGTTTTCTCTTTTACGCAAATAATTCTCGATCATCTGTTCCCAGCGGTTGCGGCTTCGTATGCTCACTTTGGCAAAACCATAACCCGGCAAATCAACCAGGTACCATTTATACGTATTGATCTTTTTCTTGCCATCGGATTCATCAATACTGCTTATGATCTCAAAATGGTTGATGAGTTGTGTTTTGCCCGGCGAGCCCGAAGTCTTCGCCAACTTATCATTATTGCAAAGCATATTGATCAGCGATGATTTGCCCACATTGCTGCGGCCAATGAATGCATATTCCGCTTTGTCGGGTACCGGGCATTTTTCATAGCCGGGACTGCTGATAATGTACTTGGCTGATTTGATCTGCATGGGGCAAAGATAACAGAAAGCAGATACAGGATGCCAGATACAAGATTCGGGATAGCCGGTTTCGGACCTAATTCAAATAGTTAAAAAGATATTGTGCCGGGCATTAATCCTGTATCCGGTATCCTGCATCGGTTATCTCCCTTATCTTTGCGCCCAATGACCGATTACGCACACGATACCGTAGTACCCTACAAAGATTCGGAACTGGGAAAGAAGCAACAGGTGGCCGGAATGTTCAATGATATTGCTTTCCGGTACGACTTTTTGAACCGTTTTCTGAGCGCCGGTATCGATGTGTCATGGCGTAAAAAAGCCATCAAGCAACTGGCAGGCATCAAACCAAAAAATCTGCTTGATGTGGCAACCGGTACAGCAGATATGGCCATCATGGCATCTGGTATATTAAAACCGGAAAAGATAACCGGTATCGACATCAGTGACGGCATGCTGGAGATCGGCCGGGGGAAAATAAAAAAACTGGGACTGCAAAACAGCATCGAACTGTTAAATGGCGACAGCGAAACAATAAATTTTAAAAACGATTCGTTTGAGGCGGTAACCGTAGCATTTGGGGTACGTAATTTTGAGAACCTGGAAAAAGGATTGCGTGAGATCAAAAGGGTATTAAAACCCGGAGGTAAATTAGTTGTTCTTGAATTCAGCAAACCAAAAATGCCGGTTGTAAAAGGGATCTATAACCTGTACATGAAGTTCATCTGCCCCGGCGTGGGTAAATTATTCTCGAAAAACCGCAACGCATACCAATACCTCGACGAATCAATTAAACAATTTCCTGAAGGAAAAAACTTTACAGATATCCTGGATAACCTGGGATATAAAAACACTTATTCTAAACCACTGAGCTTAGGTATATGCAGCATCTATTGCGGAGAAAAATAAAATTATTAGGCATTGCTTTATTCTGTTTTCCCCTTGCCGGGATCTCTCAGTTACGGGAGAAGATCAACATGCCCGATCATGACGAGAAGGCGATCCATTTTGGAATTAACCTTGGCTTCAACCGTTCACACTTCAGTTTTACGCATCACCCGGTTTTTTTGCAGCAAGATAGTATCATGACCATCGAAAGCATCAACAGTACCGGTATCAACCTTGCCTGGCTGGTAAACCTTAAGCTGAGTGAACATTTTTCCGTGCGCACTTACCCGGTGGATCTTACGTTCACTGAAAAAGCATTTGAATACAGTTTACCCAGGCCGGACTTTCCCGATGGAGAAGATTTTGTAACAGTAAAAAAAGTACAGTCCATCACACTTACATTGCCGGTGCAGTTAAAATTCCAAAGTGACCGCATTGATAATTTCCGGGTATATATGATGGCGGGGATGAAAGCGGAGTATGACCTGGCTTCCAATGCCGGTGCAAGAAAAGCCGAGAACCTCATTAAGTTGAAACGCCTGGATTATGGCGCCGAAGCCGGGATCGGGTTCCATTTTTATTTCCCCATGTTTGTGCTTACACCCGAAATTAAAATGGGATGGGGCATTGGTAATTTACACAGCAGGGATACCAACCTCAAATTCTCCAACACCATCGACAAGATCAACTCCCGGATAATTTCCTTCTCACTGACGGTGGAATAACCCCGATACCCGATACCAGATGTGGCCAAGGTGTTATTAAAGAAGCTTTGCATGCTTATCCTGCATCTTGAATCCTGCATCCAGCACCTAATAATCATACCGCCGGCTGAACATATTCAACCGTATGCCACCCGTAATAATGGTACTGTTGGAAGAAGCAGGAACAAGCAATGTTTTATACATCCGGTACTGGCCGGAGATCTCAACGAATAGATTTTCTTTCAACTCATAAGATACCTGCAGGTATCCATTGAAGCAGGTTGCTTTATTACCACTGCCGATCTTGAATCCTTCATTCATGGAACGGGTTGTATAATCCCTGAAGATATTGCCGCCGAAATTTTTGCCTGCACTGTCTAATCCCTGGTAATAATAAATAGCCTGCAGGTATACATTCCATTTTGGTGCAGGCTGGTAACGGATGATGGTCAGCACTTCCTGGAAGTTTGCACCCAACGGATGCGCCAGCGGCTGGTTGTAGTGCGTATAATTTGAAATGGTATCGTTGTGCGAATAAGTAAACGGACGAACCCTGTTCGTTTCAACCTGGATATCCAGGTTATTTATACCAAAGGCATCCAGGTATTTTATGCCAAGCTGAATGCCCCACTTGTTTACCCAACTGGTTGGTTTGTTCTTGATCTCTGATAAGATGAATTCATCCAACAACAATTGTCCGTATAACTGTACTCGGTGTGCAATGTTTGCTTTAAAGTCGAATCCGGCAAGGGCATTATCCGGACTGCCCACCGTACCTTCAATATGCCTGTAAAAGATGATGGGGTTAAGGTATTGAAAATCGAAACGGTTCTTGCGGCCAAAGATCACGCCTTCAAACAAACCGATGTTCAGCCATTTGGTCACGTTCATGCTCAGGTGATGCATGGCGGCATATTTCCTGTCTAACAACGTATCGCCCACTTTTTTAAACTGCGGCATCAGTTCCATGAACAGGTTCTGGTAATTTATTTTCCAGATACGGGTATTGATCTTTAAAAATAAATTGCTGTTGCCCCAATCGCTTAAAAACAAACTGCGGTAACCATTGCCGATGAAATTCTTATCGTAACCAAACTGGATATCGATCGCTTTGGCGGCATTAAAAGTTATGTAACCACGTGCATCAAAATAATCCACTCCCGATGTTTTAAATGATTTGTAAAATCCAACACCGGGTACGGCCCTGGAATTGCCTACCTGCTGCTGGAAGAACAGCGGGCCCCTTTCCTGGTTATCGGTCAGAAAAGTAGCAAAGCCGACTTTTTTGCCGATCATACCTCTTAATGTTACACCACGGCTGTTCAGGTAAATGGATTGGTTCTTTGCACCCGTTTCATAGCCTGCGCAGAATTGTAATACGGGGTTCAATGCCAGGAAGAAATTATTCGTTTTTACTTCCAGGAAATTCGGCTTCGTGGTATAAAAGGTCTTCAGTACCGGCCGCCTGCTTTTAAATTCATTGGTGGGACCGGTAACCCATTCGGTATTGTTCATCAAAAAATGCTGCAGGTTATATTCATCAATCGGGGTAAGCGCCTGGTCCATCCATTCGGTGTATTTATCACGCCCGGTAAGGGTATCCACATAACCCAGTCTTGCACTGTCAATGAATTCGGCCTGCGCTACAATATACTTACGGTTAAAAGGCTTGAGGGTAGAAAAATTGAGATGAGTGTTTTTTTGCTGCTTGATCTCCATCCGCTCCACAAAATGAATGTCTTTTGATCCCTGTGTGAGGTAAGTGGATTGTGCAGTGGCAAAAGCAGGACAAATAAAAATGAGCAGTTTGGTTAAGCTTTTAATAATTTGCATTGGATAATTTTAGTTTTAACAGGCATCTGAATTCAAGATATGCAAAAATACCTTTTTAAGAACATACTGGTAGTTAATGAAGGAAATATCCAGTCGACGGATCTGCTGACTAACGGCGAACGGATAGAAAAAATAGCTTCTTCCATTGAAACGAAATACAGGGTCACAGAAATTAATGGAGAAGGAAAACATCTTTTTCCCGGAGCGATCGATGACCAGGTGCATTTCAGGGAGCCGGGGCTTACGCATAAAGGAAATATATACACCGAGAGCAAGGCGGCTGTGGCAGGTGGTGTTACCAGTTTTATGGAAATGCCCAATACCATTCCGAATGCACTCACGCCCGGTCTGCTGGAAGATAAATACAAAATTGCAGCGCAAACATCGCTGGCAAATTATTCTTTCTTCATGGGCACCAGCAACAGCAATGCCGATGAAGTGCTTAAAATGAATGATCACAAAAAAGATGTCTGCGGTGTAAAAATATTTATGGGCGCCAGCACGGGCAATATGCTGGTGGATAGTCACAGTGCATTGGATAAAGTATTCCGCGAAAGCGAAATGCTGATCGCCACCCATTGCGAAGACGAACGCATCATCAAAGCCAATTACGAACGTATTAAAAATGAGAACCGGGAATTGTCGGCTGCTGATCATCCGCTGATACGGAATGAAGAAGCCTGTTTTGAATCTTCGCTCATCGCCATAAAATTTGCGCAGAAATATAACAGCCGCCTGCACATACTGCACATCAGCACCGAAAAAGAACTGCAGCTCTTTGGAAACATGATGCCATTGAAAGAAAAAAGAATTACCGCCGAAGTTTGTGTGCACCACCTGCATTTTACAGCGGATGATTATGGAAGACTGGGCTATAAAATAAAATGCAACCCGGCCATTAAAGCGCCCAGCAATAAAGAAGCCTTGTGGAAAGCCTTGCTGGATGACCGCCTGGATGTAATTGCCACCGATCATGCACCGCATCTTTTAACGGAAAAAGAAGGGCCTTATGAACACGCCCATGCCGGGCTGCCGCTGGTTCAGCACCCGCTCTTGCTGATGCTGCATTACCATAGGCAGGGAAGGATCGGCCTGGAAAAAATTGCAGAAAAAATGAGCCATGCCGTGGCCGATTGTTTTCAAATTGAGAACAGGGGCTATATACGGGAAGGCTACTTTGCCGACCTGGTGATGGTTGACAATGATCTGCCCTCAACCGTTACCAGGGAAAATATATTTTACAAATGCGGGTGGAGTCCCTTAGAGAATTTTACGTTTCCTGCATCTATAGTAAGCACGTTTGTAAGTGGCCATAAAGTTTATGAGAATGGCAGTCATGATGAATCAATAAAAGGACAACGGCTTTTATTTAACCGGTAAAACATAGTAGTCCCCCTTTAGGGGATAGGGGTATGGATATAGACAAAACAACGCTTAATGATCTTTCGGTATTCCGCAACGCAGAAGAAGTATCTGTATTAGATAAACTGGACCTTTGCAGTACCACCCATGGCAGCGAACAGTTGCGCATCAATTTCAGCACGGCATTGAGAACGCAGGAAGAAGTGATCGCTGTTCAGCAAACGCTTAAGCTCATCCTGCAGCACCAGCAACATTGGCCCACCGAGATCAGCAACGGAACCGTGATGGTGGTGGAGAAGTTCTTCGATTCAAACATCAGCATCATTCCTTCCAATCCTTCGGCACTGGAAGCATATACGTATAAACTGTTACACGGCCCCGACTTTGCTTTGGTGAGTTATTCAGCCAAACATTGTTTCGATTTCATAAAGGGCTTTCAGCAGTTACTTAAATTATTTTCAGGTACAGACCAACCGGCTCCGTTAAAAAGACTGCTTGGCCAGGTTCAGCAGGTCATCAGCAAACAACAGTTTGATATAGTTTCCAGGCATAAAAATTCAGACGCACTCACCCGGCCACAGTTGCTGCATTTTGCTCACTTTATTAAATACAATTATAAGCACAACATGCTCGACCTGGTGGTGCTATACGCCCAGGTAGATGCCTGGTATGGTATGGCAAAAGCGGTGCAGAAATACGGGTTGGTATTTCCCGAATTCGTTCAGCATTCCGGGCCTGTGGTTGAAGCAACGGGGCTGTATCACCTGTTGGTTCAGGAACCGGTGTGTTACGATGTAACGCTGGATCAGAAAACGAATTTTCTTTTTTTAACCGGCGCCAACATGGCGGGAAAAAGCACGTTCATTAAATCGGTGGGTACATCTGTTTTTCTTGCACACATAGGTATGGGCGTGCCGGCACAGCAGATGAAGTTGACTTTTTTTGATGGAATGCTCAGCAATATAAACGTGGTAGATAATATCAGCAAGGGCGAAAGTTATTTTTACAACGAAGTGCAGCGCATAAAAGCCACCATTCAGAAAATAGGCGACGGAAAAAAATGGCTGATACTCATCGATGAACTCTTCAAAGGAACCAATGTGCAGGACGCCATGAAATGCAGCAGTGCCGTTATAGAAGGACTGCTTAAAATAAAGAACTCACTTTTTATTCTCTCCACGCACTTATATGAGATCGGGGAAGACCTGAAAAAGCATCCCAACATCAGCTTTAAGTATTTTGAAACATCGGTTGCTGATGGGCAACTCCTTTTCAGTTATCATTTAAAGGATGGCATCAGCAACGACCGGCTGGGGTATCTTATTCTAAAGCGGGAGGGAGTGGTGGATATGCTGGAGAAGTTATGAGGAAAAATCCAAAATAGTTTGTGGCGATTTGCTGTTGAGAAATGGATTAAAAGCTCAACTTAGCTGTCATCCTGAGTGATAGCGAAGGATCTGCTGATTTGTAATCAATCTCAAAATGAAAATCTCTGAAGGGCATAATTATTATGTTTATATAGTCACCAATAAAAACAAGACGGTTTTATACACAGGCGTGACCAATGACCTTTTCAGAAGGTTGCAGCAGCATAAAGAAAACTCCATTCCTTTCAGGCATCCTTCCTTTGCAGGAAAATACAATGCTTATTTCTTGTTGTATTACGAACATTTTCAGAATATAGATTTTGCCATAGCACGGGAGAAGGAAATAAAGGGTTGGCGAAGAAGCAAGAAAGAAACTTTAATTAACTCAATTAACCCGGATTGGAAATTCCTGAATGGTGAGATATAGTTCTGCAGTCCAAAGTAGCTATCATCCCGACGAAGGAGGGAGCTGCCTGGAAATGTTCGCCCTGCCCAACAGTTCCCTCCTTCGTCGGGATGACAGCAATCTGCAGCATTTGAACAGGTATCTCAGCGTTTCATGATTGCTGATCAGTTTCTGAACGAAATTATTTTTCGTAATTTACTATCACAAACTATTTCAATGAAAAGAACCTTGCTGCTTATTTCAGGTCTTTTAATTCTATTGGCCACCGAAATTCTCCGTGTCTATTTCATCATGCCCTTCCCCGGCAGCCAAAAAACAAATACAATTGATATTGCCTATTTCCTAAACAATTATATCTGGTTGTTCAGGATATTGGGATTGATCCTGTTCGTTCCGCCCATGCTTTATATTTTCCGCCACAGCAAATGGTGGAAGAAGATACTGCTTGGCATATTCGTTTTATTATACGGTGCTGTTTTTTACATGTTCAATTTTAAATTCCTGGCCGATAAAATGTTCATCCAGCCTCAACATAAAATACTGACAACGGCAGCAGCGAATAAGATCGACAGCAACAAACTCATCATCGGAGTTTTTATGAACGGGCAGGCAAAAGCCTATCCCATCGAGGTCATTGGCTATCATCACCAGGTGCAGGACACGGTTGGCGGCGAGCCGGTGATGGTTACCTATTGCTCGGTTTGCAGAACGGGCCGGGTTTTCAGCCCCATTGTGAATGGTAAGTTTGAAAAATTCCGGTTAGTAGGCATGGATCATTTCAATGCGATGTTTGAAGATGCAACCACCAAAAGCTGGTGGCGACAGGTAACCGGTATTGCAATTGCCGGTCCGCTGAAGGGAAGCACATTAAAAGAACTGCCATCCGAACAGATGCGGCTGGGTGCATGGATAAATAAATATCCCAATACACTTATCATGCAACCCGATGCGGTTTTTGTAAAACAATACAAGGGCCTCGAAGGATTTGATGAAGGCACCATCAACAGCGGGCTTGAAAAAAGAGACAGTGGCTCCTGGCAATTCAAATCGTGGGTGGTTGGTGTGGCGAAAGACGGAAATGCAAAAGCCTACGACTGGAATGAACTGGTAAAACAAAGGATCATTAACGATACATTCCAGAACATGCCGTTGGTCCTGGTACTTGAAAATGATAACCGTTCTTTTCATGTATGGAACAGGCAGGTTAATGACAAGCTGCTGAATTTTACTTTCGATGCAGTTACACAAACCTTAAAAGATGCAGCCACCAGCTCCGTTTGGAATATGAACGGTGAGTGTATCGAAGGAGAGTTGAAAGGCAGCAAACTTTCTGTGATACAATCATACCAGGAGTTTTGGCATAGCTGGCAGAGTTTTCATCCGGGAACAGTTACATACAAAAATTAATAGTTGAAAACCCCAACAAATCCTCAGAAAATAACCAAGGCTAATTGACCTTCTTTGCTGACTTTAATGACTAATTATTCTCAATGTTAGTCAAAACCTTCGGGAGTGCTGTTTATGGAGTGGAGGCGATCAGCATCACGGTAGAAGTAAGCGTAAACAACCAGGGGCAAAATTATTACATCGTCGGACTGCCCGACAATGCCGTTAAAGAAAGCCTGCAACGGGTAGAGAGTGCCATCAAGAGCAATCATTATTTCATGCCCCGTACCAAGCTGGTGGTAAACCTGGCGCCGGCTAATATAAAAAAGTCAGGCACGGCATTCGACCTTCCCATTGCCATCGGAACACTCGGTGCAACCGAACAAATTGAGAATCCTGAAAAATTATCAGAGTATGTCATCATGGGTGAACTTAGTTTAGACGGAGAGATCCGCCCCATCATCGGTGCCTTGCCCATTGCCATACAGGCACGCAAGGAGGGTTTTAAAGGATTGATACTTCCCAAACAAAATGCAAGAGAGGCGGCGATGGTGAGTGAACTGAATGTTTATGCAGTGGCACATATCAATGAAGTGATCGGGTTTTTTAAGAACGAAGATTCCTTACAACCAACCATTGTAAACACAAAGGAAGAATTTGCCAATGCCCAAAGTGATTTTGAAATTGATTTTTGTGATGTAAAAGGGCAGGAGAATATTAAACGGGCATTGGAAATTGCAGCTGCTGGTGGACATAATGCAATTTTAATTGGTCCGCCCGGCGCAGGTAAAACAATGCTGGCGAAAAGATTGCCCACGATCCTTCCGCCATTAAGTTTGCAGGAAGCATTGGAAACGACCAAGATCCATTCCGTTGCCGGCAAGCTTCCTGAAAATTCAACATTGATATCGAAGCGGCCATTCCGAAGTCCCCACCACACGATTTCTGATGTAGCTTTAGTAGGCGGCGGCGGCAATCCGCAACCCGGAGAAATCTCATTGGCACACAACGGTGTTTTGTTTTTAGATGAACTGCCTGAATTTAAAAGACAGGTGCTGGAAGTGATGCGCCAGCCGATGGAAGAAAGAAGGGTTACCATCTCCCGAGCAAAAGTTGCGCTTGATTTTCCGGCTTCATTCATGCTGATCGCTTCTATGAATCCTTGCCCATGCGGATTTTTTAATCACCCGGAAAAAGAATGTACCTGCCCGCCGGGTGCGGTTCAAAAATATTTAAACAAAATTTCTGGTCCGTTGCTCGACCGCATCGACCTGCACGTAGAAGTAACACCTGTTGCGTTTAATGAATTATCATCTGCCCAACAATTTGAAAGAAGTATTGAGATAAGAGAGCGGGTGATAAAAGCAAGAGAGATACAGCAGGAGCGGTACAAAAAAACCGACGGCATTTATGCCAATGCACAAATGAGCAGCAAGCAACTGAAAGAGATCTGTGCCATCACCTCTGCCGGTCAGAGTTTATTGAAAACAGCCATGGAAAAATTAAACCTCAGCGCCCGGGCTTACGACCGGATATTAAAAGTCAGTCGCACCATTGCCGACCTGGCTGCCAGCGATGACATAAAGCCCGAGCACCTGGCAGAAGCTATTCAATACCGGAGTCTGGACAGGGAGGGATGGGGAGCATAATATTTTAAAACAGGAGGTCGCAATTTGCGACTACCTCGATTTCTTTGAACCACATAGGAACATAGAGCACATAGAAAACCCGTAAAATAGCTCCAACCTATGTTTCCTATGTTCTATGTGGTTCATCCAGTATTCCCTTCCCATGTAATCTTGTCACTTTTCCCGAACTTGTACAATATTTGATACATTGAAACCTTTCAATGTACTTTTGCAACTTAAATTTTCTTCATGAAAGTATTACTCCGCTACCTGAAACCCTATAAATGGCTGGTAGCACTCACCCTGACAATGGCGGCTATCAATATCGGCTTTTCATTGCTCGACCCGATCCTGCTTGGTAAACTGATCAACCTGGCCAACGACCACCAGAGCAGTAAACCACATTTCAGTGAGGATCGTTTCTTTTATGCTTTTTCATGGAAGAACCCCGGGGTATGGTTCATTGTGATCGCATCCATATCCGTGGCCATGGTAAGCCGTATTGCAAAAGCTTTCCAGGATTATTTTTTAAACGTGGTCATTCAGAAATTCGGCGCCAAAGTTTTTACCGACGGCTTACAGCATGCTATGAAACTTCCTTACCAGGAATTTGAAGACCAGCGCAGCGGTGAAACACTTTCTATCCTTACCAAAGTAAGATCGGACGTGGAACGGTTCATGAATAATTTCATCAACATTTTATTCGGTGTTATCATCGGGGTGGTATTTGTATTTGTATATGCCGCAGTTTATATTCACTGGACCATACCCGTTGCTTACGTGGTTGGCATCACCTTACTTACGGTGATCACCAATTTCCTCAGCAAGAAGATCAAGATCATACAAAAGAACATTGTCAGCGAAACTACATCGCTTGCCGGTTCTACAACTGAGTCGCTGCGCAATATTGAGCTGGTAAAAAGCCTTGGCCTTACTGAGCAGGAAGTGGGAAGGTTAAATAAGAATACCTACAAAATACTCGGGCTGGAATTGAGAAAGGTAAAAAAGATACGAAGCATCAGTTTCATCCAGGGCACATTTGTAAATACGCTTCGACAGGTGATCCTGTTCATTTTAATGTATCTTATTTTTAAAGACCAGATGAATGCCGGCCAACTGGTTACCATGCAGATATTTTCTTTCTTTGTGTTTGGCCCGTTGCAGGAGATCGGTAACATACTTCTTTCTTACCGGGAAGCAGAAGCATCACTGAATAATTTTCATAACCTGATGAAGAAGACGCCGGAGCTGGAACCTGCCACACCCAAGCCACTGAATAATATTGAAACGCTTTCATTCAATGGCGTTTCCTTCAAACACCAGACAGCGGCTCATAAAGCCATCAACAACATCAGCTTTGATGTAAAGATCGGGGAGACCATTGCTTTTGTCGGCCCTTCGGGTTCGGGTAAATCAACCCTTATGAAATTGCTGGTGGGATTGTATCGTCCGCTGGAAGGGAAGATCCTGTACAATAGTCTGGATGAAACTGAGATACGCTTTGATGACCTGCGTAAGCAGATCGGTTTTGTAACACAGGATACCAACCTGTTCAGCGGAACAATTCGTGAGAACCTGATGTTTGTGAATCCGGCTGCTACAGAAGCAGAACTGGATGATGTGCTGCAGAAAGCAAGTTGCACCGGTTTGTTATCGCGGGCTGAAAAAGGCCTGGATACCATGATCGGTGAAGGCGGATTGAAATTATCAGGCGGAGAGAAACAACGTATTTCCATTGCCCGTGCTTTATTACGCAAACCACATTTACTGATCTTTGATGAAGCGACTTCTGCATTGGATTCATTAACGGAGGAAGAGATCACCAATACCATCCGGGATATCTCCTCACAAAAAGAACAGGTAACCATTTTAATTGCACACCGGTTAAGCACCATCATGCATGCCGACCGGATCTATGTGCTGGAAAGAGGGGAAGTGGCCGAAACAGGAACGCATGAAAAACTGCTGGAAGAAAAAGGATTGTATTATGCCATGTGGCGCCAGCAGATTGGGGAACGGAAAAGGCCGGCATCAGCACCGGTATTAAACTAATCAAATGAACGCAGCAGAAGTTTTAGGGCTCGCCGCAGGAACCATCACCTCCATCACTTTCTTACCACAGGTAATGCGGATATGGAAAACAAGATCAGTAAAAGATCTTTCCCTGGCCATGGTATTATTATTGGTGACAGGTACCGTTTGCTGGCTTACCTATGGTTTACTTAAGAACGATGCTGCCATCATCTATACCAATGTGATGGTGCTTATCATGAGCCTGGTGATATTTTATTTCAAGATAAAGTATAAGTAGCCGGTAACTTTTGTTACCAAAGAGCCTTGCTGCTTTCGTACCTTTGCAGCCATGAGTAAGAAACCGAAACCCAATTATTACTGGAGCATGTTATCGATGAAATGCCCCCGTTGCAGGCGTGGCCCTATGTTTAAGGATGGCAACCCTTTTAAAAGCCTGAAGCTCTCTCATATTTTTGATATGCATGAAAATTGCCCGGTGTGTAACCAGCGGTACGACCTGGAGCAGGGATTCTGGTATGGTACGGGTTATGTGAGTTATGCGTTGGCTGTTGCTGTTTCAGCAACAACATTTGTGGCCTGGCTGGTGCTGATAGGAATTTCTACTGAAGATAACCGTATCTTCTGGTGGCTTGGTTTGAATACCTTACTGCTGATCATTACGCAGCCCTGGCTTATGCGGCTGAGCCGTGTTATCTATATCCGGTTTTTTGTCCGGTATGATGAAAATTACGAAAAAACAAAGCCGGTGGAACTTGATTAGCTGTCACTCTTCTTGAATATATCGGTGAAGATATTCTCCTTATCCAGTTCTTCAATGTCGCTTAATACCAGTTCGATCGCTTTGGTGCTTTTATTGATCTCCAGCAGGGATAAGATGATCGACAATAATAAAAAGATCAGGCTTGCTGCAAATATTCCGTGAGCCAGCACGGTCCAGCCACGGTAAATGGTATACATACAAAGCACGCAGCACAAAAAACTAAGTACACCAAGTCCCTGCATGTAACGGATAAGATTTATCCGGCTGCGCAGGTTCTTGATCTGGCTCAGCAGGTTCTTTTCTTTTTCACCACGGTGGTATTCATCATGCAGTTTTCTTACCAACGATGCCAGGGATAAGAAGCGGTTGGTATATGCCAGCATCAATAATGTAATGGCAGGAAAAAGCAAAGCAGGCGTATTGATGTCAATATCGATCATGCTACAAAGTAACTTTCTTTTTTCGTTCTTTTTTACCCGAGATCCATTTTTGTGCCTTCCATCCCAGCCAGGCACTACCTGCACCAACGAGTGCGCCAACCAATACATCGCTGGGATAATGCACACCCTGGTACATACGGGCCCAGCCAACACTGGTTGCAAACAGGTAGGCAGGGGCGATCACATACCACTTGGGATAACGAAGCGCCAGTGATGTGGCTGAGCAAAATGCTGAAGAAGTATGTCCCGAAGGAAACGACATTCCGCCGCTTTCATCATCCCGTTTTACAATGAAGGAATATTTTTCAAAAGGACGCTGCCGGTTGATAATGTGTTTGGTGCCTTGGGTGATCAGGCTTGATAATAAAAATGACGCACCCATATAAAGTGCATCTTTTTTCAACTGCTTATCATGTTTTATAAATCCGGCAATAGCAATACCAACCGGTGCAGCGATGCTTATGGCTGTTACCGAAGAAGCATTGAGCTCGAGGTATTTGTTTTTAAAACCTGTCTCATTTTTATTGATCGGTTTAAGAATGTCAATATCTAAATTCTGAGAAGACACCGATGCCTGTAAGCTGGTAAACAGTACAAACAATAATAGCCTGAGGTAGCTGTTCATATGCGGTAGGTAATTATTAATATTGCAAGGTAACTGAACCCGGGTTAATTACAGGTAATGAAAAAAAGATTTGTCTTTTATATACACAGTTTCGCCGGTCTGCTGTCGGGCCTTTTTATTTTGCTGATGTCATTATCAGGAGCGGCCCTGGTCTTTCATGATGAGCTGGATGGTTTCCAGCAACCGGCTGTAAAGATGAATTATTTAAATAAGTTGTCGGTTGACAGTTGTTACCGTATCGTACAAAACCGCTATCCACATGCACAGGTCAGCAACTGTTCATTGCCTGAAAATAACCGGCAACCATTTTCTTTTTTCATTTATGATTCATCCTATAAAAGCGGAACCAGGGCCATGGAGGTTTTCCTGCATCCGGAAACCGGCAAGATATTAAATGCAAGGGGAGGCAGCGATGACATACAGCATAACTTCATGAGCTGGTTATCAAAATTCCACAACTCATTTCACCTGGATAAAAAAGGAGAGTGGCTGCTTGGTTTTTTTGCATTGGTATTTTTAATAAGCCTCATCACCGGGTTGATCCTGTTCCGGAAAAGCATCGGCGCAGTTCTGTTATTCAGGAAGGCAGTATACAGAAAAGGCAATCTCCACCAATTGATCGGGGTGTATGCATTGGTCTTTAATTTCATGATCGCTGTTACAGGTTTCTGGATGCAGCGTTATGTTTTCAAAAAAGATTTTTATGCTTCTTACAACTATACGCCTGTTTTAAAACCATCGCCTCCATTGTCTTTTTCTTTTGATTCGGCTTACCAGGCATTAAAAAAGAATCACCCAGACTTTACTGCCAGCGTGATTTATTTTGCCCAAAGTAAAAAAGGGAAGACCGCCGTTTATGGAAGCCGGGCATCTAATTCATTCATTCACTCCAAAAAATTAGCCGATGCTGTTTTTTTAGACAGCAGCGGCGCTGTTGCCAAAACAAGATTTGTAAATGAGATCAGCTCCGATGACCGGTACGATATCATCAACTCACAACTACACATGGGCAAGTACGGCGGTATGCCTGTGAAAATAATTTACTGCCTGTTCGGACTGGCAGGTTCTTTCCTAAGCATTACCGGTTTTTTGTTATGGCTTAGAAGAAAAAAGAATGCCTGATGTTCTTCTGAAAACTATTTCTTCAAATTCACACTCAACGGAATGTTCAGTTTGATGCTGAAGTTTCTTCCCATGTTATAAACGCCCATTCTTCCGGTGGCCAGATTCTCTTCTGCATACTTTAACCGGCTCAGGTGATTTTGGTATGCCACATCTCCAATATTCATGGCGCTAAACCCAAGACTTAATAAGGTTTGCTTCTTTTTGTTTACAATGTCGGCACCTATGCCTGCATTCAGCAAGGTATAACCGGATGTTTTCGTTTCGGTATTGTACGCAGTAAAGACATCAGCTTTTGAAAATGTATTATCCACTTCAAACTTTACATAGAAGTTGCTGATGTTTTTGGTAAGGGTATTGAAATTACCCTTGAACTCCGTTACCAGTTTGGTGGCCGGAATAAAAGGAAGGAACTTGCTTCCTTCAATGGGATTCTTCAGTTGGCCACTTACCGCTGAAAAGGTATTCAGTATGTGCAACCAGTCTAACGGGTGCGGATGAATATCAATGGTTGCTTCCAACCCGGTTAGCATTGCTTTCGTCTGGTCGAACTTAAATGCGGTAAGAAGATCGCCATTCACATTAACTAAACTGTCACCTCCGCCTGCGGCTTCCAGCTTCCTGTAAAAAATAAAATTGTTGAAGCTGTTATAAAATGCAGAGAGGCCGATAGAAATATGTTCGGCGCTGTACTCCATGCCTCCGTCTGCCTGGATACTGGTCTCGCTTTTTAATGTGTTGTTGCCGTATTCGTAGCGGATGGTTCCTTCGTGAGCGCCGTTTGAAGCAAGTTCCGGAATACTGGGCGCCCGGAATCCACGGGCAACATTGAGTTTTAAATTCACTTTATCTGTAACCTGCGCTGCTAATCCAACACTGCCGGAAACATTGGAAAAAGATTTTTTGAATGCATTGCCTTTGATGGAAGTGCCATCCATCAGGTTGCCAGCATTCACACTCCGGCTGTCGAAGCGTACCCCGCCACTGAGTGTAACTTTATCAATTGTTTTTTGAGAATAGGCGTAAATGCCAAGATCAAAAAGATCGTAATTGGGAATGAGTTGTTCCACTCCTTTGTTGGTATTATTCTGCTGCATGCCGTTTATGCCAATGGATGTTTTCCAGCCCTTGTTCTCTGCAATATGAAATTGTGCCGTGTAGGTAATGGTTCCCAGGTCGAAAAATAAAGAGCGCTCATTTACATCATCCGGATTCCCGAATTCTTCCCGTTGGTTTTGCTGAAAGCCGATATTGAAAGTGAGGTTATTCTTTCCCATGCGGATATTGTTATCGCTGGCAATTTTAAAATGCCGGATATGCTGGTAAGGGATCTGCGGGTTACTGCTTTTAAAATCGTCGTTGGTAGCCCGTTCGGTGATTCCACTTGCAAGATCTTTTGTAAAATATCCCTGGGCATCCCGTTTGCCTTCTATAAGCCCGGCTTTTAAATTGAACTGGCTCAATAATAAATGGCTGTATCCCCATTTACCGTTGTAACCAATGTATCCACCAATATTATGTTCATTGAATTTTGAATTGAACACATGCCCGTCGTATTTATTTTTATAATCAGACGCAGCTTTGTTTGATGTGTAGAGGTTCCAGTTAAATCCATTTTTGTTACCGCTGATGTTTAAATTTAAAGTGCTGAGTTTATTATTGCTTTGATAGTTGCTTGAAAGATTTGCCTTGATGGTATTTGCCGGTACGGGCACATTGCTGATGATATTTACGACGCCGGCCATGGCATCGCTTCCATAAATAATAGAAGCCGGCCCCTTAAGTAATTCAATTTTGTTCACACTGGCTTCATCCACTTCAATGCCGTGTTCATCGCCCCACTGCTGGCCTTCCTGCCTCACCCCGTCGTTGATGGTAAGCACCCGGTTATAACTCAATCCACGGATCACCGGCTTTGAAATAGCCGGACCGGTGGCCAGGGTAGATACGCCGCCGATCTTTGTAAGTGATTCAATGATGTTGGAAGACGTGTTTTGCATAAAGTCCTGCCGGCGTAATACCGAAACGGCAAAAGGAACTTTGCGTTGTGAAGTTGCACCGCTTACACCGGTTACGATCACCGCATTGTTTTCGATGATAGATTCGCCCAGTGCAAAATCTTTTTTAACATCGGCAGCAAAGTTTATGTTTTCAACAATGCTCGTATACCCGATATGCGATACTTCAACAAGATGGCTGCCCTGGGGAACATTTTTAATAATAAAAAGGCCGTTCTCATCTGTGGAAGAACCCGATTTGATATCGGTGATATAAACAGATGCTGCAGCAAGAGGCTTACCCGTCTTTGCATCGGTTACCTGTCCCGAAAAAGTATTGTTTGTTGTATTGAACTTTTGATTCCCGGGGGCAATAGAATTGCCTTGCGCAAACAAATTTGTGCTTGAGCTGAAAATGCCAATGAATGTTAGCAATGCTGTAATGTTGATCCGCATGAAAATAATTTTAGTTGTTTGATAAATTCTGGAAATATCCCAGGAAGGGATACTGTCTTCTGCTTAGAATGAATCAAACTACCGGCGGACCACGAAGAGAGAAATAAAAACGGGGAGTTGAAATTACCTGGATGAACCGGTGACCCTGTTTTAATGCGAATGTTTGCCCGGGTACCGGAATTAAAATATTGCCTGTTTCAGTAAAAGGAGATTCTGCAACGATGTTATCGCACTGGCAAAAAAATTTTTTTGCACTGAGTTGTTCCTGGTCTGTGCCATTAACCTTCTTTACAGAATCGATGTGATCGGCAAACCAATTGTGCAAAAGAATGGTAGGCGTAACACTGAAAGAGAAGATCACCAGCATTACCGCCGCAATAACTTTCCGTATGATAACCTGTTTAACCAATTTCTATTTTTTGCTACAACGTTGCAAATGTACTATTTCTTTTTTGCAAACGCAACGGGCAGAAGATTTTAATATTTAGCTATCTTCAAAACAAAATTCACCATGCAGCAATACATATTGGCGCTCGACCAGGGTACCACCAGTTCCCGGGCCATCATTTTTGATAAGAAGGGAAGCATTGTTACCATTGCTCAAAAGGAATTCACCCAGATCTTTCCGCAGCCGGGCTGGGTGGAGCATGATGCCAATGAGATATGGAGTACTCAATTGGGTGTAGCCGCAGAAGCAATTACAAAAGCAGGCTTATCTCCCGAGAATATTGCAGCGATCGGTATCACCAATCAACGGGAGACAACGGTTGTTTGGGAAAGGGGAACGGGTAAACCGATTTACAATGCCATCGTTTGGCAGGACAGAAGAACCGCTTCCTTTTGTGATGAACTGAAAGCAAAAGGACTCGATAAGATCATCTGTGAAAAAACCGGGTTGATCGTGGATGCTTATTTTTCTGCAACCAAGATAAAGTGGATACTGGATAATGTTGAAGGTGCAAGAAAGAAAGCAGAGAACGGGGAACTGTGTTTTGGCACCATCGACAGTTGGCTTGTCTGGAATTTAACCAAGGGACAGATCCATGTAACGGATGTTTCCAATGCATCCCGTACGATGTTATGCAATATTCATACGCTGCAGTGGGACGGCGAACTGGAAAAAATATTCGACATACCGGGAAATATGCTGCCGCAGATACGCAGCAGCAGCGAAGTGTATGGCAGCACGCAGAATATTCTCACCGCACATAATATTCCCATTGCCGGCATTGCCGGTGATCAGCAGGCGGCATTGTTCGGGCAAATGTGTACACAGCCGGGTATGGTGAAGAATACCTATGGCACCGGTTGTTTTATGCTGATGAATACGGGAGAGAAACCCGTTGTGTCGCAAAATAATTTATTGACAACCGTTGCATGGAAGGTAAACGGTATTACCAGTTATGCGCTGGAAGGAAGCGTATTCATTGCTGGTGCAGTGGTACAATGGTTGCGTGATGGATTAGGGATCATCAAGAATTCAAAAGAAGTAGAAACATTGGCTGCTTCAGTAAACTCTGCCGATGGTGTTTACATGGTTCCTGCATTTGCCGGCCTGGGTGCACCGCACTGGAACCAATATGCAAAAGGAACCATGGTTGGAATTACAAGAGGCACATCATCTGCGCATATTGCACGGGCTGCATTGGAAAGCATCGCTTTTCAAACCATGGATGTATTAAAAGCAATGGAAGCCGACTCCGGTATTTCTATTAAAGAGTTACGGGTTGATGGCGGAGCAACGGCTAATAATTTACTGATGCAGTTCCAGTCAGATATTTTAAATACAAAAGTTGTTCGTCCGAAAGTAACCGAAACAACGGCATTGGGTGCTGCGTATCTTGCCGGTCTTGCAGTTGGTTTCTGGGATGGCATTGATGAGATACAGAAACAATGGCAGGTGGATACAAGTTTTAATTCTGCCATGCCCGGAGAAGAACAGGCCATTTTGAAAAAAGGATGGCAGCGGGCTGTTAAGTCTGCCATTGCCTGGGCGGATGATAAATAATTGATTATTTTTCCTGAATAATAAACCTGCTTATGAACAACTTTCTTTTTGAAATGATCGGGACAGCCTTTTTGATCTTATTAGGCGATGGCGTTGTAGCCAACGTGGTATTAAACAAAACAAAGGGTAATAACGGCGGATGGATCGTGATCACTTTTGGATGGGCCATTGCCGTATTTGTAGGTGTTTATATTTCTGCAGCAGCGAGCGGGGCTCATTTAAACCCTGCAGTTTCCATTGCATTAGCCGCAGCCGGAAAATTTGCCTGGGCAGATGTGCCGTTGTATATCGCCGGGCAATTTGCCGGTGCGATGACCGGTGCATTACTGGTTTGGATCGCCTATAAAAAACATTTTGATGAAACAACTGATGCCGATGCAAAACTTGCGGTGTTCTGTAACAGCCCGGCGATCAGGAATACAGCATCCAACCTGGCCACAGAAATGATCGGAACCTTTGCACTGGTATTCGGTATCTTTTTTATAACCGGTGCCGATGCCGGTTTGCGTTCTTTAGATGCTTTACCAGTTGCTTTATTGATATTGGGAATAGGATTAAGCCTCGGCGGGCCTACCGGCTATGCCATTAACCCGGCACGTGACCTTGGTCCACGTATCATGCATTTTATCCTGCCCATAAAAAATAAACGTGACAGTGATTGGGGCTATAGTTGGATACCGGTTATCGGGCCGGTCATTGGCGGATTGATCGCAGCCGTTGTTTACAAAGGCATTCATTAGTCTTTCGGAAATTCGAGTAACGTCCCAGTTTGTTTTGTCATCCTGAGCGATAGCGAAGGATCTTTTGGTCAATATCAATTGTTCAACATTAGTACTGTTGCCTGGTGGATTCCTCCTTCGTCGTAATGACAAACTGAGACATTACCGGAATTCCAGGTCGGCAAGAATAGGGTAGTGGTCTGAATAAGGCACTTCTGTTTTTTTGTATTGAGTTACATTAAATTTTTTATCAGCCAGTATATAATCAATGCGTAAGGTTGGTGAAATGATGCGGAGTGTTTTGCCAAAGCCGGAACCTTTTTTCAGAAATGCATCCTGCAGACCGCCCTTGGCAGTGAAATAAGAATAAGAATTCGGCACATCATTAAAATCGCCGCAGATGATCACCGGGTAAGGACTCTCTTTTACTTTTTTATTAAGCAATTCGGCCTGTCCTGCTCTTTTTATGTAGGCATTCCGTAACCTGTAAGCAATGGCTTTAGATTCGGTAATGCTTGCCTTTCTTGGGTCCTTTAAGTTATGCAGGATCTGGTAATGGTAATTGTCGAACATTACTGATTGCAGGTGTGTACTAAAAACCCGTACCGTCCGGTCATTCACTTTTATATCGGCATAAATAATGGGCTCGGCATAATCATCGTAGTCGTAAAAGAAATGCGCCGTATCAACAATCGGGTATTTGGAAATAATGGCAACCCCGGTAATTACTGTGGTCTGGTAAATACGGTAGGTATAATTTGTTTGAACAAAATAACTGTATTTATAGCCACTTTCTCTTAACGCTGGGGAGATAGAATCTCTTTTCTTTTTATCTTTCAAATAAACATATTCCTGCAGGCACAAAATATCGGCATTGCTTTTTTTGATCACTTCGTTCATCTCTTCTTCATAATCTGTTTTCTTGCCGTCTGACCGGTTCGATTCTCCCCAACTTGAGAGATTCCACGTAAGCACCCGGAGTGTCTCGGGTGATTTGGCTTCATTGAATTTTTTCGGGAAATGAAAGCTGAACATAACCGATACCTGTTTCCAGCTCAATAACAATGCTGCCAAACATACCCATGCCCATTTTGAGCGACGGAATATCCAGTAAATAAAAAATCCAACCAGTATTACAAACAGCAAGGGAAAAACGAGTCCCAGCATGGCAACGAACCATGACCTGCCCGAATTTATGAACGGAACAAGGCAGGCCAGCAGGTAAAACAGCATGATAATAGCATTGGAGCCGATAAAAACGATCCGGAAGAATTTCTTAAGCCTGGGCAGCATGGATGAATTTTAAATTGAAACTAATGAATTTCTGCATTAATGAAAGCGGCTGAATATATCGTATATGGCTAATATTTCAGGGCATTTTTACGACTCCGGCAGGCCCAAAAAGCAGCGATTTGAAATTTCAAATTTCAAACTCTATCCCTTACCTTTGCCGCTCAAAATCAGACTTCATTATAATAAAGTATTATTTATGGCCAATACAGGTAAAATAAAATCAGTTATCGGTGCAGTGATCGATGTTCAGTTCGACAGCGACAGTAAGCTTCCGGAGATCTTGAATGCCCTTGAATTAAAGCGTGAAAACGGCGATACGCTGGTGTTGGAAGTACAGCAGCATTTGGGAGAAGACAGCGTTCGTACCATTGCGATGGACGGAACAGAAGGTTTGGTGCGTGGTACAGTTGTAACTGATACCGGCAAACCTATTGCAATGCCAGTTGGTGACGCCATTAAGGGCCGTTTGTTTAACGTAACGGGCGATGCCATTGATGGTTTACCACAGGTTAGCAAAGTTGGTGGCCGCCCCATTCACGCCAAGCCGCCATTATTTGAAAACCTGAGTACAGCCAATGAAATCCTGTACACCGGCATTAAAGTAATTGACTTGATCGAGCCTTATGCAAAAGGTGGTAAGATCGGTTTGTTTGGTGGAGCCGGTGTGGGTAAAACCGTATTGATCCAGGAATTGATCAACAATATTGCAAAAGCATACAGTGGCGTTTCGGTATTTGCAGGTGTGGGAGAAAGAACCCGTGAAGGAAACGATCTGATGAGAGAGATGATTGAAGCAGGTATCATGAACTACGGCGAAAAATTTAAGCACAGCATGGAAGAAGGCGGATGGGATCTGAGTGCGGTGAATATGGAAGATCTGAAAGAATCAAAAGCAACATTCGTGTTCGGACAGATGAACGAACCGCCGGGAGCAAGGGCTCGTGTGGCTTTGAGCGGATTGACGATCGCCGAATATTTCCGTGATGGAGATGGAACCGGACAGGGAAAGGATATTCTGTTCTTCGTTGATAATATCTTCCGTTTTACCCAGGCAGGTTCTGAGGTATCGGCTTTGTTAGGCCGTATGCCATCAGCGGTGGGTTACCAGCCAACACTGGCAACTGAGATGGGATTGATGCAGGAACGTATTACTTCTACAAAAAACGGTTCAATTACTTCTGTACAGGCGGTATATGTACCTGCGGATGATTTGACCGATCCGGCTCCGGCAACAACATTTGCCCACCTTGATGCAACAACCGTATTGTCTCGTAAGATTGCGGATCTGGGTATCTATCCTGCGGTAGATCCATTGGATTCTACTTCAAGGATCCTGACTCCATTAATTGTTGGTGATGAGCATTATAATTGTGCTAACCGTGTAAAATTAATTTTACAACGTTATAAAGAATTACAGGATATCATTGCCATTCTTGGTTTGGATGAATTGAGTGATGAAGATAAACTGGTGGTATCACGTGCACGTAAAGTACAGCGTTTCTTAAGCCAGCCTTTCTTTGTGGCTGAGCAGTTCACCGGTTTAAAAGGAGTGTTGGTGCCCATTGAAGATACGATCCGTGGTTTTAATTCCATCATGGACGGCGAAGTGGATGAGTATCCTGAGGCAGCCTTCAACCTGGTAGGTACTTTGGAAGATGCGATTGAAAAAGGTAAAAAATTAATGGAAGCGGCAAAAGCCTAATTGATATGACTTTAGAGATTCTTACACCAGAACAAAAAATTTTCAGCGGCGATGTGTACGGCGTACAATTACCAGGCATTGCAGGTTTGTTTGAAGTATTAGACAAACATGCTCCATTGGTAAGCGCATTAAAAGACGGCAACCTGAAAATTTTAAAAGATAAAACACAAACCACTTCTTATACCATTAAAAGCGGTTTTGTAGAAGTGCTGAATAACAAAACAACTGTTTTGGTTGAGGGTGCTGAAGAAGTTTAAAACTAAAAAGTTTTTATAAACAGAGAACCCATACATTTTGTATGGGTTTTTTTATTGGGTGACTCACTGTTTTAATCCAACTGCTTTTTTAACTGCACAAAAGCCCAGGCAGTAAACGGAAGTATTAACAGGCTTACAAACGAAAAGCAGTTTTGTGTAAGCAAATACAGCACAGTACTGACTATAATGAGAAAAACAGGATAGAAAATAAAAAGAAATGCTATCAGTTTAGAATCATCATGCCCATCTTCCTTTATTAAATAATCGCCCAGCCATTTGGTAAAATAATATAAAGGTGCATGTGCCAATAAGCCAATTAATGCCGGGATAAACAACAATATTTTTTTTAGCACAGGTTGATCTACGTAGAAAGCTTTGAGCAGTGTTGCTTTATCTCCACTTTTAATCTCAAAAACATGCCGGCTGAGTTGCGATTTTAAAGTTTCATTAAATTGTTTAATTGCGTTACCATGCGTGTCTTTATAGTCAATATCTTCTTTGGTGATCATATCCCCAAAAAATAATTTGATGTTTTTGCCAAAATTTTTAAAAGAACTGTAATTAATTGCTACCGGCAAAACGTTCAGGTTTATGCCCTCTTCCCAGCTGCTGATAGCCAGGCGGGCCGTGCCTTTCTTTAAAGGGCGTAAATGCCATTCATTGATACACCTTCCTTCGCTGAATATTAAAACAATACCATTTTGTTTAAAAATATTTTTGCAGAGGTCAAAAGTTTTATAATTCTCTTCCATATTTTCCACCCCCTCGCTAACCCGGTACACGGGGAACATTTTAAACAGGAATAAAATTTTTGCAGCAAATTTACTTTTAAATGCATCCCCCCTGGCCAATGAATAAACAGGTCCTTCAAACAGGGTGCAGAGTATGATGGCATCCAAAAAAGAGTTGGGATGATTTACCGCAAGCAGTAAGGGGCCTTTGTGCTTTAAAAGTTCTTTCCTGTTAATTGCCAGGTCTCTGCAATAGATGGGCAGGGCAAGCCTTGCAATTATTTTTACAAATGAGTAAAGCAACGGGTTACTGGTTTTGAAATGGAAGATAATTATATTTCAAAACACTCAAAACACTAATTTAATTGTGGATCAATGGGATAGTTGACCATGGCTTCGTATTCGCCCCCGAGGTGCTTCAGGCTGTATTTCCATATCTCATCATGGCGGGTATCAAAAACAAGATCCTTGGTTGCGGATACAGTGAGCCAGCTTTTCTCTTTCATTTCACCGGATAACTGACCGTCGCCCCAGCCACTGTAGCCAACAAAAAATTTTATTTTTTCTTCATCAATGCTGTTGGCTTTTATCAGCGCAGTAAGCGATTCAAAGTTTCCCCCCCAATAAATATCATTACCTACATTAACCGAATCGGGTATCAGGTCGGGGTACTGGTGCAGAAAATGCAGCGTATTCATCTGTACCGGTCCGCCGTAATAAACCGGGAAGCTGAATCCATCCAGGTCGGATAATAATTCATCCAGGGTTTGTTCGATCTGCTTATTTAGAACAAGTCCGAAACTGCCTTCCTCCCGGTGTTCACATAAGAACACTACGGTTCGTAAAAAATTCGGGTCCTTTAAAAATGGATCTGCAATAAGTAATATACCAGGCCCTGGGTCAATCATATTTCTAAAGTAATATTTAATTGCTATAATCTGTATTCAGCATGCGTTAATTCGTCAAAATTTCTAAACCTTAGTTAAATTTAACCTTTAAATAGTTTTGTGTATTTTATCGCTGTATACTGATTTACCTTTACCGGCAGATGAAAAAGATATTTCCTATTATAACGGTGCTGATCCTCCTTTCGTTGCTCGGCCTTATCTTTTTCCAGATATTATGGATCAAAAGTGCCAGGGATTCGAGAGATAAACAAATAGAAGAAAATTTTATCAGGGCGATAGATCAGGCAGGCAGTTTACTTACCCAGGAAAAAACCTCTTTGACAGCTCTTCCCCAAAAAAATGATCTGCTTTTTCCCGGCGACAGGCTCCAGATGCAGTACTTCAAACCTTCAGTAATAAAACGGTTTTCCAGGGAAGAGATAGCTGAGATCATCCGTTCATCTTTTAATAAATACAATCTTCAGAATTACCCGTTTGAATTTAATGTACGGGTGAATGCCATTAACGGCGACCAGGTTTACAGCGATAATTTTTTTAAATATTATGCCGACTCTGCCAACAGCCTGAGCCTTGTGTACGCACTGGAACCGCCCAGCGGAAGTAATTTTGAAAACCTGGTAAGAGAAGAACTGCTTTATGTGATCGTGCCGCATCAGCAACGGCTTATCTGGAAAGAAATGACCTGGTTCATTTTAGGTGCGGTATTGTTTACACTTATCATAACTGCGGCTTTTTTTATCACCATCCGTACACTGCTGAAACAAAAGAAACTGAGTGAGATAAAATCTGATTTTATCAACAACATGACTCATGAGTTTAAAACACCGCTGGCTACCATATCACTTGCTGTAGATGCCTTGAAGAATGAAAAAGTAGCTGGTGATCCTGAAAAGACCAGGTACTTTACCGGCATCATCAAAGAAGAGAATAAGCGAATGAATAAGCAGGTGGAAACCATACTGCAGGCGGCTTTGCTGGATAAACAGGAGGTGCAGTTAAAACTAAAAAGAATGGATGCGCATGACCTGATCTCAAGTGCATTAAATAATATCCAGTTACAGGTGGAAGAAAAAAATGGTAAGCTGGAAGTGGAGATGGAAGCAGAAAAAGATATCATACTGGCGGATGAAGTACATTTCACTAACCTCATCAATAACCTGCTTGATAATGCTGTCAAATATTCAAAAGATGATCTGTGTATAAAACTGAGCACAAAAAATGCCGGCAATACATTAAAAATAAAAATTGAGGACAACGGAATTGGAATGAGTAAGGAAACATTAAACCGGATATTTGAAAAATTTTACCGGGCACATACGGGTAATGTACATAACGTAAAGGGCTTTGGTTTAGGACTCAGTTACGTTAAAACAATGGTAGATGCCCACGGTGGAACCATAAAGGCAGAAAGCGTACTGGGCAAGGGTAGCAGCTTTACCATTACGATCCCGCTTGCTAAGTAAGTACATATCTTTTTAAAACCGGAATCACCAGTTTCAAACCACTCCATTCAGCACTGACTGCACACACTTTCACATCTACTAAATTATTTCCCAGCGCAAATTGCCTGATGATATCTTCTGTAAGATCGGTTGCCATACCGGAGCTTTTTTTGTACCAAGAAACCCAGATGATAACAGAAGAATTTAATGAACATTTTTTCAGAACTGGTTTCATTGCTTCCTTAAAGGTTGCATTGTCTTTTGCAAAAAGATGAATAAGGTCGGGTGTTTTATTTTTTAAAACAAGCTGATCAGAAATGTCTGTTTCCAGCAATTCAAAATAATTACCGGGAGGAAAGATCAAAAGAATTTTCATCCCAGGTTTTATACCTAGTTTCTTTATAAGCGGAGTTCCAGAATAGCCAGCCAAAGCCATAATTGCAGGTTTATCTTAAGAAATTAACAGTAATCCACAGCTTTCCACATTCAATTCACAACGGTATTCCGGATTAAGGGCTCAAAGCCACGTCCATGCAGAATATTTCCATGTGGAAAAAAAACTTTATGCCAAATTTGTTCAGAAAGTGGGAAAAAGTGTTATTTTGTGGAAATATCTGTAATTATCAGTCTAATTAATTGAAAATGATAGGTTTTCTGGGTGAATATGAGGCTACTTTAGATGCCAAAGGGCGCTTCCTTTTACCGGCAGGCTTTAAAAAGCAACTTCCGGAAGAGGCATCCTCCCATTTCATCATAAACAGGGGATTTGAAAAATGCCTGACCCTGTATCCCCAACAAAGCTGGGACCCTATTTTTTCTGAAATCAGCAAACTAAATGATTTTGACCCTAAGGTACGGGAATTCAGACGTTACTTTTTGAACGGGGCAACGCAATTGGAAATGGATTCTGCGGGCAGGTTATTGCTGCCAAAAAACCTGGCCGAACATGCGGGACTGGAAAGAGACATTGTACTGGTTTCGGCGGTTAACAAAATTGAGATCTGGGATAAAAGTAAGTATAAACAGTTCTTTGAAACTTTTACACCACAATCGTTCAGCGACCTGGCCAACGAGGTGATGAACCGGAAAGACGACAAGCTGAATAGTTGATAAGCATGGGAAATTCTGATAAAATACCATCTGTTAACTTATTAGCCGATCAACCTGGCCATTACCATGTTCCGGTGTTATTGAAAGAATGTATTGATGGATTGAACATCAACCCTGCTGGCATTTACGTGGATTGCACATTCGGGGGAGGCGGACACAGTCTTGCTATTTTAGAACAATTAAATGAAAACGGCAGGCTGATCGCATTCGACCAGGATAAAGATGCTTCTGCAAATCTGCCAAAAGATAACCGGGTATTATTCATTCCGCAAAACTTCAGGCACCTGCAACGATTTTTACGATTGCATAAAATTACTTCGGTCGACGGTATTCTTGCCGACCTCGGTGTTTCCAGCCACCAGTTTGATGAAGGGGCCCGTGGGTTTTCCATCCGCTTTGATGCTGCCCTGGATATGCGGATGGATCAAGGCCAGCAAAAAACAGCCGCAGATGTTATTCATGATTATTCTGAATTACAATTGCACAAAATGTTTGAGCAGTATGGCGAAGTGACCAATTCAAAAACACTTGCAAAAACGATTGTGGAACTACGGTCGGGTTCCCGTATCCGAACCATCAATGAGTTTAAGATGGCGGTGAAGCCGATTGTAAAAGGAAATCCTCAAAAATACTTTGCCCAGGTATTCCAGGCGCTGCGTATTGAAGTAAATGATGAGCTCGGGGCATTGAAAGAAATGCTCGAGCAATCAATCCCTGTACTACGAACCGGTGGCCGCATGGTCGTTATTACTTTCCATTCGCTGGAAGACCGCATTGTGAAAACTTTTTTCCGGCACGGAACATTTGATGAAACCCTGGTTGATAATGTGTATGGCCATCGTGCCGAAAACCCGCTGAAAATAATTACCAAAAAACCCGTTACCGCATCAGCAACAGAATTGAAGCAGAACAGCCGTTCCCGGAGTGCAAAACTGCGGGTGGCAGAAAAAAAGTAAAAGTTTTAAAAATAAAACAAGCAGACAGTATTCAATATAATGGAAGAAGAGATCAAAACAAAGGAACCACAGGCAACCACGTCGAAAACAGACTGGAAGAAATTTTTAAGCTATAAATGGGTGGTAAAGAATATTCCTTTCTTCCTTTTCCTGGCTTTGCTGGCTGTTCTGTATATATACAATGGCCATTATGCTGATAAGCTTACAAGAAAAATAAGTGTAACAGAGAAACATATAAAAGAACTGGAGTACGAATATAAGACGATCAAAAGCGAGGTCATTTTCAGAAGTAAGGCAAGTGAATTGATCAAAGCAGTAGAACCACTGGGATTAAAAGAATTGAAATCGCCGCCTTATTTATTAGGGCAGAAATAAAAAAGCATACCGCAGGCTTATTGGATAGCATAAACATTTAAACGTGCTTTCGGGCACAGGATCATCTTGGATATAAAAAAAGACATACTCTGGAGAGTTTACCTCTGTTTCTTGGGAATGGTATTACTGGGCATGGTAGTAGTGGGCAGGGCTTTTTACATCCAGCAGGCAGAAGGAAAATACTGGACCAATATGGGCGACAGCCTGCATTTAAAATACCTGCCCATTGATGCAGAACGGGGTACTATTTACAGCGAAGATGGAAATATGCTGAGCACTTCGGTACCGGTATTTGATGTATTTATTGATTTTGGGGCAGAAGGATTGCGGGAAAAAAATGGCATACGCTTTAAAGAAAATGTTGACTCACTCAGCATTTGCCTGGCGAATCTTTTTAAAGACAAAGCCGCAGCAGAATATAAAAAAGAACTGCTGTTCGGGTATAGAAATAAAGACAGGTATCACGGCCTTAAAAAAAGAATATCATTTTCAGAATACCAGGCATTCAGGGATTTTCCCCTGGTAAAACTTGGAAAAAATAAAAGCGGCTTCATCATCGAATCAAAAGACAAACGCATCAACCCATATGTGCTCCTTGCCAACAGAACCATTGGCCTGTCGAGAGATAATGCTTCTAACGTTGGACTGGAACAGAGTTACGATAGTTTGCTGAAAGGAAAGACCGGCCAGCAGCTGGTAAGATATATTGCCGGTGCTTACATGCCGGTTGATGGTGGCGAAGTGGAACCTGAAAATGGGAAAGACATTATCTCAACACTGGATACGTACATACAGGATGTTACCGAAAGTGCTTTAATGCGGATGATGATACAGAATAATTCATTGCATGGTACGGCCATTGTAATGGAAACCGCCACCGGTAAAATAAAAGCGATCGCCAACCTGGGAAAACAAAGAGATAGTGTATATACCGAAGACCTCAACTACGGTATTGGTAAAGCAACCGAACCGGGATCTATTTTTAAACTGGCTACGCTTATCAGCCTGCTTGAAGATAAATATGTGGACATAAACAGTATTGTTGATTGCGAAGGCGGACAAAAATTATTTTATGGATTGCCGATAAGGGATTCGCATTTGGGTGATGGTGCCATTACCGTTAAAGATGCTTTTGCAAAAAGCAGTAACGTGGCTTTTGCAAAACTGGCTGATCAATATTACCACGAGCAGCCATCAAAATTCTTAAATCACCTGCACGATTTCCGGTTAGACCAGATGACAGGCGTGGATATAACCGCTTCTTCCGGTAAGCCCCTTATAAAAAGCGAAAAAAGCAGGAGCTGGAGCAAAACCACCATCCCATTCATGGCTCATGGCTACGAAGAACTGGTTACCCCGTTGCATATGCTCATGCTTTACAACGCCATTGCAAACAATGGAAAGATGATGAAACCATACCTCGTGGGTTCCATCAAAGAGTATGGCGTGGAAGTAAGAACAATTCAGCCGCAGGTATTGGTTGAAAAAATATGCAGCGATCAAACATTGCAGCAGGTGAAAGAATGTTTGCTGGCAGTCGTGCAGGGTGATCACGGCACGGCAAGAAAAATTAAGGACAGCAGTTATCTTATTGCCGGTAAAACAGGCACAGCAGTAACTGCACTCAACAATAAGGGTTACAACAAAGGGAACAAGATATACCAGGCATCATTCATCGGGTATTTTCCTGCAGAGCAGCCAAAATATACCATTGCCGTGGTGATCCAGAACAGCAAAGAATCAAGGATGGTGTATGGTGCCGATGTATCAGGGGTTGTTTTTAAAGAGATAAGCGACCGCATCTACGGAAGTTACCTCAGCTCAAAAAAATACATTACTGTTTCAAAGACCGATAGTACGCAATACAATTACTACGGATCGAAAAATGAATTCAGCTCCATCTTCAATTACCTGAACATACCGTTCACTGATTCTGCAAACGCCGGTTACCTGAGGCTCCTGCAACTGCGGAATAACAGCGGCATTTTGAATACAAAACCCAATGCAACTGTAACAACAGGCAATACCATTCCGGATGTTGTTGGCATGGGACTTAAAGATGCCGTATTCCTGTTGGAAAACAGGGGACTAAAAGTTACAGCCACCGGAAGAGGGAAAGTGGTTAACCAGTCATTGGCTGGCGGAACAAACATTAATAAAACACAAACCATTTCATTAATACTGAATTGATATTACAGGACATACTATATAAAGTCGCTATCCGCTCAGCAAAAGGCAATAC
>Ga0209023_10000077_pt1 | contig 166705 bp, 158 predicted proteins | sample LakOneMetagenome_FD_187468 | JGI IMG/M metagenome (GOLD analysis project Ga0209023, IMG submission 187468) | Freshwater and sediment microbial communities from Lake Erie, Canada (SPAdes) (version 2) | ecosystem: Environmental > Aquatic > Freshwater > Lentic | place: Lake Erie, Canada...
GCCGGAAATCTGGAGAAGCAAGTGCAGCTGTTTGATTTGATTGCCACGACAGTCGGAGGACTGGGCTACGAACTCGTCGACGTCGAGCGTGCCGAGCGAGGCATCCTGCGCGTGTACATCGATTTCCCGGCCGCGGTAGCGGACGAAAAAGGACCGATCTCGGTCGAAGATTGCGCCACGGTGAGCCACCAGCTGTCGCACGTGTTCACGGTCGAAAACGTGGATTACGAGCGCCTGGAAGTGTCGTCGCCCGGACTGGACCGTCCGGTGCGGACCCTGGCCGACTTCGAACGCTTTGCCGGCGAGGAATGCACGGTCAAGCTGCGCGTCGCGATGCCCGGCACCGCGAACCGCAAGACTTACACCGGCATCCTGCACGCCCCGCAAGGCGACAAGATCGGATTGGAAATTGAAGGCAAGGACGGTGCGGCGTTATTGGAATTTACGCTGGCCGAACTGGACAAGGCACGACTGGTGCCGAAGGTGGATTTTAGGAGTCGCAAAGCATGAGTCGCGAAATTTTGTTACTGGTTGATGCGCTTGCGCGCGAAAAAAATGTCGATAAAGAGGTCGTGTTCGGCGCGCTCGAGTTCGCGCTGGCACAGGCCACGAAAAAGCGCTATGAAGGCGAGGTCGACATTCGCGTGAGCATTGACCGCGACACCGGCGAATTCGAAACCTTCCGCCGCTGGCACGTGGTGCCGGACGAAGCCGGCCTGCAGCTGCCGGACCAGGAAATCCTGCACTTCGAAGCCAAAGAGCAGATTTCGGACATCGAAGTCGACGAATACATCGAAGAGCCGATCGAGTCGGTCGAGTTCGGCCGCCGTTTCGCCCAGGACACCAAGCAGGTCGTGCTGCAGCGCGTCCGCGACGCCGAGCGCGAGCAGATCCTGCAGGACTTCCTGGAGCGCGGCGACGCGCTGGTCACCGGCACCATCAAGCGCATGGAACGCGGCGATGCGATCGTCGAGTCGGGCAAGATCGAAGCGCGCCTGCCGCGCGACCAGATGATCCCGAAGGAAAACCTGCGTATCGGCGACCGCGTCCGCGCCTTCATCCTGCGCGTCGACCGCAACATGCGCGGCCCGCAGGTGATCCTGTCGCGCACCGCGCCGGAATTCATCATGAAGCTGTTCGAACTGGAAGTGCCGGAAATCGAACAGGGCCTGCTGCAGATTAAATCCGCGGCCCGCGACCCGGGCGTGCGCGCCAAGATCGCCGTGTTCACCGCCGACAAGCGCATCGACCCGATCGGCACCTGCGTCGGCATGCGCGGTTCGCGCGTGCAGGCCGTGACCGGCGAACTGGGCGGCGAGCGCGTGGACATCGTGCTGTGGTCGGAAGATCCGGCCCAGTTCGTGATCGGCGCGCTGGCCCCGGCCAACGTGTCGTCGATCATGGTCGACGAAGAGAAGCACGCGATGGACGTCGTGGTCGACGAAGAAAACCTGGCGATCGCGATCGGCCGTTCGGGCCAGAACGTGCGCCTGGCGTCGGACCTGACCGGCTGGAAAATCAACATCATGACGGCCGAGGAATCGGCCAACAAGGCCGAGCAGGAAACTGCAGTCGTGCGTGCCTTGTTCATGGAAAAGCTGGATGTGGACGAGGAAGTGGCGAACATCCTGGTCGAGGAAGGTTTCTCGAGCCTTGAGGAAATCGCTTACGTCCCCATATCGGAAATGCTCGAAATCGAATCGTTCGACGAAGACACCGTCAACGAACTGCGCACCCGCGCCCGTGACGCGCTGGTGACCGAAGCGATCGCTTCCGAAGAAGGCCTCGAGGGCATGGAAGAGGGGCTGGTCAGCCTGGAAGGGATGGACCGCACCACCGCCGGCAAGCTTGGACTGGCCGGCATCAAGACCCTCGAACAATTCGCGGGCCTGGCATACGACGAATTCGGCGCCATCCTGGCTCTGCCGACCGACCGTGCCCGTGATTTGATCAAGAACGCATTTAATGATGTGTCTGACGATGAGATGAAACTGGTCGACGCGAAATACGACGACCGGGCCAAGGCCCTGCAGGCGAAAGCCTGGAGCCAGGTAGAAACGGCCAAGGCATAAGGGTTGTGCAAAGACCGGGGCGGTGCCGCGGTCTTTGCGTTTCCAACCCAAGCAAAATTCTTTATCATCTCGCGACACATAGAAAAGAGGACTGAATGGCGAGTAACAACGTAGCCCAATTTGCCACCGAACTGAAGATGCCTGCAGATTTGCTGCTGACGCAGCTGCGTTCTGCTGGCGTCGAAAAAAGTTCGACGTCAGATCCCTTGTCCAAAGATGATAAGGATAAGCTGCTGAACCACCTGCGCCGTACCCATGGCGCCGCCGACTCTGGCGAAAAGAAGAAAATCACGGTGACCCGCAAGGAAACCTCCGAGATCAAGCAGGCTGACGCCAGCGGTAAATCGCGCACGATCCAGGTCGAAGTTCGCAAGAAGCGCACCTTCGTGCAGCGCGACGACCTGGTCACGCCGAAGGCTGCCGCCACCCCCGTCGTCGACGCCGCCGAACAGGCGCGCCGTGACGAGGAAGCGCGTCGCCAGTCGGAACTGCTGGCACGTCAGGAAGCGGAACTGCGCGAAAAGCAGGAACGCCTGGCCAAGCTCGAATCCGAAAAGGCCGAGCAGGCCAAAGCGGCCGAAGAGCAGGCCAAGCGCGATGCCGACGAGCGTGCCCAGCGCGAAGCCGCTGCCGCAGCCCAGGCCGATGCAGCCGCCAAGGCCGACGCCGCAGCCGGCGCCGCCGACGCTGCCGCCGAAACCAAGAAGGCAGCCGCCGAGGAAGCCAAGAAGGCCGCCGCCGAAGAATCCAAGCGCAAGGCCGACGAAGCCGCCAAGGAAGCCGCCGAACGCGCTGCCGCCACCGAGCGCGCACGCAAGGCCGTGGCCGACGAAGTTGCCCAGATCAAGGCCATGATGGCCCAGCCGCGCCGCGTGATCAAGGCGCCGGAAGTCCCGGCACCGAAGCCGAAGGCAGCCGAGCCGGCCACCCTGCACAAGCCTGCAACGACGGCCAAGCCGGGCGAAGCCAAGCCGGCCGAATCGACCAGCAATGGCGCGCGTCCGAAGCCGGGCGACAAGAAGTCGATCAAGTCGGCCAACGTGGCCTCGACCTGGTCGGACGACAAGAAGCGCGGCGCACCGGGCGGCGGCATGAAGGGCCGTGGCGCCCCGTCGACCGGCCGTGACGGCTGGCGTGCGGGCGGCGGCCGTGGCGGCCGCCGTGGTCACGACGACCGCGAAACCAATTTCCAGGCCCCGACCGAGGCGATCGTCAAGGACGTTCACGTTCCCGAGACCATCACCGTGGCCGAACTGGCGCACAAGATGTCCGTGAAGGCATCCGAGGTCATCAAGCAGCTGATGAAGCTGGGCCAGATGTGCACCATCAACCAGGTGCTGGACCAGGAAACCGCGATGATCGTGGTGGAAGAGATGGGCCACAAGGCCTTCGCTGCCGCCGAGGACGATCCGGAAGCGCTGCTGGCCGACCAGGGCGAGCATGCCGAGTTCGAGTCGAAGCCGCGTGCGCCGGTCGTGACCGTCATGGGCCACGTCGACCACGGCAAGACCTCGCTGCTGGACTACATCCGCCGTGCGAAGGTGGCAGCTGGCGAAGCCGGCGGCATTACCCAGCACATCGGTGCATACCACGTGGACACCCCACGCGGCATGGTCACCTTCCTGGATACCCCGGGTCACGAAGCCTTCACGGCAATGCGTGCCCGCGGCGCCAAAGCGACCGACATCGTCATCCTGGTGGTGGCGGCCGACGACGGCGTGATGCCGCAGACCAAGGAAGCAATTGCCCACGCAAAAGCTGCAGGCGTGCCCCTGGTCGTGGCGATCAACAAGATCGATAAACAGGGTGCGAACACCGACCGTGTAACCCAGGAACTGGTTGCCGAAGGCGTGGTGCCGGAAGAATACGGCGGCGAATCGCCGTTCGTGCCGGTGTCGGCCAAGACCGGCCAGGGCATCGACGACCTGCTGGAAAACGTGCTGCTGCAAGCCGAAGTGCTGGAACTGAAGGCGCCGGTGGAATCGCTGGCCCGTGGCCTGGTGGTCGAAGCCCGTCTGGACAAGGGCCGCGGCCCGGTCGCCACCATCCTGGTGCAGTCGGGTACCCTGAAGCGCGGCGATGTCGTGCTGGCGGGTTCGTCCTTCGGCCGCGTCCGTGCGATGCTGGACGAGAACGGCAAGTCGGTCACCGAAGCGGGTCCGTCCTTCCCGGTCGAGATCCAGGGCCTGACCGAAGTGCCGAGCGCCGGTGAAGAAGTCATGGTCATGGCCGATGAGCGCAAGGCGCGTGAAATTGCCCTGTTCCGTCAAGGTAAGTTCCGCGACGTGAAGCTGGCCAAGCAGCAGGCAGCGAAGCTGGAAAACATGTTCGACCAGATGGCCGAAGGCGAAGTCAAGAACCTGCCGCTGATCATCAAGACGGACGTGCAGGGTTCGCAGGAAGCGCTGGTCGGCTCGCTGCAGAAGCTGTCGACTTCGGAAGTGCGTGTGCAGGTCGTGCACGCTGCCGTCGGCGGCATCACCGAGTCGGACGTCAACCTGGCGACCGCGTCGAAGGCAGTCATCATCGGCTTCAACGCCCGTGCCGACGCCCAGGCGCGCAAGCTGGCCGAGACCAACGGCGTCGACATCCGTTACTACAGCATCATTTACGATGCGATCGACGAGATCAAGACGGCACTGTCGGGCATGCTGGCGCCGGAGAAGCGCGAAACCGTCACTGGCCAGGTCGAAATCCGCCAGGTCATCCTGGTATCGAAGGTCGGCGCGATCGCGGGCTGTCTGGTCACCGATGGCGTGGTCAAGCGTACCTCTTCGGTCCGCCTGCTGCGCAACAACATCGTCATCTGGACCGGCGAGATCGACTCGCTCAAGCGCTTCAAGGACGATGCGAAGGAAGTTCGTGCCGGTCTCGAGTGCGGCCTGTCGCTGAAGGGCAACAACGAAATCCAGGTCGGCGACGTCCTGGAGGTGTTCGAAGTGACGGAAGTGGCGCGTACGCTGTAATTGCCAGCTTGAGAGTAGCATCGGGGCTAGTAGGCCTGCGCCATGTGGCGTGGGCCACTGGCCCCAAGTTTTTTGAAAATAAACATGCCAAAACACAGTAAAAGCATTCCATCGCGCGGACTGCGCGTCGCCGACCAGATCCAGAAGGACCTGTCGGAACTCATCGCGTTCGAATTGAAGGACCCACGCGTCGGGATGGTGACCATCAGCGAAGTCAAGCTGACCCCGGACTACGCCCACGCGAAAATCTATTTCACGCTGCTGAAAGACAGCCCGGAAGAGATCAAGCAGACCCTGGAGGGCCTGACCAAGGCGGCCGGCTACCTGCGCAACCTGCTCGGCAAGCGCCTGCACATCCACACGCTGCCGCAGCTGCATTTCGTGCACGACACCTCGACCAGCCGCGGCTTGGCGATGTCGGCCCTGATCGACCAGGCCAACGCCACCCGCGCCGCGGATTACGTGGACGAGTCCGCACCGGCCGATACTGACGAAGACGCAGATTCCGAGTGAACGCACGCCCTCCGAAAAAGCCCCGCGACCTGGTCGACGGGGTGCTGCTGCTCGACAAGCCGGTCGGCCTGTCCTCGAACGACGCGCTGATCAAGGCGAAGCGCGTCGTCAACGCGAAAAAGGCCGGCCACACCGGCACCCTCGATCCCTTCGCCACCGGCCTGCTGCCGCTGTGCTTTGGCGAAGCGACCAAGTTTTCGCAGGACCTGCTGGAAGCCGATAAGACCTATCTGGCGACCGTCCACCTGGGCATCACCACGACCACCGGCGACACCGAGGGCGAGGTGCTGGAAACCCGCGACGTCGACGTGACGCTTGACGCGATCGAAGCCGCGCTGGCGCGCTTCCGCGGCCCAATCCTGCAGGTGCCGCCCATGTATTCGGCGCTGAAGCGCGACGGCAAGGCGCTGTACGAATATGCGCGCGAAGGGATTACGCTGGAGCGCGAAGCGCGTCCGGTCACCATCCACGAGCTGGATCTGGTCGCCTATGCGGCGCCTTTCCTGACCATTCGCGTGAAATGCAGCAAGGGCACCTACGTGCGCGTGCTGGGCGAAGACATCGGCGCCCAGCTCGGCTGCGGCGCCCACCTGAGCGCGCTGCGCCGGGTGCAGGTCGGCGCGCTGACCACGGCCAATATGGTCACGCTGGAAGAGCTGCAGGCACACGCGGATCCGCTGTCGCTGCTGGCGCCCGTCGATGCGCTGCTGTCGACCTTCCCGCGCGTCGACCTGACGCCGGAGCTGGAAAAGCGCTTCCTGAACGGCCAGCGTCTGGCGCTCGGCAAGGAGCCGGTCGCGGTGCCGGGCGAGCAGGGCAGGGTGCGCGTGTATGCGGGCGAGCGGCTGCTCGGCACGGCCATTCTGCAGGAGTATGCGATCCTGGCGCCGGAACGCCTGATCGCGGCAAAGCAGTAAAAACAGGCGGCGGCTCTTGAAATCCGCCGCCTGCGCACCATCTTGCCCCTGTCCCGGGAGCGGCAGCCTCATGCTGCCCAGCGGCGCCCGGACTGTCATCATCATTCAATATTTCGCCGCTACGCTGGCCGTTGACAGCAAATCGTTGAAAATTCAGGCATTTTTCCAGCGCTGCGGCGCAGCAAGGCGCATAACCGTGCTATAGTAGCGGGTTCTGGAAATCGGCTATGCCGAGCGCCACTAGCCGAGCGTCCCTGAGCGGTCGCCTCCACCCATCACGCAACATTCACTGTTGAATACGCATATGTCAGACACCAAACGCGCGATTCGTAATATCGCAATCATCGCCCACGTTGACCACGGCAAGACCACCCTCGTGGACCAGCTGCTGCGCCAATCGGGCACCTTCCGTGAAAACCAGGCGGTCGACACCCGCGTGATGGACTCGAACGATCTCGAAAAAGAACGTGGCATCACGATTCTGTCGAAGAACTGCGCAGTCGAGTACGAAGGCACCCACATCAACATCGTCGACACCCCGGGCCACGCCGACTTCGGCGGTGAGGTCGAGCGCGTGCTGTCGATGGTGGACTCGGTGCTGCTGCTGGTCGACGCCCAGGAAGGCCCGATGCCGCAGACCCGTTTCGTGACCCGCAAGGCACTGGCCCTGGGCCTGAAGCCGATCGTGGTCGTGAACAAGATCGACCGTCCGGGCGCACGCGCCGACTGGGCGATCAACCAGACTTTCGAACTGTTCGACAAGCTGGGCGCCACCGACGAGCAGCTGGATTTCCCGATCGTCTACGCGTCGGGCCTGAACGGCTACGCCGGCATGGACGAAAGCGTGCGCGGCGGCGACATGAAGCCGCTGTTCGACGCGATCCTGAAATACGTGCCGGTGCGTGACGACAACCCGGACGGTCCGCTGCAGATGCAGATCACCTCGCTGGACTACTCGTCCTACGTGGGCAAGATCGGTATCGGCCGTGTCAACCGCGGCCGCGTCAAGACCGGCCAGGATGTGGTCATCCTGAACGGCCCGGATTCGACCCCGATCAAGGGCCGTATCAACCAGGTGCTGAACTTCAAGGGCCTGGAGCGCGTGCTGGTCGATGAAGCCGTCGCCGGCGACATCTGCCTGATCAACGGTATCGAAGAAATCGGCATCGGTTCGACCGTCTGCGCAGCGGACGTGCCGGAAGCGCTGCCGATGCTGACCGTCGACGAGCCGACCCTGACCATGAACTTCATGGTCAACAGCTCGCCGCTGGCCGGCCGCGAAGGCAAGTTCGTCACCAGCCGCCAGCTGCGCGAGCGTCTCGAGCGCGAGCTGAAGGCCAACGTCGCGCTGCGCGTTTCGCCGACCGACGACGACACCGTGTTCGAAGTGTCGGGCCGCGGCGAGCTGCACCTGACGATTCTGCTGGAAAACATGCGCCGTGAAGGCTTCGAGCTGGCCGTGTCGCGTCCGCGCGTGGTCTACAAGATGGTCGATGGCGTGCGCCACGAGCCGTACGAAAACCTGACGGTCGACGTCGAAGAAGTCAACCAGGGCGGCGTGATGGAAGAACTGGGCCGCCGTCGTGGCGACCTGCAGAACATGGAATCGGACGGCAAGGGCCGTGTCCGTCTGGAATACCTGATCCCGGCCCGTGGCCTGATCGGCTTCCAGGGCGAATTCATGACCCTGACCCGCGGCACCGGCCTGATGAGCCACGTGTTCCACGAATACGCACCGGTCGACAACAGCAAGGGCGAACTCGCCGGCCGCCGTAACGGCGTGCTGATCTCGCAGGACGACGGCGCTGCCGTGGCCTACGCGATCTGGAAGCTGCAGGACCGCGGCCGCATGTTCGTCGAGCACAACACCCCGGTGTACGAGGGCATGATCATCGGTATCCACTCGCGCGACAACGACCTGGTCGTCAACCCGATCAAGGGCAAGCAGCTGACCAACGTGCGTTCGTCGGGTACCGACGAAGCCGTGCGCCTGGTGCCGCCGATTCAGATGTCGCTGGAATACGCCGTGGAATTCATCGAGGACGACGAACTGGTCGAGATCACCCCGAAGAGCATCCGCCTGCGCAAGCGCCACCTGAAAGAGCACGAGCGCAAGAAGGCCAGCCGCGAAGCTGCATAAGCTTCCGGTTGCAGGAAACAGACAAAACCCGCTGCTCGCAGCGGGTTTTTTTATGTCTGCGCCAGTCGGTGCATCAAACCACTGTCTCAGGAATCCATCGATTTGGCTCCTTGAGCCAGGACAAAAAATGCCTTAAATGAAACGGAAGTAATAACATCCTTATCACTTAATTGACTTCCGATTAAGAAACAAGCTCCCAGGCGCTGCGGAGCCGAAGAGACACCCGTCGATCACAATAAAACTGGAGATACCGTTATGAAACTGCTGAAACAACTCGCCGTCGTCGCCGCCCTGTCCTCGATCGCTTCGTACGCATCGGCCCTGACCCCGATCGCCGATAGCGACCTGTCCAAAGTTTCGGGCCGTGACGGTGTGTCGATCGCAGCCGACCTGCATATCAGCATCGGTGAGTTCAAGTACACCGACACCGACACCACCGGCGGTTCGGTGAGCTTCAACAACATCAAGATCGCCGGCGCCATCGCTGCCACGATCGACATCGTCAACAACGAAACCTTCAACACCGAAGTCAGCGCCCTGAACCCGAATACGACCCTGGGCGTGATGGGCGGCAGCGGCCTGGCTGCTTTCGCACCGAAGGGCGACGTCGTCAAGATCGCTATCCCGATGGTCGATGTGTCGAAGAACCTGAGTATGTCCGTCGACTCGATCCGCATGGGCGGCGCCAAGGACGCGGCTGGCAACGCAGTCGCCGGCGCTTCGTTCGGCAGCTTCGAAATGAACAACATGAAACTGCAAGGCACCACCGTCTACATCTGGGCGCACTAATTCCCGGCTGATGGGTGATGGGACGGCTCGTGGGCATTGCCCCGGGCCGTTTTTGACTTGAAACGCTCGTCGGGATCGTCCATGAGCAGACACTTTTTTCTCGCACTGGCATTCGCCGCGTTCAGCCTGCTCGCAGCAGGGGAAGCCTCGGCCCAGATGCGCGCGCTGTCGGACAGCGAGATGTCCACCGTGAGCGGGCAGGGCCTGTTCACCGTCAGTAATACCAGCTACAACGGTTTCGATTTCACGCGCATCGGCCTCGACGCCGACGTGACCCTCAACGCAAACCTGGCCAACCTGCGCCTGGGCGAATACAACTATGGCCCGCGCAACGGCAGCGGCGCCGACCTCGACATCAGCGCCCTGCGCTTCGGCCGCAGCGACGGCGGCGAAGCCGCGCGCCTGGTGCAGATCACCAACCCCTATTTCGAATTCGTCTACCGCAACACCGGCACTGCCGGCCAGCGTGAAGTCGTCGGCATGCGCCTCGGCTTCGACGGCATCGCCGGCGACATCGGCATGAAGATCGCGACCCTGTCCGGCGCCATGCGCATCGACGCGGGCGCTCTCGGATCGATCGAAACGCAGATGGACCCGGGCGGCGGCAAGCGCTGGGACGGCACTTGCAGCGGCTGCGGCTTGAGCCTGTCGCAGGTCGGCGCCGTCACCGCCGGCGATGCGAACGGCCCCAGCCGCGACTTCTGGATCTCGGTGCTGAAGACGCCGGTGACCTTCCAGTCCGCGTCGGGCATGCCGGCCCTGACCGAGGCCCAGGCCGGGATCTGGCTGAACTGGCGCGACAAGCTGATGGCCCTGACCACCAACGGCCTGGTGCCGGTCAATAACCCGCCGGGACGTTGATGCGCCGCGCTCTCGTTTTTCTGCTGCCGTTCGCTCTTGTGCCGGGCCTGGCCTGCGCGCTCGAGCCGCTGTCCGACAGCGCGCTGGCCAAGATCGGCGGCCGCGACGGCATGAGTTTCAACCTGTCGAATTTCGCGATGGCCGGCAATGCCGTGCTGCGCTACCACACGCCGGATGGCCGCGGCAGCATCGGCATCGGCAACCTGTCCGCTTCGCGTTCGGACAATGTCGATGCGCCTTTCGCCGACCCTTACCGGCTAGACGTGATCTCGCGAGGACCGGGGAAAGCGGAGATCGTCAACATCGCCATGCCGCAGAATCTGCTGGGGCGCGAAGCCTGGCAGTTCGCATTCGACTTCGACGTCGCCGACAATGGCATTGTGGTGAATGGCGGCAGCGTGATCCTGAAGGACCTCGTGTATTACGGCGGCGGCCTGCAGTGGTCGACGCCGGCGACCGGCGACGGCCTTGCCTTCGGCATGTCCACGCGCATGGAGATCGGCAGCCTGACGCTGCAGCCGAACGGCCGCGGCGCGGCCGGCGAAGCGATGGTGCTGTCGAACGTGCGCATCGGCGCCGCGACCGAGGATGGCTCGGCGCCGGTCGCGCCCTGGCGCCTGGCGGACGTGTCGGCCCAGGCCGGGATCTTCAACGCGCGCACCGACGAGGCCGGCAATTCGCGCCTGCACATCGGCATCAACTGGCCGGAAGCCGGCGCCGCTGCGGCGGCTGGCACCCTGCAGATCGGGAACATCAGCTTCCACAGCGATGCAGGCGGCACGGTTGCGCCGAACGTGGACTTGGGCAGTTCGCGGATCGGGTCGATCCAGCTGCAGTACCTGGATATCAAATTCCGGCCATGAAGAAGCTCTTTACCGCTTTGGTCCTGCTGCTGCCTGCTGCCGCCGCTGTCGCCGGCGGCCCGAAGCCGCTGCCGGACAGCGAACTGGCCGCGGTGCGCGGCGCCGACGGCATCAGCTTCGCGGTCGACCTGAACCTGAACCGCCAGCCCGACAACGGCACCGGCGACAGCCGCCTGACGATCGGCCAGAAGGTCGACGAACGCACGACCTATATCGTGGTGCGCAATATCGGCGGCAGGATCCAGATGGTGGGCCTGAACATCAGCCCGCAGACCGCCGCCGACGGCACCAATTACGTGGCGCTGACGCTGCCGGCGTACACCCGCTTGACGGACACCGGCTTCGATTCGATCAGCGTGCAGGCCGACCCGCGCGCGCCGGTGAGCGGCAACCTGGGGCGGATCAGCATCAACGGAGAGATGACGATGCAGGGCCAGTTGCGCCTGTGGTCACATTAGGATCAGACGCTCTTGGTTTTGGGCTGCTGGAACTCGCCGGGCGCCTTCCCGAACCAGCGCAGGCAGGCGCGGTGGAAGGCGCTGGGGTCGGAGAAGCCCAGCTTGTAGCTGAGGTTCTTGACGCTGATGCGGTCGCTGCCGAGGTATTGCTGGGCGATGGTGCGGCGCACTTCGTCGACCAGGGTCGAGAAGTCGGTGCCTTCGTCGGCCAGGCGCCGCTGCAGGGTGCGCTCGCTGATCGCGAGGCGCCGGGCGACGGCATCGCGCAGGGCGCCGCCCTGGTCGATCATGGCCGGCAGCATCTCGCGCACGCGCGCCGCGAAGCTGCTTTTTTCGGCCTGCGCCAGGCGTTCGTCGAGCAGCCGGATCAGGCCTTCGGCAACCAGCGGATTGGCGGTCGGGATGGGCGCGGTCGAATCGGCGTTCGAGAATTCCATGACGTTGGCGGCGGCGCCGAAGCGCACCGGGCAGCCATAGCGTTCGGCGTACGCGGTGCTGGCGGCGGGCGGCGGATAGGCATATTCGACCGTGACCGGCTTCAGGTCCGGGCGGGCGCCAACGAAGCGCAGGGTCGAGACCAGCAGGTTCCAGGTGAAGTCGTAGCGCTGGATCGGCACCGGGCGCATGCCGCCGACCAGGTTCAGGCCGACGCGCACGCGGTCGGCCTTGGGTTCGATGGTGGCGCGCACCACCGGCGTCACCAGCGGCATGTAGCGCATCAGGTTGTCCGCAGCCTGCTTGAGCGTGGGCGAAGCCAGCATCAGGTGGCCCAGCACGCCAAGCCAGCTGAGCGGATCGGGGGCGAACACGCGAAAGCCGATCAGCGGGTCGCCGCTGGCCAGCGCCAGGCCTTCCCAGAGCTGGCTGAACTGGTCGGACAGCGCGAGAAGGTCGGCTGCGCGCTCGGCGCCGCTCGGTTGCCCGTTGCCGAACCAGGCCAGGCCGGCGCGGGCGAACAGGCCCTCGACGTCGACGCCTTCGGCCGAAAGGCAGCTCTTGATGCGCTGCACCACGTCCGTGGCCGACAAATACTTCACGCTGGGCCTCGTGCCTTGAACATACCTGTCTCCTTATTGTGTGGCCTCGGGTCTGGCGCCCGGTTGCCGTTTTTTTATTATGTGTGCATGCGAATTGCTGTTGCGTAGGAAAATGATCCTTTGTTTTTCAAAAAACGCTTATTCCGTCCACATCCGTGCTCACATGCGCGCCTGCTGACGCGCCCGCGCCGGCGTGATGCCGTAGGCCGCGGCGAAGCAGGAAGTCATGTGGCTCTGGCTGTTGAAGCCGCATTGCGCTGCAACACGGGCGATCGAAAAACTGGTGCGGGTCAGCAGTTCGTGGACGCGCTCCAGGCGCAGGCGCAGCACGTAGCGGTGCGGGCTCAATCCCATCGCTTCCTGGAAGATGCGGCGGAAGTGCGACTCCGAGACCCCGGCCCGCTCCGCCAGCTCGGCGTTCGACAGTTCGTTCGACAGATTCTCGCCGATCCACTCCAGCACGCCCTGCAGGCGGCCCAGCTGCAGCGCGTCCGGCGGCACGTGCCGTCCGGTCTTGCCCTCGAGGACGCGGCAGGTTTGCTCGATCATCAGCTGCCCCGTGCGTTCGACGAAGCCGTGGTCGGTCAGGTTGGGCGAGCTGGTGCGCGTCAGTTCGCCCAGCAGCTGTTGCGCGCAGGCGTTGACCAGCGGGTCGGAGAAGGGCGGGGCCTTGGCGCGCGCGTTCAGCAGGCGCTGCAGGTGGCGCACCAGTTCGTGGTCTGGATCGATGACGTGGAACATCGCCATGTCGATTGCGCCGGCGAAGGTCCAGCGGCTGGCGAAGCCCGGCTGGAAGACGGTCGAGGCGCCGGCCAGGAAATCGAAGGAGCGTCCGGCGCTGCGGCCGGCGGTGGCGCGCGCGCCGCCCAGGTGGCAGGCCAGCACCAGCGAATCCAGCGGCGGCACCTCGCAGCCGCCGATCTGGAAGATGTAGCGTTCGGCCCGCAACGGCACGCCGCCGATCTCGACACTGACGACCGGTTCCCCCAATGCACTGCTAATCCTGTCCCAGCTGTTCATCGACGCGCTTTCGAATGAGCGGTTTTTAACAAAATCGACAGCGTTTTATAACATCAGGAAAGCTTGCTTGCATACAAAATATAGAAAAACTGCAATAAACGTGGTCAAAACGCCACGTGATAAGCAGACATATAAAGGGAACGCAAGACGCGTCCCGGGGAGACATGAATGTTCGCAGTCCTGCTGGGCATCCTGGCGGTGGTGCTGGGAGGATCGGGCGTGCTTGCCAAGCACGAGGTCGAAGACCGCCCGCTCGACCGATTCGACATCCCGACCACCATGTCGGTGGCGGCCACCGGCGTGCAGAACGTCAGCATGGAGCCGTTCTCCGAGCTGAAATACAAGAACATCGTCCACCAGGCTTACGACTACAGCTGCGGCTCGGCGGCCCTGGTCACCATCCTCAAATACCACCTCGGCATCGACGTCAGCGAACAGCAGTCGATGGAAGGCATGATGGCCTTCGGCGAGAAGGACAAGATCATCGAGCGCCGCGGCTTCTCGCTGCTCGACATGAAGCGCTACCTGGCCTCGATCGGCGTGCAGAGCGCGGGTTTCCGCGCCGAGATGGCCGACCTCCTGACCCTCGACCAGCCCGGCATCGTGCCGATCGACTACGCCGGCTTCAAACACTTCGTGGTGCTGCGCGGCGTGCGCGGCGGCCTCGTATTCCTGGCCGATCCGGCGATGGGCAACATCACCTTCCCGGTCGAGGAATTCGCCACGCTGTGGGACCGCAACACCCTGTTCCTCGCCTATCCGCCGAAAGACAAGCCGGCGGTCGCCAAGTTGGCCCTGTCCGACAACGAACTCGGCGTGACCGACATGGACCGCGTGCGCGACCGCGGCCTGCTGCGCCCGATCGACGACCAACTGCGGATGGAACGCATGCTGAACGGCTTCGGCGGCGTCTCGATCCGGAAACAATAGACCAATCACGAAGGACACCATGAAGATTCGTTCCCTGCCGGCGCTGGCCGTGGCCCTGAGCGGCCTGCTCGTGCAACCCCTGGCCCTGGCCCAGGAGTCGTCGACGCCCGCCACCTCCGCGCCTTCTACCGATGCCGTGCGCGACGCGCTGGCGAAGAAGGAGGGCGATGCCGACAACACCTCGCTGCTGAAGGAAACCCTGACCGCCGTCGACAAGCAGTATTCGCTGATCCGCAAGGGACAGGTCCAGGTGAACTACGAGCTGAATTACGCGTACATCGGCCAGGACAAGATCAACACCGACCTGAGCTCGGGCCAGGCGACCCTGTTCGCGATCGAGAACAGCAACTCGCACACGATCACGAATACGCTGATGGCGGACTACGGCGTGCGCAACAACCTGACCGCCAACGTCAGCATGCCCTTCATCAGCCGCTACGCCGACAATGCCGGCTACTCGGGCGTCTCGCACACGCTCGGCGACCTGGGCCTGAACGTGCGCTGGCAGCCGCTCGAGGTCAAGCGCGACGAGCCGACCTTCACCATCACCGGCGGCGTGCGCCTGGCCACCGGCGAGAGCCCGTTCAAGGTCGACAACCAGAAAGGCCTGGCCACCGGCTCGGGCGTCAACACCTTCAGTCTCGGCTCGAACGTGACCCGCATCGTCGACCCGGTCGCGCTGTTCGGCTCCGTCAACGTCGGCTACGGCCTGAAGGCCAAGCACCTGCACCAGCAGCTGTACGGCTCGACGCTGCGCGAAGTCAAGCCGGGCGCCAGCTTCGGTTTCGGGCTTGGCTTTGCGTATGCGCTGTCGTACAAGATCACGACCTCGTTCTCGTTCCAGCAGTCGATCTCGGCGCGCTCCACGCTGAGCTTCGAGGACGGTGCCGGCAACCTGACCAAGGCCCACACCTCGACCCAGAGCGCCGGCATCCTGTCGATCGGCCTGGGCTACCGCTTCACGCCCAAGACCACGGTCAACGTCACGGTCGGTGCGGGCCTGACGGCGTCGGCGCCGAACCTGTCGCTGACCATGAGCGTGCCGCTGCTGCTGAAGTGAGGCTGGCGTGAAACCCTCATCGATACCTGCGCTGCGCCTGCTGTCCGGGGCGGCCGGGGTGGCCTTATACATGACTGCCTTGGCGGCGCAGGCCGGCGTCACCGACAACCTCGCCACCAGCGCGACGGCGATGGCGATGGGGAACGCGGTAACGGCCGATCCGCCCGGGATCGAGTCGATCCACTTCAACCCGGCCGGCCTGGCGCGCCTGAAGGGCACGCACAACATCGACACCGTGTTCGTCGCCTCGATCCGCAACCCGAACCACTTCGTGACCGCGCCCGACATCGACATCGGCGGTTTCAAGGACGACCCGATCAACGGCATGTCGAGCGGCCCGGTGCGCCAGGCGGTGGCGATTCCCTTCCTCGGGGTGCCGAAGGCGCGCCTGCCGGGTGTGATGGTGCCGGGCCTGGGCTTCTCGTACAACGCGCCGGGCTCGAAATGGACCTTCGGCACGCTGGCCTACCTGTCGCAGGCGATGAGCGTGGACCGCACCAAGGACCCGAACGACCCGGCGCGCTTCGACGGCCGCCTGGTCCACCTGCAGCGCCTGAACTACCTCTCGCCGACCGCCGCCTACCAGTTCTCGGACACGCTGCGGATCGGCGTGGCGGTGCCGATCGCCTACGCGAACTTCGCGATCAACACCGACTTTCGCGCGCCGAACAAGCTGCTCGGCACCGTCGGCCAGCTGCAGCGCGCGCTGTGCCCGGACGGGAACGGCACGGTCATCGACACGCTGACCTTCGGCCTGTGCGGCGGCGGACCGGAAGCCATGGTCGACCCGTTCAAGCGCGCGGCCAACATCGACTTCGACATGCACACCTCGTTCGACCCGACCTTCAACATCGGCATCCTGTGGGAGCCGAAGAAGTGGTTCGCGCTGGGCGTGGTGTACCAGGGCGGCAGCGACACGGCCTTCCGCGGCCGCTACACGGTGCATGCCGATCCGATGCTGCGCGGCTTTGTGCGCGGCCTGAATTCCAGCCTGCTCGGGCCCATCGTCGGCGCCGTCACCGGCATGCCCTCGGATATTCCCGAGTACCAGAGCGGCAACATGAGCGCCAGGATTCCCTTCCCGTGGCGGCTGCAGGCCGGCATCAAGCTGATGGCCACCGACTACGTGCAGCTGAACGCGGACGTCAGCTACGCCGACTGGAACAAGTGGAGCCAGCTGACCTTCGAATTCGACCAGAGCGTCAAGCTGCTCGAGATGGCGCGCCTGTTCGGCTATGCGAATTCGCGCCAGGCGACCTTCAAGATGGGCTTCAAGAGCGTGGTCAACTACAGCTTCGGCACCCAGATCAACGTCACCAAGAAGATCTCGCTGCGCGCCGGCTACGAGCCGCGCAAGAGCTCGATCCCGGGCAACCAGATGAGCCTCCTGGCGCCGCTGCCGGACACCAAGCTCAAGAGCCTGGGCCTGCGCTACAAGTTCGACGACGGCGGCGAGGTGAATCTCACCGGCAGTTACATCAAGGGCAGCTACAACATCCCGGCCCGCAGCGACTGCAACCTGAACTGCGACGATTTCTTCAACCTGATCTACAACCCTTACGCAGCGACCACCGTATCGGGCAGCCTGATCGTCCGCTACTTCGGCGCCTCCTATTCGCGCCCGTACTGACCACTTTTTGGAGTCTTGTGATGAGCATGTCCCGATCGATGTCCGCCCTTTTTGTAGCGATGAGCATGGCCCTCGCCGGCAGCGCCTGCGCCCAGGCTGCAGCAGGCGTGCCGGCCGATAAGCAGGCGCTGGTGAACCGCGTGCTGGCCAAGATGGCCCTCGACAACGTCGGCCTGCAGATGCTGCAGGCGCCGGTGGCGGAGATGGTGCGCCAGTCGCGCGTGGTGGTGACCAGCCGCGTGCCGGCCGAGAAGCAGGAGGCGGTGATGAAGGACGTGAACGCGGAAGCGAGCGCCTTCTTCGAGAAGGAAGCGCCGGCGCTGCGCACCAGCACCCAGGCGGTGGTGCAGACCAGCGTCGCGCCGCTGCTGGCGCAGAAGTTCAGCGTCGAGGAACTGAAGCAGCTGGCCGAGATCCTGGAGTCGCCGGTGCTGGCCAAGTTCGAGACCCTGGTGCCGGAGATGAAGAAGACGGTCGGCGACAACGTGGCCAAGGCCAACGGCCCGCAGATCCAGCCGAAGATGACGGAGCTGCAGAACCGTGTCGGCCTGCGCCTGCGCGCAGCGCTCGGCCAATAATTCGCGACGGAGGGCAGGGCAATGGACTGGATGACGCAGAACCGCGAAAAATCGCAGCTGGGGCAGATCCTGCTCGGCAAGAAGCTGATCTCGGAAGCGCAGCTCGACGCCGCAATCCGCGAACAGGGCAAGACTGGCCGCAGGCTGGGCGAGATCCTGGCCGACATGAAGCTGATCACCGAGGCCCAGGTGCGCGGCGCGATCCGGCGCCAGCGCAACCTGCGCATGGCGGCGGCACTGGCCACGGCCCTGCTCGGACCATTGCATGCCTACGCCGCGGTGACGGCGGCGCCGGCCGCCGCGGTATCGACACGCGCGGTGGGCGAACGCTCGCTGCGCGAACTGTCGGACGAGGAGCTGGGCGAGATCATGGCGCAGGGCCGGGATGACGACGCCCTGCGCGACCAGGCGCGCCAGCTCGAACAGCGCCTGGCGGCACTGACCGGGATGGCCGGCGCGCATGCGGCCCGGGATGTGACGCACGCGCTGCCGGACGGCGGCGTACGCGTGCTGGGCGAACTGGCCCAGGTCTTCAATCCGCTGGCGATGCTGCTGTCGGCCGACACCACCGTGCGCGGCGTGACCTACGACCCGGCGAACTCGCACGCGGTGATCAACAAGGACGGCTCGATCACGCTGCGCATGCCGAGCACGATCGGCGAGATCAGCTTCCGCAACATCCGCGTGGGCAGCGCGCCGGGGCCGAGCTTCGGCAGCGTGGAGATCCGCGATATCGACTTGCGCGGGACGACGATCAGCGTGAAGCCGCACTGAGGCCGGACGCCGGCAAAGAAAAAGCCGCCTCGAGGGCGGCTTGTTTGTTCGTGCTGTGGCCTTACTTGAGGCCGAGCAGCGCCAGCACCCGTTCGCGGCTCACGCCGACCAGCGCCGAGGTCAGGGCCAGCAGCGACTCGTAGTCGGGGTTGGCGGCGGTGCTGGCGAAGTCCTGGGCCGCTTCCGCGGCTTCCGGCGGCGGCGTGGTCGCCTGGGTCATCTGCACGCTGGCCGAGGACAGCGCATTGCTGGCCGCATCCTGCGAGCGGTGCACCCGCTCGATCGCCTGCACCACTTCGCGCAGGCTCTGGCGCAGGGCGTCGTTGCCGCCGCCGGTGTTCCATTGCTGCGGCTGCAGAGGCGGCGCGACTTCTTCGGTGGCGACGCGGCCACGGCCGCTGATGGCGATGCTGTCCTTGACGCCCGACCAGTTCGATTCGGGGGTGGAGAACACCAGTGCGCCGTTATCGAGCCCGGCGCGCACGCCCAGCGGCGCCATCGCGCGGTCGATCGCGGCTGCGATTTCCTGGTCCGACTGGCTTGCCGGGTCGAGGTTCGCCGACAGCTGCGGACCGCCGGCGCCGCCGACCGAGAAGGCCAGCGACTGCGCGTCGGCCTGGCGCAGCGAGTCGATGTCCAGGCCGCGGATGCGGAAGCGCTGGCTGGCCGGCTGGCCGTTGAATTCGAGCCTGGCGTCGACGCCGCCGCCGGCGCTCTGCTTGCGCGCGGCTAGCGTGGCGCTCAGCTGGCGCACGTGGCTGTCGAGCTGCCCGCGCGCGCTGCCGCTGCTGCCGGCCAGCTTGGCCGTCAGTTGGCCCTTCAGGCTTTCGAGCTGGCCGGCGACGCGGTCGAGGTAGTCCAGCGCCTGCTGGGCGCGTGCAACCTTCTCTTGCAGTGCGCCGCCGATGCTGGCGGGATTGCTGCGCAGGGCCGGACGCGCCGAAGCGGCGCTTGCCGCGGCCTTGTCGGCGTCGGCGCGTTCGCTGACAGGGTCAGGGGTGCGGACGGGGGCGAGACTGGTCGCCGCAGTGCTGCGATTGCCGGTGATGCCGCCGGTGCTTGGTCTTAATGTGGTGTCCATCGCCATCAGAGTGCTGCAAACAGGGAGAGAGTGCCGATCTTGCTATATGCCTTGTAGCTTGCTTGCAGGGCGGTCGAATAGCCGTTCAGTTCGATCGAGGCGGCGCCGACGTCGAGCTGGCCGATGTCGTTGATCGCCATCTGGTTCGACAGGCTGACGTTCGCGTGGTTGGCGTCGATCGTCTTGAGGATGTTCTGCTGGCCGCCGAGCACGGCGACCTTGCCCGACAACAGGTCCATGGCGTCGTCGAAGCCGTCCAGGTTGGCGGTGACGACGCTGCGCACGGCCGGGTCGCCGGCCTTGACGCCGGGCGTGGACAGGGTGGCGATGGTCTGGTCGAGCTGGTTGAGCAGCTTTTCCAGGCCCTTCACGTTCTGGTTGGCGACCTGGGTGATGCCGTTACCGACCACGACGGTCTGGTCGTTGGTATTGCCTGCGTACGCATAGCGCGAACCGAGCGGCTTGCTGGCGTCATAGGCGATCGGCTTGGTGGCGGTCGCGGTGCCGGCGAAGATCGTGCGGCCTTCCTGGTCGATCGAATTGGCGGTGTACATCATGCTGTCGCGCAGCGCGGACAGCGATGTGACCATCGAATTCAGGTCGTCGGGGGTGTTGCTGCCGTCGGCGGCCCAGACCATCAGGTCGCGACCGGCGTTCATGTCGCCCACCATGTTGGTCAGGTAGCCCTCGGTCTTCGACATGCGCTGGCTGACCGCGGCGATGTTGTCGCGGTACTGGTTGATGGCGGCTTCCTCGCGCTTCAGGCGCGACATACGCACGCTGTCGACCGGGTCGTCGGACGGCAGCTGGATCCGGTTGCCGGTTGCCATCTGCTGGGTGACATAGGTAATGCGCTCCTGGTTCTTCTGGAGCGACTGGTTCATCATTGCCTGGTACTGGCTGGTCGCAATTCGCATAATCCGTTCCTCAACCCATCATGGCCAGGGTGGCGTCGAACAGCGCATTCGCCACCGACATCACTTTCATATTGGCCTGGTACATGTTCTGGTATTCGACCAGGTGTACCGCTTCCTCGTCCTGGTTCACGCCGCTGGTCGACTGCCAGTCGTCCGACGCGGTATCGCGCATCGACTGGGCGGTGCTCAAGGCGCCCTTGTTCTGCTGGCTGTTGACGGCCAGCTTGCCGACCAGCTGGGTGTCGGCGTCGGTGATCATCACGCTGCCCAGGCCGGACACGTTGATGCTCTGGGTCTTGATGTCGAGCAGCTTGCGCAGGTTGCCGGTGTCGCCGGGCGTGCCGTCGCCGGAGAAGGCCAGGTCGGTGGTCACGAAACCGTCCGCCACCTGCAGCATGTTCGAGGTGCTGCCCGGGGTGTAGACGAACATGGCCTTGCCCGGCTTGCCGTCCATCGTGTAGCCGGCGGTGAGCTGGGTGTTGACCTTGTCGGCCAGCTGTTGGGCCAGCTCGGCGACGTTCTGCTGCAGCGGCTTCAGGGTATCCTTTTCGTAGCTCGTCAGGCCGCCCAGCTGGCCGCCGGCGCGCGTCACGTCGAGGTCGAACTTGGTGCCGGCGAAGGTCAGGCTGAAGGTCTGGTCGGCACCGCCTTCGACCTTGAGCTTGCCCGCCACCCCGCCCAGCACCAGCGACTGGCCGGAGCGCAGCGAGATGTTGCGGGTGCCGTCGGGCTGGTCGGAGACTTCCAGCGCCATCTGGCTGGCCAGGCTGTCGATCGCCTGGTCACGGGCGTCGATCAGGCTCGAGGCATTGCTGCCGGTGGCGTTCGCGTTGGCGATCTGGGCATTGAAGGAGGCGATCGCCGTGATCGCGGTGTTGGCCGAGTCGACGATCGCCACGCGCTGCTGGCGGACCGACTGCAACTGGGCGTTGAAGACGTTGTTCAGGCTGTTCAGGCGCTGGGCCAGCAGCCCGCCGGCGGTGATCACCTGCTGGCGCAGCGGAGTCGAGGTCGGGTCGACGCCGGCCACCGAGTTCAGGGCGGCGAAGAACTTGTCGATGCCGCTCGAGACGCTGGCCTCGTCGTCGCCCATCACCGTTTCCAGCTGGGTCAGGTAGGGCTGGGTCTGCGAATGCTGGCCGAGGTCGGACGCGGTGCGCCACAGCTGCTGGCTCTTGTAGCTGTCGGAGAAGCGCAGCAGCGAGGTGACGCGCACGCCGTTACCGGCCTGGTTCGAGCCGGACGAGGGCGCGACGGCGTTCAGCAGGGCGCTCTGGCGGGTATAACCCTTGGTCTGCAGGTTGGCGATGTTCTGGCTGCTCGAGGACAGGGCCAGTTGCGAAGCGAGTGCGCCGGACAGGGCGTTGTTCAGGATGCTCATGGTGCAAGTCTTTCTTGTGCGGGCTCAGTAATGACAGGCGACCGTTCAGCCGCCTTTATTAAGTCCTGACGGCAACAATTGCTTCAAAATCGCGTCGGCGACACCAAAGGCGCGCTGGTTCGCCATGTGGCCGGCCAGCATCTTGTCGGCCATGTCCAGCATGTCGCTGTTGACCGGGTCTTTCAACGGGCTGTCTTCGGGCGCCAGGGTCTTCGCGCTTTCGCGCATCTGGTGCAACATGTTCTGGATGAAGAAGCTTTCGAAGTCGACCGCGGCCTGGGTTGCCTTCTTGGCATAGACCGGGTCGACGGCGGAGGCGGCCACCGGCGCTTTTTCGAGGTCGGCTTCGTTTACTTGCGGCTGTGCGTGCAGCGGGTTCAGTTTGTCGAGCATGATCAGATCACCACCAGTTCGCCTTCGATTGCGCCGGCCTGGTCGAGCGCCTGCAGGATGGCCATGATGTCGTCCGGGGACGCGCCCAGGCTGTTGACCACGTCGATGATGGTCTGCAGCTTGGCGCCGGCCGGCCAGTGGAACATCTGGCCCGAGCCCTGGTCGACGCTGACCTTCGATTGCGGCGTCACGGCCGTCTGGCCCTTCGAGAAGGGGCCCGGCTGGCTGACCGACGAGCTCTCCGAGATCACCACCTTCAGCGAACCGTGGGTCACGGCGGCCGATTTCACGCGCAGGCCGTCGGAGATGACCACGGTGCCGGTGCGCGAATTGAACACGACCTTCGGCGTCTCCAAGCCGGCTTCGATCGGCATGTTTTCCAGCTTGGCGACGAAGGCCACGCGCTCGGTCGGATTGGTCGGCGCGATCACTTCGACGCTAGTGCCGTCGGCGGTGGTCGCGACCTGGCCGTAGCGGCGGTTGATGGCGTCGACGACGTTGGTGGCGGTGTCGAAATTCGGGTGGCGCAGGCGCAGCACGACCTGCTGGCGGGTCGAGAAATCGGTCGGGATCTCGCGCTCGATCTGGGCGCCGTTCGGGATGCGGCCGCCGGTCGGGGTGTTCACCGTCACCGAGGAGCCGCTCTTGCCGGACGCCGACAGGCCGCCGACCACCAGGTTGCCCTGGGCCAGTGCATAGACTTCGTTGTCGGCCGCGCGCAGCTGGGTCAGCAGCAGGGTGCCGCCGCGCAGGCTCTTGGCGTCGCCCAGCGAAGACACGGTGACGTCGATCGCCTGGCCGCGGCGGTAACCCGGCGGGAACACTGCCGAGACCATCACCGCGGCGACGTTCTTGTTCTTCGCTTCTTCGCCTTCCGGCAGCTTGACGCCGAACTGCTTGAGCATGTTGACGACCGACTGGCTCGAATACTTCACCTGGGTCGAGTCGCCGCTGCCGTTCAGGCCGACCACCAGACCGTAGCCGACCAGCGGGTTGTCGCGCACGCCTTCGACGCTGGCCAGGTTGCGCAGCGGCTGCACGCGCGTTTGCGGCATCGCCGCGGCCATCGCAGGCGCAGTGGAGCGCGCATTCGCGCCGGCCGGTGCGGCCAGCGCGGGCAGGGTCTGCGCGGCCAGGACGGCCATCGCCAGCGCGGAAGCGATACGGAAAATCGAAGCTCTTGCTTGAATGCGAATCATGTTCTGCCTTAGAAGGGCATCAGCGGACCGGTGAAGAACCGGGTCAGCCAGCCGGGCTGGTTGGCTTCGGCCAGCGTACCCTGGCCGGAATAGGCGATGCGGGCATTGGCCACGCGCAGCGAGGACACCTGGTTGGCGTTGTCGATGTCGGCGGCGCGCAGGTAGCCGGCCAGGCGCAGGAATTCCTCGCCCTGGTTCAGCTGCAGGCGCTTTTCGCCGGCCACGCGCAGCAGGCCGTTCGGCAGCACTTCCTGCACGATCACGGTGACCGCGCCGGACAGTGCGTTCTGCTGGGTGCTGGTGGAATCGCCCTGGAAGCTGCGGTCGGCGCTGATGTCGACGCCGGTGCGGCCGAAGGTCTTGCCCAGCACGCCGACCGGATTCACGCCGACGCTCGAGCCTTTCGAGAAACTGGTGCCGGCCTTCTTGCTGGCCTGGGTGGTTTCCTGCAGCAGGACCGTGACGACGTCGCCGACGCGGAAGGCGCGGGCGTCCGAGGTCAGCGACACGGTATCGGCCGAGAACACGCCGCCGGAGACGCCGGCGCGGGCCGGGCCGGTCTTCGGCAGGACCAGCGCGTCGTCGACCGGCTTCGGGTTGTTCATGGGTACACGCGAGGCGCACCCCGCGAGCAGCAGCGTTGCGGCGACTGCCGCGGAGATCAGACGGATCATGTGTACTCTAAAAAATTAGCGGGATGCGGAAGCCAGGTACTGCAGCATGTTGTCGGCGGCCGACAGCACCTTGGTGTTCATCTCGTAGGTGCGCTGGGCCGCGATCATGTCGACCATCTCTTCGACGACCTGCACGTTCGAGCCTTCCAGTGCGCCCTGTTTCAGCTTGCCGAAGGCGCCGTCGCCGGCCTTGCCTTCGTTCGGGGTGCCGCTGGCGGCGGTTTCCTGGAACAGGTTCTCGCCCAGCGCCTGCAGGCCGGCCGGGTTGACGAAGCTGGTCAGGGTCAGCTGGCCCAGTTCGGTCGGCGCCACGCTGCCCGGGACGGTCGCGCTGACCATGCCGTTTTCGCCGATGGTGATGGCGGTCGCGTTGTTCGGCACCGTGATCTGCGGCACCAGCGGCAGGCCCTGGGCGTTGGTCAGTACGCCGTTGGCGTCGACCTGCAGCTGGCCGGCGCGGGTGTAGGCCGGCTGGCCGTCCGGACGGCGCACCTGCAGGAAGCCGTTGCCGGAGATCGCCACGTCGAGCGACTGGCCGGTGGTCTGGAGGCTGCCGTTGGTGAAGACCTTCTGGGTGCCGACGATATGCACGCCGTTACCGAGCTGGACGCCGTTGGAGACGGTGTTGTCGGCGGTCTGGGCGCCCGGCTGCTTGTCGACCTGGTAGAACAGGTCTTCGAAGACCACGCGGTCGCGCTTGAAGCCGACGGTGTTCACGTTGGCCAGGTTGTTGGCGATGGCCTGCAGTTTCGCGTCCTGGGCTTGCACACCGGTCTTGCTGATCCACATTGCTGGATTCATGGACTACTCCTTGTTCTGTTTTGTACGCCGATCAGGCGCTAATTAGCCGATTACCCGCTTCGTTCATGCTGTCGCTCGCCTTGAACAACCGCATCTGGATTTCGAAGCTGCGGTTCAGGCTCATGGTCGCGACCATCTCCTCGACCGCCGAAACGTTGGACCCTTCGAGGGAACGCGGCTTGACGCTGACCGCTGGATCGGCGGCCAGGTTCGCACCGTCGCGCGCGACGACCAGGCCGGCCTCGTTCTTGGTCAGCTGGGCGCCTTCCGCGTTCACGAGCTTGAGCTTGTCGACCACCTGCATCTGCGCCGCGCCTTCGGTCAGCACCGAGATCGTGCCGTCGGTGCCGATCTCCACCGCGGTGTGCGGCGGCAGCGTGATCGGACCGCCTTCGCCCATCAGCGGATGGCCGTGCACCGACAACGCGCCATTGGCGTCGATGTCGATCTCGCCCGAGCGGGTATAGGCCTCGCCGTCGCCGTACTGCACGGCGAGGTAACCCTGGCCGCCGATCGCGACGTCGAGCGGGCGCCCGGTTTCGCGCACGGTGCCGGCGCGGGTCGAGATGCTGTCGGACTGCATGGTGGCCATGTGGCGGTCGTCGTAGCCGAAGCCGCCCAGCTCCGTATTGCCCGCCACTTCCATCGCGGCGCGGAAGCCCGAGGTGTCCAGGTTCGCCAGGTTGTTGGCATGCACCTGCTGCGAGCGCAGCAGGCGCTCGGCGCCGGAGACAGCGGTGAAGATCAGTTTATCCATTCAGGTCTCGCTCCGATTACAGGGCCTGCATCAGGGCCTGCATCATCTGGTTCTCGGTGGTCAGGATCTTCGAGTTGGCCTGGTAGTTGCGCTGCGAGGTCATCAGGCCGACCAGTTCCGAGGTGATGTCGACGTTCGAGCCTTCCAGTGCGCCGGTGGTCAGCTTGCCCGACAGGCCCACGCCCGGGGTGTTGTACAGCGCGGTGCCGGAGTCGGCGTTGGCGCTCCAGCTGGTGTCGCTGATCGCCTGCAGGCCGCCTTCGTTGGCGAAGGTCGCGATGGCGACGGTGCCGACCACCTGCGACTGGTCGTTGCTGTACTTGGCCACCAGCGAGCCGTCCGACGACAGTTCGACGCCGACGAAGGCGCCCGAGGCATAGCCGTCGCTGCGGTTGGTGGTGGTGGTGGCTTCGCCGGAGAACTTGGTGGTGCCGGTGTAGTCGATGCTGAAGGCGATCGGATCCGCGCCGGCGCCCGGGGTCAGGGTCAGCGCCGTCGGAGCGGTGCCGGTGGCCAGCTGGCCCTTGGTGTCGAACTTGAGCGCGGTGGTGGTCGTTTCGGCCGCCTTGTCGTCGAACTTGTAGTGCACGGTGACGGTGTCGTCGGCGGTCTTGACGAAGAACTGCGACACGGTGTGCTGGCTGCCCAGCGAGTCGTAGACGATCGACTGCTTGACCATGTTGTAGCTGGTCGAGTCGGCGGCGTTGAAGGTCGCGGTCTTCGGCGCGGTCCAGTCGGCAGACAGGTTGCCGATGTAGGCGATGCTGGTGGTCGGCTTGGCGTCGATCTGGCCGGTCGGAACCTGCATGTCGCCCATCGGGCCCAGCGCGCCGCCCTTGGACGGACCGTAGCCCTGGACCTTCTTGCCGTTGCTGTCGACCAGGAAGCCCTTGGTGTCGGTCGAGAAGATGCCGACGCGGGTGTAGGTCATGCCGCCGGTCATGTCGCGGCTGACGAAGAAGCCGCGGCCGTCGATCGCGGCGTCGAGGCCGCGGCCGGTGTTCTGGGTCGAGCCGTTCTGGCCGATGGTCTGGGTCAGCGAACCGATTTCCACGCCGTTGGCATGGGTGCCGGCGTACACCGACGAGAAGTTCGCGCGGCTGCTCTTGAAGCCGTACGTGGCGGCGTTGGCGATGTTGTTCGAAGTGGTTTCCAGCGATTGGTTGATGGCCTGGATGCCGGACAGTGCGATGTCGAAGCTCATGTCGTTTCCTTAAGTCTGGTATTCGGTAGATTTACTTGCCGTTGAAGCCGGTGACGAACGAGGGGTCGACCTCGCCGATGCCGGCCACCTGGAGCTTCACCCCGCCGTTCGCGACGCGCACGCTGTTCAGGCGTGCGGCGACTTCGATCTGGGGCGAGCTGCCGTCCGACGGCTTGGCCTGGATCGCATAGGTACCCGGCGGCAGGCCAAGCGCCGCCGGATCGATGGTGAAGGGAAGGGCGCCCGAACCGTGGGCGCCCAGCTCGATCGTGTGCTGCTGGCCATCCAGGCCGGTCAGGACCAGGCTGGTGCTGCCGCTGGCGCCGAGCAGGTTGATCGTGCCGCTGACCTTGTCGCCGTCCAGCTTGACGCTGCTGGTCGCCACCGTGACTTCGGAGCCGACCTGGCTGCCCATCGCCAGCGTCTGCATGCTCTGCAGGATGCCGGCGTTCGCGGTGCTCATCTGCGACAGGTTCTGCAGCGCTTCGGTCTGGGACAGCTGCGACAGCTGGTTGACGTAGGTGGACGGGTCCTGCGGCGAGAGCGGATCTTGGTTCTGGATCTGCGCGACCAGCAGCTTGGTGAACATGTCGCGGTTGGCGCCGACGTCGGCCTCGGCCGCGACCTTGCCGGCGGTCTGTGCGGAGGTGGCGCCGAACTGGCTGTTGTTGGTGGAAGTTGTGGTAACCATTGAATCAGCCCTCGCCCAGTTTGAGCAGCGACTGCTGCATCGATTTGATACGGCCCAGCACTTCGACGTTGGTCTCGAACGCGCGCGAGGCGGACATCATGTCGGCCATCTCGGCCACTTCATTGACGTTGGTGTAATAGACCATGCCGTCGGCATCGGCCTTCGGATTGCCCGGTTCGTGCACGCGGCGCAGCGGCTCGGCGCTCTGCACCACGTCCAGCACCTGCACGCCGCCGCCGTTCTGGCCGCCCATCAGCGCCGCGAACACGGGCTTCCTGGCGCGGTAGGCTTCGCCTTCGGAGCCGGCTGCGACGTCGGCGTTGGCCAGGTTGCTGGCGATCGTATTCAGGCGCACCGACTGCGCCGCCATCGCCGAACCGGCGATTGATGAAATGTCCTTGAAACCCATGTATGTGTTCTCGCTGAGACGGCCGCTTACTGGCCGTTGATGGCTTTCGCCAAGCCGCGCAGCTGCATGTTGATGAAAGTGAGGCTGGTCTGGAAATCGGAGGCATTCTGCGAGAACGCGGCCTGCTCGACCCCGATCTCGACGGTATTGCCGTCGGCGCTGGGGTGGAAGGGCACGCGGTACAGCGGTGCGCCGTCGCCGAGCGACAGTTCGCCGTTCTCGCTGTCGACGCGCTCCTGGAGCATGGCGCCGAAATCGACGTCGCGCGCGGTGAAGCCGGGCGTGCTTTCGTTGGCGATGTTCGCTGCCAACACCTTGGTGCGCTCGGCGCGCACTTCGAGCGCATCGGCGTGGATCCCGAGTGCGTCTTTAAAATTAATCGTCATGTCCGGAGGCCTCCGTGGGTTTTACTTCAGTGATTGTTAAAATCAGGTTTTTCGCTACCGCTATTCTCTAATGATTGCTTTCTGTAAGGCAACCCTTGTTGCTTCGTCAATCGCGCTGTTTTGTGCGCTCGCGCAAGCAGCATCACCGCCGCTGACGGTGCAAATCGAACAAGCCGCCCGTGCCGAACTGGAAAGACAGGTGGCGGCTTCGGGCTTGACCGAAGCCCAGTTCGATCTTGCCGTCGTGACCACGCGCGCCGCGCCGCCGTGTTCGCAAAATGTCGCCATCGAGCCCCTGGATACCCGTTCTCCCCAGCGGATGCGCTTCCTGGCGCGTTGTAACGACACACCCGGGTGGAGGTACGAGTACATCGTCCGGGCCCGTGTAACGGCCATGGTCGCGGTCGCTGGGGCACCCGTGGCCGCCAACGAAGCATTGACGGACGCACAAGTCACGATCGAGCGCCGTGATATTTCAAACATTGCCGATCCGATCAGTTCACCCCAGGAAGTTGTCGGACAAATGTCACGCAGGATGTTGCGGCCAGGAGACATTTTGCGTAGCGGGCAGCTCAGCAGTCCGGTTTTGGTGAAGCGCGGCGATGCCGTCATGATGGTGGCGCGGCGCGAAGGGATCGAAGTCAGCACAGCGGGCGAGGCGCTGGATGCCGGCGCTGCCGGCGCCATGGTGCGCGTACGCAATGCCGGCAGCGGCCAGGTGGTGCGCATGCGCGTCTCGGGTCCGGGCACCGTCGAGCCCATCGATTCAGCAATCAGCCGCTGATTCCCTGCAGCTTGCCGGCCAGGCGCGCCAGTTTCGACGCGTAGGCCGGATCGGTGGCATAGCCGCCCTTGGCCAGGCCCTGGGCGAACGCCTGCGCGTTGCTGCCGGTGCCGAGCGCGCCGCGGAAGCGCGGGTTATCGATCAGCATCTGGGCATAGTCGCGGAAGGCGCTGGCCTGGTCCGGATAGGCGCGAAAGCGCGCGCTCGTCTTGAGCGCAGCGCCGCCGACATATTCGGTGGTCGCGGATTCGGCGACGTCGCCATGCCAGCCGGCGTTGGCCTTGATGCCGAACAGGTTGTGGGTCGAGCTGCCGTCGCTGTTCTTCAGGGGACGCTGGCCCCAGCCCGATTCCAGTGCGGCGTGGGCCGACACCAGTTCCGGCGCCACGCCCAGCTTGTCGGCCGCTTCTTTTGCCCAGGGCGCGATGCTTTCCAGGAAAGCCTGCTGGCCGGGCGCGGCATCGCCGTCGCCGACGATGGCGTTGGCCGCCTGGCTGGCGCGCGCCTGCCAGACCTGGCCCTCGGCGCTGAGCGCAGCCGCGCCGCCGCTTGCGAACGAGGCGCCGCCGCCGTCCTTGATGAAGCTGGCGACTTCCTCCTGGACGCTGCCGAAAATGCCGCCGAAGCCGCTGCCGCCGCCGAAACCGGCGGTCGGACGGGTCGATGCGGTGGGCGTGGCCGCGGCGGTGGCCGCGATGGCGAAATCAGCGTGGCGCATACAGTTGCTCCTCGCCGTGCATCACGAGCTGCATCACGGTGTACTGGTCGGCCATCAGGGTCGCGTTGCGGCTGGTCGCCTGCTTGCAGTCGCGCACCTGGCGCTCGAGCCGCCCCCAGTCATTGGTGGCGTGCTCGCGCTGGGGCAGGGGCAGGCTGTCCAGCATGTCGTGCATGCTCGCCTTGGCGCCGTACAGGGCGCGCACCAGCTGCACGCGCTGCTGGCGGCGCTGTTCCATGGCGTCCAGTTGCGGCATCAGCTCGTCGGCCAGGCCGGCCAGCTCGGCGCCGCGATGGCGCACGGCGGCCTGGAACTGGCGTTCCAGCAAATCGCGGATGGTAGCGGTTGCGCCCAGATCGGCCTGGATGCCGTCCAGCAGGCGTGCGAGCGCCTGGTCTCGGGTCATGCGGCTCATGGATCAGCCCTGGCTGCCGTGGAAGCGCTGGATCAGGCCGGCGAGACGGCCGGCGTCGAACGGCAGTTCGCCCTTGGCGAGCGCGTCGCGCAGTTCGGCGACGCGGGCGGCGTCGAAGTCGGGCAGGGCGCGCAGCGCGCTCTGCGCCGGCTGCAGCACTGCCGATTCGAGCGCGGCTGCGCCGGCTGCCGGAGCGGAAGCGGCAACGGGGGCGCCGCCGGACTGCGGGGTGATCTGGATGGAAGGGGTGGAGACGCCGGTAATCTTCATGCGTTGTCCTCGGGTTTTCGATTGGATCGTCATGGTTTCTTCGCCATTTGGCTGCGCAGTTCCTTCAGCGCTTCATCGCCCGGCTTGCTGATCGACACCTCTTTGCTGAGGGATTCGGTCTGGCCCGGGGTGCCGAACATGGCCGACATGCTGGCGGACTGGGAGCTGGTCAGGATCAGGAGTTCGATGCGGCGGTTCAGGGAGGCATCGGGTTTGGCCGGATCGAGCGGTGCGCGGTCCGCCATCCCGACGACCTGCAGGATGCTTTCGTTGCGCATGCCGCCGATCAGCAGCTCGGAGCGCGCAGCCAGCGCGCGGTTGACCGACAGGCTCTCGTTCGAGTAAGCCAGCGGACCCTTCCTAGTGTACTGCAAGGAATCCGTATGGCCCACAATCAACATCTGATTTTCCATTTTTTCGAACAGCGGCGCCATTGCGCGCAACAGTTTTGCGAACTTGTCGGTCGGCAGCGTGCTGCCGCGCACGAACATGCCCTGGCGGTCCGTATCGTGCAGCATCACGCGCAAGCCGTTCGGCGTGATCACGGTGGCAAGGTTCGATGACAGTCCGGCATCCGCGCTCATCTGCTCGAGCGCATGGGCCAGCGCGGCCAGTTCGGAAGCCGATTCGTATTTGGTGCGGATGGTTTCCTTGGCGCTGTCCTTGCCGCTGTCGGGGGTGTTGTCCTTGGCGCCGGTGGCCGGGCCCTGGCTGCCGCCATTGCTGCGCGGGAGCTGGAAGCGCTCGATCAGGCTGCCGCTCGGGTTGCCTTTGACTTCCGGTTTGCCGCCCGTGCCTTCGATCATGCCGCTGGCGAGGTTGTCGCGCACCAGCTGCTTGGCCTGCTGGGCATCGCGGGAGGCAATCAGCCACAGTACCAGGAACAGCGCCATCAGCGCCATGCAGAAGTCGGCGAACGCGACCTTCCAGGCGCCGCCGTGCTCGTCGTCGTGGTGCTTGCCGCCGCCACGCTTGACGATGGTTTCGCCGTGGTGGTCGCCGCCGCCTTTTTTACCTGTTTGCATGCTTGTCTACTCCGAGCCTCAGGCCCGCTTCTTGGCTGCGCCGGCGTCTTCGCCGTCGGCCATGGCGTTGATCCAGGCTTCCAGCTGGGCGAAGCTCGGCTTGGTGTTCAGCTGGATCAGGCGGCGGCCGGCGTCGATCGCGAGCAGCGGCGGCTTGCCGGCCACGTGGGTGACCAGCACGACCTTCACGGTTTCCATGGTCGAGGCTTCCGAATTGACCAGCTGCTTCATCATCCCCGAGATCGGATCCAGCACGCCGTAGCAGAAGAAGATACCGATGAAGGTGCCGACCATCGCCGCGCCGATGTGTTCCGCGATTTCCGCGGTGTCGGCGCCTTCGCCGACCGAATTCATGGTGATCACGATGCCCAGCACCGCGGCCAGGATGCCGAAGCCCGGCATGCCTTCGGCGACTTTATGCAGCGACTTGGACGGTTGGGTCAGTTCCTCGTGGATGGCCTCGAGTTCCTGCTCGAGCACGCCTTCCAGCTCGTGGGCGTTGATCTTGCCCATCGCCATCAGGCGGAAGTTGTCGACGATGAAGGCCAGCAGCTTCGGTTCTTCCAGGATGCGTGGGTAGCGCTGGAACATCGGGCTTTCCTTCGGCGCTTCGACGTGGGCGTCGAGTGCCTTCAGGCCGCCGGCGGCGGTCTGCAGCAGTTCGTACATCAGCAGCAGCAGCTGGCGCTGGAATTCCGAATCGTGCTTGTGCTTGCCCGCGATTTTCTTCATCTGGGACAGCAGTTCGACCAGCACGTGCTTGGGGTTGGCCAGCACCAGCGCGCCGAGGGCGGCGCCGCAGATGACGATCAGTTCGTTGGGCTGCCAGATGGCGAGGGCGGTGCCGCCCATCATCATGTAGCCGCCGAACACGGCGCCCAGCACGATCAGGATGCCAAGGATTTGCATAGTTGTTACCTTTCTTGTTTGGTCGTTCAGGCCTGGGCCAGCGCCGCTTTCATCTTGGCCAGTGCGCTCTTGTTGAGCTGGCAGACGCGGGCGTCGGACAGGTCGAGCACGGCCGCGATTTCCTTGTAGCTGAGCTCGAACTCGTAAATCATCTGGATCACGCGCTGCTCGCGCTCGGTCAGTGCGTTCAGCGCCTGCTCGAGGCTGCGGCGCACCATGAACTGCTCTTCCGGACCGGGGGCGCTGTGCGCGCGCTCGGTCGCTTCCTGCAGGATCTCGTCGAAGCTGAGCATCTCTTCGGCGACGTCGTCGAGCAGATACTTGCCCCATTCTTCCTGGCTGATGCCGAGCGCTTCGGCGGCTTCCTTGTCGCTCGGCTCGCGGCCCAGCTTGCGCGTCAGGGCGCGCACCGCGTCGCGCATCTTGTGGCTGTCCTGGCGCACGGCGCGCGGACGCCAGTCCTGGCGACGGAGTTCGTCGAGGATGGCGCCGCGCACCCGCAAGCCGGCGTAGCTGGCGAAGCCGGCGTCGGGCGTGCCGTAGCGGCGCAGCGCTTCCAGCAGGCCCATCAGCCCGATCTGTTCCATGTCCTCGCGTCCCATCGCACCCGAAACCTGCGAGTTGAGCTGGCGGACGATGCGCTTGACCAGCGGTGCATAGGCCACCAGGTGGCGCTGCTCGTCCTTGGCGCTCATCGCTGCGTGCATGGCGGCACCGGCGTACTCGGTGCTGGCGTAGCTGTCGGCGTAGTCTGTCATGTAGGCCACGTTATCCCCGGCTGTTATTCAATGATCAGCTTGCCGATCATGACTTCGGTAAACGGCTTTTCCGCGTGCTCGCGCTCGTAGCCGGCGTCGAATGCGTGGTTCAGCTGCTCGGCGTACTTTTCGACCGACATGTTCGAGGCCTCGGCCATCGTGTAGGCCGACAGCGTACGCACCGCCAGGCTGCGCAGCAGCGGCAGGCTTTCCTTGGTTTCCTTTTCTTTCTTCGGATCGGTCGACAGCACCAGGTCGGCCGACAGGTAATGCGGCGCCCCGTCGTCCCCACTGCGGCGCAGCATGACGATCACCTTGTCGAGGGTGACGTACTTGACCGGCTTGGCTTCCTTCTTTTCCGGCTCGGCCTTCTTTTCCGCGCCCGCGGCCGCGGCCGGCTTGGGCATGAACCACCACACGGCACCGCCGGCGCCGGCGGCGCTGACGATGACTGCGCCGGCGATGGCGATAATCGTTTTCTTCTTGCTCATGTTCGTTTGTGTTCAGTCGTCTCAGCCCAGCGAGAAGCTGGTGTCGGCATTGCCGGTCTCGGCCAATGCACGGCCGGGCTGGTTATCTTCCTGGTCGCTGCCCTGCTGGCGGCCACGGCCCTGCTGCGGATCGCCGAACGGCGCCGCCTGGTTCTTCGGCGCCGGCGCGACCGTCACCGCGACCTCGGTAAACTGGCGCTGCGACAGGTCGTTGCGCAGGTTGTCGCTGACGGTCTGCAGCTGGCGCAACACCTCGCTGTGGGTAGCCGAGATGTTCACTTCCAGCGTGCCGGCGCTATGGCGGATCGCGATGTCGATGCGGCCGAGCTGCGGCGGCTCGAGACGGATCACGGCCTGCTCGATGTTGCTGCCGACCTGGACGTGCAGGCGGTCGCCGAGCGCCTCCTGCAGGCTCTGGCGCCAGGCGGTCGGCGGGCCGGCCAGCTTGACGGTGTCGCCGGCGGGAGCGCTGGCCGGCGCCTGGCCGGCGGCGCTCATCTGCGCGACGGCGGGGCCGTTCGCGGTCGTGCCGCTGCGCTCGGCGCCGGCATCCTGGGCGGGCGCCTCGAAGGCAGCGCCCGCAGCAGCCTGCTGGTGCGCAGCCGGGCGCGCCGGCGCAGCCGCAGCGCTGTCGGGCTGGGGCTGGGGCTGCGCGCGCTGGGCCTGCATGTGCTGGGCAGGCGCGATCGCGGCCAGCTGGGGCAGCGGCACGGCGCCGCTGTCGTCGGCTGCACCGGCGCTTGCGCTGACGGCTGCCGGGTTGGGCTGGGCAGCCGCATCTTTGGTGTCGCCGGGCTTGCCGGCGCTGGCCGGCTGCGCCGCCTGCACGGCCTGGGCGATCTGCGCGGGGGAGAGCGGCATCAGCGGCATGGACATCGCGGCCAGCAGGACGTTTTCCTGCGGCAGGGCGGATGCATCCTCGTCGGCGGCATCGTCCGGTACCTCGGCAGTATTCGTTGCAGTGGCGGGCGCATCGGTCTGGGCCTCATCGGCCGGCAGGGAAGTCTGCACGGCCTGCACGGCAGCCTGGGCCTGCTGGCCCAGCCACTGGGCGAAGGGCTGGGCGATGGCGGCGGCGTCCAGCGGCTGCGCCGTACCGGGCGTTGCCGGGACGTTCTGCGCCGGCTGTGCGCCGGCCACGTTGTCGGCCGGGGCCGCAGCGGCGGTGGTCGCCGCCTGGGTAACGGTGTTGAGCATCATGTCCTTTTATCGTCCGGCAGTGCCGAATTCGGTTTCGCCATGCATCGCATAGGCGAGCCAGCCATCCTTGTTCGAGCGCATCTCTTCGAGGCGGCCGTGCAGCGATCGCGCGGCGGCATTGACCGCTTCGGCGGCGTAGTCGTGCGCTTCGCGCAGGCGCTGCAGGGCGCTGCGTTCGGTCTGCGAGAGCGGGCCGCGCGCGGCCAGCGCTTCCAGCTGCGGCGCCAATGCGCGGGTCGTGTCCGCCAGTTGTTCCCAGGCGGCGCCGTCGGCGGCGCTGCGCAGCGAATCGGCGATGCTGAGCAGGGTAGAGGACTTATCCATTGCGTGCCTGCACTCCAGCCCAACCCTGGCGGATCGTGGTCATGACCCGCACGACTTCGTCGACCATCGCCGGATCCTGTTTGATGCCCGCGCCATTCAGGTGCTGGGCGCAGAAATCGTACAGGCTGGCGAGATTGGCGACGACCGGGCCGCCGCCCTCGAAATCGAGTGAGCTCGACAGGCCGTTGATGATGTCGACGCACTTGTTGATGCTGTTGGCGCGCTGCTCGTAGCGCTTGCCGACGATGTGGGCGCGCACGCGGGCCAGCTCTTCGATCAGGCCGTCGGTCAGCAGCAGCACCAGCTCGATCGGCGAAGCGCGCGAGGTTTGCGCATCCAGGTTGACGGCATGGTAGCTGCCGTAGGCTTCTTGATAAGACATCGTTTATCTCTTAGGACTTGTCGTTGCTGAACATGGCATCGAACATCGAAACATTGTTGTTCATTGACGATTGCAGGGTCTGCAGCTGGGAATATTGTTTGAGGTAGCGCTGGTATGCCGCGTCGTACTTCGCATCGAGTTCGGTCTGGCGCTTGGCCAGGTCTTTCTGCAGCTTGCTGGTGGCATCGGTGCGCTGCTGCAGCTGGCCCTTGGCGCTGTCGCTCCAGGTGGTCAGGTAAGTGTCGAGCGCACCGGCGATGCCGCTCGGGCTGCTCTTGCTGGCCGAGCCGATCAGCGTGTCCAGGCCGGTCGGGTTGACCGCCAGCTGCTTGGTCAAGCGGGTCGAGTCGAGCGACAGGGTGCCGTCGCGCGCGGCGGTGATGCCATAGCTGGCCAGCGACGGGCTGCCGGTCGCGCGCACCATGCTGACCAGGCGGCTCTGCAGGGCGCGCACGCCGGCGTCGTGGGCGAAGGTGCCGCCCTTGGTGCCGGCGGTCGGGTCGCCCAGGTCGACCAGGCCGTCGACCGCGCTCTTGAGCTTGTTGTAGGCGTCCACGAAAGCCTGCACGTTCGAGGTCGTGCCGCTGTTGTTGCCGGCCACCGCGAGGGTGAACGGCTGGTCGGTCGCGGCCTGGGCCTGGGTCACCGTCAGCGACACGCCGTCGATGTTGGTGAAGGTGTTCGAGGCCTGCTTGACTTCGGTACCGGTGGTCGAGCTGGTCGCATTGAACAGCACGATCGCATCCTGCGCCTTGACGGTCACGTTGCGCTTGCTGAGGTCCAGGCTGCCCGCCAGTGCGGCATCGGTGCCGGCGCCGGTGCCGACCCAGACGTTGTTGGCTTCGCCGGTGCTCTTCGAGGTCAGCACCAGTTGCGCGGTGCCGTTCAGGGTCACCACGCCGGCCGAGACCTTGCCCGCGTTGGTCGGCTCGCTGTTGATGGCGGCGGCGATCTCGCGCAGGCTCAGCTTGCCGTCCTTGTCGGTGTCGGCGGCGGTGTTCAGGTTGACCGTGAACTGTCCGCTGGCGGTACCCGGCGACGGCGGGGTGGTGGCGGGGCTGCTCGGGGGCGCCAGCTGGATGTTCAGCGAGCCGCCGATGGTGGCGTCGGCGCCGACGTTGTACGAGACCTGGCCGGCGGTGGCAACCTGCTTGACGAACAGGTTGTAGCTGCCGGCGGCGGCGGTCGCCTGCGCGCTGGCGCTGCCGACACTAGTGTTCGACAGGGTCGCGCTCTGGGCCAGCATCGACTTGCCGACGCCGGTCAGCGAGCCCAGGCTCGACTGGAACGCGGAGATGGCGGACTTCAGGGTCGTCAGTGCCTTGGACGTCGCGGTGGCGGCGTTGGTCTGGTCCGTGATCTGCTGCTGGATGGCGGCAGTCGTCTTCTGCGCCAAAGCTTGCGCAGTAGTGGTCGGATCGTAGGTCGGGGCGGTGATGCTCGCCATGCTTGCTCCTTCTTCGTTATTGGACGGCCTTATTCGGCGCGTCCTGCCAGCCACGACTGGGTGGCGATTTCATCTTCCCGCTTGCGCTGCACGCGGTCCTGCTCGCGCGCATGCGCGGCTTCATGCTGCTCCAGCACCTTGCCCAGCAGTTCGCGGCGGGTCCAGGCCTGGGCCAGGTTGCGCTGCGAGACCGCCATGTTCGCCTCGTGCAGATGCAGGTCGGTGCGCTGGGTATCGGCCAGCGCGAACACGGCCTGCTTGTAATTGCCGCAGTTGGCGGCCAGCGCCGGCGACAGCTTGGCGCCCGGCTGGGCCGACGGTCCGCTGCCGACCGCAAGATCGGTGAGGCGGTCGACGGTGGTCTGGTAGCGCGTGCGCATCGCTTCCTGCCTGGCCATCTCGGCCTGCAGGCGTTCAACTTCGGTGCTGCGCAGGCGTACCAGGGTGCCGAGGCTGTTGATGGTGTTCTGCTTGCTCATGCCATCATCGCCTTCAGTTGTTCGACGCAAGGCGCGAAGGGTGCATCTTCCTTGGTGCCCTGGCACAGGAAGCCTTCGATGTGCGGATGCAGCTTCACGGCGCGGTCGGTTTCCGGATCGGCGCCCGGCTGGTAGGCGCCGAGCGGAATCAGGTCGCGCACGCGGGCATGCTTCGCCATCGCGGCTTTCAATTTGCGCGCTGCCTGCGAGTGCTCGGGCGACACCACCTGGGCCATGCAGCGGCTGATCGACTGGGCCACGTCGATCGCCGGATAGTGGCCGCGCTCGGCCAGCTCGCGGGTCAGGACGATGTGGCCGTCGAGGATCGCACGGGCGCTGTCGACCACCGGGTCCTGCTGGTCGTCGCCTTCGGCCAGCACGGTGTAGATCGCGCTCATGCTGCCGTTCGGGTTCTCGCCATTGCCGGCCGATTCGCACAGCTGCGGCAGGTTCGAGAACACCGACGGCGGATAACCGCGCGTGGCCGGCGGTTCGCCCAGCGACAGCGCGACTTCGCGCAGCGCCATCGCGTAGCGGGTCAGCGAGTCGCACAGCAGCAGCACGTTCTGGCCGCGGTCGCGGAAATGCGCCGCGATCGAGTGGCACAATTCGGTGGCCATCACCCGCATCAGCGGCGATTCGTCGGCCGGGGCCACGACCAGCACCGCGCGCTTCAGGCCTTCGGGACCGAGCGACTTCTCGACGAATTCGCGCACCTCGCGGTTACGCTCGCCGATCAGGCCGACCACGATCACGTCGGCCACGGTCTGGCGCGTGATCAGGCCGAGCAGCACCGATTTGCCGACGCCGGAACCGGCCATCAGGCCGACACGCTGGCCCTTGCCGATCGTGAGCATCGAATTGATCGCGCGCACGCCGACGTCCAGCGGTTCCTCGACCGGCGCTTTGCGCAGCGGGTTGACCTTGGGCGGCGTGGTCGAAAGTAGCTGGTCGCCGCCGAGGCGGCCAAGGCCGTCGATCGGCTCGCCCAGGCCGTTCACCATGCGGCCCATCCATTGCGGACCGATCTGGATGCTGGACTGGCCGGTCACGGGCAGCACGCGCGCGCCGGTCACCAGGCCGTCGGCCTGCTTGAACGGCATCAGGTAAGTGACCTTGTCGCGGAAGCCCACGACCTGCGCGTCCAGCCAGTCGCCGTCGACCAGTTCGACGCGGCAGCGCTGGCCGGTGTGCAGGCGCACGCCGACGCTCTCGAGCAGCAGGCCCTGCACCGCGACCAGGCGCCCGGTGGGCGTGGCCACCGGCACCGCGCCGATGTCGAGCGAACGCAGGGTTTCGGCCAGCGCGGTCATTCGGCGCTCTCCTGATCGGCGGCGGCCAGGCCTTCACGCACCTGCTCCATGCAGGCGGCAAGGCGGCCCTGGCAGCCGGCGTCGACTTCGTGGTCGCCGGCCTTGACGCGGCACTCGCCCGGCTCGAGGCGCGGGTCGGCCAGCAGGTTCCACTTCTTGGCGCGCTTCGGATCCAGTTCCTGGATGCGCTTCAATTCCTCGGGATTCAGCATCACCTCGACTTCGTCGCGGGTCGGCGGCATCGCCGACAGGGCTTCGTCGACCAGGGCCAGCATCTGCACCGGCTGCAGCGCGAGTTCGGCGCGGATCACCTGGCGCGCGATCTTGCCGACCAGGTCCACGACTTCCTTGCGCTGCGCATTCTTGTATTCGGTCTTCATTTTCTTCAGGCCGCGCAGCATCGCGTCGATCGGCTTGGACATCGCCTCGAAGTCGGCCATCGCGCGGCGCAGGCCTTCTTCGTAGCCGCGTGCGATACCGTCCTCATGGCCGGCGTCGAAACCGTCCGAGCGGCCCTGTTCAACGCCTGCCTCGTAGCCGTCCTGCTGGCCCTGGCGATAGCCGTCGGTCATCGCGCCTTCCCAATCCTGCTGGGCGGCGCCGGACGCGGCGGTGCTGTCGCTCGCGGCCAGGAACTTGGCCAGCGGCGGAAAGTGATAAGGCCGGAATTGCTTCATTCGGCGGTGGCCTCGGCAAACAGCTGGACTTCGATCTCACCGTTGTCGACCAGGTCCTTCACGGCGGCCATGATCTCGCGGCGGGTCTGCTCGATGCGCGACATCGGCACCGGACCGGAACGGCGCATCAGGTCTTCGAAGCTCTGGGCCTGGCGCTTCGGCATCGCGCCCAGGATGACGTCGCGCAGCGCCGGCTCGGCGCCCTTGAGGGCAACGGCCCACTGCTCCAGCGGGATCTCGTCCAGCAGGCGGGTGATGGTCTGCTCGGTCTGCTTCGACAGGATGAAGAAGTCGTACATCGACATCTCGATCTGCGACACGACCTCCGGATCGTGGGCGCGCAGCAGCTCGACCATCTCCGCGCGGTTGTTCGGCAGGCGGTTGAGGATCTCGGCCGCCTGGCGCACGCCTTCGACGGCGGAGCTCTGGGTGTCGAGCGCGGACAGGCAGCGCGTCACCAGTTCTTCCAGTTCGGACAGCAGGTCGCGGTCGATCTCTTCCAGGCGCGCCAGGTTCAGCAGGACCAGTTCGCGGCCTTCCTCCGGCAGCGCGTCGATGATCTGGCCTGCCAGCGCGGCCGGCAGGAAGGCCAGGAACACGGCCTGCATCTGCACGTGCTCGGCGGCGATGTACTCGGCCAGCCACTTCGGTGAGGCGTACTGCAGGCGCGCCATCATCGGACGGATCGCGTCGCCGTAGATCGTGTTGAGGACCGAGTTCGCGATCTCGCTGCCCAGCGCCAGGTCGAGCGAGCGCTTCAGATAGCTGCGCGAGGCGCCGTGCAGGCCGCTTTGCTGGCGGTAGTCGTCGAAGAATTTCTGGATCGAGTTTTTCACGGCGTCGACCTTGATTCCGCTCATCCGGCTCATCACCTGGGTCAGCTCGATCAGTTCCTCGCGTTCCAGGCAGCGCAGCACCGCTGCTGCCGGCTCTTCGCCGATGGAGAGCAGTACGATTGCGGCCTGTTCGACCGGGCTCAAGACCACTTCCTGCTGCTCGTCGTTATTGTTCAGTTCCGGCATTTTTCTTTTGCACCCATTGTTTGACCACTTCAGCGACCCGCTCCGGCTCTTTGCCTGCCAGATTCTTCAAATGGTCGACCATCACATCCACGGCCGAACCGGCCGGGGGCAAATCAAAATTCTCGAGCAGGGGCTGGACCGGCATCATGCTGCCCGATGCGCCTGCCGTGTCGGCGCCGCCCGCCAGGGCCATCGCCGGTGCACCAAGGGCTGCCGCAGCACCCGCCGGGGCGCCCAGTGTGGCCGCGCCGCCGCCCGGCAGGGCAGCAGTGCCGGCGGCACCCGCCAGCTGGCCCTGGGCGCCTGCGGCTTGCGGGCCGCCACGCTGGGTCAGCATGCGCATCAGGGGACGCAGCACCGCGAACCAGGCGAACAGGGCGCCGACGATCCAGGCCGCGTAACCGGTCATGTCGACCACATTGTCGCGCTGCTGGTACCACGGCTCGATCGGGGCCGGGGCAGGGAAGCTCAGCGAGGACACGGCCAGCACGTCGCCGCGGTTGGTGTCGATGCCGAGGCCGCCGCGCAGGATCTTGTCGATGTTGGCGATCTCGTTCGGGGTCCAGCCGGTCTTCGGCGACACGGCCTTGGCGTTGTTCAGCACCACCGCCACCGACAGCTTCTTCAGGCGGCCGCGGGCACGCTTGATCTGCGTGATCGCACGGTCGTAGGCGTACTGGCGGGTGGTCGCGTTCTTGCGCGCGCTGCCGTCATCCGGCTTGGCCGCGTTCGGATCGGCCGCGCCGTTGGCTGCGTTGGCGTCCGGCGGATTGGTGCTCACCGGCGCGCGGTTGGACAGGGTGCCCGGCACGCCCATCGCCATGCGGTTCTTTTCCTGCTCTTCGCGCATCGCTTCGCTGGTGACCTTCGGCGCTTCGCCGAACTTCTCCTGGGTTTCCTCGATCTTGTCGTTGTCGACGTCGGCGGTCACGCTGACTTTATAGTTGTCCGCGCCGAGCACCGGGCCGAGCAGCTCGTTGACGTTGGCGCGCACCTCGTCCTGGAAACGCTTGGCGGCGGTGTCGCTCTGGGCGGCGCCGTCGAAGCCGTCGCTCAGGTCGACGCGCGAGGACAGGTAGTTACCGTTCTGGTCGACCAGCGAGACGCGGTTCGGCGCCAGGCTGGCGACGCTGCCCGAGACCAGGTTCACGATCGCGGCGATCTGCTCGTTCGACAGGGTGTGGCCCGGCTTGACCGCGACCACCACCGAGGCCGACGACTTGTCGCCGTCGCTGGCCACGAAGCTGGTCGACTTGGCGATCGCCAGGTGCACGCGCGCCGAGGCGATCGCATCGATCGTCAGGATCGACTGCGACAGTTCGCCTTCGAGACCGCGGCGGAAGCGCACGTCCTGCACGAACTGCGACACGCCCAGCGGGTCGCTCTTGTCCATCAGTTCCAGGCCGGCCGGCAGCTGCGCGGTCACGCCTTTCGCGGCCAGCATCATGCGGACCTTGCCCAGCTGATTCGAGGGCACCAGCACCTGGCCGCTGTCCGGGTGGACGCGGTAGGCAATGTGCTCGGCTTCGAGCACGGACATCATGTCGCTGGCGGCGACTTTTTCGCGCGCACCGAAGACCGGCTTGTAGTCGGCCTGGTCTTTCCACATGAAGAGGCTGACCGCGGCGGTGATGGCGATCGCCAGCACCAGGATCGGGGTCAGGTTTTTCGAGAGTGTGGGCGGCAGTGCCGGCATGCGTTTCCCGCCGATGGCGGATTTGAGGGCAGCAATCACAGTGAGCTTCTTCCTGATCAGACGGGGAGTTTGAGCAGTTCGTCCATGGCGCCCATGACCTTGTTACGGACCTGCATCAGCATCGAGAACGACAGGTTGGCCTGCTGCGAAGACAGCATGGCGCCGACCAGGTCGTCGCTCTTGCCGCTGTCGACGGCGGCCATCTTGTCTTCCGCCGTGCGCTGTTCGTTGTCGACGCCTGCCAGTGCATCTTTCATGCTCTGCGCGAACGAGAATTGACCATTGGCGGCGCCGTGGCTGGACACGCTGGTGTCCAGTGCAGGTGCCACAGCAAGGCGGCTGGCATCGTTGGTCAGGGCCGCGAGATCGGCCCGGATCAGACCAGCAAGTTCAGTTGCCATCGTGTTTTCCACTCCCATGCTTGTGTGTGTGATGCGTGTGACGGTTGGTAGCGATTTGACAGTCTTGCTCTGTGTCAATGCCGTGAAATTCTGTTTGCCTGAAAGAAATTGTTAAATTTTTAGGCTCTCTGCAGCGCTTGGTTTCCTTTGCGGAACCGAGGAGAATACCAGTTCGCTTTTGGGTTACCCAGCGTGAATTTTCCTAATTCCCCGCCGAATGAGAGCATCTTACCGTACGGCAATGGCGAATTCAAAGAGGAATCTCAAACGTCGCGACACAATTTAACAGGTATAATAGTTTCCCTGTGGAATGAAAAAAAAGCATTCCTGCTTATTGAATTGTTAATTTCTTCATGCCGAACGCTAACCCTGACACCATCTCGCAGCACCAGGTCCTGGACCCCGCTCTCCTGGGGCGTCCAGTGCACCTTCTGCCTCTCTATGCAGCGCGCCTGCAGGACGACCTGGACGCCGCCATGCAAGGTGCCAGCCGCCGCTATTGGGGCGGCTGGCGGCTCGATAACGTCGAATTCGGGCGTGTTCCGCAACAAGAAAACCTGCGTTGGATGGCTGCAACGGGCGCGATGGGCACGGTTTCTGTGGCTTTCGAACGTGGTTTGCTGCTGACACTGTTGGAACGGCGCTACGGTGGGCGTAGCGCGGGCGCAACTCAGCAGGACGCGCAAAGTGCCCGCGTCACCGCGACTGAAGAGCGTCTGGTCGTCGTATTGACGCAACAGATGGTCGATCTATTGTATGGACGCGTCGCTGCCAGTACGGCAATGGAAGTCGCGCCGGCACCGGTTCCGGCCGGGGCCGTGGCAAGTTCGACCATGCCTGGCAAGAGTGCCTGGGCGCTGCGCGTGCAGGTGCGTGATGCCAATGGTGCAATCGGCCAGTTCTGGATTGCACCTGACCAGTCGCTGATGGCCGCTATCCTGGGCACGCTTCGTCCGGAAAGCCAGCGCCCGCGCACGCCGCGCGGGCCGGCCGAGCCGCTGTCGTCGAAGCTGCAGGTGAAGCTCGACGGCGTGCTGGTCACCAAGGAAGTGACGCTGGGTGCGCTGTACGACCTCCAGGTCGGCGACGTCATCCCGGTCAACGTCGGCCGGGCCGACGTTCTGCTCGACGAGGCGCGCCTGTTTACGGCGGCCGTCGCCGAGTACAAAGGAAAGCTGTGTTTAACCTCTTTTGAAGATGCGGAATAAATGGACATGAACCTGAACGAACAGATCGCCGGTGGCGATATCATCATCGACGACCTGGCCGGCGAAGGCGCCGCGCCCGCCCCGCAGGCAGATGCGCCGAAGCCGCGCCTGCCGCAAATGATGCGCCGCATCCCGGTGAATCTGACGCTGGAAGTGGGCTCGGCCCGCATCTCGCTGCAGGAACTGATGGCGATCGGTCCGTCTTCCGTGATCCCGCTCGACGCCATGGCCGGCGAGCCGCTGGTCATCAAGGTCAACGGCGCCGCCATCGGCCGCGCCGAAGTGGTGGTCGCAGGCGAGCAGTACGGCCTGAAAGTCATCGATCTCGACGGTCTCAACCTGGACCTGCTGACGTCATGATGTTGAAGTTCGACGGCGTGCTTCTACGCCGTGCCGCGCCGGTCCTGGCCGGCGCCGCGCTCCTGCTGGCGGCCGGCGGCGCCATGGCCGCACCGCAGAATCCCGACCTGCTGCCCGGTATCATCCCGGGCAACGGCAGCGGCCTGACCGTCAAGTCGCAGATCCTGGTCCTGATGACCATCCTCGGGCTGCTGCCCGTGATGGTCATGATGATGACCAGCTTCACCCGTTTCGTGATCGTGCTGTCGCTGCTGCGCCAGGCCCTCGGCCTGCAGCAGGGCCTGCCCAACCGGATCGTCACCGGCGTCGCCTTGATCCTGACGCTGCTGGTCATGCGGCCGGTCGGCGAACAGATCTGGAACGAAGCCTTCGTCCCCTACGACAAGGACAAGATCACGCTGGAACAGGCACTCAAGACCGCCGAGGTCCCGCTGTCGCGCTTCATGCTGGCCCAGACCAGCAAGGCGGCGCTGAATCAGGTCGCGCACCTGGCCGGCGAACCGGCCGAGATGGCGCCGATGCAGCGCGGGTTCACGGTCAAGCTGGCTGCCTTCGTGCTGTCCGAGCTCAAGAGCGCGTTCCAGATCGGCTGCATGCTGTTCATCCCCTTCCTGATCATCGACCTGGTGGTGTCGTCGGTGCTGATGGCGATGGGGATGATGATGCTGTCGCCGCTGGTCATCTCGCTGCCGTTCAAACTGCTGCTGTTCGTGCTCGTCGATGGCTGGACCCTGACCGTGAATACCCTGGTCGGCAGCATCCACGGCTTCTGACGCTATTTAGATATATGACCCCTGATATTGCTGTCGACATTGTCGTCGAAGCCTTGCAGCTCGTGATGTTGCTGGTTGCGGTACTGGTGGTGCCTGGCCTGGTGGCCGGCGTGCTCGTCGCGCTGGTGCAGGCTGCCACCCAGATCAACGAACAAACCCTGAGCTTCCTGCCGCGCCTGCTGGTGACGCTGGTGGCGCTGATCCTTGCCGGCCACTGGATGACCGGCAAGCTGATGGATTATTGCGTGGCCGTGTTCCAGCGCGCCGCGCAGCTGGTCGGGTAAGCGGGACCGATGATCGAGGTCACCAATTTCCTGCTGCCCCTGATTTCGGCCCTGTGGTGGCCGTTCGCCCGCAGCATGGCGATGCTCTCCACCGCGCCGGTAATGGGCGAGGGACTGGTGCCGATTCCCGTGCGCGCGCTGCTGTCGGTGGCGCTGGCCTTCATGATGCTGCCGATGACGAAGGGGATGCCGATGCCGGACCCGTTCTCGCTGGCCGGCGTGGTGGCGATGATCGGGCAGGCGGTGATCGGCGGCGTGATCGGCTTGGCGATGCAGCTGACCATGGCGGTGGTGTCGATGCTGGGCTTCCTGGTATCGAGCCAGATCGGTTTTTCGATGGCCCAGATGAACGACCCGATCAACGGCCAGCAGTCGGACGTGATTTCGGGCCTGCTGGGCCTGGTGGCGATCCTGGTGTTCTTCGCCATCGACGGCCACCTGGTGCTGGTCGGCGTGCTGGGCCAGAGCTTCCGGGCCTGGCCGGTGGGGGCGGACTACGGACCGCTGCTGCTGCAGATGGTGGCGCTGAACGTGGGCTGGGTGTTCGCCGCAGCGATCTTGCTGGCCTTGCCGATCATCTTTTCGACGATGGTGGTGCAGATCGGTTTCGGCTTCCTGAACCGCGTGGCGCCGTCGCTGAACCTGTTTTCGCTGGGCTTTTCGCTGGTGACGCTGTTCGGCCTGATGATGCTGGTGCAGGTCGTGCGCTTCATCCCCGAACACTACGTACAGATGACCAACCAGGTGCTGGAGATGCTCCAGCAGCAGATGAGGGCGGCGGCGCATGGCTGACAGCAGCTCCGGCGACAAGACAGAAAAGGCCTCAGCCCAGAAGCTGAAGAAGGCCCGCGAACAGGGCCAGGTGGTCCGTTCGAAGGACCTGGCTACCGCGGTCGGGATCCTGGTCAGCCTGAAGATCTTCATCTTCCTGCTGCCGGGCTACCTGGAGGACTTCCGCACGCTGTTCCGGCTGGTGTACGTGCCAATGGGCGAGGCGGGCGCGATGGAAAACGCGATGTCGATCGTGTTCGCGAACGCCGGCGCGCTGCTGGCGAAGATGGTGCTGCCGCTGCTGGGCGTGCCGCTGGCGGTGGTGGTGGCGAGCCTGGTGCCGGGCGGCTGGGTGTTCTCGACCGCGAATCTGGCGCCGAACTTCGGCCGCTTTTCGCCGGTGAAGAACCTCGGCCAGCTGGCGTCCGGCAAGCACTGGAGCCAGTTCGCGACCTCGGTCGGCAAGGCGGCGCTGCTGGGTGTGGTGCTGACGCATGTGGGGCGCTCCGGCGTGAACGCCTGGGTCGACCTGCAGCGCATGCCGCTGTCGGACGCGTTGGTGCACGGCGCCGGCATGGTCACCGACGGCCTGATGTCGCTGGTGGCGGTGTTCCTGCTGTTCGCGCTGATCGACGTGCCGCTGCAGTCCTTCCTGTTCGCGCGCAGCCAGCGCATGAGCAAGCAGGACGTGAAGGAAGAATACAAGAGCACCGAGGGCAAGCCCGAGGTGAAAGGGCGCATCCGCCAGCTCCAGCAGCAGCTGGCGCGCCGCAACGTAAACAAGACGGTGCCGACCGCCGATGTTGTGATCGTCAACCCCGAGCACTACGCGGTCGCGCTGAAGTACGACAGCAATCGCGCCGAAGCGCCGTTCGTGGTCGCCAAGGGCATCGACGAGATGGCCTTGTACATCCGCGCGGTCGCGGCCAAGCACCAGATCGAAACGATTTCGCTGCCGCCGCTGGCGCGCGCGATCTATAACACCAGCCAGGTTCAGCAGCAGATCCCGGCGCAGCTCTACCAGGCGGTATCGCAGGTGTTGAACTATGTGCTGCAATTGAACGCTTTCCGTGCAGGCCGGCGCCAGGCGCCCCCACGGTTCCCGAATGAAGTCGACGTCCCGAGACATTTGAGTGAGGTATCCGCAACATGAATTTCATTAACAGCTTGATGGTCGAGCTGCGCCGCCAGAAGATCGCCACCCCGGCCTTCCTCCTGACACTGCTGGCGATGATCATGCTGCCGCTTCCGCCGGCGCTGCTGGACGTGCTGTTCACGTTCAATATCGTGCTGGCGCTGATCGTGATCCTGGTGTCCGTGTCGAGCAAGCGGCCGCTCGACTTCTCGGTCTTCCCGACCGTGATCCTCGGCACCACCCTGATGCGCCTGGCGCTGAACGTGGCCTCGACCCGCGTGGTGCTGCTGCGCGGCCACGAGGGCACCGCCGCCGCCGGCCACGTGATCGAAGCCTTCGGCAACGTCGTCATCGGCGGTAACTTCGTGGTCGGTATCGTGGTGTTCGTGATCCTCATGATCATCAACTTCGTGGTCGTGACCAAGGGTTCCGAACGTATCTCCGAAGTGTCGGCGCGCTTCACGCTGGATGCGCTGCCCGGCAAGCAGATGGCGATCGACGCCGACCTGAACGCCGGCCTGATCAACCAGGAGAAGGCGCAGCAGCGCCGCAAGGACGTGGCCCTCGAAGCCGACTTCTACGGCGCGATGGACGGCGCCTCGAAGTTCGTGCGCGGCGACGCTATCGCCTCGATCCTCATCCTGCTGATCAACATGATCGGCGGCGTCGCGATCGGCGCACTGATGCACGGCCTGTCCTTCGGCGACGCCTTCCGCGCCTACGCGCTGCTGACCATCGGCGACGGCCTGGTGGCCCAGATCCCGGCGCTGCTGCTGTCGGCCGCCGCCGCGATCCTGGTGACCCGAATCAGCGACTCCGGCGACTTCGAAAAGCAGATCAGCGGCCAGCTGCTGGCCCAGCCGAACGTGCTGTTCTCGGCCGCCGGCGTAATGGTGGCCCTGGCCCTGGTGCCGGGCATGCCGTGGTTCTTCTTCATGGTGTTCGCCGCCGCCCTCGGCTACGTCGGTTGGAAGATGACCCGCGAGGTCAAGGAGCCGGACGTCCAGGACGTCGCCGCGATCGAAGCCGCGCTGCGCGACGACCGCGTGCCCGATCTCGACTGGCAGCAGCTGCCGGTGGTGCAGCCGCTCTCGATCGCCGTCGGCTACAAGCTGGTGCACCTGGTGGACAAGGGCCAGGGCGAGGTCCTGACCAAACGCATCAAGGGCGTGCGCCAGAGCCTGTCGGAACAAATGGGTCTGCTGCTGCCTGCGCTCGGCGTGCGCGACGACCTGACCCTGCGCCCGAACCAGTACTCGATCGCCGTCAACGGCACCGTGGTGGCCGAGGGCGAAGTGCAGCCCGAGTGCCTGATGGCGATCCCGTCGCCGACCGTGTACGGCCAGCTCGACGGCATCCCCGGCATCGAACCCGCTTTCGGCATGGCCGTGACCTGGATCGAGCCTGACCAGAAGGCGCATGCGCTGGGACTGGGCTACCAGGTGGTCGAGGTGGCGAGCGCGATCGCGACCCACGCCTCGAAGGTGGCGAAGGACTACCTGTCCGAACTGTTCCGCCACGAAGACGTGCCGGCGATGCTGGAGCGCCTCACGGCACTATCGCCGAAGCTGGCCTCGGCGCTGGAAAAGGCGCTGACCCACACCCAGCTGCTGCGCGTGTTCCGGGTTCTGTTGGCGGAAAATGTGTCGCTGAAGGACATCGTCGTGATCGCCACTACGCTGCTGGACAGCTCGGAGTCGACCAAGGACCCGATCCTGCTGGCGGCCGAGGTGCGCTGCGCGCTGCGCCGTCAGATCGTGTCCGGCCTGTACGGCAAGAAGAAGGACATGCCGGCCTTTAACCTGTCCGGCGACCTCGAGAACATGCTGCTGGGCTCACTGAACCAGGCGCGCCAGAACAACGGCGGCAAGGTCACGCTCGACAATTATCCGATCGACCCGCAGCTGCTCTCGCAGCTCCAGCTGAACATGCCGGTCGCGCGCGAACAGATGAAGCAGCAGCACACGCCGCCGATCCTGCTCGTGCTGCCGCAGGTGCGCCCGCTGCTGGCCAGGTACGCGCGCCTGTTCGCGCCGGGCCTGCACGTGCTGTCGTATAACGAGATTCCGGAAAACCGCGAAGTGTCGATTATCGGGACGGTGGGCTGATCCGCTCGGCCGGCAGCACCAGAGCCAGCTCCGCCATCGCGCGAAACACCGGCAGGCTCAGGGCCGACGCCGCCTCGGCAGAAGGCAGACGCGCATGCGCGCGTCCTGCCGGCAGGCTGTCGCGGTAGCTCCACGCCACCACCCGCAGGCCCGCGCGCGCAACCGCCGCTTCCAGTTCCGGCTGCAGGGCCTGCAGACGCTCCAGCGCTGCCGGATTCGGCGCGCACAATTCCAGCTTGACGCCATCGGCAGCCGGTTCGGCCTGCACCGTGACGATCGTACCGTCCGACAGCACCAGTTCCAGGCGCAGCGCGGCGCGTCCGCGACGGCGCTGCGGCTGGCGCCCGCTCTGCGCATCTTCTTCGACCACCTGCAGATGCTGGGCCTGGGGACTGCCTGCGTGCACCGTGAAGCGCCAGGCTTCGCTGGCCTGCAGGTCGGCCTGGCGCAATGCGCGCAGGTCCTGGCCGCTCATCTGGCTTGCCAGCAGCAGGTTCGACGGTAACTGTTCGGGGCGCTGCAATTCGCGGCTGGCCAGCTGGCTGCCATAGTTGCGCACCATGCCGCGCCAGCTGCTCGCCAGGGCGCCGCTGTCCGGGTTGGGCCAGGTCAGCTGGCGCGCCAGGACCACCTGGTCCGGCCGCATGGCGGCGCCGTCCGGGATGCCGTCGCCGGCAGCGGCCATCGCCGGTGCGGCCTGGGCTGCCGGCAGCGGCAGCGCGGCGGCTTCCAGCTCGGCCTGCAGCAGGGCGGCCGGGGCGACGGCTGTAACGGCCTCGACCTGCAGTTGCGGTACGACGGGGACGGGCGGTACGAGCGAAGGGAAGGACAGGCTGGCCATGGTCGGGGCAGTGTATCAAATAAAAAGGCCAGCTTGTCAGGGCTGGCCTTGGAAGAGCATCCCGGCTTGAGAAGCCCGGGACTCGGCCGGTTACTGCAGCAGCGACATGACCATCGAGGACATGCTGTTGCTCTGCTTGAGCATCGCGGTGCCGGCTTGCATCAGCATCTGGTTCGAGGTCATCTTGGCGCTTTCGGTCGCAAAGTCGACGTCCATGATGCGGCCGGTGGCGGCTTCGGTGTTCGAGCTGATGTTCGACAGGTTGTTGTAGACGTGGTCCAGGCGGTTGGCAGCGGCGCCCAGGGCCGAACGCACGGTGCCGACGCTCTCGATCGCGGTTTGCAGCAAGTCGATGGTGTCGTTGGCATTGCCTGCGCCCGAGCCGTCGTTCAGGACGGTGTCGCTGATTTCCTTGCCTGCAGTGGCGCCGCCGGCGATGACGCTGCCGCCGTTGAAGCCGCCGGCTGCGGCGACGATATCGGTGTGCATCGTGGTCAGATCGCCGCCGATGTTCAGGGTCATCTTCTCGGTGCTCGAAGCGCCGATCTGGAAGTCGACGCCTGCTTTCAGCTTGCCGGTCGAGTTGTTCAGCAGGGCGGTGCCGCCGAACGAGGTGTTCGAGACGATGTTCGACAGCTCGTTGGTCAGCGAGGTGTACTCGTTCTGCATCGCGGTGCGGTCGGAGGTCGAGGAGGAGCCGTCGGCCGACTGGGTCGCCAGATCCTTCATGCGGGTCAGGATGTTGGTGACTTCGTTCAGGCCGCCTTCAGCGGTCTGCAGCATCGAGATCGAGTTCTGGGTGTTGCGCATCGCAACTGCCATGCCGCTGGTTTGCGCCTTGAGGCGGGTAGCGATCTGCAGGCCGGCAGCGTCGTCCATGGCCGAGTTGATGCGGTAGCCGGTCGACAGGCGGGTCATCGAGGTCGACAGCGACGATTGGGTGCGGGTCAGCGAATTCTGTGCGGACAGCGCGGCGTTGTTGGTGTGAAGGCTCAGCATGGTGAATTCCTAATGTTCAAGTTCTGATGGTTCGCAACGCTATCTACGCGTTCAATGATGAAAGGCGACCATCGTCGGGGCTTCATTAAATTCTTTACGGAAATTTTTTCAGATAAATTTCGGATCAATAAAAAGGCCGGCTCATGCGAGCCGGCCTTCTCTGGCGCTGCTATCCGAACGATTACTGCAGCAGCGACATGACCATCGAGGACATGCTGTTGCTCTGCTTGAGCATCGCGGTGCCGGCCTGCATCAGCATCTGGTTCGAAGTCATCTTGGCGGTCTCGGTCGCGAAGTCGACGTCCATGATGCGGCCCGAAGCGGCTTCGGTGTTCGAGCTGATGTTCGACAGGTTGTTGTAGACGTGGTCCAGGCGGTTGGCGGCGGCGCCCAGGGACGAACGCACGGTGGCCACGGAGTCGATCGCATCCGACAGTTTGGTGATCGCGCCGTTCGCCAGGGTCGCGGTGCTGATCGCGGTGCCGGTGCCGCTACCCAGGGTGCCATCGGCGCCGAAGGTGTGGACGGTGGCGACTGCGCCCAGCTTGGTGTGCATGCCGCTCAGGGCAGCGGTGCCGCCGCTGCTCAGATCGAGGGTCATCTTCTCGCTGGCCGATGCGCCGATCTGGAAGTCGATCGAGGCATTCAGCTTGCTGTCCGACTTGGTGCTCAGCAGGGTGGTGCCGCCGAACGAGGTATTGCCGACGATGTTGGTCATCTCGTCGGTCAGGGCGTCGTATTCCGACTGCATCGCGGTGCGGTCGGCGGCCGAGGAGGAACCGTCGGCCGACTGGGTCGCCAGGTCCTTCATGCGGGTCAGGATGTTGGTGACTTCGCTCAGCGCGCCTTCGGCGGTCTGCAGCATCGAGACCGAGTTCTGGGTGTTGCGCATGGCGACGGCCATGCCGCTGGTCTGCGCCTTGAGGCGGGTAGCGATCTGCAGGCCGGCGGCGTCGTCCATGGCCGAGTTGATGCGGTAGCCAGTCGACAGGCGGGTCATCGAGGTCGACAGCGAAGTCTGGGTGCGGGTCAGCGAATTCTGTGCGGACAGCGCGGCGTTGTTGGTGTGAAGGCTCAGCATGATTAATCCCGTTTGACGGAAGGTGGAAAGTGGTGCGCGGTGTGCGCTCTCCGACGCGATTTCGCGCGCTCATCCTTACAAGGCGACGCCCTTGCACCGCTTATTAAGTGCCGTGTGGAAATTTTACGGCGAAAGAAAAAAGGCCAGCCTGGGGTGGCTGGCCTTTCGGAAGATGCGGCTCGAGAATTACTGCAGCAGCGACATGACCATCGAGGACATGCTGTTGCTCTGCTTGAGCATCGCAGTGCCGGCCTGCATCAGCATCTGGTTCGAAGTCATCTTGGCGCTTTCGGTCGCGAAGTCGACGTCCATGATGCGGCCCGAAGCAGCTTCGGTGTTCGAGCTGATGTTCGACAGGTTGTTGTAGACGTGGTCCAGGCGGTTGGCGGCGGCGCCCAGGGACGAACGCACGGTGGCCACGGCGTCGATTGCGTTCGACAGGTTGGTGATGGCGCCATTCGCGGCGGTCGCGGTGGCGACGGCGGTGCCGGTACCGGTACCCAGGGTGCCGTCCGAGCCGTAGGTATGGCCGGTGGCGGCCAGGCCCAGCTTGGTGTGCATGGCGGTCAGCGAACCCGACGCACCGCTGATGTCGAAGGTCATCTTCTCGCTGGCCGATGCGCCGATCTGGAAGTCGATCGAGGCGTTCAGCTTGCTGTCCGACTTGGTGCTCAGCAGGGTGGTGCCGCCGAACGAGGTATTGCCGAGGATGTTGGTCATCTCGTCGGTCAGGGCGTCGTATTCCGACTGCATCGCGGTGCGGTCGCTGGCCGAGGAAGAACCGTCGGCCGACTGGGTCGCCAGATCCTTCATGCGGGTCAGGATGTTGGTGACTTCGCTCAGCGCGCCTTCGGCGGTCTGCAGCATCGACACCGAGTTCTGGGTGTTGCGCATGGCGACGGCCATGCCGCTGGTTTGCGCTTTCAGGCGGGTCGCGATCTGCAGGCCGGCGGCGTCGTCCATGGCCGAGTTGATGCGGTAGCCGGTCGACAGGCGGGTCATCGAGGTCGACAGCGATGATTGGGTGCGGGTCAGCGAATTCTGTGCGGACAGCGCGGCGTTGTTGGTGTGAAGGCTCAGCATGATCAATCTCCTTGTATGCGGAATCTGGTTTAACGGTGCGCTCGTTCGTCACATTCTCGTGCGCTCATCAATACAGGGCGACAGCCTGGCGCACTTCATTAAGTGCCCTACGGAAATCTTTTGAAATTGCCGAAAAAAGCAGGAAACAATGAAAAAAGGCCAAGCATTTGCATGCCTGGCCTTTTCAAAGGAGAACGCTCGAGATTACTGCAGCAGCGACATGACCATCGAGGACATGCTGTTGCTCTGCTTGAGCATCGCGGTGCCGGCTTGCATCAGCATCTGGTTCGAGGTCATCTTCGCGCTCTCGGTCGCGAAGTCGACGTCCATGATGCGGCCGGTGGCGGCTTCGGTGTTCGAGCTGATGTTCGACAGGTTGTTGTAGACGTGGTCCAGGCGGTTCGATGCAGCGCCCAGGGCCGAACGCACGGTGCCGACGGTCTCGATCGCGGTCTTCAGGCGGTCGATGCTGGCGTTGGCGTTGGCGCCGGTCGTCAGCTCGGCGGCAGCGGTGCCGCCGACCGCGGTCGAAGCGGTGCCGCCGTTGAAGGCGCCCGCTGCCTTGTGGATGTCGTCGTGCATCGAGGTCAGGGTGGTGCCGATGTTCAGCGTCATCTTCTCGCCGCTGGAAGCGCCGATCTGGAAGTCCAGCGAGCCGGCCAGCTTGCCGCCGTTGTTGTTCAGCAGGGCGGTGCCGCCGAACGAGGTGTTCGAGACGATGTTCGACAGCTCATCGGTCAGCGAGGTGTATTCCGACTGCATGGCGGTACGGTCGCTGTCCGACGACGAACCGTCGGCGGCCTGGGTTGCCAGGTCTTTCATGCGGGTCAGGATGTTGGTGACTTCGTTCAGGCCGCCTTCAGCGGTCTGCAGCATCGAGATCGAATTCTGGGTATTGCGCATCGCCACTGCCATGCCGCTGGTTTGCGCTTTCAGGCGGGTCGCGATCTGCAGGCCGGCAGCGTCGTCCATGGCCGAGTTGATGCGGTAGCCGGTCGACAGGCGGGTCATCGAGGTCGACAGCGAGGTCTGGGTACGGCTCAGCGAATTCTGTGCGGACAGTGCGGCATTGTTGGTGTGAAGGCTCAGCATGATCAATCTCCTTGTATGCGGACTCTGGTTTAACGGTGCGCTCGTTCATCACATTCCCGCGCGCTCATCAACACAAGGCGACAGCCGAGCAGACTTCATTAAGTGCCGTACGGAAATTTTTTGAAATTGGCGGAAAAAGCAGGAAACAATGAAAAAAGGCCAAGCATTTGCATGCCCGGCCTTTCCAAAGGAGAACGCTCGAGATTACTGCAGCAGCGACATGACCATCGAGGACATGCTGTTGCTCTGCTTGAGCATCGCGGTGCCGGCTTGCATTAGCATCTGGTTCGAGGTCATCTTCGCGCTTTCGGTCGCGAAGTCGACGTCCATGATGCGGCCGGTAGCGGCTTCGGTGTTCGAGCTGATGTTCGACAGGTTGTTATAGACGTGGTCCAGGCGGTTGGCGGCGGCGCCCAGGGCCGAGCGCACGGTGCCGACGCTTTCGATCGCGGTCTTCAGGCGGTCGATGGTGGCGTTGGCATTGACGCTGCCGGTCTTGACGCCGCCCGGATCGCCCGCCAGGGTCGCAGTCAACTCCTTGCCGCCCACGCCGGCCACGGTCCAGGTCGAAGCTGCGCCCGTCGCGTCGACGTTCAGTGCGCCGCCGTTGAACGAACCCGCAGCCGAGAAAATGTCCTTGTGCATCGTGTTCAGCTGGGTCGTGACGTCGAGCGACATCTTTTCGCCGCTGCTGGCGCCGATCTGGAAGTCCAGCGAGGCCTTCAGCTTGCCGCTCGAGTTGTTCAGCAGGGTGGTGCCACCGAACGAGGTGTTCTTGACGATGTTCGTCAGTTCGCCCGTCAGCGAGTCAAATTCCGATTGCATGGCAGTACGGTCGCTGTCCGAAGACGAGCCGTCGGCAGCCTGGGTCGCCAGGTCCTTCATGCGGGTCAGGATGTTGGTAACTTCGTTCAGGCCGCCTTCGGCAGTCTGCAGCATCGAAATCGAATTCTGGGTATTGCGCATCGCCACTGCCATGCCGCTGGTTTGCGCCTTCAGGCGGGTCGCGATCTGCAGGCCGGCGGCATCGTCCATGGCCGAATTGATGCGGTAGCCGGTCGACAGGCGGGTCATCGAGGTCGACAGCGACGACTGGGTACGGGTCAGCGAGTTTTGTGCGGACAGTGCAGCGTTATTGGTGTGAAGGCTCAGCATGATGGTGTTCCGATGATATTGGTAGGGGCGTTATCGCGCCGTCGAAGGTACAAGGCGACGCATATGCGTCCGGCATTAAATACTGTTTGGAAATTATTTTGCGGCAGGGCTATCCTGCCTTGCACTGCACAAATGCGTATACAATGGCAGACCCGCGTCCGGCCAGCAGCCGCGAAATGAACGACCTGACATGAATAGCAAAAGTACACAAGAAAAAGCACGCGTCCTGCCTGCGCGTACGCTCTCGGTTGCCCCGCTGATGGACTGGACCGAGGAAGGCTGGTTTTCATAGAGAGCGGCGGCGGGTTTGTAGCAAATTTGTAGCACTCGGATTTCGCTGTCAAGCTCCTGTCCCGACTATGTCCCGCAACCTCATACAAGGAGGGCCGCGAAGCGCGCGATATCGACATTGCCCCCGCTGATCAGAATTCCGACCCGCTTTCCCTGCAGCTGCTCCTTGAGTGCATGGGCAGCAGCGAAAGACAAGCAGCCCGTTGGCTCGACAACAATCTTCATCCGCTCCGCAAAGAAGCGCATCGCTGCCACGAGTTGGGCATCGGTCGCCATGAGGATGTCGTTCACGTCGCGGCGAATGATCGGGAAAGTGAGCTGGCCAAGGTGCTGCGTCTGTGCGCCGTCGGCAATCGTCTTCGGCGTCTCGATATGGACAATGCGACCGCTGCGAAACGATTGCTGGCCGTCATTGCCGGCCTCGGGTTCCACGCCGTATAGTCTGCACGACGGCGACAGCGTCCGAGTACTGAGCGCCGTGCCCGACAGCAGGCCTCCGCCCCCCAGCGGCACGAACAGGTAATCCAGTTCGCCCACTTCTTCGAACAGTTCTTTTGCGGCCGTTCCCTGGCCGGCAATCACGTCGGCGTGATCGTAGGGGGGAATAAGCGTCAGGCCGTGCCGCTCGGCCAGTTCGCGGCCGATCTGCTCGCGGTCCTGCGTGTAGCGGTCGTAAGTAACCACCGTCGCGCCGTAGCCGCGGGTGGCAGCCACCTTGGCGGCAGGGGCGTCGAGCGGCATCACGATCGTCGCCGGTATTCCGAGCAGCCGCGCGGACAAGGCGACTGCCTGCGCGTGGTTCCCCGAGGAGAAAGCAACCACACCCGCAGCGCGCTGCGCTGCATCGAACTTTGCGAGCGCGTTATAGGCGCCGCGGAATTTGAAGGCGCCCATGCGCTGCAGGTTTTCTGCCTTGAAGTAGAGCTGCGCACCGAAATGCTCGTTGGCGGTACGCGACGTCAGCACCGGCGTGCGGTGCGCCTTGCCGGCGATTCGATTGGCTGCGGCCACGACGTCGGCATAGGTGGGTAGGGTCATTACATTTCCTTTCGAAGTCAGCATGGTTACCAGGGCCAGGGCACGACCGTGCCCGCGCTTAGCGCCTGTGCCTGGCGGTACAGCATGCAAGCAACGCTCAGGTCCTGCAAGGCAGTACCCGTCATGTCGAAAACGGTGATGGCGGCTGCCTCTCGCGGCATCGGGCTCGAGAGCAGGGAACCCAGTTCCGCCGCCGGGAAATCGGGCGCCGCCCATTGAAGCTCACCGAGCGTGCGCGCCTGCGCCAAGTCATCGGCCCACACGAGGGCGCGGGCCAGCAGTCCTTCCGGCAGTTCGCGTTTCCCGCGGGTGTCGGCGCCTACCGCATTGATGTGCGTGCCTGGGGACACGGCGGCGGCATCGAACAAGGGAGCTCGGCCTGTCGTTGCAGTGACGATGACGTCGCTCGCGGCCACGGCGTCGTTCGCGCTGGGCGCTGGCGCCACATGACAGCGGCCGGCGAAGCATGCCTCGAAATCCAGGTCGCGGCGGCCGTCCGACGTACGGTAGACGACATGTTCCAGCGCCGGCAACATACGGAAGGCATAGTCCACCTGCGCTTTGCCCTGCACACCGGTGCCGAACAGGCACAGCCGTCGACTATCCTGTCGCGCCAGCATCTGCAATCCAAGGGCGCCGGCGGCGGCGGTGCGCTCCGTGGTCACGGCATTGCCGTCGACGATGCACCTCGGCCGTCCTGTGCCGGGATCGAACAGGATGATCGTTGCCTGATGCCCATCGGCGCCGATCGTGCGGTTGCCAGCCCAGAAGCCGGCTGCTTTCAGCCCCAGAAGGTCCTCTGAAGCGACAGTGCCCGACTTGATGCCGAATACACCCGCTGGTAACGCTTCCCTGACGACAGGGTATAGCTGGCCGGCGCCGCTCGCATGGAGTGCGAACGCTTCACGCACCGCCGCCAGCACCTCGTCCGGCTTCAGCAAAGCTTTGGTCGCATCGCGATCCAGCAAGAGCAAGCTGGCGTCAGCATGCATCGGCGGCCACCCTCACTGGCAAGGCACCGGACTGGGTGCTACCGGACACATTCTGATGAGACATGTTTCGATTCCTCCGTTTGTTCAGTATCCCATAAGCCGGAGTGCGCGCTCCCATAGTCTGTCCGCATTGTCAGGATCGATTGCGTAGGGGGCGAGGCCGCCGCTGTAATCCGTCGGGCGGCTTTGCACGATCCGTGCCTCGTTACAGTCCTCGAAATAGCGTCCGCTGACGCCGGCCAGCAGGGGAGAGGCGGCCAGCAAAACAGAGGTGGCTGCACCTTGTTGGACGTTCTTTTGCAAATGGACAGGTGTCTTCAGCCCACCAGTATGCTTTTGCAGCCCGGTAGCGATCGCGCCTGGATTGAGTGCGTTCGAGCAAATCCCATCGCCGGCCCATCGGTTGCAGATACCCACCGACAGCAGCACTGCCGCGGTTTTTGACTGGCCGTAGGCGCCAAACGGGGTATAGGGAATGAAGTCGAAGTTGAGGTCATCGAAGACGACTGGCGAGAACAGGTGGCCGGAGGAGCTCAAGGAAACAACCCTTGCCCCTTCGGCGGCACACAAGGCATTGTATAGCGACATCACCAGCGCGAAATGTCCCAGATAGTTGGTCGCAAACTGCAGCTCCACCCCTTGCGCCGACAAGCGGCGTTCCGGAACAGCCATGATGCCGGCATTATTCACGAGAATATGAAGAGGACCGGACCAGGCTGCCGCAAAGCGCTTTACCGAATCCAGGTCGTCCAGGTCGAGGTGCGCAATCGAGATACCGGGATTTTCCGTCTCGCGGCACAGGCTCTCGATCACCGGTCCCGCATCGCCTGGCCTGCGAACCGCAACGACGACGGATGCGCCGGCATTGGCAAGCGCGCGTGTCGTTTCCAGGCCGATGCCCGAAGCGCCGCCAGTAACGATGGCACGCTTGCCGCTTAAGTCGACGCCACGCAATACCTCGTCCGCCGTCGAGGAAAAGCCAAACGGCGTCAGGATCCTTTCCACATGATGAGACATGATTCGCGCTCTAATCCCGGACTTCAGCCGTTAAGTTCCATCGCCGTTACGGCGTGGGCATATCTGTCAGTGGTCAAGGCGGCTGCCGCAGGCGTTCCAAGCCATTTGTCGAAGGTTGCTGTGCCAGTGAAATCCGAAAAAGCCGGCGCGATCGAATGTCGTTGCACTCTTCCGCCGAAGTATGTCGCCTTTTCATCCGTCACAACGCGCCGCCGATCGCCGGTTACCATCAAAAACCGTTGTAGCCATGCCGCGAACTGTGCGATCTCCGGACCGGCAAGGCTTGCTGCGTTATCGATTGCATCGTGATGTGCCAGGCTGGCGAGTGTCGTGGCAACGTCTGCCGCGGCGACAGGGCTGAACAAGGCATTCGGGAGGCGAATGATATTATCCACCGTCAGCCCTGACGCGATCGTCGGCAGGAATTCGTAGAACTGCGTAGAGCGCAGGATCGTGTACGGAACATAGGATGCCCGGACTATGTCTTCCTGCATCAGCTTGGCGTCGAAATAGGGATTGCCGCGGACCTGGTCGACGCCAAAGATCGACAGCATGATGTGATGCCGAATACCTGCTTTTCTTTCGGCGGCAAAGATTTTTTCGCCAGAAGTCCGGAAGAATGTCTTCAGTGTGTCGAGCTCGAAGTTCGGCACATCGGAAGTATCGATCACGGTATCGGCGCCGGCGAGCGCTTCGTCCAATCCTTCACCGGTCAGGATGTTCACCTTGGTTCGCCTCGAGGCGGATACCACCTCGACACCAGCGCTAGCCAGTGCGGAAACGACGAGCGATCCGATCATCCCGCTGCCGCCCAGTACGACAACCTTTTTAATTTCGGTCATTTCATTTCTCCAAATCGGCTACCCGGCATGCTCATGCTTTCGCCCGAGGCTTCAAGCGGAAGCTGATTCCCATGCGATTGATGGCATTCATGGCAGCGATCACGATCGTCAGTTCGACCAGATCCTTTTCACCGAATGCCGCCAGGGCCTCGGCGTAGGCTGCGTCGGAAGCATGCGTTTCGCTGACGCGCGTGACTTCCTCCGACCAGGCCAGGGCCGCGCGCTCCTGATCGGAGAACAGATAGGCGGCTTCCTCCCAGACCGGCACCAGCACGATCTTGTCGATCGACATGCCATGCCTGATGAGGTCGCGCGTATGGATATCGATGCAGTGCGCGCAGCCGTTCAGCTGCGACACCCGGAGGAATACGAGGTGGATCAGGCCTGCGTCCAGGTTGGTGCCGGTCGTGGCGTAATGATGCAGTGCTCCCATCGCCTTGGCGCCTTCGGTAGATACTTGAAACCAGTTTGCACGGTCCATCGGGTCTTTCCTTTCTTGTCAGGTTGTTATGCGGTGCTGCGATATGCAGTTCCCACAAGTCATTAGACGGACGACATGGCAGCGCTGTGACAGCACATGAACGCATTGGTTCGAAAAAAAATGATTCATGCAGATTCTGCATAGTTCAATTAATTTTCGAGTCACCTGCGCCGGCATTTTTGCGATCCTTTGTTCGTAGGGTAGGGCAGGGCAAGGCATGAAGCCGACGGCGCATGCGCGGGAGTTGGCCGCCCCCCTTGCCGCCGTGCTGGCCGGCGTGCGCACGATGGAGGGCGGTTCCGCCAGGTTCGATCCCGCCATGGACGAGCGTTGCTTTCGGCTGTACATGGTGGATGGCGGCGTGGTGCACGTCCTGCCCCGCCTGCTGCGCGGGCTCGGCGCCGCGGCGCCGCACGTATCGGTGCGTTCGGTGCAATGCGACCCGCGTGAACTCGAGGGCCAGCTGGAGCAAGGCCGGATCGATCTGGCGCTGGGATCGTTCCCCCAGCTGGCGAACCACATTCACAAGCGGCCAGTGTGGCTGGAGCGCTATGCGACGGTCATGTGCGCCGGCCATCCCTGCGCTACGGGACTGGACCGCGCCACGTTCGTGCGCCAGCGTCACGTCCTGGTCGCGCTGGGCGATACCCATCACGAATACGGCGTGGCCGCGCGCGCGCTCGCGGACTTGCTCCCGCCCGCAGCGATCCTTTGCCAAGTCCCGGGCTTCACAGCGGCGGCCCACATCGTGCGGCACACGGATGCGCTGGCGACACTGCCGCGGCGGCTGGCGCATGCGCTGGCCGCGGACCTGGACCTGCGGGTCGTCGATACGCCGCTGGCGTTGCCCACGCTGCAGCTGTCGCTGTACTGGCACGAACGCACGCATCGGGATGCGGCGAATGCCTGGCTGCGCGAGCGGGTGCGCCAGGTGCTCGGCGCATCGGCAGGCTAGCGTGGCGCCTTACATGCCCGGCGGCGGGTTCTCCGGCAACTGGTTGCGCAAGCCGAGATTGATCACGTTCCAGGCGCGGATCGTGGTGACTGCATACGTCAGCTCGGCGATCTCGTTCTCGCTGAACTGTTCGCGCAGCTCGGCATAGGCGGCATCGGTATCGTCCCGGCCCGGCAGGGCGTTCAAGGCATCGGCCCAGCGCAGCGCGGCACGCTCGCGGGCGTCGAAGAAGGGCGCCTCGCGCCAGCCGGCGATGGCGTTCAAGTGGCGCGGATCCGCGCCTTGCTTGATCAGGTCGCGCCAATGCATGTCGACGCAGACGCCGCAGCCGTTGACCTGGGAAACGCGCAAGTTGACCAGCTCGACCAGGCGCGGGCCGAGCGAACTTTGCTTGACGGCGCCAGACAGATTGATCATGACTTTCAGAATGGCGGGGGCCTGGGTGAACAGGCTCAGACGTGCTTGTTGCATGGCGATCCTTTCGCTATTCGTGCGCAGCCGGTGGCATGCGTTTGAGGAGGGGACGGTATGGTCGTCGCTGGAATATTGTGGCGCGCCGGATCGCGCCGCGCTTCTCTCTTTGGTGAGAAGCTAGCCGCGCAGCGCGGCCCGGAAGCGCCGCGCGCCGGATTCGATCGCAGCTTCGTCGAACGGCGCGAAGCCCAAGACCAGGCCCGGGGCATGCGCCAGGCCGGCCGTCTCGCGCGCATGGTAGTTCGCTAGCGGAAAGGCGGAGAGGCCGGCAGGGCCCAGGCGCGCCAGCGCGCTGGTCTCGTCCATGCCGACCAAGCGGGCGACGATGTCCAGACCGGCGGCCGGTTCCGGCACCTCGAGCAGCCCGCGCCAGTGACGCAGCGCCGCCTCGGCAAAGGCTTCTGCCCGGCGCGCGTACAGGCGCCGCATGCGTCTGACATGGCGGTCGAAATGGCCTTCCGCGAAGAAGTCGGCCAGCACCGCCTGGGTCAGGCCGTTGCCGCTGCGGCTCGTCAGCGAAAACGCGTGCGTGAAGGGATCGACCAGGTGGCGCGGCAGCAGCACGAAGGCAAGCCGGATGCCGGGGAACAGCAGCTTGCTGAAGGTGCCGGCCAGGATCACATTGTGCTCGCTGCCGGGATGGCTGCGCAGGGCGGGAATCGGCCGCGCGACGAAGCGGTATTCGCTGTCGTAATCGTCCTCGAACACGTAGGCGGCGCGCGCGACGGCCCAATCGAGCAGCGCCAGGCGCCGCTGCGGCGACAAGGCCACCGACAAAGGCGCCTGGCGGGCCGGCGTGACGTAAGCGAGGCGGGCATGCGGCGCACGCACGATGCCGTCCTCGACCCGCACGCCGTCAGCGTCGACCGCGATGTCGGCCACCGCCGCGCCATGCGCCAGCATGGCCTGGCGCGCGCCCGGATAGCCCGGGTTTTCCATCCACACGCTGTCGCCGGGGGCGACCAGCAGGCGCAGGCAGATGTCGAGTGCCTGCTGGACGCTGTTCAGGATCACGATCTGTTCCGGCGCGGCCTGCACGCCGCGCGCCACATGCAGGTGCCGCGCGATCTCGGTGCGCAGGCGTTCCAGCCCAAGGGCGCCAGGGTCGGCAAACGCATCGGGACGCGAGGCGCGCAGGCAACGCAGGTGCAGGGTGCGCCAGACGTCGAAGGGAAAGGCGGCGACGTCGCAGCGGTGAGGCTGGAAGGTCGTGGGCACCGCGCTGGCTGGCTGCATAGGGAAGGGGCTGCCCAGGCCGGCCGTGCGCTCGATCCACAGCCGCGGGCTCGATGGCGGCGCCGCGCCGGCAGCGGCGACCGGACCGGAGGCAGGCGCAACCGGCTCCAGCGTCCGTTCCGGCAGCGCGGGCGACACGCGGGTGGCGCTGCCGCGCGTGGCGACAAGGTAAGCCTCGGATAGCAGCTGGTCGAATGCGGCCTGCACCGTGCCGCGCGCCAATCCGTGCTGGGCGGCGAGCGCGCGCGTGCCGGGCAGCGCCTGGCCGGGCGCCAGGCGGCCGTCCAGGATGGCTTGGCGTAGGCTACGGTACAGCCACCCATGCAGGGTTTCGCCGGCGGCGGGCGCGCCGAGCGGCAAGGACAGGATGGCGCTGGCGGTGCTGCGAATGCGGCTCATCTGGGCGAAGTGGACCAGTTAAATATTGAAAAAGAGGATCAAGACCTGAATCCAGTTTATCCCGAGAATGTATTCATCGACAACCGGGACACTCGGTCAACCCATCCGATGTCCGCATTCAAGGAGAACCCCATGCAACAGCAGATCGTCATCGCCGGCAGCGGCTTCGCCGGTACCTGGGCCGCGTTATCGGCCGCGCGCGCCGTCGCCCTGGCGGGCAAGGAAGGGGAAGTCGCCGTGATCGTGATCTCGCCGGAACCGGCGCTGCACATGCGGCCGCGCCTTTATGAAACCACCCTCGAGGGCATGGCGCCGGACCTGCAGGCGCTGTTCGATGCGGTCGGTGTGCGCCATGTGGCGGGCTGGGTGGAGTCGGTCGACGCCGCCACCCGCGAAGTGGAGGTGCGCGGCGTCGACGGCCGCCGACGCACCATAGTCTACGACCGGTTCGTGCTCGCAACCGGCAGCCGCGTGGTGCGGCCGGCCCTGCCCGGGCTTGCCGAGTACGCCTTCGACGTCGACCAGCTGGACAGCGCTCGCGCCCTGGATGCCCATCTCGCGAGTCTGGCGCACCGTCCGGAGAGCCCCGCCCGTAATACGGTCGTGGTGGCGGGCGGCGGCTTCACCGGCATCGAGGCAGCGACCGAAATGCCGGCGCGCCTTCGCAAGGTGCTCGGGCTGGACGCCGATATCCGCGTGGTGCTGCTCGAACAGGCCCCTGAGGTCGGGCCCGATCTCGGGCCGGTACCGCGCCCGCTGATCCAGGAAGCGCTGGCCGCGAATGGCGTCGAGGTGCTCACCTCGGCCACGGTCACGGGCGTCGATCCTGGCGGTGTGACGACTGCGGACGGGCGCCGGATCGAGGCCTCCACGGTCGTATGGACGGCGGGCGTACGTGCCAATCGCCTTGCGCAAATGATTGGCGCCGAACACGACCGCTTCGGCCGCGTGCCCGCCGATTCCTACCTGCGTCCGCGCGACGTGCCCGGCGTCTTCGTGAGCGGCGACGTGGCGCGCGCCGTGACAGACGACGTCGGCAACGTCGCGGCGATGTCGTGCCAGCATGCGCTGAGCCTCGGCCGGGTAGCCGGACACAACGCGGCGGCCGAGCTGCTCGGTCTGGCACTGCATCCTTACAGCCAGCCGAAATACGTGACTTGCCTCGATCTCGGCGCCTGGGGCGCGCTCTACACCGAAGGCTGGGACCGGCAGGTGCACCTGACGGGCGCAGAAGCAAAGGTGCTCAAGCAACAGATCAACACGCAATGGATCTATCCGCCGCAAGCCGATCGCGAGGCCGTGTTCGCTGTAGCTAATCCGGACTACGTCATCGTGCCCTGAAGCGCACTGCCAAAGAAGGACATTTCATGAACATCCTCCACATCAGCGCCAGTCCGCGTGGCTTCGACAGCGACAGTTATCGCCTCTCCGGCCATGTTCTTGCGCATCTCCGTACCCGTCATCCGCAGGCGCGGGTGGCCGAGCGGCCGCTGTGGTCCACGCCGCTGCCCCAGCTCGACGAGGCCTATGCCGTCGCGCTGGCCGGCGGGACCACCGGAGCGCAAGCCGTGATGGGGCCGGGTACGCTGGCGCGCTCGGACGAGCTGATCGAAGAGCTGGAGAAGGCGGACCTGCTGGTGATCGGCACGCCGGTCCACAACCTGACCGTGCCCGCTTCGCTCAAGGCCTGGATCGACCACGTGGTGCGGGTGCACCGCACCGTCCGTCCGACCCCGCAAGGCAAGGTCGGCATGCTGCCCGACCGTCCGGTATACGTCGCGGTCACGAGCGGCGGCTGGCGCACGGGACCGAGAGCGCGCAATCCGGATTTTTTCGAACCCTACCTGCGCGCCGTACTCGGCATGGTCGGCCTGCGCGAGCTGGTGTTCTTCTCGATGGAAGGCATGGCACTGGGCGATGAGCGCATGGCACAGGCCCGGCGCGACGCCTACGCCGTAGTGGACCGCCATTTCGATGTGCGCGAAGGCGCCGACTGAGGATGCGGCCATGCGCGACGACCTCCATACCATCCATGTGCAGCACGCCGACCCGGCCATGAGCATCGGATTGCATGCGATCCTGTCGGCCCATGGTGAGTGGCGCGTTACGCTCGAGTCGCGGGATCCCGCAGCAGGCGGCGCTGCCGTGCTTGTGGCCGATTACGCTGCCGGCGTCGAGCTGGCGCGGCGTGCAGATACGGCTGCGCGGGTGCTCATCGTGACGCAGCTCGACAGGGAATCCCAGGTGCGCAAGGCCCTTGCCGACGGCGTGGCCGGTTACGTGCTGCAGTCCTGCAGCCCCGATGAACTGGCGGAGGCAGTGCGCCGTCTGTCAGCTGGCCGCTCTTACCTTGGCAAGGCCATCGCGTCTTATGCCGCCGATGGACGCAACAGGATCGCCCTGACCGGCCGCGAGACCGAGGTACTGCAGTTGCTCGCGGAAGGATGTTGCAACAAATCGATCGCGCGCCGCCTGGGGATTGGTGTCGGCACCGTCAAGACGCACATGAAGGGCTTGATGCACAAGCTGGACGCCACCGCCCGCATCCATGTGGTGGCCGTGGCGACCCGCCGCGGCCTGATCATGCCGGGCGAGGGCATCAAGCTATGAAGCGCGCGCGATGCTCGTTCGTGATTGCCTGGATCCACCCCGGATACGAAGGCGGCAAGGCGCTGGCCTGTTCGAGCAGCGCAAAGTCCTCTCCCGACAGCGCAAGATCCAGGCTGCGCAGATTGTCCTGCAATTGCTCGACCCGGCGCGCACCGACGATTGCGGCAGTGACGCCCGGCTGGGCCAACAGCCAGGCCAGCGCGACCTGTGCGCCGCTGACACCGTGACGAGCCGCGACGACGTCGAGTGCATCGATGACGCGGTGGCCGTGTTCCTAGACGATGGGCGGAAAATCGATGTGGGTCCGGCGGCTGGCGTCGCCGGCGTTGCGGCTGCGGCCGAATTTGCCGGACAACAGCCCTCCGGCGAGCGGGCTCCAGGCGAGCACGCCCAAACCGTGGTCGATCGCCATCGGCAGGATCTCGCGTTCGACGTCGCGGACGGCCAGCGAGTAGCACGCCTGTACGGAGGCGAATGCATGCCAGTCGTGCAGGGCCGAGATCCCGAGCGCCTTGGCGGCCTGCCATGCGGCAAGGTTGGAGCAGCCGATATAGCGGAGCTTGCCCGCGCTGACCGCGTCGTCCAGCGCGCGCAAGGTTTCTTCCATGGGCGTCAGGTCGTCGAAGTTATGGATCTGGTAAAGATCGATATGGTCGGTGCGCAGCCGTCGCAGGCTGCCTTCGATCGACCGCATGATGTGCAGGCGCGACTGCCCGGCGTCGTTCGGTCCCTTGCCCATGGGTGCGTGGAACTTGGTGGCCACGATCACCTCGTCGCGGCGTCCCTGGAGCGCGGCGCCGAGCAGCGTTTCCGATTCGCCGGCAGCATAGACGTCAGCTGCGTCGATAAAATTGATGCCAGCGTCGAGCGCGGCGCCAACCAGGCCTTCGGTCTCGGCCAGCGTCAGGCCGCCGACCTTGTCGTAGGGCGGTGTGGTCGCACCGCCGAAGGTCATGGCGCCGAGACAGACGCGCGAAACGATGATGCCGGTTTTCCCGAGCAGTCGGTATTGCATGCTTGCTCCTTCAGATTCGAAACCTGAAGTCTAATAACTTGATCACGCCCCGAACATGCTCGACGATCCACACTTCTTGCTTGCGCATCCATATAGAACCCCCTTCGTGCCAGACCCCGCTTGCGCCGACGGCGACCCCTTGTCGGACATCCTGGCGCTGTTGCAGGTGCGTAGCGGTCAATCCCTGCGTTTCGCAGCGGGCGGGGCATGGGCTTTGCGTTTTCCGGAATACGATTACCTAAAATTCATTGCCCAAGTCCAGGGATACCAGTGGATCAGCGTCGATGGCTCGGCGAACGCCATCCGGCTCGACGAAGGCGACTGCCTGGTCATGCACGGCGGCCTGCCTTTCGTGGTGGCGAGCGACTTGTCGGCGCCGGTGCGCGATGGCGTCGAGCATTTCACGCGCCATGCCGATCCGGTCACGGGCGCTGTGCAGTGGGGCGGCGCCGAGGAAGTGGTGGCGGTGGCGGGCAGGTTCGACATCGATCCGGCGCAACGCGAGCTGCTGGCGGCGCTCTTGCCGCCGGTCCTGCATATCCGGTCGGCGTCTGCGGCCGCGCCGGCGCTGCGGATGTTGCTGGACATGTATCGGCGCGAAGATGGCGCCGCGCCCGGCCAGCGGCTTGTCAGGGATGGCCTGGCACGCATTGCGCTCGTCGAGGCTTTGCGCGCGCAAGGCGCAGCGAGAACGCGCGGCTGGCTGGGGGCGATTGCCGATCCGAAGATCGGCGCTGTGCTTCGGCGTCTGCACGCCGAGCCATGGCGCCATTGGAGCCTGCCAGAACTTGCACGGATCGCCAACATGTCGCGGTCAGCGCTGGCGCTGCGCTTCAAGACTCTGGTCGGCATTGCACCCTTGCAGTACCTCCAGCGCTGGCGCATGCAACTGTCCTGTCACGCGCTTCGGCACGGCGACGAGCCGGTGGCCACGCTGGCCTATCGCCTGGGCTATGCGTCGGAAAGCGCGTTCAGTGCGGCGTTCAAGCGCCACACCGGCTCCGCGCCCGGACAGTTCAGGCGCGCGTTCCGTCATGCGTCTTCATAAATCGATGGCGGCGGAAGCTTTAGCAGCTTGCGCAAAGAAACTTCCTGGAGAACGTCACAGCTGACGAGTTCAAATCGTCTAAGATTCAATGCCACCATGCAAGGACCAAGGAAAGTCATGACCGATCACGCTCATACAGACCCGGAAGCCATATTCAATGCGCTCCGTCCACGGCTGTTTTCGATTGCCTACCGTATGCTCGGTATTCGCGCCGACGCCGAGGATGTAGTACAGGACGCATGGATACGCTGGCATGACACGCCCAAAGACCAGATCGTCTCCAAGGATGCATGGCTGGTGAGCGTTACCACGCGACTCTCGATAGACCGTCTGCGGACGGCCAGGTTTAATCGTGAGGCCTATATTGGCTGGTGGCTGCCGGAACCGATAGTGGAAGTCGACGAGAGCACGCCTGAGAGTACGCTTGAACTGGCCGACGACGTTTCGGTTGCATTCATGTGGCTGTTGGAGCGGTTGTCCGCCGAAGAGCGCGCCGCATTTCTGATGAGGCAGGTATTCGATGCCGACTACGCCGAGATCGCTGAAGTGGTAAAGAAATCCGAACCGGCCTGCCGGCAGCTTGTACATCGCGCAACCGTGCGCATTCAGCACGACAGGCCGCGTTTTGACGTCCCCAGGGATAAACACCGGGAATTGCTAGGCCGCTTCATCGAAGCTGCAAAGGAAGGAAACCTCGCGAACATGCGCGCCTTGATGTCTGACGATGTGCAGCTGGTAAGTGACGGTGGGGGTAAGGCTAAATCATTTATGCATATTCTCAAGGGGGCAGGGCGGGTAGCAGGCGTATTTTGGACACTCGAGCACAGGTATCCTGCGGAAGTGTCTTATAAGATTGCGCTTGTGAATGGCGAGCCAGGTTTGCTGCGTTACGTGCGCGGTACACTGGAATCCGTACAGTCGTTTATCGTCGATGACGGCCGGATTGTGGCCGTTTTTATCATGCGTAATCCGGATAAGCTGGTGTCGGTTCCTCAGTCGATATAGCTCGTATTACGAGACGGGCAGGAAGTGCGCATCTCGGCAGTGGAACGTCGTCACTTCTCTTCAGCAGTGGTGAAACGTAGCGCTAGCGGCAGTAATCCTTCGCGAAAATAGAAACGTTGGGCGAGGCCGTTGGCGAGACCGGTGTCCAGGACAAGCCGTCGGCAATGCTTTGCGGAAGCTATCGTCTTGAGGGCGCCGAGCACGTGGGCGCCCCAACGTTGACCGCGGGCCGTGTCCGATGTCACGAGATCGTCAACGTAGAGAAAGCGGCCGAAAAGTAGATTTTCCTGGATGCGATAACCAGCGACCGCCATGACAACGCCATCATCGCGCGCCGCCAGCAGGCGATAGCCTTCCGGCTGCATTCGCCGGCAGGCAGCGACGAAAGCATCCGCGTCGCCCAGGGAAGGGCGCAGAATCCGCATGACTGGCCAACAGCTGCGAACCTCTTCATCGCTCTGGGCATGCAGCAGCGAGGTATCATGATGGGTCCGATGCATTGTGTTCTCCAAAAAAATGTGACGTGCGACAGCAGGATGCCAAGCACGCCGTGAGAGGCAAGCCACGCCGGCCTCGTTTTCTCTTAAACTTTCGCTCGGCCTGCCTCGATCGCGGGGTAGAACTCGGTGTCTTCGCGCCGCATTCGGTCGAACAGCGTATGCAAGACGCGATTGGCGTCGTCGCGGAAGCCTTCGGGCTCGTCGCGCAGGCGCGAGGCCAGATTCCAGCGGCTGGCGAAGGCAAAATACTCGGCGGCGATGCCATTCATTTCGCTCTGATAGTTGTCGCCGAGGTGGGCAAGCTTCAGGTCGCCGCTGCGCGCGACCGCGGGGTACAAGATGGAGTCCTCCACTGCCAGATGCAGCTTTACCACGCTGCTCATCTTGACGACCTGGGCGGCAATTTCCTCGGCATTTTCCGAGATGCCGGCTCGCGCTGCCGCGCGCAGGCGTTCGATGCCGTCGAGGATGGCGATGTGCTGGCGTTTGAACTTATCGATATTCATATTTGTGAATCCCGTTGGCAGGGTGCGGTAAAGGACCGTCAGTGGCATGACGGACGCCGTCAGCGCTGGGTAGTGTGCGAGCAGCCCGGGCAAGTTGCCATTCGCTGCCCGATCGTCATCGCGATGCGGAGTGCGAATAGCAGCAGCGCAATGGCAAGGCCCATTGTTGTGGCGGAGGCCAGCCAGGCTCCCCATTCGGAAGCAAGCGCGGCCAATGTTCGAGCGCGCAGCGCCGCGCCGGGGAGCAGTGAGGTGCTGACATGATGTGTGAGCGACATGATTTGTCCCTGAATGTAGATCCACTGTAAGTTGAACCGCGCCGGTCAGGCACACCTGCCGGGTAACCGTTGGAGCCATTTTCGGGACAAAGTGGACGGATGTCTTGATCCGCTTTTTCGGTATTCGTATGGTCCACTTTGGTCAGCCGCACATGATGTCGGTCTCAAGGCAACGCCAGATTGATTGCGTAACATCGGCGCGATCTGGATTGCGTTTATGTGACGCGCAACCCGGAGCGGATTGCGGCAATGAGGGATCTGGCTCTGCTGGTTTCGCGGTATGCCCGTAAAACTGCAAGGATGTTCAAAAGCCTTGGTCAGGCGGCCTGAGTATGTAGTTTGGTGAAAGCGAGGATGGATAGTATATGCATGGTCATCCACAGCGCTTTCGCTATAAACTATTGGGTTGCGTCAGTTGCTGGGCATTTGAAATTAAAGAGAACATGAAATATCGCAAACGACTTCTAAGTACTGCGCCAATGATGGACTGGACTGAATGAAACGAGGCTAGCCCCGAAAGTCGCCCTAAAACAGTAGTTTGTGGCACTGATTCGTGGCAGCGGTTCTCTTGGCTTGCGGGCAGCCGACTCACGATGACTTGCGGCGAGCGCTTGCACCGCGCATGTTGGGCTCGAGTTTCCCTTGCCGGCAGAGGCGTTTGGCCAGTCAGGCCACTGACCCTGCCGGCCTCGGTCCGGCGTGGATGCCGTCGAGGATCGCCTCCAGCGTCGCATAATCGAGCGGCTTGACGAGATGGTGGTCGAATCCGGACGCATGTGAACGTTGCCGGTTTTCGGCCTGCCCGTAGCCGGTCACCGCGACGAGCAACGCGCCGGCGGTCGCGGGGTCGGTCCGCAGGCGCCGGGCCAGCTCGTTGCCGTCCATCCGGGGCAGGCCGATGTCGAGCAGGCACACGTCAGGACGTTCGGCACGGGCCAATTCCAGCGCGTGCAGCGGGTCGTGCGCCACCGTCACCGCGTGTCCGGCGGCCTCGAGCAACATGCCCAGGACATCGGCCGCGTCCACGTTGTCGTCCACCACCAGCACGCGCAGCGGCCCCGCGATGTCCACGGAGGGCCGCGGGGCGAGGTCCGGCATGGCCGCGGACTGACGCTCCAGACAGGGCAGGCAGACCGTGAATGTGCTCCCCAGACCCGGCCCTGGGCTCTCGCAGTGCACGCGGCCGCCGTGCAGCTCCACGATGTTCTTGACCAGGGAGAGGCCCAGGCCCAGGCCCCCGGACGAGCGGTCCGACGTGACGCTCGCCTGGGCGAACAGATCGAAGACGCGGTCGACCAGCTGGGCATCCATCCCGACCCCGTCGTCGGCGACCTCGACCAGGATGTCGCTATCGCGCATCGCGGCCCGGATGCGTATGCTGCCGTGTTCCGGCGTGTATTTCGCGGCATTGTGGACGAGGTTGGCAAATACCTGCACCAGCCGCTTCTTGTCGCCCGACAGCGCTAAGGCGCCGGGAACGAGATCGATGGACAAATGCTGGCGCCGTGCCGCGATCAGCGGCCCTGCCTGCTCAACCGCGTCCGCGACGACCTGCGCGAGATCGAGTGCCGTGTTGTCGAGCTCCACCAGTCCCCGGGTGACGCGCGAGACCTCGAGCAGGTCGTCGACGAGGCTCGTCATGTGCCTCACCTGGCGAACGATGATCTCGCTGGTGCGCCGCACGCGCTCCTGGTCGAAGTCGGCCAGCAGCAGCAGTTCCGCAGCCGCGCTGATCGGTGCCAGCGGATTGCGCAGCTCGTGCGCGAGCATCGCCAGGAACTCATCCTTGCGCTGGTCGATGTCGCGCAGTTTCAGTTCGGCCAGCTTACGTTCGGTGATGTCGCTGGCGGACCCGATCCATTCGCGGATGTCGCCTTGTGCGTCCAGCAGCGGCACGGCCCGCGAATACGTCCAGCCTGGCGACCCGTCGGCCCGCAGCACGCGATGCTCGAGCTCGAACTGGCGCTTGCCGTCGATGGCGTCGCGGATGTGCCTGCGTGCGAGTTCGAGGTCGTCGGGATGCACATACTGCTCGATGCGGTACTCGGCCCAGCCCCGTGTGGTCTTCAGGAAGCCGCGGCCATCGAGTTCGTGCATATGGGTCCAGTCGGGACTCATCCGGTACAGTACGTCCGACGTCGCCGATACGTAGGCGCTGAGCCGGCTTTCGCTTTCTCGCAGCAAGACTTCCGAACGCACGCGCGCGGTAATGTCGATGGTCGTGTGTGAAATACAAAGCAAGGCGCCGTCGTCATCGTAGATCGGCGTATTGGTCGCGCTCCAGTAGCGGTCCTCGAACCAGCTGCGTCCATCCGCTTGCATCCGGATCGGATAGCGCTGCGCTTCCATGCTCTGGCTGTGGCCCGTGGCGATGGCGGCAGCGATGGAACGGCGCAGGTTTTGTATGCCCGTGCCCGTCGCATCGTCTGGATCGTTCGGAAAGGCCTCGAACAGCCGATGTCCCTGCAGCTCGGCCCGGGTCCGCGATACCGAAGTGAGGAAGGCCTGGTTCACGGCAAGGATCTCGAGGCCTTCGGTCGGCGCCAGCAAGTATTGTCCGATGGGCGAGGAATCGAAGGCAGAATGAAATATTTTATCTAGCAACATGATCTGTCGGTGGCGCGGGGCGGTGGAGCAGGCATGCCGGATAGTGCGCATGTTACCTGTGCTTGAGCAGCATGCCACAATTGGCCTGGCCGGGCCAGTCTCGGACGCTCGCCTCGCCGTCCGAGGGCTTCGTTGCACGGCTCGCGTGGTGCTATAGTCAGTAAAGCGAGCGGTTTGCAACCGATGCCTCCAAGGTCGGCGGATCACTTCCGTAGTTGAATCAACCAGGATGACCGGCAATGACCCAGATCGACGATCGCAAGCATGCGTCAGGCGCGCAGCCGATGCGCGTAATGTTTGTGGAAAACAATGAACTCATCCTTGAAGTTTTCCTCGAGCTAGCGCGTCTCGCTTGTCCCCGCTGGGAAGTATGCGCTGTACGCGGCCACGAAGCCGGGCTGGCGCTGGCCCGGCAATTCATCCCGCATGTGATTTGTTCGAGTATCGGCCAAGCCCCGAAGCCTGGCTTGTCCTTCGCACGCGCCATTCGACGGGACGAGCGGCTCAAGCATGCCTTCCTGATCGCGATCACCGGCTGGCAGGACGCCGGCACGGCCATTGAGGTCGACGCTGCCGGCTTCGACGTATGCCTGACCAAGCCGGTCGGATACCAGCTGTATATCTGCCACATCAACGCATTCGCCCTTGCGCGGGCGCTATCGTCATGGTGTTGATGGCGCTGTCTTCGCTCCAGGCACGCGAGTAGTGCTAACATGGTTGAATCGTCGTCAACAAAAAACGTGCAGCCATGAACACTAAGGTGATGACCTACGTGCGCGAAATCGAGGCGATCGGCGCGGTGCCGAAAATCCTCGAAACGGTCGCGTCGCTGACCGGCGTCGGTTTCGTCGCCATCGCCCACGTCGCGGAAACGTCGTGGACCGCCTGCGCCGTCTGGGACAAGCTCGATTTCGGCCTGAAGGCCGGTGACGGTCTGGATGTGACCACGACGCTGTGCGAGGAGGTGCGTAGCACGCGGGACAGCATCGTCATCGACCACGTCGAGCTCAGCGAACAGTATCGCGAGCACCGCACGCCGCGCATCTATGGGTTCCAAAGCTATTTTTCGATTCCGATCCTGCGTCGCGACGGCAGCTACTTCGGCACCCTGTGCGGACTGGATCCCAAACCGATGACGCTGTCGGCGGCGACGACGGTGTCGACGCTCGAGCTGTTCGCCCAGCTGGTCTCGGGCCAGCTCGAGACCGAGCGCCTGCATGCGGCAGCCCAGACCGACCTGTCCGACGAGCGCGAAACGGCGGAATTGCGCGAGCAATTCATCGCCGTACTGGGCCACGACCTGCGTACCCCGCTCAACGCCTTCCAGAACGGCGTGGACCTGCTCGGTATGAAGACCAGGGACGACGCCATGCTGCAGATCCTGCAGCGCATGGGGCGCAGCGTCGACCGCATGTCCGCGCTGGTCGACGATCTCGTCGATTTCACGCGTGGGCGCATGGGCGGCGGCATCGCCGTGAGCCTGCGCGAAGAACGCGGGCTCGAGCTGCAGTTCGGCCAGGTGATCGCCGAGTTGCGCGCGATCCATTCCGAGGCCGAGATCGTCGACATCATCCAGTCCGGCATCTCGTTGTGCTGCGATGCGGGCCGGCTCTGCCAGTTGTTGTCGAACCTGATCAAGAATGCCATCGTGCATGGCGCGCAGGCGCCTGTGCAGGTGCTGGTCACCTGTACGGACAGGCGGTTCTTCATGTCCGTGACCAACGAAGGCGATGCCTTGCCGCCGCATGTCGTCCAGCAGCTGTTCAAGCCCTACTGGCGTTCGCCGTCCAGCACGCACCACGAGGGATTGGGCCTGGGCCTGTACATCGTCGCGGAGATCGCCCGTGCACACCAAGGCGCGATCGACGTGGCATCGCTGGACGGCAGGGTCTGTTTCACGTTCTCGATGCTGAATCTGGAGCGCGGGCACCTCGGCGCCCCATGACCCGCGTGTCGCCTGCGCCGCGCGCAGGTCGCTTGCAGCGGGCGCCGGACTGCAAGGGGAACCCTGGCCGACGCTAAGCCATTGCCGGATCAACAGATTGCCGCTTTCCATCACACGAAAATAGATGTGCGCACCGTCCGCGCAAGGGCGAAAAAGGGCGCATAGTATGAAAGTCATGCACGGTCTTCGATGATCGTGGTCCTCCAGCCAGCATTTGCTGCGCTGCCATTTCTGCTAGACATGTCGACGCATCGCGTTCGGCACGCCCCGCATTCGATTTATCCCGTTTTCGTCAAAGGTACACCATGTATCCATACCCGCAATCCGTCAATCCCGCCGTGCGTTCCCACCTGGATGCCCAGATCGCATTCTTGAACGAACTGTCGCAAACCATGTCACGGTCCCTTCAGCAAGTTTTTCAGCTGAATATGCAGATCGGCCAGACTTTGATCGAGGAAGCGTCCGGCACGGCCCAGCGCATGCTGACCACCGAACGCCCCGACGACGCCTTGGCCGCGGCGTCGTCGGGCGCCCAGCCTGCCACCGACAAATTGCGCGCTTACAAACAGCAGCTGGCCCAGCTCGCCGCGACGACCCAGGTCGACCTGGCGCGCGTGACCGAGCAGCATGCACAGCAAGCGTCTCGTACCGCGCGCGCGCTGGCCGACGAGGTGGCGCGCACCACGGCCCAGGATACGGAAAAGAACTTGCGACAGCCAGAGGAACCCCGGCAGGATGCGCGCGCCGCTTTCAAGCAGGACGCGCAACGCGGCGCCGAAGCCGCAGCCGGCAAACCCGGTGACCCGTCCGTACCGGCTGGCGGACCCGGCAACATGAAAGGGCCCAACGCGCAGGACAGCAAGAACGTGCAGGCCCCGGGGCGCTGAATATCGCTACTTGCCCGGTCTGATGTACGCTGGCGAACGTTTCAACAGCATCACCCACATTGCCGGCGCGGCGCTGGCCGCGGTGGGCGGCTTGTTCCTGCTCGCCGCGGCCCGGTCCAGCGGCGACGGCTGGAGAATCGCCGCCAGCAGCGTGTATGCCGCCACGCTGCTGCAACTGTACATGGCATCGAGCCTGTACCACGGCGCACGCGGCGCCGCCAAGGTGGTACTGCGCAGCTGGACCATTGCGCCATCTATCTCCTCATTGCTGGCACCTACACACCTTTTACGCTGGTAACGCTGCGCGGAGCCTGGGGCTGGTCGATGTTCGGCGCCGTGTGGGCTCTTGCACTATTCGGAATTGTCCAGGAAATCTGGTATGCCAAGGGCACGCGCATCCTGTCGCTCATCATTTACGTCTTGATGGGCTGGCTTGCCGTGATTGGCGCAAAACCACTCGTCGCCGCGCTTGGTTGGCCGGGCTTCGCCTGGCTCGCTTCAGGCGGCCTATGCTACACACTGGGCATCGCGTTCTACGCCACCGACCACAAGGTACGCCACGGTCACGGCATATGGCACCTGTTCGTCCTTGCCGGCAGTGCCTGCCATTACGTCGCGATTCTGCGCTACGTCGCCTGACCGGCAAGCCTCTCGCTCATCCTGTGCCGCCATGCAATGTCCTAGGCGTACATCATGGAAACCGTACGTCGGCAACCCTCGGATGTCATTATGGAGCATACACATGCAACCCGACTTCGCGGCGCTGTTCGCCGCCTCGCCCTATCCCTACCTGCTGGTCGACACCAGCTGCGTCATCATCGGCGCGAACGCGGCCTACCTGCGGGCCACCGGCCGGGTTGCGGCGGCGCTGATGGGCAAGCACATCTTCGACGCGTTCCCGTCGAACCCCGCCGACCCAGAGTCGACCAATCTCGAGGAGGTGCGCGCCGCGATCGCGCGCGCGATCGCGACCGGTGAGCCACAGACCAGCGCGCTGCTGCGCTACGCGGTCCCGCGCGAGACGCCGGCCGGCGTCGTGTTCGACCTGCGCTACTGGAGCACCGTGCACACGCCGGTGCGCGATGCCGGCGGCGCGGTGGGCTTCGTGGCGCAGAACGCGATCGACGTCACCGACCTGTACCAGTTCGACGGCGCGGCCAGGCACTATTACCTGCGCCAGGGTGCGGACGCCGTGCCGGACGTGACGCCGATCGAGCGCCCCTTGCTGCACGAGGCCCTGACGCGCATCCTGAGTTCGGAGCGCCATAAACTGCAGGCGATGTTCGACCAGGCCCCCGGTTCGATGGCGATCATGAGTGGCCCCGACCATGTGTTCGACATGGTCAACGAAGCTTATTATGCGCTGGTGGGCCGCCGCGACCTGATCGGCAAGCCGGCCCTGGCGGCATTGCCTGAACTGGCAGGGCAGGGCTTGCACGAGCTGCTCGACAGCGCGTTCGCAACCGGCGAGCGCATCGTGCTGCACGAGCGCCGGCTCACGCTCCAGCGCGTGGCCGGGGGGGGGCGCCGGAAGAGCGCTACGTGGATTTGCTGTACCAGCCGCTCGTCGGCCGCGACGGACACGTAACCGGCATCTTCGCGCAGGCGAACGACGTGACGGCCGCCTGCCTGGCGAAGAGCGAGCTGCGCGGCAAGGTCTGGCAACTTGAGACCGCGAAATCGAACCAGGCGTTCCAGCTGCGCTTCGCCGACCGGATCCGGGAACTGGACGACGCCGGTCGCATCGGCGAAGCCGTCTGCGAGATGCTGGGCACCCGGCTGGGCGCGGCGCGTGTCTGGTATGCTGACATCGACGGCGCATCGGGCATGGCCGCCTGTCGGTGCGACTGGACTCCGGCGGGGTTCCCCGGCCAGGCGGGCCGCGGCATCGCGCTCGAGGCGTTCGACCCGGCGGCGCTCATGGTGCTGCGCAATGGGGGGCAGGTCGCCGACCAGCCGGTATGGCGCAAGCACGATGGCGCCGGCGCCGCGTTGCTGGTGCCGTACGTGAAGGCCGGCGATCTCAAGGCGGTACTGGCGATCGAGGGCGTTGCGCCGCGCACCTGGCAGGATGAGGCGCTCGCCCTCGTCGCCGAAGCGGCCGGCCGGACCTGGCCGGCGCTCGAAGCCGCCCGGACGCGCAACGAGCTGCAGACCGAGCGCGACCAGAGCCAGTACATCTTCGACGCCATGGTCGAAGGGTTCGCCGTGCTCGATCGCGATTGGATCATCCTGCGCATGAACGCCGCGGGACTGCGGCTCGCCCAGCGCAGCGCCGGTGAAGTCATCGGACGCAGCCATTGGGACGTTTGGCCGGAGCTCAGGCATACCGATGCCGAACGGGCTTACCGGCGCGTCATGGACACCGGCAAGACGGAAAGCGTCGAGTTGTTCCACCGGCTGCCGGACGGGCGCCATGTATGGATGGAAATCCGCACCCATCGCTCCCTGGAGGGCGGCATCGCCTTTTTCTTCCACGACATCACGCAGCGCAAGGCGGCCCAGGAACAGCTGGCCGTCGCCGACCGCCGCAAGGACGAGTTCCTGGCCATGCTCGCCCACGAGCTGCGCAATCCGCTCGCGCCGATCGGCGCCGCGGCCGACCTGCTGCAGATGGGCCAGGTGGACCCGGCGCGGGTACGCCGCACCAGCGAAATCATCGCGCGCCAAGTCCGGCATCTGAGCAGCCTGGTGGACGACCTGCTCGACGTCTCGCGCGTGACGCGCGGGCAGGTGGAGCTGGTCATGGAACCGGTCGACATGCGCCAGGTCGCCGACGACGCGATCGAACAGGCCATGCCGCTATTGCACGCACGGCGTCATCGACTGGCCCTGGCGCTGCCGCCGCTTGCTCCATTCGTCACGGGGGACCGCAAGCGTCTGGTGCAGGTGCTGGCCAACCTGTTGAACAATGCCGCCAAGTACACGCCCGAGGACGGCCGCATCACGCTGGCGATCGCCGTCGAACTGGGGCAGGTCATCTTGCGCGTCGAGGACGACGGCATCGGCATGGCGCCGGAGCTGGTCGAGCACGCCTTCGAGCTGTTCACCCAGGCCGAGCGCCCGTCGGACCGTTCGCTCGGCGGGCTCGGGCTCGGCCTGGCGCTGGTGAGGAGCCTGGTGAACCTGCACGGCGGGACGGTGGCCTGCGCCAGCCGCGGCCTCGGAACTGGCAGCGTGTTTTCCGTCACGCTGCCGCGCCGCCCGCCGGAAAGGGACGCCGCCGGCGATTCCGGGCCTGCGCGCGAGGCGCAAGTCGCATCGGAGCGGCCGTTGCGGATCATGATCGTCGACGACAACGTCGATGCGGCCGCGATGCTCGCCATGCTGCTGGAGTCGCATGGACACGCAGTGACGGTCGAACACGATGCGCGCAGCGCGCTCGAGCGCAGCGACATGGCCGCTCCCGACGTTTTCCTGCTCGATATCGGCCTGCCCGACATCAGCGGCAACGAGCTGGCCCGGCGCCTGCGTGCCGGTGCGCGCACCGGCAGCGCCATGCTGGTGGCTATCACCGGCTACGGCCGGGACCGGGACCGCATCGAAACCCAGGCGGCCGGCTTCGACCATCACCTGGTCAAGCCGGTCGATACGCGCCAGTTGTCCGCGCTCCTGGCCGGCATGCGGCAGTCCGGTAAGAGCCCGACGCGGGCTGCCGGATGACGTCCACGCACTGGATCCTGTTCGGCGGCGCTACCCTCATCGTGATGATGCTGGGCGGTACGCTGGTGACGCGCCTGCCCCTCAGCGGGGCGATGATCTACCTGGGCGTGGGCGTCCTGCTTGGTCCGGCCGTGGCCAACGTCTTCGCGCCGGATCCCTTGCGTTTCGCGCCCGCGCTGGAACTGGTCGCCGAGGCGGCCTTGCTGATCTCCCTGTTCTCCGTCGGACTCAAGCTCGAGATTCCCTTGCGCGACCGGCGCTGGCTGGCGCCCTTGCGTCTCGCGTTCGTGTCGATGGCGATCACGGTGGTGCTGATCGCCGCCATCGGCGTGCTGCTGCTGGACTTGCCGCTGGGCGCGGCGATCCTGCTCGGCGGCATCCTGGCGCCGACGGATCCCGTGCTGGCCTCGGGCATCCAGCCGGAAGCGGGCGATACGCCCGACCTGGTCCGTTTCAACCTGGCCGGCGAGGGCGGACTGAACGATGGCTCTGCCTTTCCGGTGGTCGTGCTGGGGCTGGGCCTGATGGGCAGCCACGACGATGGAACCGGCGTCGCGCATTGGTTGTCACTGGATCTGGCCTGGTCGCTGGTCGGCGGTATCCTGATCGGCGCCGCTACCAGCTTTCTCATCGGCACGGCGGTCGTCTTCCTCAGGAACCGGCACGACGAGGCGCTCGGCATGAACGAATTTCTCTCGCTCGGCATCGTCGCCGTCTGCTTCGGACTTGCCGAGCTGTGCCATGCATCCGGCTTCCTGGCGGTGTTCGCGGCCGGCATCGCCCTGCAGCGCGTGTACCGCCGCCGCGACATCTCCTACCTGTGGATGTGGAAGCGCGGGAGCACGCGTCCCGAGCGCGAAACGAGCGCGGCGATGAAGGAAGACGTCCAGGGATTCAACGAGCAGATCGAGAAACTGGCCGAGCCCGTGCTCGTCATCCTGACCGGCGCCATGCTGGCCTACGTCACGACGTTTCCCTCCCTGTGGTGGTTCACTGCCTTGTCGCTGTTCGTGGTACGGCCGCTGGCGGTATTTCTCGGCATGGCTGGCAGTGCGATGCCTGCGCGGCACCACGCGATGGTCGGCTGGTTCGGCATTCGCGGCATCGGCTCGGTGTATTACCTGATGTATGCGCTCGACCATGGATTGTCCGGCGACCTGGCGCAGCGCTTCGTCGCATTCACGCTGGTCGCCGTGACAGCGTCGATCCTGCTGCACGGCGTGACGGCCGGGCCGTTGATGGCATGGTATGCGAAGGGCGAAACCGGCCAGGGTGAACCGCGCAAGGGCGCCTGAGGAGGCAGTCGTATAGTCGCTGCGCGTCTTGCCTCGCACCAAGCCAGGAAAATAGACTTGCCCCGGTCCGGCGTGACGCCGCAAAAGGGCGCATAGTGCATTACATCGGGCAGTGCGCAGGCCGTGCCGTCGACAATAATAAAGGAGACTTTTTCTACAACGAAGGAGTCGAGTAATGTACAGTAAAGTCATGGTGGACTGGTTCTCCTGGACCAGCGAGGCGGCGCGCTCCGCCAGCGTCCCGTTCCATGTCCTGCCCGCCGTCCGGCAGCCGCATGGATTCCTGGCAGGCAGCTTGCGAGCGAACGGAAAGGTCATTAGGTATCGCCTGTACGTTCCCGCGACGCGCGGGAGCGAACCACCCGCGCTGGTCGTCATGCTGCACGGTTGCGGCCAGGACGCCGCGGATTTCGCGCTGGCCACCGGGATGAACGAGCTGGCCGAGCAGGCCGGCTTCCTGGTGCTGTATCCCGAACAGTCGCCTTACGCGAACTGGAACAGCTGCTGGAACTGGTTCGAGGCGGCCAACCAGGCGCGTGACCAGGGCGAGCCGGCGCTGGTCGCGGCCCTGACCCTGAAAATCATCGGCGACCATGGGGTCGACCAGCGCCGCGTCTCGATCGCGGGCCTGTCGGCGGGCGCCGCGATGGCGCTGATCGTCGGACGCAATTATCCGGACATCTTCAGCGCAATCGGCTGCCATTCCGGTATGCCGCACGGCAGCGCGACGAGCGGCATCGGCGCGATGACGACCATGCGCTTCGGCGGCGCCGTCCCAGCCTGCGCCGGCGGGCCCTGCCTGACCAGCGTCCCGGTCATCGTATTCCACGGAGGCGACGATGCCATCGTCCACCAGAGTAACGGCGACGGTGTCGTGCGCCAGTCGATCCAGAGCTATCTGTCGGCCAGGCCGGCCGGTTGCCGGAGCGTCATGAATGTCCAGGTAACGGGACAGGAAGGCGGGCGCGACTTCACGCGCTCGGTCCACACCGGCAAGTCCGGCACCGTCGTGGCCGAGCATTGGCTCGTGCACGGCACGGGACACGCCTGGTCCGGCGGCGATCTGCGTGCCGCCAACACCGATGCGAACGGTCCTGACGCCAGCCGCGAAATGCTACGGTTTTTCGGCGAGCGGCATGCACGGTGAGCTCGCCCTGCCTGTAAGCCCTCTGCCCTTCATTTGATAGGAGCGAATCATGAGTAAGAACCAGGACGCAAAAAAATCCACGAAAAAAGAGCCGGCGAAAACGGCGAAAGAGAAAAAGGCGGACAAGCGGGTCAAAAAGGCGGAGAAAGCGCGGTAGCAGTAAACCCGGTTTCTCACGGCGAAACGATCGCTTCGTAACGTGCTTGCAGTCGCCCGGCGCGGATACGGTCTGCGGGGCAAATCACGGGTTTTCGCGGTGCGATAGCAGGCGTTCGAAGGCAGCCGCGCTGACGGCGGGACTGTAGAGGAAGCCTTGGCCCATCTGGCAGCCCGCGTTCATCAGGTAAAGCGCTTCGGCAGGGGTTTCGATGCCTTCGGCGACGGTTGGCAGGCCGAGGTGCGCGGCGACCGACAGGACCGCGCCCAACAGCGCCTGGCGGCGCGGCGAGGCCGCGGCGATACCGTGCACGAAACTGCGGTCCACTTTCAGCAGGTCGATCGGGATATCGGCGAGATAGCTCAGGTTCGAGTAACCGGTGCCGAAATCGTCGAGCGCGATCGACATGCCCAGGCCCTTCAGGCGATGCAGGACGTCGACCGCGCTGGCGACGTCGCGCATCAGGGCCGACTCGGTCAGTTCGATTTGCACGTCCGGCGGCAGGACGCCGAATCGCGCCATGCAGCCCTCGAGGTGGGCGATGAAGTCGGCTTGGCGTAGTTCCAGCGCCGAAACATTGATGGCGATCGGACCGGGGTCGATGCCGCTGTCGCGCCAGGCGCGCGCCTGGCGCATGGCTTCGTGCATCACCCAGCGGCCCAGGTTGACGATCAGGCCGGACTGTTCGGCGCACCGGATTACCTCGGCGATCGCGAAGCGCGTCCAGTCCGGATGGCGCCAGCGCAGCAGGGATTCGCAACCGTGGATCGCGCCGTCGGCCAGGCACACCTTGGGCTGGTAGAACAGTTCCAGGCCGCCGGTGTCGAGCGCCAGCCTGAGTGCATCCTCCAGCGCGCGCCGCTCGGCCACGCTGTCGAGCATGCGCGGCTGGAACACATTGAACGTGTTGCGTCCCGCCGCCTTGGCGGCGTGCAGCGCCGTGTCGGCGTGCTGCAGCAGCGTGTCCGCGGCCAAGCCGTGCTGCGGATGCAGCGCGATGCCGATGCTGCAGCCGACGCGCATGGTCGCGCCGTCGATCAGGTGCGGCGCCGCCACGGCCTCCAGCATGCGCTGCGCGGCGCCCCGGGATTCGTCCGGCTGGGTGCCGGGCGCCAACAGGATCAGGAATTCGTCGCCGCCCTGGCGGCTGACCATGTCGATCGAGCGGCAGCAAGCGCGCAGGCGCGTCGCGACCGACGCCAGCAAACGGTCTCCGGCCGCATGGCCGAGGGTGTCGTTGATGGATTTGAAGTTGTCGAGATCCAGGTACATCACCGCCAGGCCCTGGCCGTTCGCGCCGGCCTGGCGCAGGATCTCGGCCAGATGCAGTTGCGCGGCGTAGCGGTTGGGCAAGCCGGTGAGGAAATCGTGCCTGGCCAGGTAATCGACCTGGGACTGGAGCTGGTGTGTGGCGGTGACGTCGTGGAACACCATGACGGCGCCGTCCAGCTTGCCGTCCGGGGCGACGATCGGCGAGGTCGAATCGGCGATCATGATCTCGCTGCCGTCCACGCGCACCATCACGGTGCCCGGCGGTAGCCGGATGGCTTGCTTGTCGTTCATCGCGCGCGTGATCGGATGCTCGACGGCGGCGAGCGTTCCGGCGGCGTGCAGCGCCATCACGGCGTCGATAGGCAGCCCAAGCATTTCCTTGCGCGCACGGACGGTCAGGCTGCAGGCCGCATCGTTGCAGTAGGCGATCGTACCCGCCTCATCGGTGGCGATGACGGCGTCGGCCATCGCCGCCAGCACGATGGCGGCGCCGTTGCGTTCACGTTCGCGCGCACGGACGCGCTCGATGACGGCGACGAAGCGCGCGAACGTGTCGGATCGCGAATCACTGGACAGCATCACGTCGTCCGCCAGGCCGCTGGTGAGCAGCCGGCGCGTCCCGGCAATGTCGATGGCGTCGCCGACGATCACGACCGCCGCGTTGCCGAACACCGCGGGGCTCACGGGCAGCGCCATGCCGGCGCCGTCGTCGTCCGTCGGCGCCAGCAAGAGCAGGTCCGGAAAGGGTGGCGGGACGCATGCGGCTTCCTCCAGCGTCGCCGCGAAACGCAGCACGATGGCGCTCAGGTCGCCCGCGGCCGGCTGGAACAGCAGTGACAGGCGTGCGCGCTCGCCTTCGTCGGTTGTCACGACCTGCGTCACGATATGCATGGCGATTCCTCCCGCGGCGGGGTTCCGTCGCCGCTACACGGTATCACGTTGTCGGCGTGCGCAGCGGTGCGGACGACAGGCGCGCCGGACTGAGTCCTACGTCGGATCCGGACCATTGCATCGATAATGAACCGATGTCATCGGTTATGGAGTGAACAACGTGAGATGGATACCTGAACAACGGCGCGCCATCGAGCAGGGCGGCGGCGACTCGCTGGAAACGTCCTGTCGGGTGATCGACCAGATCGCTTGCCCGGCCTACTGCTGCACGCCTGCCGGCGCCGTTCTGCATTGCAATCGCGCGGCGAGGCGCCTGTGGGGCGCCGCGCCATCGCTGGCCGAGGACGGCCGCTGGGACGGCTTCGCCTCCTTGTGTCGACCGGACGGCAGTCCGGTCGAGAAGGCATCGTCGCCGGCCGCGCTGGCGGCGCGCACCGGCGTCGCACCGCCGCCGACCGAGCTGGTGGCGCAGTCCAACGACGGACAGACGCGCTGCGTGGTGGTCCATGCGCAGCCGGTGCGCGGCGCCGATGGCGTCACCGCAGGCGTGCTATGCTCCTTGACCGACATCAGCGAGCGGCGCCGGCTTCGCCGTGAAATCGAGTCCGTGCGCGGCGACCGGGAAGACTTCCTGCGCGTGCTGGCCCACGAGCTGCGCAATCCACTGGCGTCGGTGATGACGGTCGCCACGATCCTGCGCCGCCGGCCGGGCGAACCGGGCATCGTGTCGATGGCGCGCGTGATCGAACGTCAGACCCGCCAGCTCGCTCGCTTCATCGACGACCTGCTCGACGCCGCGCGTATCGAGCACGCAAGCGATGTGCCGGTGACCAAGCGCGCAGCCAGCCTGGACGAGGTGCTGGCGCCGGCGCGCGACGTCGTCGCCGGCGTGTTGGGCAGGCGCTCGCAGACCTTGCGCGTACACCTCGATGCCGGCGCTGAAGCGCCCGAAACGATGCTCTGGTGCGATCCCGGGCGGCTGGCGCAGGCGCTCGGGAACGTGCTGCTCAATGCCAGTGAATTTTCCGACGACGGCGCCGAGATTGCGCTGGCGGTCTCGGTCGATGGCGAGGTTCTCGACATGTCGGTGAGCGACCATGGCATCGGCGTCGAGGCGAGCGAATTGCCCGCCATGTTCGAGCCGTTCCGCAAGATTGCCGCGCACCCTCGGCGGGCGCCGTCCGGGGCAGGCGTTGGCCTGGCGATCGCACGCAGCATTTGCGTGTCGCATGGCGGCACGGTTTTTGCCCACAGCGCCGGACCCGGACAGGGGACGCGACTGGAATTCATCCTGCCGGTGGTGCAGGACACGATGTCCGCTTGAGCCGGATCGCTACCTCAATCGGGGACGCGTTCGACGTCGTGCCCGGCTGGCAGAGGCAGGTGCACGTCGAACCGGCTGCCGAGCCCCGTGCCGGGGCTGCTCGCGGCGACACTGCCGCCATGCGCCTCGACCAGGCTCTTGACCAGGGCCAGCCCGAGTCCCAGGCCGCTGTCGCGCCCATCGGGAGAACGCGTCGCCTGGGTGTACAGGTCGAACAGGTGCGGCATCAATGTATCGGGAATGCCGATGCCGTTGTCCGTGACGCGCACCATCAGGTCGGCTCCGTGCCATTCGGCGCGCACTTCGATCCTTCCCCCTTCCGGCGTGTAGCGGATCGCATTGCCGAGCAGGTTGGCGGCGACCTGGATCAATCGCGTGCGGTCACCCTCGATCATGCAAGGCCGGGACGGCAGCACGGTGTCGACGCGGTGCCTCTTGGCTTGTGCGGCCGCGTTCAACTGTTCGACGGCGGCCTCGATCACGTCGCGCATGTCGACGGGCTGGCGACGGATCGATACCAAGCCGCGGCTGACGCGCGATACGTCCAGCAGGTCTTCGACCAGGCGGCTCATGTGCCGCACCTGGCGCCCGACCAGTTGGCCGAGCTTGATGCTCCGGTCGGGATCGCCGCCGGTCTCGAGCAAGGTGGCGGCCATGGCGGTCGCCGACAGCGGACCGCGCAATTCATGGCTCAGGATCGACAGGAATTCATCCTTGCGGTGATCGGCCGATACCAGCGAATCGGCTTTTTCCTTGAGCAACAGGTTCAAGGCCTCGACTTGCCGGTTGGTGCGTTCGAGATGCGCGCTGACGTCGAGCAGCTCGTTCTGCTTGGCCTGCAATGCCGCCAGGGCATGGGTCAGCTCGCGGTTTTGCTGGTTCGCTTCGGACAGCGCGATGTTGCCGGGCAGTTCCGCCAGATTGCCTACGGCGCAGGTGAGGTCGTGGGCGGTCAAGGCGGGCGCCTGGGCTGGAAGCAGCTTGGCGCACACGATGCGCGTTCCGTCCGCATTCGCGTGAATATCGAACTCGTCCATGAACCTGCGCGCCACCGACAGTCCGCCCAGCATGGTGCCGGCGTCGCCTACGAGCGCCGCGCGAACGTGCGCGGCCGGTATGCCCGCACCGTCGTCATCGACCACGATCGTCAGCGCCTGATTCCTGCCGACCGTACCGAGAAAAAAGCGCACCTTGCCGACGCCCGCATGGGACACGGCATTGCGCGCCAGCTCCGACACGGCGGTTGCGATACGGGTCTGCCCGTTGCCGCGGAATCCGCACAGCGCAGCGATCTGGCGCGCGCGCAGGCGCGAGGCGATGACCTCGAGCTCGCTGTGCACCGTGACCGTCAACAGGTGATGAAGCGGCGCTTGCCGTTGCAGCATCGGATCGTCGGATATGCTTTCGTTGGTACGCATGCAAGGTACGTATGCCTGTATTATGGTGGGCTCGGCGTCATGCCCGGCGAGTAGCTGCAAGCGTGGGAAGAGGTGTAAGCATTATCCTACAAATGCCTAAAGAATAGTGAGTCTCACCCAATTAAACGACAAGCGCGCCGCACATGCTGCTCGGGTTGGAAGAGTGTTATAGTCGGACCCTTGAGCGGTTAAGATCCGATGTCTCCAGGTCGGCGAATGACTTTCGTAGCCTGACCAATGATGGGGAACCGGTAATGACCAATGACGGCGTTTTGCTTGCAGGTGTGGTGAGGGACCATGCGGTCATGCTCGGTGGCGAGTGACAGGAACACTATGCCGCCGCAACGATGCGTGTCGGACCCGGCGAAGCCGAACGGTCGCGAGATCAATGCCTCCGATTCGTTCACGCCTTGGCCGAAGCGCTGCAGTTTGCTGAACTCGACAATGTCGACGGTCGTGCATGGGACGATGTCAAGCGCGAACTCGACGCGATCTGCAGCTTCCCGGGCCAGCGACGGGCCCACCTCGGTCGCGACCGCCACCTTCATTTTCTCTCTCAAGCAGCCGCTGTTCGCGCTCTTGCGTCGATATTGTGCCGGGGACGCCCTGGCTCTCGCGCGTGTTTCCTGGACGGTCAGCATGCTTGTCGACCAGCTCGGCCTGTACACGCTCGACGTATTCCAGAAAAGCCGCGACCAGATCGTCGTTCGGCAACATCGGGAGCTGCTCGAATTATCGACGCCGGTCATCGATTTGTGGGACGGTATCATTGCACTGCCCCTGATCGGTACGCTCGACAGCATGCGCGCCCAAGTCGTGATGGAAAGCCTGCTCGACAAGATCGTCTCCAGCGGCGCGCACACGGCGATCATCGACATCACCGGTGTGCCGACCGTGGATACGCTGGTGGCGCAGCATTTGTTGAAGACCATTGCGGCGGCGCGCCTGATGGGCAGCGATTGCATCGTGAGCGGTATTCGTCCGCAAATCGCCCAGACTATCGTGCATCTCGGCATCGAACTCGATAACGGTTCTGACAAAAGCCACGTTGGCCGACGCCCTCGCACTGGCGATCGGGCGGGGCCACCCGCGGTCGGCATGATCGAGCGGATAAAGCTCGAGCAAGGCTCGTACGGAATGCGGGCCCGGGCTGGAATCAAACGTACGCGGTTTGTCCAGGCAGGCTGATAGGGCGCGAATGCCAGTGCGCGGCGGGTGTTCTTGATGCGAGCGACGCGAACTGCGGCCTGCAAGCAAGAAAACAGGGAGATCGAAGAAAACGTTGCCTCTACCATGCCAAGGGAAACAAGACTAAAAAGCTTGTTGAAGCAATATCTGCAAAGTCATTTGCTTCGCAAAATCTCGGTGAGCCAAGTCGCGCGTCTTTCACCAGTTGGGAACATGAAGCGGCGACGGTCAATCCGATTCAAGTCTGGTCTCAACCCCGGACACCCGGTTTCCGACGAACGCGAACGTACGTTGGCAAATAGCCAGCAGTGACCATGTTCATGCTTGGATTGCTTGTTTTCTCCGAAAGAATGCCCACCTCCGATCTCTTCGGAGTAGCAAATCAATGCGCTCTTTTAGGGTAATATTCGCCAGCCCGCGCGCTTCCATGACGCCTCGGGCATCCATCTCAGCCTCGATCTTCCGCGCCCAAGCCTGGGCCTGTGCCTTCGTTGGAAATGTTGCCGTCACGGCCTTGTGACCCTCGCGGCGAATCTGTGCCCGCCAGGTCTGGCCTCGCTGAGCGATCGTCGTCATTTGGTGCATATTTGGAGTAACGGGTGAGGGAAAGTGGGACAGTTCGCGGGAGCTTGAGGGAAGCCGCGTTGCGCCCTCTCATAGGGAAAAGTAGGGATTTGATGAAGCACAGCAAGCGAAAATTATCTGTAGCACCCATGATGGACTGGACCGACCGCCACTGCCGCGTGTTCCACCGCCAGATCACCCGCCACACCTGGTTATATACAGAGATGGTGACGACCGGAGCGCTGGTCTACGGCGACGTCGAGCGCCACCTGCGCTACGACGACATCGAGCACCCGATCGCCCTGCAACTGGGCGGCAGCGAACCAGGCGACCTGGCGAAAAGCGCCAGGCTGGGCGAGCAGTGGGGCTATGACGAGATCAACCTGAATTGCGGCTGCCCGTCCGAGCGCGTGCAGAAGGGCGCGTTCGGCGCCTGCCTGATGAACGAGCCACAGCTGGTGGCCGACTGCGTCAAGGCGATGCGCGACGCCGTCTCGATCGACGTCACCGTCAAGCACCGCATCGGCATCGACTACAACGAGGAATACGGCTTCGTGCGCGACTTCATCGGCAAGATTGCCGATGCCGGCTGCCGCACCTTCATCGTCCACGCGCGCAACGCCGTGCTGAAAGGATTGTCGCCGAAGGAAAACCGCGAGATCCCGCCGCTGCGCTACCACGTCGCCTACGAGCTCAAGCGCGAATTCCCGGACCTGGAAATCATCATCAACGGGGGCATCAGGACCAATGACGAGATCGCGAGCCATCTGCAGCACGTCGACGGCGTGATGATCGGCCGCGAGGCTTATCACAACCCCTGGCTGATGGCCGACTGGGATGCGCGCTTTTACGGTGAAGAGGGCAGTGGTCCGGCGTCGCGCGAGCAGGTACTGGAAGCCATGATTCCCTATATCCGCGCCGAACTCGAACGCTACGGACCGCTCGGCCTGCGCCTGAACAGCATCACCCGCCATATGCTGGGCCTGATGGCCGGACTGCCGGGCGCGCGTGCTTTCCGCCAGCTGCTGTCGGACTCGCGCCGCCTGGCTGAGGGCAACCCGGAACTGCTGCTGGAAGCGGCCGGACGCATGCGCAAGGCAGCGTGATCGATTAAATAACTTGATTAACTGTTTGTTACGGCGGCGCCAGGCAGGGCCGCCGTTGTTGTTCAAATTCCGCCACACGCCCTGTTGTATAGACAGTTGGCAATCTTCATTTTCCTTGCTCAACATCAAGAATAGACCCATAATTCGGGCTCTTCTCCCCGTAAGAACTCCGGTATTGTTGTAGTAGCGAAACAGTATTGATCTCGATCATGTTTACTCGCTGCAACTGCCGAGTTTTGATTTATCCTGACGGAAATACACAAAAGTTCACGGAGAAGTTGAACTTTTAGTAATAAAGCGACGCGCGGCGCAGGGGTTCCGGGCGGATCCAATCATTTGAACCAGGGAAGACAGTAAATGAATTTATCCAACATGAAGGTCGGCATGCGTCTGGCGCTGGGCTTCGCTCTCGTGCTCGTGCTGATGGTGGTACTGACCGTCGTCGGCATCGTTCGCACCGGGCAGATCCAGGGCCGGCTCGATCACGTGATCGGCGTCAGCAACGTCGTGACCCGTCTGGTCGTCGACATGCGCAACAACGTCAGCGAACGCGTCACCTCGCTGCGCACCCTGACCCTGATGACCGATCCGGCTGACATGGAACCGGAACTCAAGCGCTTCAAGGAGCAGACCGCCAAATACGACGCGCTGCAGGCCAAACTGAGCGAAAAATTCGCGCTCGAAGCCTCGACTGAAGAAAAAGCGCTGCTGGCCCAGATCAAGGAAGCCGAAGGCGTCGCCATGCCGGCCATCGCCAAGGCATCGGAACTCTACCTGGCCAACAACGCGATGGACGCGACCCGCGTGATGGTCAAGGAAATCCGTCCGGCGCAGAAGAAATGGCTGGAAGCACTGGACCAGCTGGCCGCGCGTGAAGATCATCAGAATGCCCAGACCCAGCTTGATGCCAGCGCCCAGTACGACAGCGCACGCAACATCATGCTGATTACCCTGGTCGTGGCCGTCGGCCTGGGCGTGGCCGCTGCTTACGTGATTACCCGCGGCCTGCTCAAGCAGCTGGGCGGCGAGCCGGGCTACACCTCGAAGATCGCTACCAGCATCGCTGAAGGCGACCTGTCGATCGCCATCGACACCAAGTCCTCGGACAAGGGCAGCCTGCTGAGCGAAATGAAACAGATGCGCAACAGCCTGGTCGACATCGTCAGCCAGGTACGTCGCGGCACCCATACCATCACCACCGCCTCGCGTGAAATCGCCGCTGGCAACACGGACCTGTCCTCGCGTACCGAACTGCAGGCCAGCTCGCTCGAGAAGACCGCCTCGGCGATGGAAGAGCTGACCTCGACCGTGAAACAGAACGCCGAGAACGCCCGTGAAGCCAACCAGCTGGCCGCCACCGCATCGGATGTGGCACGCAAGGGCGGCGAAGTGGTGTCGCAAGTGGTCGGCACGATGGGCGAGATCAACAGCTCCGCCAGCAAGATCGCCGACATCATCGGCGTGATCGATGGCATCGCCTTCCAGACCAACATCCTGGCGCTGAACGCCGCCGTCGAAGCGGCCCGTGCCGGCGAACAGGGCCGCGGCTTCGCCGTCGTGGCATCCGAAGTGCGCAACTTGGCGCAGCGCTCCGCAGCGGCTGCGAAAGAGATCAAGACCCTGATCGGCGACTCCGTCGAGAAGATCGGCCGCGGTTCCAAGCTGGTCGGCCAGGCCGGCGTGACCATGGACGAAGTGGTGGGCAGCGTCAAGCGCGTGACCGACATCATGAGCGAGATCGCCAACGCCAGCGCCGAGCAGAGCGCCGGCATCGAGCAGGTCAACCTGTCGATCATCGAGATGGACGGCATGACCCAGCAGAACGCCGCCCTGGTCGAGCAGGCAGCCGCTGCCTTCCAGAGCCTGCAGGATCAGGCTGCCGAACTGCAGCGCGTGGTCAGCATCTTCAAGCTGGAAGGCGAAGAAGCCGCAGCCGCCGAAGCAGCGATCTCGACCGCGGTCGCAACCCGTGCCGTCGTCGCCAGCCCGGCACGTCCGCAAGCGCCGCGTCGGCCGGCCGCATCTGCACAACTGAAGAAGCCGGCACCTGCCGCCCGCAAGGCAGCAGCCGCCAAGGCAGACAGCGCAGCGGCGCCGGAAGCCGCCGGCGCATCGTCGACCTCGAAGAAAGTCGCCGCGGCAGCCGCCAGCGACGACTGGGAAGAATTCTGAGCCAGGACGGCTCGTCAAAACGGCCGGTAAGCCTACCGGCCATTTAAAAAAACTTTGTTATTTAGGGGAAATTAAAATGTCCAACAAGAAATTCGCCGCTGTCCTGTTCGCTGGCCTGTTCGCCACCGGTTTCGCTGCTGCCGCAGAAGTCCCGGCTTCCTTCGATCCGTCGAAGTGCAAGGTCGATTACCCGAAAGCTTCGCTGATGAACGAAGAGCAGGGTGTGACCTCGATGTCGTTCCAGGTCAACGCCGACGGTTCGGTGGCCGATTCGAAGCTGGAGAAGTCGAGCGGCTTCAAAGGCCTGGACAAGGCAGCCCTGAAAGGTCTGGCAGCATGCAAGTTCAAGCCGGGCACCAAGGATGGCGCACCGGCCCAGACCTGGACCAAGGTCGACTACGCCTGGAAGCTGGACTAATCTTCGCTTCCCCAGCAGTACCGAAAACCGGCCCGCGTGGCCGGTTTTTCTTTTATGGGCCAGGGCGCACCAGGCCGCGCTGGAACACGTAGTCCGCCACCTGGCGGCCAAGCGCCTGTCCTGAGGTCCGGTCGAACTGCCAGTGCACGCCGATATAGATCCGGCTTTGCCCGGCTTCCGCCTCGGCCTGCGAGAGGCTGCCGTAGGTGCGCGGCCAGACCGGCCTGACCCAGCCTTCGTTGTCGTGGGTGACGCCGTTCCACTCCTCGGACAGGAAGGTAAATCGCACTTTATCGCCGTACAGCTTGCGCAGCGTCTGGAAGCTCGCACCACCGGTGAAGGCATGGCCGGACGGGTAGGAAGGGAAGGGCGGTGTAAAGTCGGGCCCGACGAGATTGCTGGCCGGCGCCCCAAGCGGCGTCCAGTTGGGGATGGACTGGGTGTCCGGGTTGCCGTCGCCCTGGCCGGTGGGGCTGGTGCCGGTACTGGCTTCGCGGATGCCGTGCACCGGACGCCAGAACTTGTAATAGTACTTGGCTGCCCAGCCGGCGATGACGCTGTCCGCCAGCCCCACGTTGAGCAGCCCGAGGGCGCGCGCCTGTTCGAGCACGTCCGCGGTGCGCGTGCGGATCACCTGGACCGCGATCTGGTTGACCATGCTGATGGGCGTGCCGACCCAGGCCGTGCTGTCGTAGCCCCAGTAGATGCCGATGCGTGTCTGTTCCGGGGTGCGTTTGGTTGCGGGGCCATCGCCGCCCAGCTGTTTGACCTCGTTGAAGGCGGCAGTGTAAGCGTCGCTCGTGAGGGGCGGCGGCGGCGGGCGGAACGCGGCTGCGGACGGCACCACGAAAGGCTTGACCTGTCCCCAGTAGGCGCCGAAGGCCACCCGGATCTTGCTGACCGGGTCGGGCCGCCATTTGCCTGGTTCCTTGTAGAGCGGATAGTCTTCGCCGACGATGGGCTCGGGCCGGTCGGAGCCGTCGTTGGCGCGCAGCGCAAGAATGGCCGCCGCGGCGCGCCGTCCGATATCGATACCGTTCAGTTTGGCGCGGCCGGCCGGCAGACGGGCCAGCTCGGCATCCAGCAGCGCATGCAGGCGGTTGGCCTGGCGTGGATACAGGGGAGCCAGGGTATCGTGCGCAGCCTGGGCGATGGCGGCGTCGGGCGAACTGTCGGCAAACGCCGGCAGGTTGCCGCTGTAGCCGGGATAGCGGCGGTAGATGGCATTCAGGGCATCGTAGATGGCGATGTGGAAAATTGCCAGTACCCGGCTGCTGTGCGTCGGTCCCGGCTGCTCAGGCTCGACCGAAGGCCCGGCGGGCGGCGGCGTGTGGTCGATCGCGATCGTGTGCCAGGCCACGTCGCTCCAATAGGCCAGCCGGGCCGTGGCGTCGGGGCCGGACGGGGCTGTGTAGCGCCATGGCGATTCGTGCGTGTTCCGTTGCGAAGGATAGAGCGCTGGGTCGAGCGGCCCCGTCCCGGCGCTGGCGGCCAGCACGGGAAGCAGCAGGATGCAGAGCAGGGGCTTGATGCGCAATTTCATGGCGGAACTCCGGATCGTTAAGCGTGCTGGGTAACTCGACGGTAAGGCGTCGACACTTCCGAAACAAGCGCAACCACAAGAGTCCTTGATCAGCGACAGTCGCGATTCCGTCTGGAATGGAAAGTTGATTGGCCTGGCGCAATACCTTGCCCTTGTTACACATTTGTCGCGCCATGTTTCGCTTGTAAGCACTTGCTTCAAAACCGCCGTGCGGCGGTCCGGATCGCTATAGTGGAATCACACCAACCGAAAGGAGAGCATCATGAAACGAATCCTCTGTGCCGCTGCCGCAGCCCTGATCAGCACCGCCGCCTTTGTTCCGGCGCAGGCCTTCGCGAAAGGTGACGTGCTGGTGGTCCGTACCGCGCCGCCGGCGCCGCGCCACGAAGTCGTGCCCCACGCACGCCGCGGCTACGAATGGGCGCCGGGCTACTGGAACTGGAATGGCCACCGCTACGTCTGGCAGAAGGGCCACTTCGAAAAAGTTCGCAAGGGCTACAGCTACCACCGTCCGGAATGGCGCCAGGGCGACAATGGCTGGACGCTGGAACGCGGCGGCTGGCAACGCGGCGACCGTGACGGCGACGGCGTACCGAACCGCCGTGACGACCACCCGAACAATCCGCATCGTTCGTAATTCCTAAGCCGTAAAGCGAAAAGCCAGTCCGCGTGACTGGCTTTTTGTTTTTGGCCAAGCCGTCCGTATGCCGCCTGCCTAGCATGGGAAGTCCGAATATTGTCGGAATAACACCATGCTTTATATTGTTGACAAGAAATTCGTGCTGGCGGCGCTGTTGCTCGTCAGCTGGTCGGCACAGGCTGCCGTGCTGGAATGCCCGATCAATGCGCCGGCCGACTGGAAGCTGCCGAAATCCAGGCTGGACCGGGCGCGGGTGCTCAGCTATCTGCCCGCCACCCGTGCGGACGAGCGAGGTCTGGCGGAAGGGCTGCCCGATCAGGAGTGGCAGGTCGGCGGCACTTTGTACCAGTCGTGGAACATGAAGGCGGGCCGGCGCGCGATGATCTATCAGGTGAATTGCCTGTACACCGGCACCAGCCGCTTCATCCGCTTCGATGCGCGCAGCACGGCGCGTTGTCTGGGCAAGCGGCGGGTGAGGGGGGATGCCTTGATGGCGGGGTCGATGGAGTTTCGGTGCCGGTGAAGGACGGTACGATGCCTACAGCACGAAACGATCGACGGCGACGATCATCGACACGGCGATCGACGCCACCAGATAGCACAGGGCCTGGTCTTTCCAGGTCAACCGGAGGCGTTTGCTGGCCTTCGCTGCCAGCAGGATCAGGCCACCCGCCACCAGCATGGGCAGCGTCCATTTGCCCAAGCCAAGCAACATGCTGACCCGCGCTTCATCGTTTGGATTGAGCATGCTGACGACGGCTGCTGCGAAGCGCATGAACGCCGCGACGTACACGAAGGCGAAGGCTTTCGCCGATCCGCTGCGCCCGACCAGTATGAAGGCGACGATGGCCTGCGCAATCGTCAACGCCGGCCCGGCGCCGTCGATGAGGGCGCGCTGCCATGGCGCGGTGGGCGACAGATAACGCACGGCGTTCAGATGGAATTCCGCATCGATCCCTAGTGCCACGGCCGTCAGCCAGTGTGCCGCTTCATGGATCAGGTAAGACACCAGGAAGGCGAATACGAACCAGGCGTAGAACGGCGCTTTGAGTTTCATCGAGAGTGGCCCCTGTATTGATGCGTAGAGAATGTACTGGAAACTTGTAAATATTTCCACATCTCAATTCTCCTCGCACTGTTGGGCACATTTAGATTTGCCAGATGGAGAAGGTGCCGCTATAATCTCGTTCTGTCTCGGCAACAACGAGACAGCAAGTAAGACAGTGGTGGCTGTAGCTCAGTTGGTAGAGTCCAGGATTGTGATTCCTGTTGTCGTGGGTTCGAGTCCCATCAGCCACCCCAAGAATTCAAGAAAAAGCCCAGTTTTCGGACTGGGCTTTTTACTTTTCTACGCCATGCGCAGCGCGCATCGGCCTTCAGAAGCTCACTTCGGACACCGGCGGATCGATGCCGACCAGGCTGTTGAACGCCGCCGACAAGGCCGTCGCACTGGCGCTCGTATAAGCTTCCAGCCGCGCCGGCGCGGGCGCCTGTCCATCGAAGCGGCGCAGCAGGCCCTCGGCTTCCAGCAGCCGTCCAAGTTGACGCGCCACCGCATCGCCGGTGTCCACTAAGGCGATGTCTCGAAAACCGGCAGCAGAGATCACCTGCTCGATCGACGCCTGCACCAGCGGATAGTGCGTACAACCCAGCACCAGCGTATCGGCACCCTGCGCCAGCAACGGCGCGATATAGCGCTCCAGCATGGCGGAGGTCGATGAGGAATCGAGCTCGCCGAATTCGATCTGGTCGGCCAGGCCCTGGCAGGGCTGCAGCAGAAATTCGGCGGAAGTCGATTCCGCGATCTCGTCGCGCAGCTTCAAAAATTTAGCGCCGGCCAGGGTCCGCTCGGTGGCCAGCACGCCGACCTTGCCGTTGCGCGTGGCCGCGGCGGCCGGCTTCAGGCCCGGCTCGACGCCGACGATGGGCATCTCGGGAAAGCGCGCGCGCAGCAGCTTCACGGCCGCCACGGTGGCCGTGTTGCAGGCCACGACCAGCGCTTTGGCGCCTCGCGCGATAAGGAAGCGGGCAATCGTCAGCGAGCGTTCGGCGACCACGTCTTCCGGCTTGTCGCCGTAAGGGGCGAAGCCGGAGTCGGCCACGTAGATCAGGTGTTCGTGCGGCAGCTGGGAGCGGATATGGCGCAGGACCGACAGGCCGCCGACGCCGGAATCGAAGATGCCGACCGGGGCGTCGTGGGGCAGAAGAAGATTCATGGACTCATGGTAACAAAAAAACCGCCGGGGCCGAAGCCGGGGCGGTTTTTGGTAGGGTGTTTTGAGGCCGGGGGCCTCAAAACGAAGTGCCCACGGTCAGTCATCAAGCGACGTTGACCGGAATCCCCTTCAGCGACTCGATCTTCGCCGACCATTCCTTCGGACCGGTCGTGTGGACCGAGGTACCGGTGGAATCGACGGCCACGGTCACCGGCATGTCCTTCACCTCGAACTCGTAGATCGCTTCCATGCCCAGGTCGTGGAAGCCCAGCACCTTGGCCGACTTGATCGCCTTCGACACCAGGTAGGCCGAACCGCCGACCGCCATCAGGTAGGCCGACTTGTGGTTCTTGATCGATTCGATCGCCGCCGGGCCGCGCTCGGCCTTGCCGATCATCGCGATCAGGCCAGTCTGCTCGAGCATCATGTCGGTGAACTTGTCCATGCGGGTCGCGGTGGTCGGGCCTGCCGGGCCGACCACTTCATCGCCGACCGGATCGACCGGGCCGACGTAGTAGATCACGCGGTTGGTGAAGTCCACCGGCAGCTTCTCGCCCTTGGCCAGCATGTCCTGGATGCGCTTGTGCGCGGCGTCGCGGCCGGTCAGCATCTTGCCGTTCAGGAGCAGGGTCTGGCCCGGCTGCCAGGACGCGACTTCTTCCTTGGTCAGCGTGTCCAGGTTCACGCTCTTGCTCTTCTGGGTGTCCGGGGTCCACTGCACGTCCGGCCAGGTCGACAGCGCCGGCGGTTCGATATACGAAGGACCGGAACCGTCCAGCACGAAGTGGGCGTGGCGGGTGGCGGCGCAGTTCGGGATCATCGCGACCGGCTTCGACGCGGCGTGGGTCGGGTACATGTTGATCTTCACATCCAGCACGGTGGTCAGGCCGCCCAGGCCCTGCGCGCCGATGCCCAGTGCGTTGATCTTGTCGCACAGCTCGATACGCAGCTCTTCCAGCTTGTTCTGCGGGCCGCGCTGCTTCAGCTCGTACATGTCGATGTCTTCCATCAGCGACTCTTTCGCCATCAGCATCGCCTTCTCGGCCGAGCCGCCGATACCGATGCCCAGCATGCCCGGCGGGCACCAGCCGGCGCCCATCAGCGGCACGGTCTTGAGCACCCAGTCGACCAGCGAGTCGGACGGGTTCAGCATCACGAACTTGGTCTTGTTTTCCGAGCCGCCGCCCTTGGCTGCGACCATGACGTCGACGGTGTCGCCCGGGACCAGTTCCATGTGCACGACAGCCGGGGTGTTGTCCTTGGTGTTCTTGCGCTCGAAGTGCGGGTCGGCGACGATCGAGGCGCGCAGCTTGTTGTCCGGGAAGTTGTACGCGCGGCGCACGCCTTCGTTGACGGCGTCCGTGATCGAGCGTTCGCCGAAGCCTTCGAAGCGTACGTTCATGCCGACCTTCAGGAACACGTTGACGATGCCGGTGTCCTGGCAGATCGGACGCTTGCCTTCGGCGCACATTTTCGAGTTGGTCAGGATCTGGGCGATCGCATCCTTGGCGGCCGGGCTCTGCTCGGATTCGTACGCGCGCGCCAGGTGCTGGATGTAGTCGGCCGGGTGATAGTAGCTGATGTACTGCAGCGCGGCGGCGACGGATTCGATCAGGTCGTCCTGTTTGATGACAGTCATTTCGTTCTCGTTCAGGTTAGTGTTTGGTGTTGCTTGCGGTGTTGGACATGATGCGATCGGTATAGGCGATGGCCATTGCCGACAGCAGGAATACGACGTGGATGCCGGTCTGCGAAATCAGCACCTTCTCGCTATAGGAAGCCGCGTTGATGAAGGTCTTCAGCAGGTGGATCGAGGAGATGCCGATGATCGCCATCGCCAGCTTGGTCTTCAGGACCGACGCGTTCACGTGCGACAGCCACTCTGGCTGGTCGGGATGGTCTTCGAGGTACATGCGCGAAACAAAAGTCTCGTAGCCGCCGACGATCACCATGATGAGCAGGTTCGAGATCATCACCACGTCGATCAGGCCGAGCACGACCAGCATGATGGTGGTCTCGTTCAGCTTGTTGGGCGGTTCTGAGCCGGGCACGGCCACGGCCTGGAAGATGTGCTGCAGGGCGTCCTGGTTGCCCATTGCGGCCAGCACCAGGTCCTTCAGTTCGACCCAGAAATGGAAAACGTAGACGCATTGCGCCAGGATCAGGCCGAGGTAAAGGGGCAGTTGCAGCCAGCGGCTGGCGAACATGAAACTGGCGAGGGCGCTGCGTTTGCGCGGGGCGGAAGGGGATTGCGACGGGGTTTGCCAATCAGTCATCTGCGATGTAGGCCAAGGAGGCGCAGTCAAAACAGCTCGACATTCTACACCCGGAACGGCTGGCTGGCTTGCCCTTCGTTGTTCCGCAAACGTTGGTAGAATGGCCTCGGGATGCCTGTAAGGGCTCAGTAAGCGAGCCCCGATATGGTATGTGGCAAAACTACTACTATCCTATGGAGACTAAAATGGCTGAGACCGAAAACAATCAGCAGCAGGGCCTGCAAGAGAACCGTGTGTTCCAGCCGCCCGCTGACTTCGCCGCCAACGCAACCATCTCCGGCATGGACGCGTACAACAAGCTGTGCCAGGAAGCTGCGACCGATTACGAAGGCTTCTGGGCGCGCCTCGCCCGCGAAAACATCGACTGGCAAAAGCCTTTCACCCAGACCCTCGACGAATCGAACGCCCCGTTCTACAAATGGTTCGCCGACGGCCAGCTGAACGCCTCGTACAACTGCCTCGACCGCAACCTCCAGAACGGCAACGCCGATAAAACCGCGATCATCTTCGAGGCCGACGACGGCCAGGTGACCCGCGCGACCTACCGCGAACTGCACGAGCGCGTCTGCAAATTCGCCAACGGCCTGAAAGCACGCGGCATCAAGAAGGGCGACCGCGTCATCATTTACATGTCGATGTCGATCGAAGGCGTGGCTGCGATGCAGGCCTGCGCGCGCATCGGCGCGACCCACTCGGTGGTGTTCGGCGGCTTCTCGGCGAAGTCGCTGCAGGAACGCATCATCGACGCCGGCGCCGTCGCCATCATCACCGCGGACGAGCAGATGCGCGGCGGTAAATCGCTGCCGCTGAAATCCATCGTCGACGAAGCGCTGGCGATGGGCGGCTGCGACACCATCAAGGACGTGATCGTCTACAAGCGCACCGGCGGCAACATCGCCTTCCAGGAAGGCCGCGACCTGTGGCTGCACGACCTGGTCGACGGCCAGCCGGCCGAGTGCGAGCCGGAATGGGTCGACGCCGAGCATCCGCTGTTCATCCTCTACACCTCGGGCTCGACCGGCACGCCGAAGGGCGTCCAGCACAGCACCGGCGGCTACCTGCTGTGGGCCGCGCTGACGATGAAGTGGACCTTCGACATCAAGCCGGACGACGTCTACTGGTGCACCGCCGACATCGGCTGGGTCACCGGCCATACCTACATCTGCTACGGCCCGACCGCCGTCGGCGCCACCCAGATCGTCTTCGAAGGCGTGCCGACCTTCCCGCACGCCGGCCGCTTCTGGGAAACCATCGCCAAGCACAAGGTCTCGATCTTCTACACCGCGCCGACCGCGATCCGCTCGCTGATCAAGATGTCGAACGCGGACGAGGCCGTGCATCCGAAGAGCTTCGATCTGTCCAGCCTGCGCCTGCTGGGCACCGTGGGCGAGCCGATCAATCCGGAAGCCTGGATGTGGTACTACAAGAACGTCGGCCAGGAGCGCTGCCCGATCGTCGACACCTTCTGGCAGACCGAAACCGGCGGCCACATGATCACCCCGCTGCCGGGCGCGACGCCGATGGTGCCGGGCTCCTGCACGCTGCCGCTGCCGGGCATCATGGCCGCGATCGTCGACGAAGCCGGCGCCGACGTGCCGAACGGGCAGGGCGGCATCCTGGTCGTCAAGCGTCCGTGGCCGTCGATGATCCGCACCATCTGGAACAACCCGGAGCGCTTCCGCACGGCCTACTACCCGGACGAGCTGGGCGGCAAATACTACCTGGCCGGCGACGGCGCGATCCGCAACAAGGACACCGGCTATTTCACCATCACCGGCCGCATCGACGACGTGCTGAACGTGTCGGGCCACCGCATGGGCACGATGGAAATCGAGTCGGCGCTGGTGGCGCACCCGGTGGTGGCGGAAGCCGCCGTGGTCGGCAAACCGGACGAGACCACCGGCGAAGCCGTGTGCGCCTTCGTGGTGCTGAAGCAGGCCCGCCCGACCGGCGAAGAAGCGAAGAAGCTGGCGGCCGAGCTGCGCAACTGGGTCGGCAAGGAGATCGGTCCGATCGCCAAGCCGAAGGAAATCCGCTTCGGCGACAACCTGCCGAAGACGCGAAGCGGCAAGATCATGCGCCGCCTGCTGCGCGTGCTGGCCAAGGGCGAGACGATTACCCAGGACGTGTCGACCCTGGAGAATCCGGCGATTCTGGATCAGCTCAAGGAATCGGCTTAAACGTTGCGTGGGCACGGGGTGCCCACCCTACGCTGTTGCGATCGCTAGGGTGGGCTCCCCGAGCCCACGCCATGAAGATTGATAGCAGAGTTACGCCGCCCATGAAAATGGTGCGGCGTTTTTTTATTCCTCGCCAGGCGCCTTGAACAGCGCATCGAGCTCCGCCCGTTTGCTGGCCACTGCCGCCCGCCCGCGCGTACCCGCAAACTCTTCCTCGATATTGTCGCGGTAAAAACTCCAGGCCGCGCCCGAGGTCGAAAACCGCTTCCAGACCTCGCTGCCGACGCCCGCATAGTCGATCGCGCTGCCGTCGTCGAATTCGACGCGCAGCAGACGTTCCTTCGGATCGTAGCCGATCGCGCGGAGCTTTCCTGCGTTGATGCGTTTCATGTCCATGGTGGTGTGCCGACAAGTTAGAGACGTGCCAGTCTACCGCCATCGACCAGCAGCGATGCGCCTTGCACGAAGCTGGCATTGTCCGAGGCCAGGAACGCGACCACTTCGGCAACGTCGTCCGGCTGCCCGACCTCGTTCTTGTCGATGACTTCGATGCCCGAGCGGACGTTCGGGTTATCCCACAGCATCGGGGTGTCGATCGCCCCCGGCAGGACGGCGTTCACGCGTATGCCCTTGGGCTTGCCTTCCAGCGCAGCCGAGCGCGTCAGCGACAGCAGAGCAGCCTTGGCTGCCGCGTAGGATGCCACCATCGGCTCGGTTTCGATGGCGTGCACACTGGCGACATTGACGATGGCGCCGCCCCTGGGCATGCGCAGGAAGGCCTGCTTGATGAAGTAAAAGGCCCCGACCAGGTCGACGCCAAGGATGCGGTTCCAGTCTTCGCCGGTTTGTTCTTCGAGCGGCTTGAATACCATCAGCCCGGCATTGTTGACGATGATGTCGATGCTGCCGAACTGCTGCACGCAGGCGTCGACCGTGCGCACCACGTCGGCCTCGCTGGAGACATCGCAAACGCTGGTGGCGATGCGGGCCGGGTCGGCCTCCTTGCCGAGTTCTGCGCGCGCAGTCTCGAGGCGCTGCTGGTCGAGATCGGCGAGTACGACGCTGGCGCCATCCCGCAGCAGACGGCGTGCGATCGCCAGGCCGATACCGCCGGCGGCGCCGGTCACGATGGCTGCTTTCTTATTCGGATTCATGGCTTACTCCGTGTTCTTGGGCGCGGCGGTTGCCGCTTCGCTGTTCTCGTGGACAGGTGCAGGGACAGGGGTGGACGCTACGTAGTCTTGCGGCAGCATCACCGGTACCTGTAGACAAACGCTCTGGGTCGGCAGCACGGCGCCCCAGGCGCGGATCAGGTCCCGGTAGGCTTTGCCGACGGGGCGGATATTGCGGTCGAGGTCGAACAAGCCGAGTGGATTGATGACCCCCTTGTCTTCGCGCAGAGCGCTGTCCCAGTCGACCTGGTCGGTCAAGGAATACCAGGTGAAGCCCACCACCGGCACGCCGCTGTTGCGGATACTGAGGACGTTCGCCCACTCCTTGCGCAGCCAGCGCACGGCTTCGTCGCCGGCAGGGCCCTGGGCCAGGTTGGTCTCGGTATGCATGACCGGCAAGCGATAGCGGTCGTAGTACTGCTGGGTGATCACGGCATAGCCGAAGACTTCGCCGGAGGCCCAGGTATTGCCGTCAGCGCTCACGAAGTGCTCGTTCGTCTGGTAGTAATCGTTGCCCATCAGGCAGTGATGCTTGAGATTATTGTTGAGGAAGAAGTGATACTCCTCGCGCGTCATCCCGTTGTCCATCAGGTATTCGAACATCTGGGAATCGACTCGGCGCCCGTAGTTGAGGTCGAGCGAGAGGAAGCGGCTTGCATTCTTCATCTCCGCAGGGCCGATCGCTTCCGGACTCTCGGCATGGAAGTATTCGCTCGATTCGCTTTGCACGAACAGCGCGTCGGGCCGTACCTGCAGGATTTGCTGCATGGCCAGGATGTTCGCCTTGACGATGTATTTGAGCGCGGTAACGAAAGTCCGGTCGGTGGTGCCTTGCTCGTTCCACCAGCCATACATGGCGGAGAACAAGGCGCAGATGGACATCTCGTTGACCGGGGTGTACATCTGCACCCAAGGGAAGCGCTCGGCAAATGCACGCGCGTACGCTGCGAATTGTTCGGGAAAGTCTGGATTCTGAAAGTTGCCGATCCAGTCCGGCACGCCGAAGTGGCACAGATCCACGATGGGAATGATATTGCGGCGGTGTAGTTCGCCAAAGGTTTCGTCGGCGAAGGACCAGTCGTAGCGCCCGGGCCCGATCCAGGTCCGATGCAGAGGCGGACCATAGCGCAGCACCTTGATGCCCAGTTCCTGCACGAGATCGAAATCGGTGCGCCAATACTTGTAGTGGCCGCACTTCGCCATCTCATCGATCCGTACCCTGCCGTTGTCGATGGTAGGGATGCTGTTTTCGATCCCTGTCGCGAACATGAATCCGGTGAACACGCTGCTCTCCTGTACAAAATCTTGAGAGCAGCGTACTGGACAGTTAGAAATTCCTGTGTTCGAAGGCGTACACAGACAACACAGCGTTACAATTTCATTAACCCTGGAGTTTTTCGATCTGCTGGCGCGCATAGCCAGCGCCGCTGCCATTCGGGGCCAGCTCCAGGTAGGTCTTGTAAGCCGTTTTCGCCTTGTCGCCCTGGCCCGCGCGCGCGTAGGCGTCGCCCAGGTTCATGTACGCGATCGCGCGCGACGGGTCCATCTTGATCGCATTCTCGAACCAGCGCGCGGCCTCGGCGTACTTGTCCTGCTTGAAGAAGACGAAGCCGAGATTGTTGGCCGCCAGCGCGAAATTCGGCCGCAGTTTCAAAGCCTCGGTGAACTGCGCCTCGGCCTGCGCATACTGCTTTTCCTTGTACAGCTGCAGGCCGTGGTCGTTGGCGCGCTGGGCCTGCTGGCGGCTCGACACCGGCACCGCGGCCGGGGCGGTAATCGTCGCGGTGCCGCCCTGCAGGTCCTTCACCACGACGGTCGCGGCAGGCGCCGAAGCCTTGGCATCGAGCTTGGTGTTCAGCGCGATCGCATCGTTCGACAGCTGGGCCGTATTCGTATTCAGGAACTCGGTCTCTTCCGGCAGTTCGAAGACGAAGTCGCCGCCCTCCGAACCCGGCAGGCTGCCGAAGGCCGGCGTCTGCCGGGACACGCTGGATACCGCCGGCGCCACATAGGCCGCCAGTTCCGTCGCCGTGATCATGCCGTCGCCGTTCAGGTCGGCCTTGCCGCCCAGGCCCTGCAACAGGGTCCAGGTGAACACCGAGTGGCCGTTCGGGCCGCCGTCGGACACCAGCTGGTCGGTGCCGCCGGCGGTCAGCATCTGGCGGCCCAGGCGGCGGCCGTTCTCGCGCAGGAAGGCCGCGTTGGCGCCGCCGCGCGTCAGCCCGAGGCCGCTGTAGCAGGCGTCCATCACGAACAGCTCGTGCTTGGCCGGCAGGCTCTCGGCGATGTTCTGGATTTCCGTCATCGGAATCGCATCGGTGGCCAAGTTATCCGGGCCGGCATCGACGGGGACGATGTAGCCGAGATCGCGGCCCGAGCTGAGCTTGCGCGTGGCGCCGTGGCCGGCAAAGAACATGAAGACGCGGTCGTTCGGCTGCAGGCCGCCGGCGTTCTTGCCGCGCTCCATGAGGTCGTGGAAGGCGCCGAGGATGCCGGCTCGCGTCGCCTGCTCGTTCTTCAGCGTGATCACGCGCTCGGGCGCGAAGCCGAACTTCTGCACCAGCACCTGGCCGACGCCCTCGGCATCGCGCACCGCATACTGCAGGCGCGGCCATTTCTTGTAGTCGTCGATGCCGACCAGGATCGCCCACGAATTCGCGTAGCCGGTGGCGGCCGCGCGTTGGATGGGCAACTGTGCGGCGCCGCCGACAGCGGAGCCGGATACCTTGAAGCTGCTGCCATCCCAGCCCGCGAACTGGTAGCCCTCGGCCGCCAGCTTCTCCAGCACCAGCGGCAGCGCCTTCACGGTGCGCTCGTGGATGTCGTGGAACAGGATGATGCCGCGGCCTTCCTTGTCCACCGAACGCAACACGCGCTCGGCAATCGAGGACGGCACCGGATCGGCCCAGTCCAGCGAATCGATATTCCACATCACCGACTTCAGATGCGCATCGGCCAGCATGTGCATGCCTTCCTTGTTGCGCGCGCCGTAGGGGAAGCGGAACAGGGTGGAGCGCTGCGGGTTGACAGCCTTGAGCAGCGTATCGGTGCCGAGAATCTCGGCCTTCAGGCCATCGCCGCTCTGCTTGGACAGCTGCGCGTGCGTCAGGCTGTGGTTGGCCAGCACATAGCCGTCCGCCATCAGCTTGCGGCTGACGTCCGCGCCGGCGCCCAGATGGGCCGCGCCGTTCGCATCGAGCGAGCCGATATTGCGGCCGACGCTGAAGAACACGGCCGGCGCGTTGTACTGCTTGAGGATGGCCGCGATTTCTTCGCTGTAGCGGCGGTGCGGGCCGTCGTCGAAGGTCAGGACGATGGTCTTCTTGGGCAGCGCCTTGCCGAAGATTTCGTCCTCGTCCTTCTGCGGCTGCTGGGCCTGGGGCGGCGTGCCTGGCTCCGTCGGCTCGGGCTTGGAAGGGTAGGGCAGGACCACGCCGTAATCCTTCAGGATGCGCTCGCGCTGGTACTTGGTCTTCAGGTAGGCCGTGTAGCTGTCCCACTTCTCGCGCTTGAGGGCGATCGAGCGCGACTCGAAGCGCCCGAACACCGCGCGGATCTCCTTCTCGTAATTGCGCTCGATCTCGGCCAGCGCATCGAGATCTTCCGACACGCGCTTGTGCAGCTTGATCGCCGGCAGCGAGGAATCCTTCGCCACCTGGCCCAGCAGGGACTGCATCAGTTCGCGGTAGGCCAGGCGGTCGGCGTCGTACAGGCCCTCGCCTGACTCGACCACGTCGAGCAGGCTGCCGACCGCATCGAAGCGGCGCGGGTCGCCGGAGGCCAGCAGCTTGCTCAGCGCCTCGTCGACCCTGGCGATGCGTTCCTGGTTCTCGTGGAAGAGCTGCTGGCCGACCTCGTGGGTCTGGCTTCTCGCGGCATCGGATAGTTTGTCGTCGTCGAGCGTCAGCACGATCATCTTGCGGTACGCATCCAGCATGCGGCCCATGTCCGCCGTGATGCTGCTGACGTTCATGGCCGGCCCGGCGGCTTGCGGCGCGGGCGCGTTGGACTTGCGGGAAGCGATCCAGGTACCGGACCCGGCGCCGGCGGCAGCGACGGCGAAGATGACGAGATAGAGGGCTTTGCGTTTCACGGCCGAGTGTCAAAAGTTTTAACTCGGCAACAATATCATCAGTCGCGTGATCTGGAACAGGGAAATGCGCAAGTGTCGCCTTTCCTCGTCGTTCCCGCGGAGGCGTAAAAGCGCCACCGGCGCTTTTACCCCAAGTTTGCTATCAAGGCCCGGCGCTTGCGCAGCACCGCCAGCGATGCCAAACCAAGCACCACAATCGCAACGCTCGACGGCTCGGGCACCTCGCCCTGGTTCATCTGCTCCGCGCCGGTCAGCAAGCCGCCACCAATCAGCGTCAGCGAATTGTCGTCGATGAAGGAATCCAGATCGAGGCCGAAGTTCCGCGTGAAGAACATCGTGTAATCCACCGACCAGGCCGACAGCGGCACGTCGAAGATGCCCTGGTACTGCTGCCACGCGCCATCGTGCGCATCGATCGTCGGCGTCGCCACGGTCGAGATGACATCGCCGCCCTTGGTGCGGTAAGTCAGCGCCACGTGGGCGTTGTCGCTGGGGTTGTCCTGGTCGAGTCCCTGCTCCCAGAACGACACCGCCACCTGGCGCTGCTGGCCGAGGCCCGGCAGCAGCACGTTCTGCGTCAGCGTGCCCCACAGGCCGTGGTAGCCGCTGAACATGTAGCGGCCGCTGTGCGGATCGATGCCCGGGTCGAAGCTGCCGTCATCGACGCGCGGATTCGAGACGCCGCCGACGGTCCAGCCCAGCAGATTGCCGGTCTCCGCACCGGGATTCGTCAGCAGGGTGGCGTGGCCGGTCATGGAAACCAACAGGGAAGCGAGGACGAGGGCAAGCTTGAGGCGCATGGGAACTCCGAATAGTTGTAGGTAAGGTGACGCAACAAGCTATCGGTCGTTCTAGGGGAGGTGGGCCGTGGATCCGATAAGGCTGTGCGTGCGCTGACGACGCTTACCGGCAGGGATGGGGCCGATGAGATGCTGGAGCGGCATCGACTCGGCGGGCGTGGAGTGGATGCGGTGGGGCTCTGCTCAGCAGTTTAGCATGTTTTATCGTCGCCCCCGCGAACTTGAACGTCGTCCCCGCGCAGGCGTAAAAGCGCCACTGGCGCTTTTACCCCAAGTTGTTTTACGACGACGACAGCACAAACGTATTCCCATCCGGATCCTTGAACTTGGCAAAGGAACCCCAAGGCTGCACGGTCGGCGCTTCGATAAACTCGACGCCGCGCGCGCTGAGCTGGCGGTAGGTGGCTTCCACGTTATCGCATGCGAAGGAGCCATTGAAGAAGGTGCCGATGCGGTCTTCGTGGCCGTCCGGCGTGAACAGCACGACGCGCGTGCTCGAACGCGCCACGCGCAGCTCGATCCAGCGCTTGCCCGGACCCATCGGCTGGTCGGTGGAGATCTCGAAGCCGAGCTTTTCGGTGTAGAAGGCGAGGGCGCGGTCCTGGTCGGAAACGGGAATGCCGACGAATTTCAGTTGGGTGATCATGGAGCGTGGTCCTGTTGTACTTGTAGTGGGTGGCATTATCGTGGCACCATCCTCCGCCGTGTGCTTTTAACGACTATAGTATTCATGACTACCCTTGCGCGACAATCGTCGGTCGATGCCTATGTGTTCGACGTCCTGATGCCCGACCTGGTCGGCCACGACCGTCGTCCGGCTGCGTTTGTCGTGTATTTGTTTCTGCTGCATAGTGCTCAGGCGCTGGGACGGGACCAGGTGCCGGCCAGCCTGCAGACGATCGCGGTGAAGACGGGCTTGTCGAAGTCGGCGGTGCAGGTGGCGCTGCGGCACCTGAAGCGGCGCGGGTTGATCGGGGCCGAAGAGACCGGGACGCAGGTGAACCCGGTGCGGCACGTGCTGAGGCCGTGGCGCCGGCGCTTGGCGGCTGCGTGACGGTTGCTATTGTGCTGCTGGGAATCCTTGCTATAATAGGTGGCTTCGCAACCATGCGAAAACCCATCAGGAGAGATGGATGAGTGGTTTAAGTCGCACGCCTGGAAAGCGTGTATAGGTTCATAGCCTATCGGGGGTTCGAATCCCCCTCTCTCCGCCAAGAACATGTATCAGACGATCCAAGTTCGTCCACAAAGCCCGCGTTACTCCCTGTGAGAGCGCGGGTTTTTTGTTTTTCACGTGCTTCTGGCGTCCATCAGGATCAGCTCATCACGCGACCACGCGACAATTCGGAGGTTGGGTACGCCAAGCCCCAACCCGGCGAAACAGCGCCGGATAATCCAGCACCAAGCCGTCCGCGTCCACCTCCAGCACCGCCTCGAAGCCGGTGCCCAGCGCTTCGAAGCGGTAGCGCCCATCGGGCAGCCACGTATAGGCCTGGGATGCACGGTGCACGTCGAGCGTAGGAATCCTGATCCAGGCCATGCACAGTTCGGCGCGCTGCGCGAGCTGCGTCGACAGGCGGCGGATGGGCAGGGTATTGGTGAAGGGTGTTGCGGAGATATCGATGTCGATGCAGCCGTCCAGCTGCGGGCGCGCGCGGCCGTCGCCGTCCCGCCAGTGGCCATCGCCGTCGGTCGTCAGGACGATCGACCTGCCGCCTGCCACATTGACTTCGACCGAGCGCACCCGCCAGTCGACATCGCAGCAGATGCGGTAGCTGCAGCCGAAGAAATCATCGTCGCTGCCCACCACGACGCCTTCGGCGATGATGACGTCCTCGCCCTGCCGAAGAATCAGGTGTTCCAGCCCGGGACCGTCTACGGGCTGCCAGCGGTAAATTTTTTGCATGGCCGTATCCTCCCCGCACCTACGGTAGCACGCAGGCGGGACGGCCGCAGCGCGTTTGCTGCCTTAACGCCCGCCGTGGCCAGCCAGAGCGAGCCGGCGCGGCTGCTGTCCGGCTTCGTCCAGCTGGAAGATATTGACCACTGCATTCAGCTCTGCCGCCTGTCCGCGCAGCGATTCCGCAGCCGCAGTCGCTTCCTCGACCAGCGACGCATTCTGCACGGTCATCTCATCCAGGCGTGCGATGGCGCTGTCGATGTGGCCGATGTCCGCGCGCTGGGATTCGGTAGCGCTGCTGATATGGTTCACGATATCGGTAACGCGATGCACGCCATCGACGACCTTGCGGATCGTGTCGCCGGCATGGCCAACCAGGGCCGTGCCCGTGGCGACCTTCGCGACCGAGTCTTCGATCAGCGCCTTGATTTCTTTCGCTGCAGCGGCGGAACGATGCGCCAGGGTGCGTACTTCGCCTGCCACGACCGCGAATCCGCGTCCCTGTTCGCCTGCACGCGCCGCCTCGACCGCTGCATTGAGCGCCAGGATATTGGTCTGGAAGGCGATGCCGTCGATCACGGAAATGATGTCGACGATCTTCGTGGACGACTCATGGATCAGCTGCATGGTCGCCACGACCTCGTCGACCGCTGCGCTGCCTTCCACCGACACGGCCGACGCGGTGCCGGCCAGGGTGCTGGCCTGCTGGGTGTAGTCGGCGTTCTGGTTCACGGTCGAGACCAGGTGCGTCATCGAACGCGCCACCTGGGCGAGGGCAGCGGTCTGGGTCTCCGTGCGACTGGACAGGTCGATGTTGCCGGACGCGATTTCGGAAGAGGCCAGTGCGATCGTTTCCGTGCCGCTGCGCACCTTGCAGACAATGCCCGTCAGCCCATGACGCATCTCGTTCATGGCGTGGATCATGCTTTCCGGTCCGGCGCGGGAAATATCGATCGGATGCTGCAGCTGGCCGCCGGCGATGGCGCGCGCTACCTGGGTCGCTTGCGCAGGTTCGCCGCCCAGTTGGCCGATCAGGCTGCGCACGATGAGCATGCCGACGACGATACAGACCAGGACGCAGATGACGCTCAGGCCGGTGATCAGGTAGCGTGCCTGCGAGGCTTCGGCCTCGGCCGCGGCGCTGGTCAGCGTGTTGCGCGCCTGGATCTCCTGCAGCAGGACGCTGATGTCGGCAACGATCTGGCGGCGCAGGGGACTGCATTCCTGCACCAGGAACGACCCGTAGGCTTCCATGTTGCCGCCCGTACGATAGGCGCGCGGGCGCTCCAGCTCGCGCGCCATGGTCAGCATGCCTGTCTTGACCTTCGCGTACTGCGGGTGTGTGCCCAGCACCGGATCGAGTTTGGACAGTGCGTCGAGATATTCGGCTTTGTGGCGGTCGACGAGATCGAGTTCGCGGCGGGCAGCTTCTTCCTCTTTGAAAATGTAGGCATTGCGCGCGGCAATGCCGGTTTGCGCCAGCGCTTCGCGGGCGGCGTAGAGCGGTTCCAGCTCGGCGTTGCGTACGGCGTTGGCTTTGTGCAGCGCGCCTTCGATACTGTTGACGCGCATGACCGAGAAGACGGCCAGGACCAGGGTGATCGACAGGATCAGAGCGAATGCACAATATAGGCGGGTCGCGATGCCAGAGCGCTGCAAGAAGTTCATGGTATTGAAGTAGGAATAGTATGTGAGTTCGTCAATTCTAACGAATTTCCACAAAATAATTTCCTATCTACAACAAATATTGCTGATTTTGACGATAGGTGTTGTATTTGCTCACTTTGCAAGCCTAGATACACAGGTAGATTCCGACCTCTTCCTTAGATAAAGCAGCACTAGACTTGCCCTTAAGCCATTGCTACCATGCCATATCGACAACCCTCCAAGGTGCCGCAGCATGGACGTCAGCGCAAGCCCCCCAGAGCAGCACGCCAGCAGTCCCGGCAACGCCAAGCGCGACGTCGTCACCGGCATGCTCTTCGTCGGCCTGCTGTTCTTCATCCTCGGCTTCGTCACCTGGCTGAACGGCTCCCTCATCCCCTTCCTGAAAGTCGTCTGCCAGCTCACCAACTTCCAGGCGCTGCTGGTCACCTTCGCCTTCTACATCGCCTACACCGTCATGGCCCTGCCGTCGGCCGCAGTCCTGAAGCGCACCGGCTACAAGAAGGGGATGACGCTGGGCCTGGGCATCATGGGCCTCGGCGCCTTGCTCTTCATCCCGGCCGCGCAGACCAGGCACTACGAACTGTTCCTGGCAGGCCTCTTCACGCTGGCCACCGGCATGACGCTGATGCAGACCGCCATCAATCCCTACATCGTCTGCCTCGGCCCGCGTGAAAGTGCTGCCATGCGCATCAGTATCATGGGCCTCTTCAACAAGGGCGCCGGCATCGTCGTGCCGATCATCTTCGCGAGCCTGATGCTGAAGAATGTCGACACCGCTTCCCAGGACGTGCTGGCGCAGCGGCTGGTGTTCCCATATGCCTGCATGGCCGCGGTGCTGTTCGCGATCATGGCCTTCATCCACTTCTCGAAGCTGCGCGAGATCCCGCCCGAGCTTGACGCCGCCGATGGCCGCGTCGATGCCACCTCGGTGCTGCAGTTCCCGCAGCTGGTATTGGGTGCGCTGGCGCTGTTCTGCTATGTCGGCGTGGAGGTGATCGCCGGCGATACCATCGGCTTGTACGGCCACGAACTCAAGGTCGCCAACTTCGGCGTGCTGACTTCGTACACGATGGTGTGCATGGTGCTCGGCTACCTGGTCGGCGTGATCGCGATCCCGCGCTATCTATCGCAGCAGCGTGCGCTGGTGCTGTCCGGCCTCGTCGGCGTCCTGCTGACGATCGGCGTGGCGCTCGGGTCGACCGAGGACCATGGCCTGTCGCAGGCGCTGCTAAGCTGGATTGGTGCGCCGCTGGTGCCGGATACCGTGATGTGCCTGGCGCTGCTCGGCCTTGCCAATGCGATGGTGTGGCCTGCCATCTGGCCGCTCGCCCTGCAGGGACTGGGCCGCCATACCGCCAGCGGTTCCGCCGTGCTGGTGATGGCGATCGCCGGCGGGGCGCTGCTGCCGCTGTTGTATGGCCACCTGTCGGACATCGTCACCCCGCGCAGCGCCTACTGGCTGCTGCTGCCTTGCTATGCGCTGATCCTGTGGTACGCCGCGGCCGGCCACAAGATCCGCCGCTGGCGCTGAAGGAGACAAGCTTGCGTCACCATGTATTCATCGGCTGCATGCTGGCCCTGCTGGCCGCGCCGGTCAGCACGATCGCCCAGCCAACGGCAGCCAGGCAGGAAGCACAGCTGAACCAAAACGCCAGCGCCACCAAACTCCAACTGCGCTGGGAACTCGAGCGCAACCTGTTCACCACCCAGGCGCCGCATGGCCGCACGCAGGCCCACCTGATCCTGACCAACCATGACAGCAAGCCCTTGCCGGCGCAGGACTGGTCGCTGTACTTCAATTGCGTATGCCGGCCGGAACTCGGCGCGCTGCCCAGCAAGCTGCAGCTCGAACAGGTCGCGGGCGGCCTGTTCCGCCTGCGCCCGGGGCCGGGCTTCGAAGGCGTGGCGCCGGGCCGGACGCTGGACGTCATCTATTACTATCCCGACCTGGTGATCAAGCTGTCCAAGGCGCCGGCCGGTCCCTACCTGGTCTACGACGCGGCGCCCGAGGTCGGCGTGGCCATCGAGGACTTCGCGCTGCAGCCGGTGACGCGCCCGGAACAGCTGGACCGCGGCACGAGCGGCGCCAAGCCGGTGGTGACCCCGGCCGATACCTACCGCCGCAATGCCCAGGCCGACCTGCTGCCGCCAAACGAGGTGCCGCCGGTGCTGCCGACGCCCCTGCAGATCCAGCCGGGCGAGGGCAGGCTGTCTATCAACGCGCAACCGATCATCACCGCAGCCGCCAGCTTGAAAAACGAAGCCGCACTGGCTGGCTCATTGTTCCCACAAGCGCTTCCTGCCAAAGGCGGCCCAAAACTCCAGCTCAGCATCGGCAACGTCGAAGGCCAGACCTCGCTAGAGGCCTACCGCCTGACGATCCGCGCCGACAGCGGCATCGCCATCGTCGGCAACAGCGCCGCCGGCGTCGCCTATGGCCTGCAGACCCTGCGCGATCTGCTGCCGCTGCCCGGCGCCGCCGAGCTGACGCTCAACGAGACCACCATCGTCGACGCCCCGCGCTTCGGCTATCGCGGCTTCCAGCTCGACGTCGCCCGCAACTTCCACGGCAAGCAGACGGTGTTCAAGTATCTGGACCTGATGGCGCGCTACAAGCTGAACAAGTTCCACTTCCACCTGACCGACGACGAAGGCTGGCGCCTCGAAATCGCCGGCCTGCCCGAGCTCACCAGCATCGGCGCGGTGCGCGGCCACAGCGCGAAACCCGGCCTGCGCCTGCAGCCGGCCTACGGCTCCGGGCCCGATCCAAAAGACCCTGCCGGCAGCGGCTACTTCACGCGCGCCGACTACATCGAGATCCTGCGCTACGCCCACGCGCGCCACATCGAGGTGATCCCGGAAATCGAGATGCCCGGCCACGCGCGCGCCGCCGTGCAGGCGATGGAGGCGCGCTACCGGCGCATGAAGGCGGCCGGGCGCAAGGATGCGGACAAGTACCTGCTGAACGATCTCGATGACCGATCAAGCTACCGCTCGGCCCAGTACTACACCGACAACGTCATCAATCCCGGCCTCGATTCGACCTTCACATTCATCGATCATGTGGTCGGGCAGGTCGTGGCGCTGCACCGTGAAGCCGGCGTGCCACTAAAAAACCTCCACATGGGCGGCGACGAGCTGGCCAACGGCGCATGGGAGCAGTCGCCGGCAAGCCTGGCGCGCATGAAGAAGGAGAAGCTGGAGAATACCGCCGACCTGTGGGATTATTTTTACGACCGCGTCGACGGCATCCTGCGCAGGCACGGCGTGGCTACCTCGGGCTGGGAAGAGCTGGCCGCGCGCAAGACCAGGCTGGCCGGCCGCAATCGCTTGATCCCGAACCCGCGCTTCACGACGCGCGGCTTCACGGCCTGGGTGTGGAACAACACGCGCGGCGCCGAGGACTTCGCCAACCGCCTGGCCAACGGCGGCTACGACATCGTGCTGGCGCCGGTGTCTGCAATGTACCTGGACATGGCCGCCAATCCGAACCCCGAGGAGCCGGGCGTCAACTGGAACGACTACGTCGAGCTGGACACCGTCTACGACTTCGTCCCCTTCGACATGCTGAAGCACCTGAGCGACACGGCGCGCATCGGCAAGGACGGCCTGACCGACTACGGCAAGCGCCACGTGCGCGGGCTGGAAGCGACGCTGTTCACCGAGACGGTCCGCGATGCCGCCCGCGTCGATTACATGGTCATGCCGCGCCTGCTCGCGGTGGCGGAGCGCGCGTGGGCGCCCGATCCCGCCTGGGCCACGGAGCCGGACGCCGTAAAGGCCGCAGCGCTGCACCGCACAGCCTGGTCGGGCTTCGTGAATGCACTGGGCCAGCGCGTGCTGCCGCGCCTCGACCTGGAACGCGGCGACGTGGCCTGGCGCATCGCGCCGCCGGGCCTGATGCGCGATGGCGACCGGGTGCTGGTCAACCACGTCCTGCCGGGCATCACGCTGCGCTATACCAGCGACGGCAGCGAGCCGACCGCCGCCAGCAAAGCGGTGACCGGGCCGATCACGGAACGGGGAACGATCAGGGTCGCGGCCTTCGACCGCACAGGTAGAAAAGGACTAACGGCCAGCATCGACCGCCCTTGAAGACGCTCAGCGTGGCCTAACGCGCCGCTGTCCCCGTCCCCGCCGCTCCTCGCCCGGCGCCTGCTGCATTGCATACGAGGGCATCGCGCCATTGCCGTCGATGCCGAATTCGATCACGCGGCGCAGCCCGCGCAGCGTGACCGGCTTGGTGAGCACCGCAATGCGTCCGGCGTGGTAGTGCGGCACCTGGGTGTCGTCGTCCAGCAGCAGGACCACCGGCGCTTTCGGCGCGAAGCGGGTAATCTCGCCGAGGAAGGAGCGGCGGTCGTCCGCGTTGAAGGTGGTGTAGGTGAGGACGAGATCGAAGCGCACCGTCTGCGCCGTGTTGAGCGCCGCGCGTGGGCTGTCGGTGGTCGCCACGATATAGCCGAGCGATTTCAGCAGGGCAGCGATCTTCCCGCAAGCGACCGGATCATGTTCTACAAGCAACGCGCATTTCATCGTCTATCCTCCTATAAGGTGGATGACGACATTTCAAGTTACTTCAATCAGAGAGTTGTAACAATTTATTTCAGCCGTGTGATCCGCGACGGCGGCGCGCCAGCCAGCCGGCCAGGCCACCCGCTGCCAGGATCGCCAGGCTGCCCGGCTCGGGCAGCGGCTGCATCATGCCCGGTCCGCCGCTGCGCAGCTGGCCGCGCTCGCCCGTGCAGGCATAGGCCGGGCTGCCGCAGCCGGCCGGCTGGTCGCTGTGCGCCCACAGCATGTTGAAGACATTGCCGTCGCTCTGCATCGTAAAGTCCGACGCGCCGTCGTTGGCCATGATCCTGCCGCTCAGGTAGCCGTCCGCTTCGAACTGCAGCGCCATCGACAGGCGCTGCATGCCGAACTGCGTTTCGTCGCGGTAGCGGTAGTCGATCAGGTTCCAGTACTGGTCGCCGTTGGCGCCGGCATACCAGTAGCGCAGCGATACCAGGCTGTCCTGCTGCTCGCTGCAATCGCCGTAGATGCAGCGGTTCTCGACGTTCAACGTGAGCGACTTCGCGGCGACGGCGGCATCGGTGAAGGTGAGTTCCAGGAACAGGCCGTCGGGCGTGGTATTCGAATGTTCCACCTGCTGCCAGGTGTAGACGACGTTGGCCGAAGCGGCTTGGGTGAGGAGTGCGGTGGCGGCCAGGCAGAGAATCTTACGGAACATATGTGTCTCCAAAAAAGATTCCATTTAACAAGCAAGTATCGCGCCTGCAACTTTATGCCCTTGATTTGAAAAGAAATTTAACAATGATTTGTGCCTGCGAGTCACAAATCTGTAAAGCCGGCCGACAGTGCCCGACCGTACATAGCGCCATGGCGCACTTCGCGCCGGATTTTCAGCGCTTCGTCGCATCGACCTGTTTTCCGGCCTGAGCGATGGGCATGATGCGGCCTCGATCATCGCCACGACAAAAACCATGCAACGCAAAAACACCCATACCCTGGTCCGCCTGCTCGCCGCCTCGCCCGCCATCTTCGGCATGTTCAGCGCCTACGCGGCGGAGCAGATCAAAACCGACAAGCCGGCCGAGGTGCAGAAAGTCGAAGTCAAGGGCCAGGCCGCCGCCTACGACGCCCGCCGCGACGACACCGCCACCAAGATCGTCGTCAACCAGGAAGAGATCCTGCGCCACGGCGACACCACGCTGGGCGAAGTGCTGAAGCGCCTGCCGGGCATCACCGTGGGCGGGGTGCAGGGCCGCGGCGGCGACGTCCGCATGCGCGGCCTGGGCAACGGCTACACGCAGATCCTGCTGAACGGCGAGCCGGCGCCGCCGGGCTTCTCGCTGGACCAGGTATCGCCGGAGATGGTCGAGCGCATCGAGATCATGCGCGCCGCCACCGCCGAGTACAGCACCCAGGCGATCGCCGGCGGCATCAACATCGTGCTGAAGCGGCGGGTAGAGACCGCGCAGCGCGAACTGAAGACCGGCGTGCAGGTGGAGAACGGCGCATACGGCGCGGTCTCGACCTTCCAGCTGTCGGACAAGAGCGGCAAGATGTCGTATGCGGTGAGCGGCAACCTGCTGTACGGCCGTCAGGACCGGCCTTCGAGCATCGTCACGGAAGGCGATGACGCCGGCGGCCGCGAAGTCCTGCGCCGCACCGCCTGGGACGGCAACCGCGGCCGCCTGCTGGCGATCGGCCTGTCGCCGCGCATCAACTGGAATCTCGGCGCCGGCGAAGTGATCACCTCGCAGAACTTCATCAACCTCGCCCGTTCGCGCGGCGAGGCGCCGGAGACGGTCGTGACTTCGCTGGGTGCGCCGCCGCGCTACGTCGCCACCGCCACGGACGCCGAGAACAAGATGGAGATGCTGCGCAGCGACCTGTCGTGGACCAGGCGCCTGGAGCAGGGCGCGAAGATCGACGCCAAGTTCGGCCTCAACTACGCCCACCGCGACAGCGGCCTGGGACAGCAGCAGTACTACCCGAACGACGTGCTGGCGCTGGACCGCGACATCGACAGCGACTTCAGCGACAAGGGCTGGAGCACCACCGGCAAGTACGCGCGTCCGATCGGCGACGGCCATGCGATCGCGGTCGGCTGGGACGGCGCCTACAGCCTGCGCAACGAGACGCGACGGCAAGCAGAGACCACGACCGTCGGCGCGCCCATCAACAACCGCGACGAGAGCTTCGACGCCACCGTGCGCCGCCTGGCCCTGTTCGCGCAGGACGAGTGGAGCGTGACCAAGCAGTGGTCGGTGTACTTCGGCCTGCGCTGGGAAGGCATCCAGATCCGCAGCGAAGGCAACAGCTACGCGGCGATCGACAACAAGTCCAGTGTCTTCAGCCCGCTGTTCCAGACCCTGTACAAGATCCCGGGCTCGAACAACGACCAGATCCGCGCCGGCATCACCCGCACCTACAAGGCGCCGAACGTGGCGCAACTGGTGCCGCGCCGCGGCATCGCCTCGAACAACAGCCCGACCACGCCGGACACCATGGGCAACCCGAATCTCAAGCCGGAACTGGCCTGGGGCCTGGACCTGGCCTATGAACACTACCTGCAGGGCGGCGGCCTGCTGAGCGCCAGCACCTATGTCCGCCACATCGACGACATCACGCATTCGCGCGTGTTCTTCATCGACGGCCTGTGGGTGGCTATGCCGGTGAACGACGGCGCCGCCAATACCCGCGGTATCGAACTCGAAACCAAGCTGCCGCTGCGCCAGATGTTCCCGGGCTGGCCGGCGCTGGACTTGCGCGCCAATGTCACGCGCAGCTGGTCGAGCCTGTCGATGGTGCCGGGCCCGAACAACCGCCTCGACCAGCAGACACCTTTGAGCGGCACCTTCGGCTTCGACTACAAGTTCGACGGCCTGCCGGCCACCTTCGGCGGCAGCCTGAGCTTCCAGAACGGCGGCCCGGTACGGATCTCGCAGAACCAGTACGCCTACACCGGTGTGAAGCGCGCCCTGGACCTCTACGGCACCTGGAAATTCACGCCGAAGGCCCAGCTGCGGATGTCGCTGGCGAACACGCTGCGCCAGGATAACGTGACCGCGTCCACTTACGTGAGCGCGGACGGCAGCCGCCTGACCGATACCACCTTCACGCCGACCTTCGTGCAGCTGCGGGCGATGCTCGAGACGAAGTTCTGACCCGGGCGCCGCTCAATCGAACTGCGGCGGCTTCTGCACCGGGACCTCGAGGTCGCCCAGCAGCAGCTTGTCCGGCGACATCGGCGTACTGCGCAGGCGCTTGCCGGTGGCGTGGAAGATCGCGTTCGACACCGCGGCCGACACGCCCACCAGGCCGATTTCGCCCACGCCCTTGGCGCCCAGCTGCTTGCTGACCACGCGGTCGTCCTCGTCGGCGAAGATGACCTGGATGTCGTGGATGTCGGCGTTCACGGCCACGTGGTACTCGGCGAAGTTGTGGTTCATGAAGCGGCCCAGCCGGTGGTCGGTATAGGTCTCTTCGTGCAGTGCCTGGCTGATGCCCCACACGACGCCGCCGACGATCTGGCTTTCTGCGGTCTTGGCGCTGATGATGCGGCCGGCCGCCACCGCGTTCACGACCCGCGTTACGCGCACGATGCCGAGCTTCTCGTTGACCCGTACTTCGCAGAACACCGCGGAGTGCACGGCGCGCGTGTACTTGCGCTGTTTGAGCATCTGCGGGGTCATCAGGAATTTTTCCTCGACCTTGTCCTTGCCCGCATGCGCCAGCACCTCGCGCAGGTCGACGCCGTTGGCAGGTTCGCCGCGCAGGTGGATGCGGCCGTCGTTGAATTCCACCTGGCGCAGCTGGAGCTTCTTGAAGATCGAGTCCGGCATGGCCTGGGCCATCTTCAGCAGCGTCTTGCGCAGCTTCTCGCAGGCGCCCGAGACACCCGAGCCGACCGTCGCCACGTGCGAGGAGCCGCCTTCGATCGGCGCCACCGGCAGGGTCGAGTCGCCCAGCTGGAAAGTCACGCGCTCCATCGGCAGGCCCATGGCTTCCGCCGCGATCATGGACATCACGGTATAGGTGCCGGTGCCGATGTCGGAGGCTGCGCTGGAGACCACCAGGCGGCCGTCCGCGTGCATCACGGCCGAGACCCGCGCCACCATCACCAGCGAGTCCCACATGCCGGTCGCCATGCCCCAGCCGATCAGCTCTTCGCCATCCACCATGGAACGTGGCTCGAGCGGCCGGTCCTTCCAGCCGAAGCGTTCGGAACCCAGCTGGTAGCACTGGCGCAGCTCCTTGGTGGAGTAGGGCTTGCCGTCCAGCGGATTGACTTCGGCGTAGTTCTTCAGGCGGAACGCCAGCGGATCCATATTCAGCGCGTAGGCCATTTCGTCCATCGCCACTTCGAGCGCATGCACGCCGTGGGCGGCGCCGGGTGCGCGCATGTCGATCGGCGAGTAGCGGTCCTGGCCGACCAGCTTGTAGCCCAGCTTGATGTTCTCGCAGGCGTACATCTGCCCGGACCAGTTGACCACCACCTCCACGTAATCCTCCAGGCGCGAGGTTTCGTGCACGGCTTCGTGGACGATGGCCTGCAACTGGCCGTCGCGATTCGCGGCCAGCTTCACGCGCTGCCAGGTTTCGGGGCGGTGGCCGAAGCTGAACATCTGCTGGCGCGTCAGCACAACCCGCACCGAGCGCTGCAGCTGCAAGGCCGCCATCACCGCCAGCGGCAGCTGGTACTGCGGGCGCAGGCCGGAACCGAAGGCGCCGCCCACGTAAGGGTTGCGCACCGTGACCTTGTCCTTGGACAGGCCGAACACGTGCGAGACATACCAGCGGCAGTTCTGCGAGCTCTGGTTCTTGTCGTAGATCGTCAGGTGGCCGTCCTCGCCGCGCACGACCGTCGAGGCGAACATCTCCATCGGGTTGTGGTGCTCGACGCCGTGGTAGAACTCGGATTCGATCGTGACCGGCGCGGCGGCATAGGCCTTGTCGGCGTCGCCCTTCGAGCTGGGCGGCACGAAACCTGCCTTCATCTTGCGCGGCTCGTAGGCCTGGTGCAGGCTGGCCAGCAGGTTGGTGTCGTGTTCCTCGACCTCGTAGGTCAGGCTGACCAGCGCAGCGGCGTGGCGTGCGGCCTCGAAGGTCTCTGCCACCACCAGCGCCACCGGCTGGCCGCTGTAGAAGATGCGGTCGCTGTACAGCGGTCGGAAGGGCGAGCCGCTAGGGGCCGTCATGTCCTTGTAGGCGAGGTCGTTGCCGCGCATCTTGACCTTGCGGTTCTCGTGCGTCAGCACCGCGATCACGCCCGGCACGGCTTCGGCCGCGGCGGTGGCGATGCTCTTGATGCGGCCCTTGGCCACGGTGCCGCTGACCACCACGCCGTAGGCCAGGTCGGGGGCCTCGTGTTCGGCGGCGTATTTGGCGGCGCCGGTCACCTTGGCGATGCCGTCGACGCGCGACACATGCATGCCGCTCCTCACGCGGCCGGTACCTTCCGGCGCGCTCGGGGTGCGCAGCTCGGGAATCAGATCGGTCATTCTTTTTCTCCCCTGGCGTAAGCGGTGCCGCGCACGGCGGTCTGTAGAGCCTGGACGATGGCGTTCTTCGCCAGCGTCAGCTTGAAGTCGTTCTGGCCCCAGCCGCGCGCACCCTGCAGGATGCGGTCGGCCGCCACCGCGAAGGCGGCTTCATTGGCCTGCTTGCCTTCGAGTTCGCGTTCGGCTTCCTCGACGCGCCAGGGCTTGTGCGCTACGCCACCGAGGGCAATGCGGGCCGCTCGGATGGTATCGCCATCGAGGTCCAGCGCGGCCGCCACCGACACCAGCGCGAACGCATAGGACAGGCGCTCGCGCACCTTGATGTAGGCCGAGTGTTCGACGAAGCGCGCGGCGTCGGGCAGGGCGATATGGGTGATCAGCTCGCCCGGCTGCAGGGTCGTGTCGAGTTCGGGACGTTCGCCCGGCAGGCGGTGGAATTCGCCGAACGGGATCTCCCGCTTGCCCGTATTCGATTGCACGTGCACGACCGCGTCCAGCGCGCGCAAGGCCACGCACATGTCGGACGGGTGGGTCGCGATGCACTGCTCGCTGGTGCCGAGGATGGCCAGCGTGCGGTTGATGCCATGCTTGGCCGGGCAGCCGGTGCCGGGTTCGCGCTTGTTGCAGGGAACGCCGACGTCGTAGAAATACACGCAGCGGGTGCGCTGCAGCAGGTTGCCGCCATTGGTCGCCATGTTGCGCAGCTGCGGCGAGGCGCCGGCCAGGATTGCGCTGGACAGCAGCGGGTAGCGGTCGCGCACCAGCGGATGGTAGGCGGTATCGGCGTTGCGGGCGAGGGCGCCGAGGCGCAGGCCGCCGCCGGCTTCTTCGATGCCGTCCAGGCCCGCCGTGGCGATGGCGTTGATGTCGACCACCTGCGAAGGTGTCATCACGCCTTCCTTCATGAGATCAAGGAGGTTGGTGCCGCCGGCGATCGGGCGCGCGCCCTCCGCGAGCTGGGCCAGGACGCCGTCGATGTTCTTGGGCTGGGTAAGCGTAAACGGATTCATACGAGCACCGATCCGGTCGTGAAGGGTTTGCCTTCGTCCAGCGCGGAGGCGTCCAGTTCCAGTACCTGGGCCACGGCGCGCACGATCTGCGGGTAGGCGCCGCAGCGGCACACGTTGCCGCTCATGAGTTCGCGTACGTCGGCGATCGTCTTGGCCTGGCCTTCGGCGATCAGGCCGGCGGCCGAGCAAATCTGGCCCGGGGTGCAGTAGCCGCACTGGAAGGCGTCGCAGTCGATGAAAGCCTGCTGCAGCGGATGCAGCTCGTCACCCTTTGCCAGGCCCTCGACCGTGGTGACCTCATGGCCATCCTGCATCGCGGCCAGGGTCAGGCAGGAATTCACGCGCCGGCCGTCGAGCAGCACGGTGCAGGCGCCGCACTGGCCGTGGTCGCAGCCCTTTTTGGTGCCGGTCAGGCCGGCGCGCTCGCGCAGGAGATCGAGCAGGGTAACCCAGGATTCGACGTTGAATTCCCGGTCCTGCCCATTCAGGTGCAGGCGGATTGGATGCTGCTGGTGAGGGTCCATGGCCGTCCTTTCTTCGCTAAGACGCCTACCTTACGGGCAGGACCTTTCCTGCTCGGTTAGATGACACACATAATGTTCGATTACTTTGACGATGATTTGTCTTGTCATTTCATTCATGGGCTCGGCCGCGGCGGATTGTTCCGCACATAAGTCCGGGCAGGTGCGGCCCGCTCGTCAAATCCCGGTGTTGTACGCAGCCCACTCGAATGCCGGATTCACCCTGCAGTTTTTGAACCCGCAAATTTGGTAAATCGGCAGCTGGAAGCGATTCCGCTCACTGGAGAAATGGCCCATGAAGCGCCCCCTTACCTGAGATTTTTTGCAATAGTTTCCCAATGGAAATCATAGTGGATATGCTGCACAGCCTGTTTGAAATCCACTAGAATCGTTCCCTTGGGAAAGCGCTAACAGAAACGCAAGCGATGCGCGCTTTGCTATCCCCCGGCTGGAGACTGCCGGTTCAACGATTGGCCGCTCGGCGGCAAGGACGACTCATGCTCAGTCAACAGGATCTCGCAGAAGACGAACGCGTCAAGGCACTGCACGCGCTCGGCGTGCTCGACACGCCCCAGGAAGACCGTTTCGACCGTTTCACGCGCATCGCCGCCGCTGCTTTCGGCGCGCCGATCGTGCTGGTGTCCCTGGTCGATGCGCAGCGCCAGTGGTTCAAGTCGCGGATCGGCATGGAAGCTTGCGAGACGCCGCGCTCGATGTCCTTCTGCAGCCATGCGGTGGCGCTGGACGACCTGCTGGTCGTGCCCGACACCCACCTCGACGAGCGCTTCGCCGCCAACCCGCTGGTGGTCGGCGCGCCCTTCATGCGCTTCTATGCGGGCCAGCCGGTGCACAGCGTCGATGGGCAGCCGCTCGGCACCCTGTGCATCATCGACCAGCAGCCGCGCATGTTCGGCGATGCCGAAAAACGCATGCTGCGCGACCTGGCGCAGATGGTGCAGGATGAACTGAACCGCAGCGTGATCGTGGCCGCGCGCGACGCCGCCCAGATGGCGCTGCGCGAACTGAACGTGCAGCTCGAACGCCGCGTCGAAGACCGCACGCGCGAACTGCAGGCCAAGAACCGCCTGCTCGAGCAGGAAGCGCAGCAGCGCGTACTGGCCCAGCAGGCGCTGGTGCAGAAGCAGGAACTGCTCGACGCCGTGCTGGAATCGGTGGACGTCGGCGTGGTCGCCTGCGGCGCCGACGGCACCCTGAGCCTGTTCAACCGCGCCGCGCGCGACCTGCACGGCATGGACGTGGCCGGCCTGGGCGCCGCGCAATGGGCCGAGCACTACCAGCTGTTCGAGGAAGACGGCTTGAGCCCGCTGGACGAAAGCCGGATTCCGCTGGCGCGCGCGCTGCGCGGCGAGACCGTCAAGGATGCGCCGATGGTGATCCTGCGCCAGGAAGGCGACACCCGGCACACGCACCGCATTCTCGCCAGCGGCCGCGCGCTAAAGGGCCAGAACGGCGAGGCGCTGGGCGCCGTGGTGGCGATGCAGGACGTGACCGAACTGGCGGCTTCGCGTGCGCGCGTGGTCGAGAGCGAGGAACGCCTGCGCACCATCGCGGACAACGTGCCGGCCCTGATCGCCTACATCGATACGGACATGCGCTACGCCTTCGCCAACCTGCGCTACCAGGAGTGGTTCGGCGTGAAGAGCGCGAACATGCTCGGCAAGACCGTGCTCGAAGCGATGGGCGAAGCCTTCTTCGCGCCGCGCCGCGCGGCCCTGGAGCGCTGCCTGGACGGCCATGCCTCGGCCCTGGAGATCGAGGAAGAACGCCGCGGCCGCCGCCGCGTGATCAGCACCACCTACCTGCCGCACGTGCGCGACGGCGCCGTGCAGGGCATCTACGTGCTCTCCACCGACGCCACCTCGGCGCGCGAATACGAGCGCCAGCTGCACGCGCTGGCGCATTCGGACCACCTGACCGGCCTGCCGAATCGCCGCAGCTACGAAGAGCGCCTGGTGCAGGCGATCGCGCGCGCCCGCCGCAGCGCGATGGCGATGGCCCTCGTCTATCTCGACGTCGACCACTTCAAGCAGGTCAACGACAGCCTCGGCCACGCCAGCGGCGACGCCGTGCTGCGCGAATTCGCCAAGCGCTTGTCCGCCACCGTGCGCGCCACCGATACCGTCGCGCGCCTGGCCGGCGACGAATTCGTGATCGTGCTCGAGCAGGTCGGCTCGGCCCGCGAGTGCGGCCGCATCGCCGACAAGCTGCTGGAAACGCTGCGCGCCGACTTCCTGGTCGACGGCCAGCCGCGCCAGGTCACGGCCAGCATCGGCATCGCCTGGTCGGCCCACCCGGAGCAGGCGCAGCTCGCACACACGGCCGACGAAGCGCTGTACCAGTCGAAGCGGGCAGGGCGCAATACGGCATCGGTGCTGGTGGCGCCCGGCCATTGAGCGCCGGCCTGCGCCGGCCTAGATCTCGATCTGGGTTCCCAGTTCGATGACCCGGTTGGTCGGGATCCGGTAGTAGTCGGCGGCGTCGCGCGCATTGCGCTGCATCGTCACGAACAGGTGCTCGCGCCAGCCCGCCATGCCTTCGCCCGGGGTCGAAATCACGGTCTGGCGCGCGATGAAGAACGAGGTCTGCATCATGTCGAACGGCAGGCCATCTGCGGCGCACAGGACGAGCATGGCCGGAATGTCCGGCTCGTCCTTGAAGCCGAACGTGATGTCGACCTGTTCGCAGCCATGTCCCAGCGGGGTAACGCGTACCCGCGCCTCCCGCTCCACGCGCGGCGTATCGCTCATGTGCACGGTCAGGAAGACGATCCGCTCGTGCACTACCTTGTTGTGCGACAGGTTGTGCAGCATCGCATGCGGCACCCCGTCGCTTTCGCCGCGCAGGAACACCGCGGTGCCCGGCACCCTCACCGGCGGCGCGATGAAGAGCGATTCGAGGAAGGCATCGAGCGGAATCGCATGCTTCTGCAGGTTGTCGAAGACCAGCTGCCGTCCCTTCCTCCAGGTCAGCATCAGCGTGCACAGCACGCCGCCCAGCAGCAGCGGGAACCAGCCGCCATGCAGCAGCTTGAGCACGTTGGCGGAAAAGAAGGCGCTGTCGATCGCCAGGAAGAAGCCGGTCGCGCCCAGGCACAGCAGCAGGTTCAGGCGCCAGCGGTAGCGGATCACGAAATAGGTCAGGATCGTGGTCGCCAGCATGGTCGCGGTGACGGCGATGCCGTAGGCCGAGGCCAGCTTTTCCGATGAGCCGAAGCCGATCACCGCCATCAGTACGGCCGCCAGCTGCAGCCAGTTCACGGACGGGATGTAGATCTGCCCGATCTCGTGCTCGGAAGTGTGGACGATGCGCATGCGCGGCAGGAAGCCGAGCGCGATCGCTTCCTTGGTCATTGAGAAGGTGCCGGAAATCGTGGCCTGCGACGCGATGACGGTGGCGATCGTGGACAGCGCCACCAGCGGGTAGATGCTCCAGCTGCCGAGCTGCTGGTAGAACGGATTCGCGATCGCGTCCGGCTGCGCCAGCAGCAGCCCGCCCTGGCCCAGGTAATTCAATGCCAGCGCCGGAAACGCCACCATGGACCAGGCCAGGCGGATCGGCTTCCTGCCGAAGTGTCCCATGTCCGCATATAGCGCCTCGGCGCCGGTGAAGGCCAGCACGATGGCGCCGAGCGCCAGGAAAGCGGTGCCGCGGTTCTCGGTGAAGAAATGCAGCGCATGCAGCGGGTTGAGCGCCACCAGGATGCCCGGGCTGCGCGCGATATTGACGATCCCCATGGCGGCCAGCACGCCGAACCACAACAGCATGATGGGCCCGAACCAGCGTCCGATGCCGGCCGTGCCGTGGCTTTGCACGGCGTACAGGCCGATCAGGATCACGATGGTCAGCGGCACGACATAAGGCTGCAGCGCCGGCGTCGCAACCTCCAGGCCCTCGACCGCGGACAGCACCGAGATCGCCGGCGTGATCACGCTGTCGCCGTAGAACAGCGAGGCGCCGAATACCCCGATCAGGAGCAGGGCGTGATGCAGCCGCGCGCGGCCGCCGACGGCGCCCAGCGCGAGCGCCAGCAGCGCCATGATCCCGCCTTCGCCGCGGTTGTCCGCACGCAGGACCAGCGTCACGTACTTGAACGAGACGATGACGCTCAAGCCCCAGAAAATCAGCGACACCACGCCGAGCAGGTTGGCGGGCGTGAGCGCCAGGCCATGCGCCGGGTCGAACACGGTCTTGAGCGAGTACAGCGGACTGGTGCCGATGTCCCCGTACACGATGCCGATGGCCGCCAGCGCCAGGCCGGCGACCTTCCCCTTTTTGTTTTCTTGCAAATCCAAGTCGCGCTCCCGCTTCGATGACGATGGACGCCATCCTAACGAGCGCCACATAAATATTTTGTAAAAAAACCGTTTATGAGGGCCCCCCGTCTTTTTAGAAAATATTTATGCCGCGGCTTCTACACTGCATCGCATCGCAACGAACGACAGCAAGGAGCGCCGCCGACATGATCGTCACCATCGCGAACTGCGCACCGGAGGAAGCCGCCGGACTGGTGGCCGAGAACCTGGCGCTGCTGCGCGCCCTCGGCGGCCGCAAGGTCCTGCTGCTGGACGCCACCACCCGGCAGGCCTGCGCGCAATGGGCTGCGGAACGGGAGCGCCAGCGCCTGGCGCCGACGCTGGCGGCCCACGCGGTGCGCGGCTTCGGCCTGCCCGAGGCGCTGGATCGGCTGTACCCGCGCTTCCAGGACGTCGTCATCGACAGCGACGGCGGCAACGGCCACGAGTGCCGCTCGGCGCTGATCATGGCCAACGTCGCGGTCGTGCCGCTGTCGCCCGAGCAGGCCGACGTCGACGCCCGCTACGGCCTGATCGCCCGGCTCAACAGCGCACGCATGTTCAATCCCGGCCTGCGCGTGCTGTTCGTGACCGCCGACCGCGAGCACGATCCGGCGCCGCGCGAGCTGTGCGCCATGCGCAGCTACGCCTCGCAGGTCATGGCGGCCGGCGTGGCCGGCACCGTCCTGCACCTGCCGGCGCTGCTGTGGGGAGCAGACCGGCCCGGCGGCTGCGCCAGCGATATCGAAAGCAGCACCGGCGCCGCCGAGATGGCGGCGCTGTATCAGGAGGTCTACCGGACCTCGCATTGACAAAAACAAGGAAATTGAGTCCAACATGTACAAATCCGTCTTCACCCTGGCCGCACCCCTCGTCCTCGCCGCGCTGGCCGCGCCGCTGCACGCGCAGGAGGCCGGGCAGGTGGCCCAGCCCGAGCATACCGTTGCCTACAACGCGACCCTGATCTCGGACTACCGCTACCGAGGCATCTCGCAGACCCGCCTGCAGCCGGCCCTGCAGGGCGGCGCCGACTATACCCACAACCCGAGCGGCCTGTACGCCGGCACCTGGCTGTCGACCATCAAGTGGACCAAGGATGCGGGCGGCGGCGGCGACATCGAATGGGACCTGTACGCCGGCAAGCGCGGCCAGGTGCTCGACGGCGTGTCGTATGACGTGGGCGTGCTGGGCTACGTCTACCCGTCGAACGGCCTGAAGAACGTCCCCGGCTTCGCCGACGCCGATACCGCCGAAATCTACGGCCAGCTCGGCTACGGCCCGGCCTACGCCAAGTATTCCCTGGCGCTGACCAACCTGTTCGGCTTCGTCGACAGCCGCCACAGCGGCTACCTGGACCTGGGCGCGAATGTCGATCTGGGTGGCGGCCTGACCCTGAACCTGCACGCCGGCCGCCAGCGCGTCCTGCACAACGAGGCATCCAGCTACACCGACTACAAAGTGGGCCTGACCCGCGATTTCGGCGTGGCCACGCTGGCGCTGGCCTATGTCGGCACCAACGCCGGCCAAGCCGCCTACGCCTCGCCGGCGAACGGCAAGTTTCTCGGCAAGAAGGCGCTGGTCGTCAGCGTCGGCAAGACTTTCTGATCGACCGTCACACGGAGACATCCATGGATATCGTTTTCATCGGCGCAATCGCCCTGCTGTTCGTCCTGGTATGGGGCATGGCACGCGGCTGCGCAAACCTGGGAGAGCGCAAATGACGCCCTTTTACCTGATCGGCGCGCTGGCGGCGGCCGGCCTGCTGGTGTACCTGCTGTACGCCATGTTCAACGCGGAGGAGCTGTGATGGAACTGCAATCCCTGTTGCTCCCGGCCTTGTTCCTGGTGCTGCTGCTGGCCATGTCCTGGCCGCTCGGCATCCTGCTGGCGCGCGTGGCCGAAGGCGGCCGCGTGCGCGGTTTCGGCTGGCTGCACGGCCTCGAATCGGCGCTGTACCGCGCCGCCGGCGTGAAGGAAGGCGAGGGCATGGGCTGGAAGGCCTATGCCCTGGCGCTGCTGGCCTTCAATACGCTCGGCACGCTGTTCGTGTACGGCCTGCAGCGCGTGCAGGCCTGGCTGCCGCTGAACCCCCAGGGGCTGGGCAACGTCAGCCCCGACTCGGCCTTCAACACCGCCGTCAGCTTCGTCGCCAACACCAACTGGCAGGGCTACGGCGGCGAGCAGACCATGAGCTATCTGACCCAGCTGCTGGCGCTGGCCTGCCAGAACTTCTTCTCGGCCGCCACCGGCATCGCCGTGGTGTTCGCGCTGATCCGCGGCTTTTCCGCGAAGTCCGCCAAGTCGATCGGCAACTTCTGGGTCGACCTGACCCGCAGCACCCTGTACGTGCTGCTGCCGCTGTCGCTGGTGTTCGCCGTGTTCCTGATGGGGCAGGGCGTGGTCCAGAACTTCTCGGCCTACCAGGAGGTGCAGCTGCTGGAGCTGGTCGCCTACAGCCAGCCGGACGGCGCGAGCGTCACCGCCGCCACCCAGACCATCGCCATGGGCCCGGTCGCCTCGCAGGAAGCGATCAAAATGCTGGGCACCAACGGCGGCGGCTTCTTCAACGCCAACTCGGCGCACCCGTACGAAAACCCCACCGCGCTGTCCAACCTGTTCCAGATGGAAGCCATCTTCCTGATCCCGGCCGCGCTGTGCTTCGCCTTCGGCCGCATGGTCGGCGACCGCCGCCAGGGCTGGGCGGTGCTGGCCGCCATGACGTTCCTGTTCGCGGTCATGACCGGCGGCGTGATGCTGGCCGAGCACCAGGCGCACCCGGGCCTGCAGGCGCTGGGCGTCGACCAGATGGCAAGCGCGCTGCAATCCGGCGGCAACATGGAAGGCAAGGAGACCCGCTTCGGCATCGACGCCTCGGCATTGTTCGCCGCGGTCACCACCGCCGCTTCCTGCGGCGCGGTGAACGCCATGCACGACTCGTTCACGCCGCTGGGCGGCGCGGTGCCGCTGCTGCTGATGCAGTTCGGCGAAGTGGTGTTCGGCGGCGTCGGCTCCGGCCTGTACGGCATGCTGGTGTTCGCGATCATGGCGGTGTTCATCGCCGGCCTGATGATCGGCCGTACGCCGGAATACCTGGGCAAGAAGATCCAGGCCTACGAAATGAAGATGACTTCGGTCGTGATCCTGGTGACCCCGGTGCTGGTGCTGGCCGGCACCGCGATCGCCGTGCTGGCGGACGCCGGCCGCGCCGGCATCGCGAACCCGGGCGCGCACGGCTTCTCGGAAATCCTGTACGCCTTCAGTTCGGCCGCCAACAACAACGGCAGCGCCTTCGCCGGTCTGTCCGCCAACACCCCGTTCTACAACACCATGCTGGCGATCGCGATGTGGTTCGGCCGCTTCGCCGTGATCGTGCCGGTGCTGGCGATCGCCGGTTCGCTGGCCGCCAAGCAGCGCATGCAGGCCAACGCCGGCACCATGCCCACCCACGGCCCGATGTTCGTCGGCCTGCTGGTCGGCGTGGTGGTGCTGGTGGGCGTACTGAACTACGTGCCGGCGCTGGCCCTCGGCCCGGTCGCCGAACACCTGCAGCTCTTTGCAAAATAATCAGGAGTACCCTATGACTCGACTTCCTACGCCGGCGCCGCAGGTGCCGGCCGGCGCCCCGGCCGCTTCCCCGGCGGCCTCCCAGGCCGGCGCCAAGCGCCTGAGCATGTTCGATACCGGCCTGCTCGTCCCGGCGCTGCTGGACGCCTTCAAGAAGCTGGGCGTGCGCACCCAGTTGCGCAGCCCAGTGATGTTCGTGGTGTACGTCGGCAGCATCATCACCACGCTGCTGTACCTGCAGGCGCTGTTCGGCGAGGGCGAAGCCCCGGCCGGCTTCATTTTGGCGGCCGCCGTCTGGCTGTGGTTCACGGTGCTGTTCGCGAACTTCGCGGAAGCCCTGGCCGAAGGCCGCAGCAAGGCCCAGGCGGCCTCGCTGCGCGGCCTCAAACAGAGCGTCATGGCCAAGAAGATGGCCAGCCCCAAGCATGGCAGCGGCTGGCTGCCGTGCCCGGCCAACGACCTGCGCAAGGGTAATTTCGTGCTGGTCGAAGCCGGCGACGTGGTGCCGATCGACGGCGAAGTGATCGATGGCGTGGCCTCGGTCGACGAGAGCGCCATCACCGGCGAATCGGCGCCGGTGATCCGCGAATCGGGCGGCGACTTCTCGAGCGTCACCGGCGGCACCCGCGTGCTGTCCGACTGGCTGGTCGTGAAGGTCGGCGCGAACCCGGGCGAGACCTTCCTCGACCGCATGATCGCGATGGTCGAAGGCGCCAAGCGCAAGAAGACGCCGAACGAGATCGCGCTGACCATCCTGCTGGTCGCGCTCTCGATCGTGTTCCTGGTGGTGACGGTGACCCTGCTGCCGTTCTCGCTGTTCTCGGTGGCGGCCGCCAAGGCGGCGGGCGTGAGCAGCGCGCCGGTCACGATCACGGTCCTGATCGCGCTGCTGGTGTGCCTGATCCCGACCACCATCGGCGGCCTGCTGTCGGCGATCGGCGTGGCCGGCATGAGCCGCATGATGCGCGCCAACGTGATCGCCACCTCCGGCCGCGCAGTGGAAGCCGCCGGCGACGTCGACGTGCTCCTGCTCGACAAGACCGGCACCATCACGCTCGGCAACCGCCAGGCCTCGGCCTTCCTGCCGGCGCCAGGCGTGACCGAGCGCGAGCTGGCCGATTGCGCCCAGCTGGCGTCGCTGGCCGACGAGACCCCGGAAGGGCGCAGCATCGTGGTGCTGGCCAAGCAGAAGTTCAACATCCGCGAGCGCGAACTGGAAAGCCTGCAGGCGGCGTTCCTGCCGTTCTCGGCCAACACCCGCATGAGCGGTGTCGATGCCGGCGAACGCCGGATCCGCAAGGGCGCGGTGGATGCGCTGCGCCGCCATATGGAAGCGCTCGGCGCGCCGTTCCCGGCCGAGGTCATGCGCACGGTCGAGGATGCCGCGCGCCGCGGCAGCACCCCGCTGGTGGTGGCCGACGGCGAGCGCGTGATGGGCGTGGTCGAGTTGAAGGACATCGTCAAGGGCGGCATCAAGGAACGCTTCGCCGAACTGCGCCGCATGGGCATCAAGACCGTGATGATCACCGGCGACAACAAGCTGACCGCGGCCGCCATCGCCGCCGAGGCCGGGGTCGACGACTTCCTGGCCGAAGCCACGCCGGAAGACAAGCTGAAACTGATCCGCCGCTACCAGGACGAGGGCCGGATGGTGGCGATGACCGGCGACGGCACCAACGACGCGCCGGCGCTGGCCCAGGCCGACGTGGCGGTAGCGATGAACTCCGGCACCCAGGCCGCCAAGGAAGCCGGCAACATGGTCGACCTCGATTCGAACCCGACCAAGCTGCTGGAGATCGTCGAGATCGGCAAGCAGATGCTGATGACGCGCGGCTCGCTGACCACCTTCTCGATCGCCAACGACGTCGCCAAGTACTTCGCGATCATCCCGGCCGCCTTCGTCGGCACCTATCCGCAGCTGAAGGCGCTCGACCTCATGTACCTGGCCAGCCCGGCCTCGGCAATCATGTCGGCGCTGATCTTCAACGCCCTGATCATCGTGTTCCTGATCCCGCTGGCCCTGCGCGGCGTGCGCTACCGCGCGATCGGCGCCACTGCGCTGCTGCGCCGGAACCTGCTGATCTACGGTATCGGCGGTATCATTCTGCCGTTCATCGGCATCAAGTTGATCGACATGCTGCTGGCTGCGCTCAACCTCGTCTGAACCAGGAGAACATTCATGGCATCCATCATTCGTCCCGCGCTGGTCCTGTTCGGCGCCCTGACCATCGTCTGCGGCGGGCTGTACCCGGCCGCCGTCACCGGCATCGGCCGCGCCGCCTTCGCCCACCAGGCCGGCGGCAGCCTGCTCGACGTGGATGGCCGCTCGGTCGGCTCCACCCTGATCGGCCAGTCGTTCTCGCAGCCCGGCTACTTCTGGGGACGGCCCTCGGCCACCGCGCCGATGGCCAACAACGCCGCCGGTTCGGGCGGCTCGAACCAGGGGCCCACCAACCCAGCACTGCTGGACGCGGCCAAGGCCCGCGTCGAGGCCTTGCGCCGGGCCGACCCCGGCAACCGCGCGCCGGTGCCGGTCGACCTGGTAACCGCGTCCGGCAGCGGCCTCGATCCGGAGATCAGCGTCGCCGCCGCCGAGTACCAGGCGGGGCGCATCGCCGCCGCGCGCAAGCTGCCGGAGCAGCAGGTCCGCGGCCTGATCGAGCGCCACCGGCAGGAACCGTTGCTGGGCTTCCTGGGCGAGCCGCGCGTGAACGTGCTGGCGCTGAACCTGGCGCTGGACGGCAAGGCGCCGCAGGCACGTTGAGGCGCCGCCGATGAGCTTTCCCGGCGACGAAGCGCGGCGCGACCCGGACGCGCTGCTGGCCCAGGTACAGGAGCAGGAGCGGCGCGCCGCGCGCGGCCGCCTGCGCATCTACTTCGGCGCCTCGGCCGGGGTCGGCAAGACTTACGCCATGCTGTCCGCGGCGCGCCAGCTGGCGGCGTCGCGGCAGGTGCTGGTCGGCGTGGCCGAAACCCACGGGCGGCTCGAGACAGAGGCCCTGCTGGAAGGACTGGAGCTGCTGCCGCGCAGGCGCATCGAGTACCGCGGCAAGGTCCTTGCCGAGTTCGACATCGACGCCGCGCTGGCGCGGCGTCCGCAACTGGTGCTGGTCGACGAGCTGGCGCATTCGAACGTGGCCGGATCGCGCCATCCGAAGCGCTGGCAGGACATTGAGGAACTGCTGGCGGCCGGCATCGACGTCTTCACGACGGTCAACGTGCAGCACCTGGAAAGCCTGAACGACGTGGTCGGCGGCATCACCGGGGTGCGGGTCGGCGAGACCGTGCCGGACACCGTGTTCGACCAGGCCGACGAAGTGGTGCTGGTCGACCTGCCGGCCGACGAGCTGCTGGCCCGCCTGAAACTCGGCAAGGTCTACCAGGCCGCGCAGGCGGAGCGGGCCGGCCGGAACTTTTTCCGCAAGGGCAACCTGATCGCGCTGCGCGAACTGGCGCTGCGCCGCACCGCCGAGCGCATCGGCGGCGACGTGCGCGCCTACCGCGTCGAGAAATCGATCGATCCTGTGTGGCGCACCGGCACGGGGCTGCTGGCCTGCATCGGTCCGGGCGCCGGTGCCGAAGGCGTGGTGCGCGGCGCAGCGCGCCTGGCCGCCCAGCTGGGCGCGGAATGGCATGCAGTGTATGTCGAGACCCCGGCGCTGCAGCGCCTGGACGCGGCGCGGCGCCGGCGTCCACTGGAAGCGCTCAAGCTGGCGCGCGAGCTCGGCGCCGCCACCGCGGTCCTGTCTGGCGACCGGGTGGCGCCGGCCGTGGTCGCGTTTGCGCGCAGCCATAACCTGCCGCGGATCGTGCTCGGCCGCGACCAGGCCCGGCGGCCCTGGCTGCCCGGCGCTGCCCGTGCGATCGCGCGCCTGGCGCCCGATATCGAACTGATCGAGGCGGCGGCGCCGCACGGCGCCACGGACGGCGCCGCGCCGAAGCCCGCCGAGGGCGCCAGTGCGCCGGCGCGGACGCCGCGGGCAAGGCTGGCGGCGCATGGCGCGGCCGTGTTGGCCAGCCTCGGCATGGCGCTGGCGGCGACGCCGGCCAGCGCCTGGCTGGACCTGGCCAACATCGCCATGCTGTTCATGCTGGTGGTGCTACTGGTCGCGGTCCGTTTCGGGCGCGGGCCGTCGGTGACGGCAACCTGCGTCAGCGTGGCCTGCTTCGACTTCTTCTTCGTGCCGCCGCGGTTCACCCTCGCGATCTCGGACTTCCAGTACCTGGTGACCTTCGGCGTGATGCTGGCGGTCGGCCTGATGACCGGACACCTGACAGCCGGCCTGCGCTTCCAGGCGCGGGTGGCGGCCTTGCGCGAGGCCCGCACCCACGCCCTCTACGAATTCGCGCGCGCCCTGTCCGGCGTGCTGCAGACGGAGCAGATCCAGGAAGCCACGCGCGAGGTCGTCGGCCGCAGTTTCGGCGTGCGCACCACCTTGCTGCTGCCGGATGCCGACGGCCGCATCCAGCCGGCCGCGGAGGGCGGCGACCCGATGCCCGGCCTCGATGCCGGCATCGCGCAATGGGCCTTCGACCATGGCGCCAGCGCCGGGGCCGGCACCGGCACCCTGCCGGGCAGTCCCGTCTTCTACATGCCGCTGGTGGCGCCGATGCGCACCCGCGGCGTGCTGGCGATCGAGGCCACCGGGCCGCACTGGCTGCTGGCGCCGGAACAGCGCCAGCAGCTGGACGCCTTTGCCGCGCTGGCGGCGATCGCCCTGGAACGTGTGCATTACATCGAGGTCGCGCAGGAAGCTCTGGTCAAGATCGAATCGGAACGCTTGCGCAATTCGCTGCTGGCGGCGCTGTCGCACGACCTGCGCACGCCGCTCACGTCCCTGATGGCCCAGGCCGAGTCGCTGGCGCGCTCCGCGCCGCCGCTGGCGCCCGCGCAGCGCGGCATGGCGGATGCCTTGCGCGAGGAGATGCTGCGCATGAGCATGCTGGTGACGAATTTGCTCGACATGGCGCGCATCGAGAGCGGCGAGGTCAGGCTCAAGCTGCAGTGGCAGCCGGTCGAAGAGGTGATCGGCAGTGCGCTGCGCGCCAGCCGCGCCGCCCTCGCGGGACGGGCGGTCGAAACGCAGGTGCCGGCCGACCTGCCGCTGGTGCAGTACGACGCCGTGCTGATCGAGCGCGTGCTGTGCAACCTGCTCGAAAACGCGGGCAAGTACACGCCGCCCGGCGCCACCGTCATCGTCTCGGCCGCGCTGCATGGCGCGTGGCTGGAGATCGGCGTTGCGGACAACGGGCCGGGGCTGCCGCCCGGCCAGGAAGAGGCGGTATTCGAAAAATTCATGCGCGGCGAACGCGAATCGGCCAAGCCCGGGGTCGGGCTGGGCCTGGCCATCTGCCGCGCGATCGTCGGCGCGCATGGCGGCGCCATTCACGCCGCCAGCCGGGCGGGAGGAGGCGCCGCCTTCGTCTTCAGGCTGCCGCTCGGCACGCCGCCGGCGATGCCGCTGCTGGACGAGGAACTGGAAATCGAGGAACAGGATGAGTGACTTCATCGGCACCGCACTGCTCGTGGAAGACGAGCCCCATATCCGCCGTTTCGTGCGCGGCGCGCTCGAACAGGAAGGCTGGCAGGTACACGAGGCGGCCAGCCTGCAGCGCGGACTGACCGAGGCCGGCACCCGCAAGCCCGACGTCGTGATCCTCGATCTCGGCCTGCCCGACGGCGACGGCGTCGACTTCATCGGCGACCTGCGCAAGTGGTCGTCCGTGCCCGTCATCGTGCTGTCGGCGCGGGTCAACGAGGAAGAAAAGATCCGGGCGCTCGACCGCGGCGCCGACGATTACCTGACCAAGCCCTTCGGTGTCGGCGAACTGCTGGCGCGGGTGCGCGCGTCGCGCCGCCGCCAGCGCGGTCCCGCCGGCGGCGCCGACGGCAAGCTGCGTTTCGGCGACGTCGAGGTGGACGTGCAGAATCGCAGCGTCGTCAAGGCGGGACGGCCGGTGCGCCTGACCCCGACCGAACACCGCTTGCTGGCGGTTTTGCTCGCCAATGCCGGCAAGGTGATGACGACGCCGCAGCTGCTGCGCGCGGTGTGGGGACCGAACCAGGCGGACAACGCACATTACCTGCGCGTCTACATGGGACATTTGCGCCACAAGCTGGAAGACAATCCGGCCCAGCCGCGCTACATGATGACCGAAACCGGGGTCGGCTACCGCTTTCTGCTGCCCTGAGCTTGTCATCGGATAGCGCGCGATCTAATATCGCGGTATGGAAGCGAACAAGACCCCGCTACTGGACGAGCAGTTGTGCTTCGCGCTGTACTCGACCGGCCTGGCGATGAACAAGGTGTACCGCAAGCTGCTGCGCAAGCTGGACCTGACCTACCCGCAATACCTGGTGATGCTGGTGCTGTGGGAGCGCGACGGCGTCAGCGTGTCGGATATCGGCGCGCGGCTTTTCCTCGATTCCGCCACGCTGACGCCGCTGCTCAAGCGCCTGGAAGCCGCCGGCCTGGTGGCGCGCACCCGCTCCGCGCAGGACGAGCGCCAGGTCGTGATCAGCCTGACCGACGCCGGCCGCGCCATGCGCCAGGATGCGGCAAGCATTCAGGAAGGGATCATGTGCGCCGCCGCCTGCGAACCTGCCGACCTGCTGGCCCTCAAGCGGCAGCTGGAGCTCTTGCGCGGCAAGCTCGCCGACAACGATTGATCAATGCTCGGCCGGTCCGGCTTGATCGCAGCCCGGGTCTGCCTGTTGGGGGGTACTGCGCTGCGCCAGCAGCAGCGCCTGGAACTCGCCCGCGCGCATCGGCTTGCCGATCAAATAGCCCTGCAGCACGTCGCATTCGGTCGAGCGGATCGCGCAGGCCTGGGCCTCGGTCTCGATCCCTTCGCAGATCACCGCCATCTTGAGCGACTTGGCGAAGGCGATCACGCCGTTGACGATGTCCAGGCAGCGCCGGTCTTCCTCGATCTCCTGCACGAAGGAGCGGTCGATCTTGATCGTCGTGATCGGGAACTGGCGCAGGTAGGAGAGGTTCGAGTAGCCGGTGCCGAAATCGTCGAGGGCGATGCGGAAGCCCTCGTCCTCCAGCGAGCGCAGCACGGCGGCGGCCTTGCCGATGTCCTGGGTCAGCATGCTTTCCGTGACTTCCAGCTTGATGCAGCTGGTGTCCAGTTCGTAGTGCACCACCAGGTTCTTCAGCAGCAGCGGCAGGTTCTCGTCGGTAAGCTGGCGCGGCGAGACGTTCACCGCCATCTGCAGCTTGTAACCAAGCAGTTCCCATTCGCGCGCCTGACGGCAGGCTTCCTCGCAGACCCAGGCCCCGACCGCCGTGATCGCCGGCGAGTCCTCCAGCATCGACAGGAAGGCGCCCGGCGCGATCACGCCCAGGCGCGGATGCTCCCAGCGCAGCAGGGCCTCGGCCCCGACCACGGCGCCGTTGGCGGCGCTGATCTGCGGCTGGTAGAACAGCACGAACTGGCGCCGCTCCAGCGCCGAAAAGACTTCCTGGCGCAGCTGCAGGCGTTCCTTGATCATGCGCGCCGACGCCGGCGAGAACACGCTGAAGGTATGGCGGCCATTGTCCTTGGCCGCGTACATCGCGGCGTCGGCGTTGTTGAGCAGCTCGTCCGCCGTGTGCTCGTGGAACTTGCCGAGCGCGATGCCGATGCTGGCGCCGACCGTGACCTTCAGATGGTCGACCGCGATCGGTTCGGCCAGGCGCTGCAAGACGCCCGCTGCCAGGGTCTTCGCCTTTTCGACATCCGCATTGGCGAGCACGATCACGAACTCGTCGCCGCTGATGCGCGACACCGTGGTATCGGCATTGCCGAAGGTGGCCAGGCGCCGCCCGATCTCCTGCAGCGCCAGGTCGCCGGATTGGTGGCCGTGGGCGTCGTTGACTTCCTTGAAGTGGTCGAGGTCGATGAACAGCACGCCGATCATGCTGTCGGTCGCCAGCAGCTGGTCGAGCGCGCGCAGGCAGCTGAAGCGGTTGTGCAGGCCGGTCATGCTGTCGTGGGTCGCCATGTGCATCAGGCGCGCCTCGGCCTGCTTGCGTTCGGTGATGTCGGCGAAGAAGATCGTCAGGCCGTCCTTCGACGGATAGATGCGGGATTCGAACCAGACCTGCAGTGGCGCATAGTAACTCCCCACGCGGGCGGCATCCTGGCTTGCCACGACGCGCAGGTAAGCTGCATAGAAGGCGCCGCCCACCGCTTCCGGAAATGCCTCCCACATCAGCTTGTCCAGCAGCTGCTCGCGCGTGCGCTGCGTCAGGGCGGCGGCACGGCTGTTGACATAGGTGAAGCGCCCCTCGTGGTCGACCGAGATGAAGCCGTCCGAGATACTGTCGAGGACCGTACTGAGCCGTTCACGGGCGTTCGCCACCTCGGCCTGGGCGTGCATCGCGGCGCTGACGTCCTCCAGGAAGGCGACGAAGTTGACGACGCCGCCTTCGTCGTTCTTGACCGGGAAAATGTGCATGCGGCTCCAGAACGGCTCGCCGTTCTTGCGATAGTTGCGCAGCGTGCAAGTGTGGCTGCGACTCGAGGCGACGGCCTCGTGCAGGTCGACGATTTCAGGCTGCTCTCGATCGCCGTTCTGCAGGAAGCGCGGGTTGCGGCCGACCACTTCGTCGAGCGCGTAACCGGACACCGCTTCGAAAGCCGGGTTCACCCAGACGATCGGGTTATCGCCCTGGCGCGGGTCGGTGATGATGATGGACGTCGTACTGGCGCGGATCAGCCCCTTGAAGAAAGCGGCGGGCTTGTCTTCGAGGTTGACGAGAGTGAGCTGGTTGTATTCCCATGAAAAAGGTGACATGGTCGGCAGCCTTGTAACTGGACGCCTCCAGTGTAATCCTGCCCGTCAATACGCGTAGCACGCAAAGCGGACCCGGCATTAGCTGACAGGCGTCATTCCAAGGACTGCCATTTTCGCACGGAGTGCCACGCGGTCGGCGTCGATCTGCGCGCCGTTCGTGCGGCTCGATAAGGCTGCCTTCTCCTTGCGGCCCAGGAAATAGGCGATGCGTTCGGCGTTGGCGCCGGAAGGGTGGGGCAGGCCGTGCAGGATGCGGCCTTCGTCGAGCACGCCGCGCTTCGCGAGCCAGCTCAGGGCCTGGCTCACCTTGGGGCCCAGCGGCACGAACACCGCGCCCGGCAGCAGGCCGGCTTCCCGGCCGAAGTAGTCGAGCAGCTGGGACTGCAGCAGCGGCGTGCTGACCATGTTCGGGCTGGCGCCGTTGTAATTGCTGCCGTCGACGAAGACCGCCTGGCGCAGCGCTCCGGTCACGTGCATCAGGTGCGCATCCGCGCCGAACAGGCTGGCGCAGCTGGCGATCCCGAGCCAGTGCTGCAGGCCGATGTCATCGAGCAGGGCCACCAGGTTGGGGCGGATCGCGCCGCTGAAGGCGCCCGTGTACTTGGCCGCGCGCAGCAGCTCGGGCAGCGCCAGGCCCGCGCGCAGACCCTGCTGCGCAGCGCGCACCGCGTTCTTCCATTGCACGAAACCGGGCGAGATCCCGACCACCACCACGCGCGCATCCGGGTTCACGTAATCGAAAGGGGTATAACGCGCCTCGACCCGGCCGGCGCGGGCGAGCAGGAAGCCGTCCGGGATGTCGGCGGCCTTCATGACCTGTTCAAGATCGGTGGCGGCGATCAGCTCGGCGTAATCGGAAAACCGGGCGGGAAGCTGTGGGGGAAAGCTGGTGGCGGGCGTGGTCACGGCTAAGCGAAGCGATGCGTTGAAAAGGCCTAGTGTGCCATGCCAAACGAAGCGCTGCGCCAGCCGTGCTAGGATCGGGTCCATACGGCCTATCATTTTCAGAGGACACCATAACGTGCAGACCGGTATCGCGCAGGCGCCGTTCGGGACTTTGCCCGACGGCGCCACAGTCACCCAATTTACGCTCACCAACAGCCGCGGCATGATCGTCAAGATCCTGGACTTCGGCGGCATCATCACCGAAATCCACGTGCCCGACCGCGACGGCAAGGTCGACGACGTCGCCCTTGGCTTCAACACGCTGGAGCCCTACCTGGCCGACAGCCCCTATTTCGGCGCGCTGATCGGACGCTACGGCAACCGCATCCGCCAGGGCCGCTTCGTGCTCGACGGTAAGACTTACCAGCTGCCGACCAACAACGGCAGCAACCACCTGCACGGCGGCGACCGCGGCTTCGACAAGGTGCTGTGGACTCCGACCGTCGAGGGCGACAGCCTGGTGCTGCGCTACCGCAGCGTGGACGGAGAGCAGGGCTATCCCGGCAATCTGGACGCCACCGTCACCTACCGCCTCACCGATGACAACGAGATCGTGGTGCGCTTCCAGGCCACGACCGACCAGGCGACCCCGGTCAACCTGACCCAGCACAGCTACTTCAACCTGTGCGGCCTGCAGGCCGGCGCCGACATCCTCGGCCACGAGCTGACGATCGAAGCCGACCGCTTCGTGCCCATCGACGCCGAATCGATTCCGCTCGGTGAACTCGCGCCGGTCGCCGGCACGCCTTTCGACTTCCGCCAGCCGCGCAGCATCGGCGAGCGCATCGGCATGCCGGACAAGCAGCTGCGCCACGGCCTCGGCTACGACCACTGCTTGGTGCTCGACCGCGCCGATGGCGACAAGAGCCTGAAGCGCGCGGTGCATGTGCGCGACCCGCGTTCGGGCCGCGTGCTGGAGCTGTTCACCCAGGAGCCCGGCGTGCAGTTCTACAGCGGGAACTTCCTCGACGGTTCGTTGGAAGGCAAGGGCCGCAGCTACGCCCACCGCACCGGCTTTTGCATCGAGCCGGAACACTATCCCGACTCGCCCAACCAGCCTGCGTATCCGAACACGATCCTGCGGCCGGGCGAGACCTATGATACCGAGTCGCGATTCCGCTTCTCGGTCGACGTAGGAGCTTGATGCACATGATGGAACTGGTGGTGGATGGCCGGCACCGGCTGGGCGAAGGCATCATCTGGAACGAGCGCAGCGGCCCTGGATCCTGCCGCCCACCGGCAGCGTGCTGCGCTATCGCTTCGACATGATGTTCCGCCGCGCCGGCCTGGAGCCGCCGTCGAACGCCGTCGACACCACCGCCATGCTCTTGATCATCCCGCTGCTGCAGCAGACCGATTCGCTGCACGTGATGCCGCTGGAGGTGGCGCAGTACTATGCCTCGCTGAACGTGATGCGCATCCTGCCGATCGAGTTGCCATGCAAGATGGATGCATTCGGCATCATCCGCCAGCAGGACCATCTGCTGTCGCAAGGCGCCGACCTGCTGCTGCGCGCCGTACGCGCGGCCGCGCGCGAGATCTATTGAGTCTTTGACTACGAACGGTCGTTTCTTTTGTTGTGCAAAATACGCATCGACCAGAAATAATTGCTAAAAATTAACTTTTCTCCATCGACTCTTTATCGAAGTCAGCCGTAATCTCTGTGACTGCAGGTAATTGCGGAAATGAACCTGTCAACGCTGACGATTTGGAGAGAACAATGAAAATAAGGGATTTGAAGATCGCTACCCGGCTGGGCCTGGGCTTTGGGGCGATCTGCCTCGCGCTCGCTTTCACGGTGGGCCTGGGTGTCGTCAACCTGAGCCAGGTCAACGACGCTAGCGACACCATTGTCGATAAACGCATTCCCCGCATCGACCTGAGCACGCGCTTGCAGGACGAGGTGAACGATATCGCGATTGCCTTGCGCAACGCGATGCTGAGCGAAGATATGGCGGACCGCGCAAAGCAGGTTGATGAGGTCACTTCATCGCGCAAGAAAGCGGAAGCAATCCTTGCGCAGCTCGACAAGACGCTCGAAAGTGAAAAGGGCCGCGCGCTGCTGCGCCAGCAGCAGGCGCTGAATGCTAGATACACGAAGGCACAGGACGAGCTGTTGGTTCTCATAAACGCGAACGATCTGGAGGGCGCCAAAACGCACCTGAAAGGCATGCGCGTGATCCTCACAGAGTACAAGCGGGTGATTGCCGAGCAGGTCGCCATGCAGAAGACGCTGGCTTCGCAGGACTCGGACCAGGCCACGGCGACCTATCTCTTCTCCCGCAATATGATGCTGGGACTGGGGGTGCTGGCACTGGCCGTCAGCGCCGTGCTGGCCTGGTGGATCTCGCGCTCCATCGTGCACCCGATCCGCCGCGCGCTGGCAGTCGCGGACGCGGTTGCCGCGGGCGACCTGACTACACAGGTCCAGGTCACCAGCAAGTGCGAAGCCGGCCAGCTGCTGGCTGCCCTGAAGACCATGAACGAGAACCTGGTCAAGACCGTCGCCACCGTGCGCAGCGGCACCGAGGCGATCGGCACCGCATCGAGCGAAGTCGCGGCCGGCAACCAGGACCTGTCGAGCCGCACCGAGCAGCAGGCCAGCTCGCTGGAAGAGACGGCGTCCTCGATGGAAGAGCTGACCTCGACGGTCAAGCAGAACGCGGACAATGCGCGTCAGGCGAATACCCTGGCCGAGGCGGCGTCCGGCGTCGCCGCGCGCGGCGGTGACGTGATCAGCGAAGTGGTCACCACCATGGCGCAGATCCACGAAGCTTCCGGCAAGATCACGGACATCATCTCGGTCATCGACGGCATCGCTTTCCAGACCAACATCCTGGCGCTGAACGCCGCCGTCGAAGCGGCGCGTGCCGGCGAGCAGGGCCGCGGTTTCGCGGTCGTCGCCGGTGAAGTGCGCAACCTGGCGCAGCGCTCGGCGGCTGCGGCCAAGGAGATCAAGAGCCTGATCGACGATTCGAGCGAGAAGGTCGGCACCGGCAGCCGCCTGGTGCAGGAAGCGGGCAGCACCATGGGCGACATCGTCGACAGCGTGGGCCGCGTGACCGACATCCTCAACGAGATCACCTCGGCCAGCCAGGAGCAGAGCGCCGGCATCGAGCAGATCAACGAAGCCATCACCCAGATGGACACCGTGACCCAGCAGAACGCGGCGCTGGTCGAAGAAGCGGCGGCGGCATCGCAATCGATGCAGGACCAGGCTGCGCGCCTGTCGGCAGCGGTGGCGGTGTTCAAGCTGGAGCAGCAGCATGCGGCGCCGGTACGTGCCGCTGCGGTGGCCCCGGCCGCGGCGCCGGTTGCTGCGGCGGCCCGCGTGGCGCTGCCGGCAGCGCGTCCGGCCCCGGCCAAGCGTACCGCGCCTGCCAAGCCTGCGCCCGCTGCACGCGCGGCGAAAGCTGCAGCGGTCGAGAGCGACTGGGAAGAGTTCTGATCGTTAGCGCGTGAACCGTCGTCCCCGCGGAGGCGGGGACCCAAGTTCTGTTTGAGTTCCCGAAATGCGCGCAACCTTGGGTTCCCGCCTTCGCGGGAACGACGTGCAGTTCATGCCATCGCTGATTATGTTAGGCTGTCCGACGCGCCTCCCCAAGGCGCGCCCGGACATCGTCTTTACAAGGATCAGCATGACTGGCTTCGCCATCACCCCGCCCGATACGCCCGCACTCGCCATCGCGGGCTCCGACCAGACCTTCCCGCTGCGCCGCGTGTTCTGCGTCGGCCGCAACTACGCCGCCCACGCCCGCGAGATGGGCGCGGACCCGGACCGCGAACCGCCGTTCTTCTTCTCCAAACCCGCCGATGCGGTGGTGCCGGCCAGCGGCATGCTGCCTTACCCGCCCGCCACCAAGGACCTGCACCATGAGGTCGAGCTGGTGGTGGCGCTGAAGGAGGGCGGCGCCGACATCGCGCCCGAACAGGCGCTGGACAAGGTCTGGGGCTATGCGGTCGGCCTGGACCTGACCCGCCGCGACCTGCAGGCCGTCGCCAAGAAGGATGGCCGGCCCTGGGACATGGCGAAGGGCTTCGACGCTTCCGCACCCTGCAGCCCGCTGCAGTCGGTCTCGATGACCGGGCACCCGACCGAGTGCCGCATCTGGCTCGAAGTGAACGGTCAGCTCAAGCAGGAAGGCAACCTGAACGAGATGATCTGGCCGGTGGCCGACGTGATCGCCTACCTGTCGCGCTTCGTGACGCTGGCGCCGGGCGACCTGATCTTCACCGGCACGCCGGCCGGCGTCGACGCTCTGCAGCCGGGCGACCATGTGCGCGGCGGCGTGGACGGCGTGACGACTTTCGAACTGACCGTCGGCGGGCGATGAAGCCCGGGCTGCTGCAGATCGGCAGCTTCCCGCCCGAGGTGCAGGCGCAGATCGATGCGGAATTCTCGCGTATCGATCTTGCGGACTTCGAGCGCGATCCGTCGGGCGCCGATGCGATCCGCGCCATCGTCACGCGCAGCAATCTGGAGGTGCCTGTATCGCTGGTCGAGCGTTTGCCGCAGCTGGAAATCATCGCCACCAATGGCGTCGGCTACGACCTGATCCCGCTCGCGCTGGCGGCCAGCCGCGGCATCGTCGTGACCAACACCCCGGACGTGCTGAACGCCGCGGTGGCGGAGCTGTGCATCGGCTCCCTGCTGTCGCTGCTGCGCCGGCTGCCGCAGGCCGATCGCTACGTGCGCGAAGGCCGCTGGCCCGGCGCCAACTTCCCGCTCACGAGCAGCCTGGCCGGCAAGCAGGTCGGCATCGTCGGGCTGGGGCGCATCGGCAAGGACATCGCGCGCCGCCTGGAGCCCTTCGGTGTGACGCTGGCCTACCATGGCCGCAGCGACCAGCAGCTGGCCTGGCGCTTCGAGCCGGATCTGGTGGCGCTGGCGCGCGCGGTGGACATCCTGATCGTGGCGGCGCCTGGCGGCCGCGAGACCGCGCGCATGATCTCGGCGCCGGTGCTGGATGCGCTGGGGCCGCAAGGCTATTTGGTGAACGTGGCGCGCGGCTCGCTGGTGGACGAGGCGGCGCTGCTGGCGGCGCTGCAGGAGAAGCGCATCGCCGGGGCGGCGCTCGACGTCTTCGACAACGAGCCGGACATCGATGCGCGCTTTTTCGGACTGGAGAACGTGCTGCTCATGCCGCATATCGGCAGCGCCACGCGGGAGACGCGGGCGGCGATGGCGCAGCTGATGCTGGATAATTTGCGGGGGTGGTTTGGGAATGGGCGGGTGCTGACGCCTGTGCCTTTACCGTAAGCGCTAGCGCTCGCACGTCGTTCCCGCGCAGGCGGGAACCCAAGTTCGACGCGTCACGGCAGCTCCAGCAAACTTGGGTCCCCGCCTTCGCGGGGACGACGATCATAGGGCGCGGGAACGACGTAGGGCGCGGAACGACGTTCAATTCGCCATATTCTTGGCCACAATCGCATCCGTCGCCGCCTGCGCCTGCTGCAGCGGCTGCTCCAGCACATTCGTCGCATAGGTCGGCGCCGGGGTCGACACCGTACCCAGCGCGCCGCCCCCCTGGCTGCTGATGTCGACGTCGACGGTGGCCGACAGGCCCACGCGCAGCGGGTGCCGGGCCAGCTCCTTCGGGTCGAGCGAGATCCGCACCGGCACGCGCTGCACCACCTTGATCCAGTTGCCGCTCGCGTTCTGCGCGGGCAGCAGCGAGAAGGCGCTGCCGGTGCCGGCCGCCAGACCCACCACCTTGCCGTGATAGACCACCTTGCTGCCGTAGATGTCGGCTTCGATCGTGGCCGGCTGGCCGACGCGGATGTCGCGCAGTTCCGATTCCTTGAAGTTGGCGTCGATCCAGAGCTGGTCCAGCGGCACGATCGACAGCAGCGGCGCACCCGGGGCGATGCGGCTGCCCACCTGCACGCTGCGCTTGGCGACGTAGCCGCTCACCGGCGCGACGATGGCGTTGCGGCGCGCCGCCAGCCAGGCCGACAGGTAATCCGCCTTCGCCGCCAGCACGGTCGGGTGCTGGGACGGCGAGACGCCGGCCACCGCCACGCGCGCCGCCGCGACCTGCTTCAGCGCCACGTCCAGTGCGGCCTTGGCGTCGTCGACGGCGCGGCGCGCGTGCGCCACGTCTTCGCCGGAGACCACGTTGTCCGCCGCCAGCGGCGCGCGGCGCGCCAGGTCTTCCTGGGCCGTCTTCAGCGCCACGCGGCGCTGCTCGACCACCGCGTTCAACTGCTCGACGTTGGAATAGCGCTCGCGCTGCTGGCGCACGGCGGTGCCCAGGCGCGCCTCGGCCTGGGCCAGGTTGACCTCGGCGTCGGACGGGTCGAGGCGGACGATCTGGTCGCCGGCTTTGACCAGCTGGGTCTCGTCGGCGCGGATCTCGATCACGCTGCCGGTGACCTGCGAAGACACGTTGACGAGGTTGCCGCCGACGTAGGCGTTGTCGGTTTCCATGCGCTTGGACGCGACCAGCGCGTAGTAGGCGCCATAGGCCGCGCCGGCGGCGAGAAAGGCCACGGTGATGCCGGCCAGGACGGCGCGGCGCTTGCCTTTGTTGGGGACTTGCTTGGTATCGGTGCTCATGGTCTTGGGGTCTGGATTATTTAGAATTGTTCGATGCTTGGGCGGGCGCGTCGGCGCGGTAACCGCCGCCGAGCGCCTTCACCAGCGCGACCTGGGTCTGCAGGCGGGCGTCCGCCAGCTGCAGGTCGGTGTCCTGCTGGCGCAGTAAGGTCATCTTCGCCTGCAGCACGCCGGCGCGTTCCAGCAGGCCGCGTTTCATGCGGGCTTCGGCGCTGTCGACCAGCTTGCGGCCGGCGTCCAGCGCAGCCTGATGCTTCTGCGCCTCCTGCTCGAGGCCCTGCAGGGTCGCGCCTTCCTGGGCGACTTCGCGCACGGCGGCCAGCACGGCCTCGTTGTAGTCGGCCACCAGCTCGTCGCGGTTGCTGCGCGCCACGCCCAGCTGGGCCTTCAGGCGGCCGCTGTCGAACAGCGGCAGGTCGAGGGTCGCGCCGAGCAGCGGCGTGCGGCTCGGCCAGCGCAGCAGCTTGCCGAGCGAGACAGCGTCCAGGCCGAGCGCGCCGACCAGGTTGATGTCGGGCCGGAAGGCGGCTTCGCTGGCGGCCACCCGGCCGAGCTGGGCCTCGACGCGCCAGCGCGCTGCCTGCAGATCCGGGCGGCGCGCCAGCAGTTCCATGCCGAGTTCGCGCGGCAGCGCGTTGGCGGCGGGCGCCGGCTTGAAGCGGGCCAGGTCGCTGAGTCCCTGGGCGTCGGCGCCGACCAGAGCGCGCAGCACCTCGCGCTCGCGCAGCGCCTGGGTGGACAGGCGCGCGGCCTGTTCTTCCAGCGTGCCGAGGTCGAGTTCCGCGCCGGCCTGCTGCTCGCGCGTGGCGAGGCCATGCGCGATGCGGGCCTTGCGGCCGGCGACGATTTCGCGCTGCACGCTGGCGATGGCATTCACGTTGTCCTGGCGCGCCCACAGCATCTGCAGGCGGAAGTAGCTCTGGGCGACGCTGGCGGCGATCGCCTGCGCGGCCTGCGCGGATTCGGCCTGGCGCGCATTCGATTCGCCGATGGCGGCGGCCACCAGCGCGCGGTGCTTGCCCCACCAGTCGACGTCGTAGGACGCGCGGACCTGCACGTTGGCGTCGTTGAACCAGCTGCCGCCGATCGGCGCCGGGAAGAAGCCGTTCGAGGAATAGCGCTGGCGGTTCAGGCCCGTTTCCAGGCCGACCTTGGCGCCTTCGTCGGCGCGTTCGGCCGTCACGATGGCCTGGGCGCCGGCCACGCGCGCCTGCACGACGGCCAGGCTCGGGTTGTCCTTGAGCGCGCGCGCGACCAGGGCGTTCAGCTGCGGATCGCTGTACGCGAGCCACCACTGCTCGGCGGGCCAGGCGTCGGCCGGCTGGTTGATATCCGGCGCATGCTGGGCGCGCGCCGCGAGATCGATGCTTGCGGACTTGCTGGTATCGGCCGGGACGGCGATGCAGCCGGCCAGCAGCGCCAGCACCGCGCCCGCGATGACGGCGTTTTTCAAAATGAAGGATGAGTGTCGCATTGTTCCAGCTTTCCAGATTAATCGAGGTGCGCGGCTTCGACCGGGGCCGGGCCGCTTGACGCCTTCGGCGGGCGGATCAGGATCAGCAGCGGGATCACGGCCGCGGTGAGCATCATCATCAGCCAGTAGTCGTCCACATAGGCGATCATCGAGGCCTGACGCGTGATCTCGTTGTTGATCATCGCGGCGCCCAGCTGGCTGCCCACGTTGTAGACGCTGCCCGGATCGTTGATGACCGGGTTGGCGTTGGTGATCTGGGTCGTCAGCGAGGCGTGGGCGATCTGCGTGTTCCGCACCAGCAGGGCCTGCACCATGGCGATGCCGATCGAGGAACCGATGTTGCGGACCAGGCTATACAAGGCCGTGCCTTCCGCGCGCATCTGCGGCGACAGGGTGGCGAAAGTGGCGGCCGACAGCGGCACGAACACCAGGCCCAGGCCCACGCCCTGGATCACGCCGGGCCAGACGATGTCGGCTTGCGACAGCACCAGCGTGTACTGAGTCATCTGCCATAGCGAGAAGGCGGTGATCGCAAAGCCGGCGCCCAGCAGCAGGCGGAAGTCGACCTTGCCGGTGAGTTTGCCGACCACCAGCATGGCCGCCATCGTGCCCAGGCCCGACGGCGCCGTCACCAGGCCGGCCAGTGCCGCCGGATAGCCCATCAGGCCTTGCAGCATGGTCGGCATCAGCGCGCGGGTTGCGAACAGCACCATGCCGACGATGAAGATCAGCAGCAGGCCGGTGACGTAGTTGCTGTTCTTGAGCAGGCGGAAGTCGACGAAGGACTGGCCGGCCGGGCGCGTCAAGGTATGACCGATAAAGTAGGCGGTGGCCAGCAGCATCAGCACCAGCTCGACCCAGGTCTCGACGGACTGGAACCAGTCGTTCTGTTCGCCGCGGTCGAGCAGCATCTGCAGCGCGCCGATCGCCAGCGACAGCGTGACGAAGCCGAACATGTCGAAGCGCACCCGGCGCGCGGCGGCGGTCGGGTGGATGTAGCGCCAGATGCCGTAGAAGGCTACCGCACCGATCGGCAGGTTGATGAAGAAGACCCAGCGCCAGCTGTAGCTGTCGGTCAGCCAGCCGCCCAGGGTCGGGCCGAGGATGGGGCCGATCATCACGCCCATGCCCCATACCGCCATCGCCGAGCCATGCTTCTCTTTCGGGTTGATGTCGAGCAGGACCGACTGCGACAGCGGCACCAGCGCCGCGCCGAACACGCCCTGCAGCATGCGCGAGACGACGATCTCGGTCAGGTTCATCGAGATTCCGCAGAGCGCCGAGGCGATGGTGAAGCCGGCCACCGAGACCAGGAACACCTTCTTCAAACCGAAGCGGTCGACCAGCCAGCCGTTCAGCGGCGTGGCGATGGCGGCGGCCACGATGAAGGAAGTCAGCACCCAGGTGATCTGGTCCTGCGATGCCGACAGCGCGCCCTGCATGTGCGGCAGGGCGACGTTGGCGATGGTGCCGTCCAGCGCCTGGATGATGGTCGCCAGCATGATCGACACCGTGATCATGGTGCGGTTGATGGGCGGGCCAGCCGGATTTGCGTTGACGGCGGCTGCGCTCACAGCTGCTCCTCGATGCGGGTGCGCAGCAGTTCCAGCAGCTCGGTGGCGGCCTTGAGCTGCTCAGGGTCGATATCGCCGAGCAGGGCGCCGCGCACCGCGTTGGCCTGTTCCTTGACCTGCTTGTAGAGGGCGGTGCCGGCTTCGGTCAGGTGCACCAGCTTGACGCGGCGGTCGGTGGGCGAGGGCGCGCGCGTGACCAGGCCTTCGCGCTCGAGGCGGTCGAGCATGGACACCATCGACGGGCCTTCCACGCCGACCAGGTCGGCCAGGGCGCGCTGCGACATCGGCTCGGTCGACTTGGCGATCATGGCGATGGTCATCCAGCCGGCCTGGCCGATGCCGAGGTGCTTGAGTTGCTTGTCGATCAGGAGGCGCCAGCCGCGCGCCGTGTTGTGGACGGCGGCGGAAAAGCGTTCCCCGAGCGGGGATTCAGGTAGATCGCTCATCGTTAGTAATCGAATCGATAGGAATCTATCGAGTTTAAATTATGCAAGTTGCGTTGTAAAGAGTGCGCGTGTGGGCTTAGGTCATGTCAGAATCGTCTTAATGCTCAGGCAAGGCTGAAAGGGAGGCTGACATGGCGCAAACCGCATTGGTAACCGTGCACGGGATGGGCGAGACGCCGCGCGACTATGCCGAGAAGCTGTTCGAGGCGGTGGCGGCGCGGCTCGGACCCTTGAAAGCGCAGGTCGATTTCCGCTCGGTCTATTACCAGGACATCCTGAAACCCAACCAGGAAACGGTGTGGGCGAAAGTCGGCGAGACGACCCACCTGCGCTATGCCGACCTGCGGCGCTTCCTGCTGTTCGGCTTCGGCGATGCCGCCGGGCTGGAGAACCGCAAGGAGGACGACGGTTCGGTCTACGAACTGGCGCAAGAGGCGATCGCGCGCCAGCTGCTGGGCGTGGTGCGGCACGACCCTGCCACCAGCATCGTGTTCCTGGCGCAGTCGCTGGGCTGCCAGGTGCTGTCGAGCTATATCTACGATGCGCAGAAAGCCTTCGGCGGCGGGCAGGTGGCGGCCGGCATCTGGAAGGACATCGACGTCTGGGCCCTGCGCGCGCTGGGCGAACGGCTCACGGAACCGGAAAAGCGCTTCCTCGCCGGCGCCACCTGCTCGGCCTTCGTCACCACCGGCTGCAACATCCCGATCTTCGTCGCCGCGCACAAGCAGATGGACATCAAGCCCATCGCCCGCCCGACCCAGCGCTTCGAGTGGACCAACCTTTACGACCCTGACGACGCGCTGGGCTGGCCGCTGCAGCCGCTGTCGCCGGGCTATGCGGCGCTGGTCGACGACCGCGCGGTCAACGCCAGCCAGGGCGCAGTGAACTGGCTGCTGAAGAGCTGGAATCCGCTATCGCACTCGGCCTACTGGGGCGACAGCCAGGTGCTGGATCTGCTGGCACAGCGCCTGCGCCTCGAGGTGGCCTGATAGAGATCAAACCGGGGTCAGACACCGGTTTTTGGCAATGTCCTACTGGCAGTTGCCTAAATTTGGTGTCTGACCCCGGTTTGAGAAAAATTAAATCGGCTGCAGCGTGAACACCGCGCGCACTTCGCCGGCCACGTTGCCGCGCGCATTGCGGATCGCCGGTGCGCGCCAGGGTTCGAGCAGTTCGCGGCGGCGGGCGTCCAGCAGGCCAAGTTGTTCGAGCGCGCTGAAGACGGACGGGTGCAGGGCGCGCACGGCGCCGTCGGACACCTTGATCGCGATGCCCAGGCCGGCCGAGCGCACGCCGATCGCCTGCACCGCGTCGGCGCCGATCTTGGCCACCCAGTCGCCCTGGCCGGCCGTCATCCACGCGAGGTCGGTGCGCGCTTCGCCCGAAACCAGGTCGGGCCGCCCGGTCATCGCATCGAACAGGTCGCCCAGTGCGCTGCCCAGGCGCGCATCGCGGCCGCCTTGCGCCAGCCGTGCATACAGGTGGGCCAGGCGCGCCAGCGGCATCGCGTAGTTCGGCGCCGAGCAGCCGTCGATGCCGGTCGGCAGGTTGTCCTCGCCGATCTGCACGGCTTCCGACAGGGTGGCGCGGATCGCCTGCTGCAGCGGGTGCTGCGGGTCGACATAGCCCTGGGTCGGTACGTCGTGCAGGCGGCACCAGGCCAGGAAGCCGCTGTGCTTGCCCGAACAGTTGTGGTGCACCGTGCGCCAGCGCCGGCCCGCGGGCGGCGGCAGGCCGACCGCGTCGTAGTACAGCGGGGTCGCGCAGCCGCATTCGAGATGCTGCTCGTCCAGGCCGATCTTGCCGAGGATGGATTCGACGCCCGCCAGGTGTTTTTCCTCGCCCGAGTGGCTGGCGCACAGCAGCGCCAGTTCGTCGAGCGTCAACCCGAAGCGCGCCGGGCCGTCGGACAGCATGAAGGGCAGGGCCTGGAAGGGTTTCAGCGCCGAGCGCGTGAAGACCATGGCGTCCGGGTCGCCGCTCGAATACAGCAGGCGGCCGGCGGCGTCGACCACGGCGATCGAACCGAAGTGGATGTTCTCGACCGGATAGCCGGTGTCGGGATAGCCACGCGAGGTGGCGGCAAGAGGGACTGGGTGCATGAACCTAGTCTAGCGGATCGCGCACAGCCGTGGTGCACGCCTTTTTTTGTATGTATCGCCAGCAATCCGGCGCCGCTTTTCGACGTTTCATCCCGCGTTTTCGACGCTTCGGCGGATACCGGCAGACGCTTGCAAACGGCCTGCCTACACTAGCATCACTCGCCGCACATTTTGGGATGCGGCGATATGAAAAACGGTGGACCCGCCGCGTACTCGACAATTGTTTTGGTGAAACGCAACCGGTCCGTTCTTTATATCGAATAGTGAATTGGAGCAATCATGCGTATCAAACAAGTCCTGGCCTTCCTCGGTGCCGCTGCAATGTCCTCCATGGCGTTCGCCGAACCGGCGCCGGTCTCCGTCAGCGCCGACGGCAATACCGTGTACGTGCAGGGCGACCCCAGCCCGATCATGCGCCTGAGCCCGAGCCAGGCGGCGGACCTGCAGGGTTCCTTCAAGCTGGACGATGGACGCATGCTGAAGCTGAGCAACCACAACAGCAAGGTCTTCATGGAAGTGGACGGCCATCGCGAAGAACTGCTGCCGCTCTCAACCACCGAGTTCGTGGCCAGGAAGAGCGGGTCCCGGCTCGCGCTGGACGAGCCTTCGTTCACCGACAAGATTCATCTGACCCAGTTCCGCAAATAAGCCGGAAGGGTCGCAGTGCAAGAACGCAGGCCGGCCTGGCCGCTGGGACCGGGCCGGCCCTTTATTTTTCCTGGGTCCTCTCAGATGGGCGCGCCGAAGCGGCCAGCCTGATAGTCGAGGATCGCCTGGTTGATTTCCTCGCGCGTGTTCATCACGAACGGGCCGTGCGAGACCACCGGTTCGCGGATCGGTTCGGCGTGCCCGAGCAGCAGCACGCAATCCTGCTCGGCGCGGATCTCGAGCTCGTCGCCGACAGTGTCGAACTGGGCCAGGTGGAAGGCGCTGACCGTGTCCGGCGCGATCTGGATCACGCCGCGCACCACGTACAGGAACAGGTTACGGTCGAGCAGATTGTCGAGGTAGAGCAGGCCGCCGGCCTTCATCTCCACCGTGCTCATGAACACGCCGGTCAGCGACTCGATCGGGCCGGTCATGCCGTCATACGTGCCCGACACCAGCTGCATGCGCACCTTGCCGTCTTCGCTCTCGATGACCGGGATCTGGTCGCGCTGCAGGCCGGTGTAGCGCGGCGCCGTCATCTTGAGGGCAGGCGGTAAATTCACCCACAGCTGCAGGATCTCGAGCGGGCCGCCGTCCTGCATGAATTCGCGCGGCGACACCTCGGCGTGCACCAGCCCGCGTCCTGCCGTCATCCACTGCACCCCGCCCGGGCCGATCACGCTTTCGTGGCCGGCGCTGTCGCGGTGGGCCAGCAGGCCGTCGAGGATGAAGGTGACGGTCTCGAAGCCGCGGTGCGGATGCGGGCCGAAGGGCAGGCCGCGGTTGTGCTTCGGGTAGACCTGCGGGCCGTGGTGGTTGAGGAAGAGGAAGGGATCGATCTGGTCGATGTGCGGCCCCGGCACCGGACGCTGGGTGATCAGGTCGCCGATGTCGTCGCGCATCGCCGGGTGCAGCCGCTGGATGGTCTTGTAGCTCATGCCTGTCCTTTTCCGTGTTGTTCGGTTTCCCGTCTACGATAACCGATTCCCCCATCGCGGCGGCGCGCGCCGCATGCCGGACGCATGCTAGACTCCTTGCGCTTTTGCAATAGGAGACAAGCCGACCATGAAAACGAAAACAAGACAGTCGCTGGCGGCTCTGCTGCTGGCTTTCGGCGCCGCTGCCGCCGCATCCGTCACTGCCGCGCCGGCATCTTCCGCGGTGCCGGGCGAGGCCGCGGTCAAGGCGGCCAAGCACGCCGCCACCGCCTACCGCGACGAGGTCGTCGATACCCTCGCCAAGCTGGTCAGCTACAACACCGTGGCCGACAAGGATGTGCCTTTCGAACGCAATCCTCAGCACATCGGCTTCAAGAACTTTCTGAAATCCGAGGCCGCGCGCCTGGGCTTCGATTTCGCCGACTACGGCCACGTGGTCGTGATCGGCCTGGGCAGCACTGAGGCCCAGGAAAAGGTCGGCATGATCGCGCATGGCGACGTGCAGCCGGTTGACCCCAGCAAATGGAAGAAGTCGCCCTTCGAGCTCGACCGCACCAGCGAGCCGGGCAAGCTGCTGGCGCGCGGCGCCGAGGACGACAAGGGGCCGATCGCCACCGCCCTGTACGCGATGAAGTCGCTGAAGGACCTGCAGCTGCCGCTGTCCAAGCGCATCGAGCTGTACGTCTACATGGCCGAGGAATCGGACTGGGACCCGCTGGTCGCCTTCGTCAAGACGCATCCGCTGCCGCAGGTGAACATCACGCTCGACGCCGAGTACCCGGCGGTGACGGCGGAGAAGGGCTACGGCACGCTGGCCGTGAGTTTCCCGAAAGGCCTGGTGGTCGCGGATGCGCCTGAAGTCCGCAGCTTCAGCGGCGGCTTCTTCGGCAGCCAGATCCCGGAAGACGCGCAGGCGCTGGTCGTGAACGTCACGCCGGCCCTCGAAGCCCAGATCAGGCAGCGCGCCGCGAAGCAGACCGGCATGCGCTATACCTTCGAACGCAAGGGCAATAACCTGTCGATCGCGGCGAAGGGCGTGTCGGCGCATTCGTCCAAGCCGGAGGACGGCCTCAACGCGATCAGCATGCTGGCCGATGCGCTGGCCGTGCAGACCTGGCCGGACACGCCGTCCGGCGCCATGGTCAACTTCCTCAACGAGATGGTCGGCACCGGCTACCTCGGCGAGAAGTTCGGCAACATCGCCTACCGCGACAACTTCATGGGCCCGATGACCTTCGCGCCCACCGTGATCCGCCAGAAGGAGACCGGCCCCGAACTGTCGATCAACATCCGCCGTCCGCAGGGCAAGACCGCGCAGCAGCTGGGCAACGAGATCAACGCCGCGCTGGCGCAATGGCAGGGCGCGCACCAGGCCGTACAGCTGGCCGACGTGCAGGTGCAGATCGGCGAGCCGTGGATCCAGCAGGACGCGCCGCAGCTGCCGGTGCTGATGAAGGTGTTTTCGTACTTCACGGGCGTGAAGGATCCGAAGCCGGTGGCGGTGGGCGGCGGCACCAATTCGCGGCTGTTCCCGCATGCCGTCAGCTTTGGTCCGGCGATGCCGCGCACGGTCTATACCGGCCATTCGGAACATGAGTTCATTACGCTGAAGCAACTGCTGCTGAATCTGGAGATGTACACGGCTGTGCTGGCCGAGCTCGCGGAGTAAGGCCGGCTGCTGCCACATTGAGCTGCACGTTCACGCAGGCGGTCGGCCTCCCGGTCCAGCGCCTGCGTTTCCCCCTTCGTCCTGTTCGATCCCGCGTTTCAGCTTGTAGGTCGAAATCTCGCCAAAAACTACGATTTTTTCTAATCGTTCTGTAGGTCTGCGCCTACAAAAGCCCCTGCTTCATAGGGAAAATGTCCTGTCTATTGACGCTCTCCCTAAGGAGGACAGGCGCCCGAGCCTGTCGCTGCTTTTGCGACCGCACATGAGCTTGTTGATGGGTGGAAAAGCTCGCACTGACCCTTGGAAACTGTGTCGAAAACGCCATGATAGGATCGGTCACTGACCCGCATATCCCGACAGGACCGATACCGACCGCCATGCACATCCAAGAACTCGTAAAGCCAGACGGACGACCGCTCACTCTCTACAGTAACAAGCCGATTCCGGCCGGCCTCGTTGCGCCGAGCCCGTTTCCCGATCCACAGAACGCGAATCCGCACCTGCGCTGGCATCCGCTGCGCGGCGAGTGGGTGACCTATGCCGCGTTCCGCCAGAACCGCACCTACCAGCCGCCGCCGCAGTACAACCCGCTGGCGGCAACCAGCGATCCGGCGCACCCGACCGAGATGCCGGCCGGCGACTACGAGATCGCCGTGTTCGACAACCGCTTCCCGTCGCTCGCACTGGATTCGCACGACCCGCCCACGCTGACGGTGCCGACCGCGCCCGCCAACGGCCACTGCGAAGTGGTGGTGTTCACCCAGGATCCGCAGGCCGCGCTGAGCCGGCTGCCGCTGTCGCGCATCGAGCTGCTGCTGCAGGTGTGGGGCGACCGCACCACCCGCATCGGCGGCAAGCACCACATCCAGTACGTGCTGCCATTCGAGAACCGCGGCGCCGAGGTGGGCGTGACGCTGCACCATCCGCACGGCCAGATCTACTGCTATCCCTTCGTGCCGAGCGTGCCGGCGCGCCAGCTGGCGCAGGAACGCGAGTACTACCTGCAGCATGGCTCCAGCCTGCTGTGCGACATGGCGCGCGACGAGGCCGCCGACGGCAAGCGCGTGCTGTACCAGGACGAGCACGCGATCGCCTTCGTGCCGCCCTGCGCGCGCTACCCGTATGAGGTGTGGGTGATGCCGACCGCTCCCTGCAAGGACTTTGCCGCGCTCACCGAGCCGCAGCGCGCGGGCCTGGCACGCGCGCTCAAGACCGTGCTGCTCAAGTACGACAAGCTGTGGGACCGTCCTTTCCCTTACCTGATGGCCTGGTACCAGGCGCCCACCGACGGCGCCGAGCATCCGGAAACGCAGCTGCACTGCCAGTTCTATCCGCCTTACCGCACCCGCGACCGTCTCAAGTACCTGGCGGGCACCGAGCTGGCGGCCGGCATGTTCGCGATGGACGTGCTGCCCGAAACCACCGCCTACGAGCTGCAGCAGGTCGAGGTCGACCTGGAGGACCAGGCATGAGCGTCACCGCGGACCCGCTGGCGCTGCGCGGTGCTGAGGCAAGCGCCAAGCTGGCCCTGCTGCGCGAGGCGCTGGCCCAGTCCGGGGCCGGCGCGATCCGCCTGCGCGGCGAGGACTGGTTCGCCTGGGCGACCGGCGGCGCCGAGCTGCTGGCGCCGAACGGCGGCGAGAGCGGCGCCGCCGAACTGCTGGTGACGGCGGACGAAGCCTGCGTCCTCACCGACGAGGTCGAGGCCGAGCGCCTGCGCCAGGAAGAGGTGCCGCCGGGCTTCACCTTCCACATCGCGCCCTGGACCGAGCCGGAACTGCACCAGACCTACACGCTGGGCGCGGCGCGCGGCGGCGCGGTGCTGTCCGACCGCCCGCACAACGGCGACCAGCCGCTGCCAGCCAGCCTGAAGCTGCGCCGCATGGTGCTGGGCGCCGAGGAACAGGAACGCTACCGCGTGCTCGGGCGCGCGGCGGCCGAGGCGATAGCGGAAGCGCTGCGCGCGGCCCGGCCCGACTGGACCGAATACCAGCTGGCCGGGGAGGGCGCGCGCGCCCTGCTGCGGCGCGGCATCCAGCCGGCCCTGGTGCTGGCCGCCGGCGAACGGCGCAGCGCGCAATGGCGCCGGCCGACGCCGACCCACGAACCGCTGGGCGGCCGCGCGACGCTGGCCTGCTGCGCGCGCCGGCATGGCCTGGTGGCGCGGCTGTCGCGCTCGGCCAGCTTCGGTCCGGCGCCGGCGGCGCAGGACGAACTGCTGCGCCTGGAATCGACGGGGCTGGACGCGGTACGTCCCGGACAGTCGCTGGCGGCGGTCTATCACGCTTTCGATGCCGCCTACCGCCACGCCAACCGGCCGGACGCGATCCGCGAACGGCGCCAGGGCGGCATCGCCGGCTACCAGGCCTGCGAACTCGCCGCCAGCCCCAGCACCGCGACCGGACTGGAAGCCGGGATGGCCTTCGCCTTCAACCCCGGCTTCGAAGGCATCGGCATCGAAGACACCTTCCTGCTCGGCGGCACCGGGCTGGAGAACCTGACGCTGGACCCGCAGTGGCCGGCAGCGAACATCGGCGGCCGCGTACGGCCGCTCTGGCTGGAGTTGACATGACAAGTGCAGAAACCTTCTTCGGCGGCGCCCCGGAGGCGTGCGCGACGGCGCCCGGCCGGGTCAACCTGCTGGGCGAACATACGGACTACAACGACGGCTTCATGCTGCCGGTGGCGACCCCGCAGGGCACCACGGTGGCGCTGGCGCGCAGTCAGGACGACCAGCACCATCTGTATTCGGGCACGCTGGACGGCAACGTCACCTTTGCCGCGAAAGGCGGCAGCCCGGCGCAGGGCTTCGGCAGCTACATCGAGGGCTGCATCCGCCTGGTCGAGGCGATGGGCGTCGAGATCCCGCCGCTGCGCGTGTTCGTGACCACCAACCTGCCGGTCGGCTCGGGCCTCTCGTCCTCGGCGGCGCTGGAAGTGGCGATGCTGCGCGCGCTGCGCCAGCTGCTGGGATTCGAACTCGACGACGTCAAGCTGGCGCAGATCGCCCAGCGCGCCGAGATCGACTACGCGCACGTCAACTGCGGCATCATGGACCAGATGGCGTCCAGCCTGTGCGACGAAAAGCACATGCTGTTCATCGACGCCCGCACGCTGGAACACCGGCTGGTGGAAATGCCCGAAGGGACGGAACTGATCGTGATCGATTCGGGCATGCCGCGCACCCTGGCCGCCAGCAAGTACAACGAGCGCCGCGCCGAGTGCGAGGAAGCTTCGCGCAAGCTGGGCGTGCAGGCGCTGCGCGACGTCACCGACCCGCAAGCAGTGGAAAGCCTGCCCGAGCCGCTGCGCCGGCGCGCGCGCCACGTGGTGCTGGAAGACCTGCGCGTGCTGGAAGCGGCAAAGGGCGTCTCGGCCGAACGCTTCGGCGCGCTGATGAACGCTTCGCACGACAGCCTGCGCGACGACTACGAAGTATCGATTCCCGAACTCGACAAGCTGGTGGCGGCCCTGCAGGCGGCCCCCGGCGTGCTGGGCGCGCGCCTGACCGGCGCCGGTTTCGGCGGCGCCTGCGTGGCCCTGTGCCGCGCCGGACAAGCCCAGCAGGCAGCACAAACCGCACTCTCCAACTACAACAAAGAGGGACGCAAGGGACGCATACTGATCCCGGTCCCCGCCCCAGGAAAGGATAACAATGAGCCAGTTTGAGTACCCCCGCCCCCAGCTGGTACGCGACAATTGGATCAACCTGAACGGCAAGTGGCGCTTCCGTTTCGACGACGAGGCGTGCTGCAAGATGCCGGCAGGCGTGACCGGCTGGACGCATGAAATCAATGTGCCCTTTGCGCCAGAAACCGAACTGTCCGGCATCCAGGACACGGGCTTCCACCGCTTCTGCTGGTACGAGCGCGATTTCGAGCTGATGCCGTCCGAGCAGCGCTCGATCCTGCACTTCGGCGCGGTCGATTATTCCGCCAAAGTGTGGGTCAACGGCCAACTGGTGGCCGAGCACGAAGGCGGCCACACGCCGTTCTCGGCCGACATCACCCAGGCCCTGAAGGCCGACGGCAAGCAGGTCGTGACCGTGTTCGTCGAGGACGACCCGGCCGACCTCGCCAAGCCGCGCGGCAAGCAGGACTGGCTGCTGGAACCGCACTCGATCTGGTATCCGCGTACCACCGGCATCTGGCAGACGGTGTGGATCGAGCAGGTTTCGCGCACCTTCATCCGCTCGCTGCGCTGGACCCCGATCTTCGAGACCTTCGAGATCGGCTGCGAAGTGTTCGCCGGCGGCGACATCCAGGAAAACATGTTCGTCGAGGTCAAGATCTGGCATGGCGAACACCTGCTCGCGGACGACAACTACAAGCTGCTGCAAGGCGAAGCGAACCGCAAGATTGCGCTGTCGGACCCCGGCATCGACGATTCGCGCAACGAGCTGCTGTGGAGCCCCGAGCGGCCGACCCTGCTCGACGCCGAGGTGATCCTGCGCTGCGGCGACAAGGTGGTCGACCACGTCAAGTCCTATACCGCCTTGCGTTCCTTCCACATCAACCGCGACCGCCTGCTGCTGAACGGCCGCCCGTATCCGCTGCGCCTGGTTCTGGACCAGGGCTACTGGAACGAGTCCTTCATGACCGCGCCGTCCGACGAGCACCTCAAGCGCGACGTCGAGCTGGCCAAGCTGATGGGCTTCAACGGCGTGCGCAAGCACCAGAAGATCGAAGACCCGCGCTACCTGTACTGGGCGGATAAACTCGGCCTGCTGGTGTGGGAAGAGATGCCCTCGGCCTACCGCTTCAGCCCGCATGCGATCAAGCGCATCGTCAAGGAATGGACCGAGGCGATCGAGCGCGACTACAGCCACCCCTGCATCATCGTGTGGGTGCCGTTCAACGAATCCTGGGGCGTGCCGAACCTGACGCTGACCCAGGCGCATCGCAATGCGGTCGAGGCGCTGTACCACCTGACGCGTACCCTCGACGCCACCCGCCCGGTGATCGGCAACGACGGCTGGGAAGCCTCGGCCACCGACATCCTCGGTATCCACGACTACGACAGCGACCCGGAAAAGATCAAGGCGCGCTACGAAGTCAGCGACCCCGTGCGCACGCTGTTCGACCAGAGGCGTCCAGGCGGACGCATCCTGACGCTGGACGGCTTCCCGCACCGCGGCCAGCCCATCGTGCTGACCGAATTCGGCGGCATCGCCTTCGACCCGAATGCGACCCCCGAGGACGGCACCTGGGGCTATACCCGTTCCCAAACAGCCGAGAGCTATCACGCGCTGTACGAACGGCTGCTGAAAGTGGTCAATGAGACCTTCATGTTCAGCGGCTTCTGCTACACCCAGTTCGCCGACACCTTCCAGGAAGCCAACGGCCTGCTCAACGCCGACCGTACGCCCAAGCTGCCTTTCGAGGTGATCAGCGCTGCAACCCGTAACGTCCCGCTTCAGCCGAAGAAGGATGTGGAGGAGGGTGAGGGACCAGCGGCTGCCTGAAGTGCGCTCATAAAGGCGCTCGTTCCAGCGCAGGCGGTCGGTCCGTAGTAACGCAACTTGATCAATCAACCGACCGCCCGCGCAGCACTGCGGGCGTTGAAGGAGCTAGCCATGTCCACGCTCGTCGTTTTCAGCCACCTGCGCTGGGATTTTGTCTTTCAGCGGCCGCAGCATCTGCTGTCGCGCCTGGCGCAGCATCATCCGGTCCTGTTTGTCGAGGAACCGGTGCACGATGACGGCGCCCCGTTCATGGAGCGGACCAACCCCGCGCCGAACGTGACCGTGTGCCGCGCGCACACCCCGATCCATGCCATCGGCTTCCATGACGACCAGCTGCGCCTGCTGCAGCCCATGGTGGCGCAACTGGCACCGCCGGGCGAGCAGGTCATCGCCTGGTTCTACACCCCGATGGCCCTGCCGCTGCTGCAGGCCCTGCAGCCCGCGCTGGTGGTCTACGATTGCATGGACGAGCTGGCCTCGTTCAAGAATCCGCCGAAACAGCTGCTCCAGCGCGAGGGCGCATTGCTGAACATCGCCGACCTGGTCTTTGCCGGCGGCCCCAGCCTGTATGAGGCGAAAAAGAACCGCCACCCGAACGTGCACTGCTTTTCGAGCAGCGTCGACGTGCTGCACTTCCGGCAGGCCCTCGACCGCACCCGCGTCCACCCGCAGCAGGCCGAGATCGCGCATCCGCGCCTCGGCTTCTATGGCGTGTTGGACGAGCGCTTCGACCCGGAGCTGGTCGGCGAACTCGCCGACGCCCATCCGGAATGGCAGATCGTGCTGGCCGGACCCGTCGTGAAGATCGACGAGGCGCGTCTGCCGCGGCGCGACAACATCCACTACCTCGGCCAGCAGCCCTACACCGCCTTGCCCGACCTGCTGGCCGGCTGGGACGTCTGCCTGATGCCCTTCGCGATCAATGAAGCGACGAAGTTCATCAGCCCGACCAAGGTGCTCGAATACATGGCGGCCCAGCTGCCGATCGTCAGCACGCCGATCGCCGACGTCGCCAATCCCTACGGCCACGTGGTCGCCATCGCCAGCGGCGCGCGCGAATTCATCGCCGCTTGCGAAGCGGCGCTGGCCCTGTCGCCGGAACAGCGCGCACATATGGTCGAGGCCATGAATGCCGTGGTGGCAGCGACTTCCTGGGATAACACCGCGAAGCACATGCACGAACTGCTGGAGTCGACCACTGCGCGCAGCGAAGGCACGGCTGCGCAGCGGGCCGCTGCTTCACATGCCACCTCGCATGCCGCTTCACAGCCTGCCTTGCAGGCCGCATCGCAGGCGACCGGCGCGGCGCCGAAAGTCAATGCGCTGCGCAGCCAGGGCGCGCGCCACGTCGGCACCGTCGTCATCGGCGGCGGTCCGACCGGCCTGTCGGCCGCCTACCACCTGGGTGCGGACACGCTGCTGCTGGACCGCAACGAGACCGTCGGCGGCTGGTGCCGCTCCATCGAAGACAAGGGTTTTACCTTCGATCACGCCGGCCACATCATGTTCTCGAACGACCCCTACGTGCTGAAGATGTACGAGGTGCTGCTGCGCGATAACATCAACTGGCAGAACCGCGAAGCCTGGGTCTACAGCAAGGGCGTGTACACGCGCTACCCGTTCCAGGGCGCGTTGTACGGGCTGCCGCCGAAGGTCATCACCGAGTGCGTGATGGGCGCCATCGAGGCGCGCTATGGTACCAACGACGGCCAGGCTTTTAACGGGGCGGACGTCGAGGATTGCTGCGCCGACGGCACCACCGATGTCTGCAACACCGACCGCTCCGTCAGGGGCGAGGTCAAAAACTTCGAACAGTTCATCTACAAAGTCTGGGGCAAGGGCATCGCCAAACATTTCGCCATTCCCTACAACCGCAAGCTCTGGACCGTGCCGCCATCCGAGATGGAAACCTCCTGGCTGGGCGGGCGCGTGCCGCTGCCGAATCTCGAAGAAATCGTGCAGGGCGCGCTGGAACCGGCGCCGAAACCCGTGGGACCGAACGCCCGCTTCGGCTACCCGCGCAAGGGCGGCTTCCAGGCGCTGATGAACGGCTTCCTGCCGCATATCAAGGGCAAGGTCGAGCTGGGCGCGGAAGTCGTGCAGGTGCTGCCGCGCGAGCACATCGTCGCCCTGGCCGACGGCCGCCGCTTCCGGTATGACGATCTGATTTCGACGATGCCGCTGCCGGAGCTGGTCAAGGCCATCGGCGACGAAGCACCGGAAGCGGTGCGCAATGCGGCCAAGGGGCTGCGCCACGTCTCCATCCGCTGCGTCAACATCGGCATCGACAGGGTGGCCACCGACAAGCACTGGATCTACTATCCGGAAGACACGATCTTCCACCGCATCTTCGTGCAGGGAAATGCTTCGCCGGAATGTAATCCGCCGGGCGGCTTCGGTTTCACCTGCGAGATCTCGTATTCGCCGACGAAACCGCTGCCGCTCGACGGCGAGGAGCTGATCGCGCGCGCGATCGAAGATTGCCGCCGGGTCGGGATGATCCAGGACGGCGACCGTATCCTGGTGGCGAACCAGGTCGACATGCCTTATGCCTACGTGCTGTACGACCACCAGCGCGCGCGCAATGTCGAGACCTGCAAGGCCTGGCTGAAGCAGTTCGACATCACGCTGGTCGGCCGCTACAGCGAATGGGAGTACTACAACTCCGATCACGCCCTGCTGGCCGGCAAGCGCGGCGCCGAAGCCGTCATGGCCAAGCGCAGCCGCGCGCAGAAAGTCGGCGCAGAGTAAGCGATGGGACCGTCCGCCTGGCGCCGCCGGGCGGCGGTCATCGTGGCCAGTCTGCCGCTGCTGGCCTGCACCCTTGCACGGGCAGGGGCAGCATCGGCCGCGTATCTACCTTATGGATCGGTAGCCGACAATCCGGGGCCAGTGGCGGCACCGCACCAGGGCGGCCTGTTCCGCGTCAGCCATGGCGGCCGCGTGGCCTATCTGTTCGGCACGGTGCACGTGGGCACGCGCGGCTTCTATCCGCTGCCGCCCGAGGTCGAGCGTGCGCTGGGCGGCGCCAACCGCATCGTCGTCGAACTCGACACGCGCGCCAATGGCGATTACCTGCGGGCGCTGAGCCTGCACGGCAGGTATGCGCCGGGCGACGACATCCGCAAACACCTGCCCCCTGGCACCGTGCAGGCGCTGACGAACGTCCTGCACGCGCAAGGCATCAGCATGGCCAGCATGGCGAGCTATAAACCCTGGCTGGTCGCCAACCTGCTGCTGAGCATGGAGCTGGAGCGCAAGGGTTACCGCCGCAGCGAAGGCGTGGAGCAGGCGCTGCTGACCCAGGCGCGCAGGCACGGCCTGAAAGTGGCCCAGCTGGAAAGCGCCGAGTACCAGCTGGCGCTGTACGACAGCATGGGCGAAGCGGACGCGGCGCGCTACCTGCAGGAGGTCCTGAACGGGCTGGGCGATGGACGCGCTCTGCGCACCGCCCAGGCCATCATCGACGCCTGGTCGTCGGGCGATGCGCACGCCCTCGACGTCGTGCTGCAGCAAAGCACGGCCGGCCCCGGCGTGGTGGCCGAGTTCACGCGCCGCGTGCTGCTGGGGCAGCGCAATCCCGACATGGCAAACCAGATCGCGCGCCTGATGCGCGAGGACAGCGTCACCTTCGTCGGCGTCGGTTTGCTGCACCTGCTGGGCGCGAATGGCTTGCCCCAGCTGCTGGCACAGCGGGGCTACCTCGTAGAACGTGTTTATTGAATCAGTGCTGGATCGCGCCGCCGCTCAGGTTGACCCGGTCGCCGCTGCGGAAATCCGGCGTGGTTTCCTGGGTGATCACCTGGGTGCTGCCGTCGTCCATGCGCAGGGTGATGCGGTGGACGCGTTCGCTCGAAGAGCTGCCGGTCGTGCCGCTGGCGCCGCTGCCGCCCACGGCCGCCGCGCCGACCGAACCTGCGCCGGCAACGCCGCCTGCGGTGCGCGGGACAATTTCGACGGCCAGGACCGTGGCGTTCGGGCTCGAGCTGGCGGACGTGGAGGCGCCCGTGCTGGACGCCCCATACCCGCCCTGGCCGCTGGTGGCGCTGGCGGTGCCGCCGCTGGTGCCGGTGGTGGAGGTGCCCGTGCCGCTGCCGCTGTCGGAGGTGCCGGTGCCGGAGCTGCCGGAGCTGCCGCTGGTGCCCGAGCTGCCCGAGCTGCCCGACGACCCGGACGTGCCGGTGGCCGAGGAGCCGGTGCCCGAGCCGGACTGGTCGTAACCCGAGCCGGTGGCGGTGCCCGAGCTGCCGCTGGTGCCCGAACTGCCGGAGCTGCCCGAACTGCCGGTGCCGCCGCCCCAGCCGGCAGAGCCGCTGGTGCCGGTACCTGCGCCGGTGCCGGACATGCCGCCGCTGCCGCCGCTGCTGGTGGAGCTGCCGCTTTCCATGCCGCCCTTGTCGCCCTGCATGGACTTACACGCGGACAGCCCGAAAGCCAGGGCCAGCAAGCTTGTCAGGAGCACGCTCTGGTGTCTTAGTTTCATGATCAACTCCTTCTGATGGGATAGATATGTCAGGTATGTGCGTGACGATGCCGCGTGCCACTCGGGTAAGAGGCGCGTTTGGGGGCGACGTTCAGGCTGACTCGGGTTGAGCATGAGCCACGTCAAGGACGCGGCTAGATCGGGGAATTCCGCGCGCGGCTGGTCTCAGCGCTTGGCTGCTTCGAGGTTTTTGGGTAGTACGGCGCACAGCGCCAGCACGGCCAGGATGGCGGCCACGCAGTCGACGGCCCAGTCGTGCACGTCGGCGCCGCGGTAGGGGAAGAAGCTCTGGATGAACTCGTCGCCGGCGCCCATCAGGGCGACCGCCAGCACGGCCTTGACTGCGCGCGCGGCCATGCTGCCGGTGCTGCCCAGGAAGCACAGGCAGGCCAGGACCGCATAGGCCGTGCCATGCAGGACGACTCCGGGGGCGTACTGGCCGATGTCCGCGCGTGCTCCCGGGACATTTCCAGCAACAACAATCATCAGGTACATGAGGACGGCGCAGCCAATGCAGGCGGTACGGAAGCGGGGGTGCAGCAGCAACTGGGACAGCATGGCGTTCATGGAAGGTGATCTGATAAAAGACGCACCTTACCATGACGCATGCCGAAAGCTTCGCAATGGTGGCTGGCCCCCGTACCGGCGGTCCGTCTTGCGGAACGTCGGCCAAGGGCAGGGACCGCGTCAGATCGTGAGCGCGGGCGTCCCGTTGGGATAATGGGCGTCGAAACAGCTTTCGCAGTCGGCGCAGAAAAGATGGGCGACGCGTACGGTCTGCTGTCGCAATACGAGCTTGAGGTGATGTGTGCGGCACTTCGGGCAGATTTCGCGGACGCTGCCGAAAGTCAGTACGTGAAGCGGCTGGTCTTCATCGTCGAGGTGGTCGATGACCATGCGCGGGTTCAGTTCGCTGAGTACCAGATAATCGTCGGCGCTGTGGTGCTGGCGGCGCGATGGCTGTTGGTCCTGCTGGGGTGGCGACATCGTTTGAGGTAGATTCATAGGGATGGCTCCATGAAAAAACGCAAGCGCGAAATTCATCATAGCGAAATCCTCGACCGGATCAAGCACTCAGGCGGATTTTTATTTGCGACGTTGCATTCGCGCCAGTCGCTGCGGGAACAAAAAAAAATGGTTCTTCACGGATTTCCGGGAAACGCGGCTTTGATCTTGAGGAAGAAGAAGGCGCTGTCGCGGTAACCGTAGGCCATCCGCTTCATCACCTTGATGCGGTTGTTGATACCTTCCAGCTGGCCGGTG